>Ga0134122_10001364_pt1 | contig 17619 bp, 18 predicted proteins | sample KB302_FD_96461 | JGI IMG/M metagenome (GOLD analysis project Ga0134122, IMG submission 96461) | Terrestrial soil microbial communities without Nitrogen fertilizer from Kellogg Biological Station, Michigan, USA - KB3-0-2 | ecosystem: Environmental > Terrestrial > Soil > Unclassified ... | reverse complement strand
GGGAATGTCTTTGGGCGGTGTATCTTCACGAGGCGTGACAAAAATCACCGATTCGCCGGGTTTCGAGTAGCTACGCACGAAGTCGAGGTTCGGCAGTTCCTGAATTTTCTTTTCCAGCCGGTCGGTCACCTGCCGTTCCACTTCCAGCGCGGTGGCGCCGGGATAGAGGGTCTTGACGACCATCACTCGAAACGTGAATTCCGGGTCTTCTCGCTGTCGCAGTTGGAAATAAGCGAAAATCCCCCCGAGCAGTAAAAGCGCCATGAGAAAACCGGTAAAGGCACGGTGTGTGAGTGCCCATTCGCTCAGATTGAAGTCTTTCATGGCTGACGCCCTCCCTGTTCAGCGCGCTCTCCATTCATTGCCACTGTATTTGCGTCCGGTACACGCACGGCCTGTCCTTCCGTAAGGCGCTGGACGCCGGCACTGACCAGCAACTGCCCAGACGCGAGTCCTGTGACGGCAATGCGTTCCCCCTCCAGCGTGTCACCGACCTGAACCGGCACGGACCTGACCGTGCTGGTTTGCTCATCCACTAGCCACACATGGGGTTGCCCCGGCTTGTTCTGTGGGGTAAACACGGCCGAGAGCGGAACGGTCATGAGAGAGGGCGTGTTCGAAGGAATCCAGACGGTCGCCGTCATGCCCAATTGCGCGGCGTCCTGGTTCTCAAGCAGTGCGGCTTTGACACGATACGTGCGGCTAGCCGGGTCGGCCGCCGAAGCAATCTCGCGGATGTGGCCCTTCAAGCGCCTGTCGTGATCGGCCCACAGGGTAATGCTGATTGCCTGGCGACGTTTGAGTCCCGGCAGGCGATGCTCGGGAACATCGAAGTGGATGTCCTTTTCGTCGAGTTGGGCAAGCTTGACGATAGCCTGACCGGCGCTCACGACCTGCCCCGTTTCGACTTCCAGCGCCGTCACTACCCCATCCCGGTCCGCCCTCAACTCGGTGTACGCCAGTTGATTGACCGCATGGCCCAATTGGGCCTCGAGCGCCGTCGCCCGTTCTCTCGCCGTGGTGTAGGCAGTTTGGTGTCGGTCGAATTCCGGTGGACTGGTGACCTTTTGGGCCAGCAGCTCACGATACCTCGCCACATCGTCGCGTAAGAAATCCCGATCGGCGACTGCGGAGGCCAGCTGTGCATGAAGGTCTTGCACGGCGAGGCGGTAGTCGCTCTGATCCAGCCGTGCCAGCACCTGTCCCTTGCGCACGCGGTCACCCACATCGATCTGTCGTGCCAACACCTTGCCTGCCACGCGGAAGGACAACATCGTCTCATAGCGCGCTCGCACGTCTCCGGCGAAACTCATCACACTGTCAGCCTGATCCACGATTCGGGCGACCTTCACGGGCCGTGAAATCTGATGGGGTTGCTCGTCTTGATGGTTGCATCCCAGGGTCGTCATCAATGCCACAAGGAAGACACCAACAAAACACGTGGCGGGTCCGGTACGGCTGAGTCCAGTAAGTGTCATGATGAGCTCCTTGTACTGATGGGTGCGGGACGAATTCATTGTCTTCGTCTGCAATTAGTTGATGAGGCGAATAGACAGCACGTGGTTCATCGCATTCTCCTCTCGAACTTTCGCTTCGATACTGTCTCCGAGGCCAATGCGTCCTGCCACCTGCGTGCCTGCGTCGGTATTCAACTGCATTTCCTTCCCATAAAATCTCTGAACCACATAGATGCTCTTCTCGATGTGCAACACTTCACCCTTGATGGTGTCGATTCCCAGCTTTTTGTCCTCCTCGCACTGTGCGAGATCGCGGTGACCACCTTTCAGTTTTGAACATTCATTAGGACGTATGGTGTCAGTTGCCTGAGTGTTGTCCCCGAGGGCGATCGTCAACGCGACAAGGAAGACGCCAACAAAAGACAGGGCGAGATATGTATGGCTAAGCCGAGTGAGGGTCATGATGTGCCTCCTTGTGAGAATGGTGAGGGAAGAATGCATGTGTTTGTATATACAACTATATGGTCAAAAAAAAGGCCCTACCCTGACGGAAGTTCGCTTTTATTGGCTGCGAGCTTTCGCATCAGTGTCGCGCCCTCATCCCCAAGAAACTTCTCCGTGCGAGTTTGCGCCTTTCGCCAAGACGGACCAATTTGATTCAGCAGGTGACGACCTCGAGCTGTAATCTGTACGGGAAGGCCCCGGCCGTCTTCCCCATCGGCAATCTCTTGGATCCAACCATTGGTCAGCATGATCTTCAGATTCCGGGTCAGGGTGGATGGGTCGAGGTGCAGACGCTTCCCAATCTCGATACGTCGAATGGGGCCAGCCTTTGCGACAAGAACCAGAAGATTGGTTTGGCTTGCTTTTAGACCGAATGGACGGAGTTCAGCATCGTAAATACCCGTGAGCACACGATCAAGTTTGCGCACGCGCATCAGCAGGCACTCATGCGCGATCTGATCAATGATATTCATCTGTTTATTTGTTTCTGTTTTCGTCATGGCTTAATATTGCATATACAAATAGATTTGTCAAGCCCCCTCTTTGCCATCGACAACGAGGTCCAGCGCCTATCGTGGACCGTATAGACACGCGTGGCCTCAGCCACAGGAATCCCAAAATCTACCGTCTTTTATCCGCTAAAAATCTGTAGTGATAGATGTAGTGAAATGGCAGGGTAAAGTAGGGGAATCCTGGTTCAGCATGGGTAACAGGCGTGAGGCGCTATTCCACAGTTCTCATATGGTGTTTCGCGTTTTTTCAAGGGGTTCGGCAACTCGCTTTTTGATGTTTACGAAACCGCTGCTCTACCAACTGAGCTACGCCGGCATCGCAAGGAAATTAACGTCTTAGCGTGTAGGAGTCAAGGATAAGTCACGTACTGTACCCAAACTAAGCTTGTGGGATGCCTCACGAAGGTCGGCATCGCTTATGATGTTGTAGCGATTAAACACCGAACGAGTCTTGTGACCCGGGACCGGGCGATTATCGCCTGGGAGGGTACTGCCAATATCAAGTCCCAAGGCGAGCCGCTTTTCAGAACGGTGGGAAACGACGCGGCCTAGCCTTTCAGATGTGCTTTAAGATCTCGGAAGAATTACTAGCGCTTGAGTTATCGCCTTCGTATAGAGTTCTGAAGAGCTAAGATTACCCGACCCACTCACCATTTGCGGGTGTCCGTGAATGGCAGGAACGCTGTGCCCATTTCTGCGCCTGAGGCGGTCTCTATGCCCTCCTCCGCCCCCACACACCAACCATCGGAGAAATGAAAAACCTTTTGCAACCATGCGCGCCCGCCATACCAGCAGCATGAGCAATCCAGGAATGGGGGTCAGAAGGAATGCCTCTTGTAGACCGAGGGGATTCACTCCAAGGCCCACCATCTGCCCGTTATCAGTGACGGCGATGGCTTCCTCAAGAGTCCAGCCTTTTCCAGAGCCATCCAATAAGTTGTTGAGGTTGCTCAATGACCCATGGCGATATACAAAGGCGTTATAGGCTCCATCCCCGTCGTTGTAGGACCATCTGACCACCTGTCCAGTGCTGTCGATGCCTCGCGCTTCGCTAATTGTCTTTCCCAGGGTGCCCACATCCGTCACCGTGCCGTTAGTGTAAAGGAAGGCATGGTAAGGCTGGGTGATAGAGACCACGTCGGCATAACCAACCGCCTGCCCCGCATCATTGATGTCAAAGGCAATGCTATTTGGCTCTCCTAGGGTACCCAGATCCGTCATGCTGCCGTTGCTATAGAGAAAGGCGCGAAAGATTTGGGCACCATTATCGTCGATGGTTCCTGAAGGTCCAACCACCTGTCCAATGTCATTGGTACCTTGGGCTTGGCTATATGTGCCCCCCAAGTTGCCAAGGTCGGTCATGGTGCCGTTGCTATAGAGAAAGACGTAGTGGGCATTGGTGGTGAAAGACTCTCCGGCTACCTGCCCGGTGTCATTAATATCTAGAGCCTGGTTTGCTCCCAAGGTGACGAGGTCTGTTATCGTGTTATTACTATAAACAAATGCGTGCCGGCTGGCGGTACCAACGACCTGTCCGGCGTTATTGATCCCGTAGGCTTGGTTTTCTACTCCACCCAAGGTGCCGAGGAGATTCCCCATCGTGCCGTTGCTGTAAAGAAATACCTGCTGGGTGACGTTGCCGGGATCATTCGAGGCTTCGGGCGCGGGAGTGTAGGACCATCCGACGACATGCCCGGCATTGTTGACACCATAGGCGACGCTTATGGTCCTGCCCGACATCCCCCCTAGGTTGCCAAGAGCCGTGAGCGTATAGAACTCCGCGAGGTCAGCACGAACCGGAATAGCTACTAATAGGACAGCCCCCCACATGAGCAGGCCGCATAGTGCACTATTCCATATCTCAAGAAGTCGCTTCACAGTTTGCACCATATGCGCTCAGTTTGACCGATAGTCCTATTTCTTGCCTGCTCTCAAATAGGCTAGGGAAAAGAAACTGACTGTGTCAGGAAGTTTCACCCGTCTAATGGCTTGTGTCTAGCCCCTATTAAGAGGGGAAGGAAACTTGAGGATTGTAACGCCATAAAAGTTTTCGAGCAGCGCCATCTGAGCGCACTCCATGATGCAAACCGATGGCAGTCGGTGCGCCGTTTATGCGATCCCTCTTCTGAACTACCTCCTTTAGGTCGTTCCCGATGACCCTCTCTCCCGTCAGGGTAGCATGGAGGAAGCACCTTGGTAGGACCCAACTTTTCTGTTGTAGGCTACATGATCTTAGAATGAACGGGTGATGAAACTTTTTTCATAATCGTGGGTCTGACATTTGGAGGATGGCATGGACTCGACGACTGACAAACCCACAGAGGTGGGGCTCTACCAATACCGGTATTGACTGTCTTTTATCCTGTCGAACGAATGCAACACGGTAGGCTGATGGCCACGATCACTGGGGAGTACCTGGAGTTAGATGATCTTCCCGGTCAATGGCAAGGCCCGATTCTCGATGCGTCGCCGTGGCGGTGAGCCTTCGGCACTGATAAAGTTTGATTAGTCTGGTAAGGATGGGCAAACATCATGATTGACGAGCTGGTCAGACAGATTTTCCAGCCTCCTACTCTTTCTTTATGCATCCCCATTCAGTGCCAAAAGGGACCGCTCCGTCTTGAACCAATTTGTATCCTCGCTCGGTGAAACACGTCGCGTGTATTATGGCGGCTCTCGTCATCCATCCGATCATCTTCGGATGGACTGATTCAAGCAGCGGCTTACTCAGCGTTGCCTGACCACTCCATCGAACTTCATGAGATTCAATGTCTACCGCTCGGACCGCGACACTTGGAAGATAAACCGCACCGTAGCCAGTATTCTGGTCGTACAGTCCATGCCGCGACCACATCTCTGTATGCTCGGAGACATCTAGAAACAGTACTCGTTCTGCTCCAGTCAATTTAGCAGCCCTTAATATGTGAATGTCATCTTCGTTGGTGCGTGTGAGTCGAATCTGTTGTTGGTCAAGAACTTCACTCACGCGTGCTGGTTCGACCATAACATTGCCACGTTCTCGAAACATTTCTATCGCCATGTTCGCCGCGGCTGAGGAAGTCGCCCACACGGCGTAAGCTCTTCTATTCTGCTTCGTCCGAATGCTCTCCTGAACTTTTTCCCAATATTCATCCGAAACTGGGAGATGAGCGCCGGTCGTAACTATTGTTAGGCGGTTTCCCTGAGTCATATACGCGGGGGGGGGGAATTGCTGGCATGCAGTAAGGCTGAGGATGCTCAACACCATGCAAAGAATAACTGGTCTTATGAGGGCACTCGCTGACCCAATCTCCATCTCTGTCTCACGGTTGCTTCGCCACAATTTTGTACTTGATCTGTTCATACCTCGCTCGTGAAAGAATCTTCTTCTGCACCAGTTCATCTTTTCTGGCGTAGGGCCTGCCCTTGATGATCTTTTCTGAATAGAGATCCCCGATGCCAGGCAGCGCCTTCAGTTGCTCGGCAGTGGCCGTGTTGATGTCGAGGGGGTCAGCTTGCGGAGCACTCCTCGCAGCAGTGGCGACAACGGGGTTTGAACCGAACGGCACAAACCCAGCACCTCCGACGACGGCGACCAGCAGACAGACTACGAATACGCGTAGACGGGTCATAATCAGCCCTCCTGGATGAGTGTGCGATCGCGCTCCCCACGTCTTGAACCCTGCACCTCTCCCCTTCCCTCACTGGTGTGCACAAAATGCACCCAGCGCGTCCCGCTGTCTCTGTCAGTCAACGCTGACAGTATAAATGGTCTCAATCTGACGAGACAATTCTGCTGCGACTGATAGGGATTCGACCACGACTCGGCTATAACTCTCATACTTACTAGCAATGAACAGATCACACATTGGCGTTGGCACTTGCTGCATTTAGAGGGCGTATCCCATGTTGTTATATGACCTCTTCATGTTGTGGATGGTTGGTAGCATCGCAGTGGTTGTGGTGAGCATGGTGCTTGGCGGCTTATTATGTGTGTGGTGTGCTTGGAGAGCGAAGTAAGCGCTAAAACAACAGCTATGTCTTGGGCGAGCATCAGCGGCCGATTCTTCGGCAGGTGCTCGCAGGCGCCTCAGGCTACCGCGTGAGCCCGGGTCATTGTGTACCCTTGATGATCGCAGCCTTGTCGGACGCGTTAGCGAGAGTGGCGGATTGGGACGCGACTAGGATACGGTTCAGGGCATCCCCCAGGCGGTGCAGCGAAAATTCCTTTTCCACATATGCGCTGACACCATACGCCCGGAGCTGCTCTTCCGCCGCTGGAAGTCCCGCCCCCGTCAATATGATGACCGGCTGGCTTGGAGTGAGATTACGGATGTGTTGTAAGACTGCCAACCCATCCATCTCCGGCATTTTCAGATCCAGTACCACGACATCGGGGCGTTCACGGCGAAAGAGTTCCACACCCTTCCGACCGCCACTGGCGAGGACCACGGTATAGCCCTTCCGAGTAAGGAGCGTATCAAGGAGATCCCGGATTCCTTCCTCATCATCGATCACCAGCACTTTGGTCATGACACCTCCCGAAACATTCATCGTGAGGTAACAACGGCAGGTGGTGCCACACCTGGCTCTCCTCTATAGCAAGCATACCAAAGAAATGTTGGTTGTCTATAGGCCGTTCCTGCAACCCGCAGCCTGGCATCTGTGCCCGGAATTGTGCCCGCCAGCGACTGTAAATCACCCTCCGCCACCCACCGGCAACCAAGATGACAAAAGTAAACCCCTTGTAATCATTGAAGATCACAAGGGGTTCTGAGTGTAAATTCGGTTTACGAAACCGCTGCTCTACCAGCTGAGCTACGGGTTTTTTCTCTGCCTCAAGGAGTTTCTAGTTTAACGGCGAATGAGAAGTGCGCAGCAGACCTTCTCTGCCCGACAATCGTGCCACCAGACCAGTAGCTGGGGCTACTTGTACCGCGCAATAGGCTGCAGTCTGACCGAGGCTCCCAGACCGGGCCCTGGAAGGCAGAGAGCTTCATGCCCATTGCCATACTGCTCTTGAGCCACCTTGAACAACTGCCACTTTGTATAGGTACATAGTTCTCCGACCAGGATGACACCGTTCTTATCCAGATCCGCCGCGCCACCCAGGCCTTTGAGTAATTGATAGGCAAACAATCCGTGCCGGCCCTGGTCATAACTAGGAGCTTCCCGGACTGCTCGGTTGCCGACCATCCACATGATCTTCCCTTTTCCGTTATCTCCCTGTCCCCACAGAGGGACAGTTCCTTCTGCCGCCTCCTTGCCGGGGGCCCATTCCAGCGAGAGATCGAGTATCACGATGGCCCGCTGAATCGGCAATGATGCCAAGGAATCATGCAGTCGACGAAGCGAATAGAGTCGTGCATCAAACATGGTCGTACTGTCGAATAATCTGATCGATACTGCCCCGGTCGCCGGCTCAACGACTCCTCGACCCGTGATCGAAACGTAGACCACCGTGGTGGGATCTACCAGCTTGGGCAACCACTCTTCCAGCGCCTCGGTCAGGTCGGCCTTGAGGGCATGGGCGTCGACGAGGGTGCGTACACGCTCGGACGGGATCCCGCCGATCTCCTTCAGGTGGGCGGCGATGACCTCCGCATCTCTCGCGGCATACTTCACCGGAACGACGCCGTTCTCCCGAAACCGCCCCACGCCGACCACGATACCGACGGCCTTCGGCTGTCTGAGGAGGCTGGGCCGTTCCGGAAGCTGATCGACATCAACCGACGCCGCTTGGACCCTTGTTCCAGATTCAGGCACCATCGCCACTAGAAACTTCTTGGGTGATGGCAGCTGGACCGACTGGGACCCGGCATACAATGTCAATGTCAACTCCGCCTGCACGGCGTTATTGACCCTGCCGACCTTGCCGTCCAATACTATGCGTTTCACCTCACCGGACTGGAGATCGCCGACCGATACCCTGATGGGAATCCGCTCAATCAAGGCAGGCGAAGCCGCTACCGACAACTCGACAGCTCTTGCAGGTCCCGGTCCCTCATTCTTGATTTCGATTTCGATCGCGACCGCTTCACCGGTGCTCAACATCTGATTGTGATTCTCAGGACGAACGATCGCACGGAACACCAGCGTGGCAGGTCCATCTGCTGAAACAGGCGCAGGACCGACTGCCGATGACTGAAGCGCAACTTGCCCTGCCGGCTTGGACCCGCCAGCCTTGCGTGCTTGAGCAGCCTCGCCGATCTTGGTAGAGGTGCCAAGATATGCGGCCATGCCATCTGTCACATAACCTATTGCCTCTTTGGCAAGCGCATCGAGTCCCTTCACCTCGCACGACGCATCGGTGACCTCGACATCTCCACGGCCGATGCTCTGAAGTTTCTTGCTGTAGAGAACCACCCCATCGGCAGCCCTATAGGCAAAGTCCAACCCCACAGTGACCATGGCAGGGTAGCTCTTGTTGGCCTTACGGGTGATCGCAAGGTCGACGGAGGCAGGTCCCAACGATGCATCGACATATCCGTCAGGAACCGACGAGGGCCCTGCGCCATCCGGCAAAACGTTTTCAAAGACGCGGCCTATCTTTCGCGTAAGGAGATTCTGCAAGGGCGCGCCAATCGGCAAGGATTGCCTTTGACCGCAGGCGTCTTGATAGGCAAGCTGAGCCGCGGCGATGCTTGGGTCGGATCGAAGTTGGACCGTCAGGGGAAGATCGTATCCGACGACCGCCCCCTCTCCTCTCGAGAAGAACGAGCAACTCGTCAACGTCAGAATAGACAACCCCGCGACAACCCCTGAGGCCGCACGAAGCAAGAGGGACGGACGCGCTGAATCCATGACCTGCACAAGTATTCTTATACAGAAAAGCACCCGATGAGCACAACTCGAACGGGGCCGGTCTCTCTGGTCTATTCAGTCTGTCTGGTCTGTCTCGTACGGGTCAAACAGCAAAACGAACTCGACATCAGAGCAACCCATAGACCGAATAGACCAGATAGTCTAGACAGACCAGACAGACTGAGTAGACCAAGAGATGCGGCGTTGACAGCCCCACACCCCTCGGCTAAGTTGACCCCCATGACGGAATCTTCCTCGCCGGAACCGGGATCATCATTACCGCCTCGGTTGTCCTGGTCGGCCGTCAGCCGACTCATTCGCCTCCAAAACCAGACTGGAACATGGCTGCTCATGCTCCCGACACTCTGGTCCCTGGTCCTCGCCGCTCGCGGGACGCCTTCGCTTCATTTGCTTGTCGTCTTCGTCATCGGATCATTTGTGATGCGCAGTGCGGGAGTCGTCTTGAACGATTTAGCGGATCGATCCTTTGATCGGCATGTGACCCGCACAAGGGTCCGTCCACTTGCCTCGGGCGAACTCGGCGTCACCCATGCCCTGATGGTCATCGGGTTCTTTCTTCTGCTGGCTGCAATACTCGTATTATCCCTTGACCCCTTCACGATCCTCCTGAGTCCAATCGCCATCCTCTTAGCTGCCCTTTATCCCTTCGCGAAACGCGTCATCCACATCCCACAAGCCATTTTGGGGATTGCCTTCGGCTGGGGCACCATCATGGCCTGGACCGCCTCGCGGGGGGCTATCGAAGCGCCGGCCTGGTGCCTGTTCGCTGCCACGATCTGCTGGGCAGTCGGATATGACACAATTTACGCATTGCAAGATCGGGAGGATGATCGCCGGATCGGGGTGAAGTCTTCGGCGCTGTGGTTCGGTTCATCGACGTGGATTGCCGTCGGGACAGTCTTTTGTGCAATGCTGTTCCTGCTGGGACTCGCCGGCTGGCTTGCCGATATCGGCTGGATCTATTATGGAGTACTCGTGACCATCGGCTGGTGGTGTGTGAGACAAGCCCTGCAGCTCAGGCAGGCTGTATCGACGCCCACCGCTTTCCACATGTTTCAACAACATGTGTGGGTAGGAGCCGCCATCTTCTTAGGAATGGTCGCGGGATTTCTACTGTGAGATCAGCTCCCCGGCTTGCTGACGGGTAAAGGCTCTTCCGGCTTGTTGGTCGAACCCTCTGGATTTGCGGGCGCGCGCAACGTACTGAGATACATTGTCACGGCTTTGGCATCGGCGTCGCTGAGCCCGAGCGCCGGCATCCTGGTCTCTGCATTCATCGCCTGCGGGTTCTTCAGCCACCGATAGGTCCAGGTCGAATTCAATCTGAACCCCGCTCGATCGAGCGCCGGGCCGACTTTTCCGCCCTCACCGCCGATGGCATGGCAGCCGTTGCAACCATACTTGTCCTCATAATACCGCTTGCCGAGCTCCACTAACTTTGGAACCTCTGTCGGCTTCACGGTGAGATCCGGTCTGGCGACACTCTGGCCTTTTCCCGGTCTGGACGAAAAATTATTGACCGCGTTCTGGGCCGCGTCACGACCCTTTTTCGCCTGAGCCATGGCAGCCAATTCCTTGGCATACGCTGCATCATCGACATCGACGTTTTTCTTTTCTGCCTCTTCGTTTGCGACCTTTTCGGCCTCCTCATAGGCCTTTGTGGTCTGCTCCAAATTGGCTTGAGCCGCCGTGAGTGCGTCAGCCAACTGTTTCTTTCTCTCTTCGATCTTAAACTCCAATTTCGTGCCGTGGAGGCCCCGGACATAGCCGACAATCGCCCATATCTCGTCTTCCGACAGGGTGTACTTGAACGTCGGCATGGTAGGCACACCGAATTCGTCATCGCCGATCTCGTCGCCCCCTTCACCGGTATCTTTCATATCCCGGTAAATCGTCTCGAAGATGTCCTTGTCCTTGAGCGTGCTCATCTCTGCTTTATTCGTGAGGTCTTTGGGCTTCGGATCCGGCATGGAGGACCAATTGTACCCCTCGTTCTGGCGTCCACTCTCGCCGTGACAGTGCGAGCAATAGTGGTTGTAGAGTTCATGCCCCTTCGCCTGCTGATCGTTGGCACACCCCCCGGCAACCAGGGCCCCGATGCCGATCAGCGCACTTACCACTCCCGATACGTATAAGGGGACCGCCTTCATGGTCGAGGCCCTTTCTTGAGATTACGGATCAGAAAAAACTGAAATCCGAAAGCCAAGCCCACGGCGATGGCTGCATAGTAATAGCCGGTATAATTCGGCGGCGCCTCTGCACGGAAATTCCACCAGGAGGAAACCGCCTTTTGGGATCCCTTCTCCTTCACTGCGCCGCTGACGTCTTTCTTGCCATCCCACACGGCGAAGGCAATATTGATAAATCCGCCCATTGGGATCTGCGTATCTTCTTCAAGATGGCCGGTCTCGAGCGGCCGCGTAAAGACTACTTTCCATGTCCCGTTGGAATAGACGCCTTTGGCTTTCACGTCCTGATGCTCTTGCGTCTTGAGCGTGCCGAAGCCCATGGCATTCATGTCGACGCCCTTCGCATCTTTGTTTCTCCAAAACCAGATATTGACCGGCCCGCCCTCCACCTGCAACATCGGCTGTCCATGGGCAAAGTGGGCCTTCTTGTCGCCCACCATGAACTCAATCGCCGCTGCATCATCCGCATCTTCGGTCGGATCTGCATACTCCAGAAGAATGGCGACGTTCGTTCCGTCATGCAGGGCTCGCACGCTCAAGTCCTTGACCGTGGCATCCAGAATGCGGTTCGGCCAATGGACTTGCGGCGACATGGGGAATTTCGCCTGGGGCGCGCTGTTCCAGGCTGCCGCAGTCGGATCATCGGCCGGCAGCCCGGCCTTCACCAATGGAGCAGTGACTGCATTACTTTCCGATGCCGATTCGGGTGACGCGCTGGCCGGGGCCTTCTCTTCGGCCCAAGCCGGCTGCGTCGCCAGCTGTGCCAGCAGCAGTCCCAGAACAAGCCCGGCGCCAACGGCGACGTTCGGAACGATTCGACTCAGACCATGCTTCATAAGCTCCCTCTTTCTCCGTCTCCCGCTGGCGGGTCTGATTGTCTTCTCCTGCGCGCGTCGACCGAAGCCCTTCTGAGGGCGCGCGGTCCGCGAGCAGGAGGACGATCAGGCTACCCCCTTACTCCCACGTCCTCGGTGATTGATGCGCTCCGTCGTACTCACCCATGATGATCTTCCAGATCCATTCGTCGGGAAGCTCCACTTCCCAGCGTGGCATCGCGGATTTCCATGGCATCCCTTCAATCGGGAGACCGACGCCGCCTTTTTTAATGCGCCAGAACAAGTAGCTTTCCTGGAGCATGGCGATCGTCGTGGGATCGGCGAAGTTGGCCGGGGGAGGATTGAATCCCCTGGCTGCCGGACCCTTGCCGTCGAAGTTTCCGCCATGACAGGGGGAACAATAGGCGGCATAAAAACCCTTCCCCTGTTGGATGGCATCGGGGGTCTTGGCAACCGGATTGGACAGGCCTGCATATTCGCCCGGTGGAGCCGGATGAATCGTGCGATTTTCCCCTGGTGGCTCATTGCTAACAGCCGTGCTGTTATAGGTTTGCCAGCCGACAAGCAACGGAAAACAGATCAGGACACCCCAGCGTAACGCCTGCATTCCACCGATACCATCTCCCGTTAAGAACCGCTCGATCGGGCCCCAGAAGGCATCCTTGGATTCTTTGCTCAGTGTATAGAAAATCCCGATTCCTGAGATGGTGAGCATCATATACAGAATGATGACGCTGGACGGCAGCGGCGCCGAGCCAGGGATAATGGGCACAATAAACTTGCAGAAGAGATAGACGACTACCGTCACAATGACCGGCGTGACCAATGCACCCTTCATACGTGCCTCCTCAATGAACTTGCGCCACGGCTACCGGGACGGACTCGGCTGCCTTCTGCACCGGAACGGCAGGAGCCTGCTCTGGCGCTGCCAGCTCGGATACCGCAATGGAAATAGGCTCCCCGCTCATCTGCTGCAAGAATGCGATCACAGCGAGAATCTCATTCCTTGACAGTCCGATGGGATTCTTATTGATATAGGGCATGGTGGCCGGATACTCCTTCGCCAGGCCTTCAACACGATAATCTTGATAAATGTAGGCCTGCGGCTCGGTCAAGCTTTCATACAGAAACTCGCGGCTCAGCTTGGCTCCGATCCCCTTTAAATCCGGGCAGCGTGCCGATTCACTGGGACCAATGGTGTGACATAGGGCACACTGACCCTTACTAAAAAAAACCTTTTGTCCAATAGACGCCAAGTCCGTAGGTGTTTTGACCGTGGCAATGTCGAATTTCTCTTCAACCGGCGGCAAGGACGCCATTTGCGGAATCGACAATGACACGAGCGTGAAGAGGCCCAGTATGATCGTGACAAATCCGGTGACTCGGATGAACGTGCCTCGAATAAAAAGCAGGGCTAGAATGCCCAGCCCCATCACACCGAGACCAATCAACTGTAGTCGAACGATTTCACTCATATATCCCCTTTGGGCAGCAAGAAGTGCCTGGCCCTCAATACTGCATTGCCCTCACAATCCCACATTCATGATTCACAACTTGCGGGCATTCGGTTCATCGAGCGCGTTCGATGCGCCTGCCATCGCCGGCAGACCCTGCGGCAACGCGGCTTTGCTCGATACAGCCGGCCCCTTCGCCTTATCGCCCATGGTGGCAACCCAGAAGATAAATGCCACGATCATACAGAATAAGAATGTGCACAAGGCCATGATGCCTGAGGCATAGCCGAGCGCGGGGGAGTATGCATATTGCGATGTGTCGCGGAGCACACCATAGACATGCCAATGGACGCGTGAAGATGACCGTGCGTACCCCATCAGCGTCATCAGGAGGATGATCATGATGGCATTGAGCACAAGGGAATAGCCGGCCCGGGGAGGCATCACGCCCCAATTCATTTCCGTCGTAACCTTAGCGGTCTTCAGCAGAATGCTCGTCAGCGGAGTGATCGTCAATAGGACGGCAAGTACGACCAAGACCTGCGACGTGGAGAAATAATTGATGCGGATGATCGCGGGCACAAAGTAGCCCCACACGCCCAGAACGATGACCACGATCGCCGAAACGGCAAGGATGAAACCCATGAAGATTTTCGCAATTTTTGCCCAGCCCACCGTTTCCTGTTTACCGGCCCGCCAATACATGATGAAACTCATGAAAGTGACGAGGATCATGAGATTCGCGACGGTCATCTTGGCCGACATGACGCCGAAGACGCCGAGCAGCGGATGGTGACTTCCGCCCATCTTCCTCGCTTCTTCCATACTGGCCACGAGTGAGTGGGGTGTCATCCAGATACCCAGGCAGACCAGCAGCGCGATCAGCATCGCCAACATTTGCTTCTTATATTTGATGTCGGACCCCGGTATGCGATAGGTCATCCCAATCCAGAAATAATAGTTCGATCCGAGAAAGAGCACGCCGATGAGCATGGCCTGCAGAATGAACAACCAGGACAGGAAGCCGCCCATGAGCGTGATCCCCATCTGCTGGTTGTACTGATAAATTTCACGCATGAGCCAATAGCCGGCGAAGGGAAGAGACAAGAGGCCGAAGACCCCGATGAAGTTCCCGACGTAGCCCATCCAGTCATAGTGGCTGCGCTCTTCAGCGGTCTTAGAGGACAAGTAGCGGATCCCGGCATAGGCGCCGCAGATGTAGCCTCCGAGCACGACGTTCGCGATGATACGGTGAATGTTGACGGGCCACCAGGTGGGGTTCCATGTCGCGGCCCAGGCCCGCGCGATATCCGACCCCTCAGCAAGCACGACCGGACTGGACTGGAACGTCGCCCAGGAGTTCGGGATGATCATGATAAAAAATGCAAAGAAGTTCAGCATGAAGCCGAGGAAAATATGAAAGGTCTTCTTGCCGCCCTCCTGCATCGTGTCCCAGCCATACCAATATAGGTAGAGCGTCGCAGTCTCGGCCAAGAACAGGATGCAGTAGACAATAAACGACGGGAAGAAAATATCGCTCAGGTAATTCATCAATTTGGGATAAAACCCGATCAGCAGGAACAAGAGAATGCCGCCGAAGAGGGCGGTCGTAGAATAGGCGGAGGTCAGGAGCTTGGTAAACTCCTTGGCGAGTTTGTCGTACCGCTTTTCACCGCCCTTCCAACCGACGATTTCGCATACCCAAGCGAACAGCGGTACACCCAGCACAAACCCCGCGAGCAGCAAATGCAACTGGGCGATAACCCAAATCACATTACGGGCGCCGACGTAAGGCACATCACGATATTCGGTGGGAGCCGGCGGCGCGGCATCGGCCCCGAAGGCCAATACGGGGAGGCTAAAGAGGCCCGCAGCTATCGCGAGCATCGAGAGTGTACCTCCATGATCCCTACAGACCTGGAGAAGCCGCTGAATCCATCCACCCTGATGTTGCATTGCCCTCACCTCATCATCTCCCACGTTTATGGTTTCATGGCGGCGGGCGCACCGGACCCTGTTGTTTCAGGCTCACTCATCGCTGCCTCGCCTTTTGGCCTACTCTTTTCCTTTTCCCGGTTCGCGGCCGCCTGCTGTTCTATCAAAAAGTCAACCCGCGCCGCAAGCTGTGCAATCAAATTTTCGTCTTTTGTCAGGACTTCGAGCGGTTTGATTTCCGGCGCGGCCTTGGCTTCTACTTTCTTGCAACATTCGTGGGGATGCGGTGTAAACCGCGGGAGAGAAAACCAGAACAGGAGCGACAGCACAACTGCCATACAGGACACCACGGTCAGCAGTAACCCTGGATCGACCGGAACCCGCATCAAGTCCCAGCGCGCAATCAGACCTTCATAATTCTCCGAGGCATGCGGCGCCATCTGCACGGTGCCACGAATCACCCGTCCCACCAGCGAAAAGCCTATGATCAGCATCATGGAAAGCGCCGCCGTAGCCACGGTACCCCAAAGGGTCAGCTCAATGCTGATTCGCTCCGCAATCGGAGTTCCCTCCAGAATACCGTCTTCGAACAACGAATGGGCCGCAGAGATCGAGGCATCGGTCACCGCGCCCTGAACGAACCAAAGGATCGGAAGGTAAATGGCGCCGACCAATGCGCACTTCCACCAGAGGGTCAGCCCCAAACCGGCTGGTGGCTCACGACGGCAATGTTCGAGGAAAAACGTTCGGCCGACGAGTCTGAGCGCCCACATATCGATTGGAATTGCCAGTAGAAACAGTAATACGATACCCGCGCCTTCGCCGATATGCGAGTCCAATCCCAGAGTGATGGTTGGAAGGGCAAGCACCGTAACAGGGCTTGCCAGGAGCATCATGAACGCAAGAGCGATCCTCGTTTCAAATTGCACAATCCCGAAGGCTAGAAAAAGTACTGCGATCGCAAGCTTGATCGGCAAGCCCGTCCAGAAGGCAGGCCAGAGGATGCCAAACCCGAGCTTGGTGGGAGACACGGGATCGTTCATGCAGGTACCCAGCGATATACGACAGCGCGGGCGGATGTCTTCAGAATGCTGAATTCTTTGCACATCGTCGGAAACAGAAATGCACCAGCAGGATGCTCAAACAGGCCGGACTTCTCACCCGCCCTGAGTTCACCTAAACGGGCTCTTTGCCCCGAGATGTACCTGTTCCCAACCAAAGTCTCAGCTCCACAACTCACCTTTGACTCACGCTTCATGTTTCCGGCTCCTCAGCATCCTGCTAATCCAAGAACTCTCGATTAATAATGGCAGACACCGTAAAAAGCAGAATCGAAGCTGTGAGTACCACCCATCCGATAAGTGCGATCGGCCGTTTAAAAATATTCCGTTCGGGGCTTCGGTCGAAGAAAGGCAGGAAAACCAGCACGAGCCCCAGGAGACCGGGAAATACGATCGAGCCGAGGATCTGTCCGAACTCGCCGGAGAACATCCTCAGACGCAGGTGCTGGAATATAAATAAGAAGTACCATTCCGGTTCCGGATGATAATCGCCGGGGTCAGGCGTCGCTTCGTCCAATAAGACGACCGGTTCCCAGAAGGCCAATCCGCTGATACAGGCAAAGACGACCGCCATCCCAACGATATCCTTCCAAATCTGCCGGGGGAAAAAATAGTCGGTCTTTGCCTTCAACTCCATGGCTGTCCCCCTGAAAGGGCCAGCCGGTCCCGCACATCGAAAAAGAAACAGATGTAGGCCTGCCAACCCAATGAGAGCCGCCGGAAGTACCATGACGTGAATGACAAAAAACCGGCTCAAGGTCATCTGCCCCGGGGTTGGGCCCCCCTTGAGGAAGCGCGCCATGAAGTCTCCGATCAGCGGCACCTTATCCATAATCTCAACGCCGACAGTGGTGGCCCAAAAAGCTC
>Ga0134122_10001363_pt1 | contig 17626 bp, 19 predicted proteins | sample KB302_FD_96461 | JGI IMG/M metagenome (GOLD analysis project Ga0134122, IMG submission 96461) | Terrestrial soil microbial communities without Nitrogen fertilizer from Kellogg Biological Station, Michigan, USA - KB3-0-2 | ecosystem: Environmental > Terrestrial > Soil > Unclassified ... | reverse complement strand
GACAGCCGCCGCGCGGTGCTCGACCGGGCGATCGGAGCACTCGCATGATCGAGCCCGTGAACCACAACGGCCAGATGCTCGCGCTGATCCTGCGCGCCGAGTATCGCCAGGAGGGCATCCGCTTCTTCACGCCGGACGATTTCTCGCAGCAGCTCGGCTACATGAACCGCCCCAAAGGCTATGTCATCCCGCCGCACGTCCACAACCCGACCGAGCGCAAGGTGCACTTCACCAAGGAGGTGCTGTTCATCAAGTCGGGCCGGGTGCGCGTCGACTTCTACAGCGAGGCGCGCGAGTACCTGGAGAGCCGGATCCTGCGCCGCGGCGACGTGGTGCTGCTCGCCTTCGGCGGGCACGGCTTCGAGATGCTCGAGCCGAGCGAGATGATCGAGGTGAAGCAGGGCCCGTACGGCGGCGAGGAAGACAAGACCCGCTTCGATCCGGTCGCGCAAGACCGGCTGCGCATCAAGGAGTCGAAATGAAGAGCCTGCGCATCGCGCTCGGCATCCGCAACAACCACCACATCGCGCGCAACCTGCTGTACTTCTGCTACCAGCGCTACGCGCAGATGCGCTCGAGCGTCGCGCCGTCCGAGCGTGATTTGCAGGTCGCGCGCGAGCTGAAGGGCACCGGCATCGCGCGCATCGGCGTGAGCGACGTCGGCGAGCTGGCCCGCATCGTCGAGGAGAAGCTCGCCGAGGTGACCCCGGTCGACGGCTACGCCGGCATGCCGCGGCGCTACAACCCGTTGCTGGTGCCGCACCTGCATCGCATCCTGCGGGAGCAGGGTGGCGCGATCGAGGCCTATTTCGGCGCGCACTTCCGGGTGAACTGGTTCGAGGCGCAGAAAATCGTCCCGGGCCGGCAGGCGCCGGGCGGGTCGTTCGGCTACCACATCGACGACGTGCCGTTGCCGGTGATCAAGCTCTTCGTCTATCTCACCGACAGCGAAGAGGCGACCGGCGCCTTCCGCGCCTTCGACTATCCCCACACCGACGAGCTGCTGCGCAAGGGCATGCTGGAGAGCGCCTTCCCGGGCGAGCGCCGCGCGAAGACGCAGCTCCTGGTGAAGCCGGAGGCGGAGGCCGAGCTGACGGTGGTGGAGGGGCCGAAGGGGCAGGTGTTCATGTTCGACAACAACCTCGTGCACAAGGGCACGCTGCCCCGCCGCGGCCACCGCATTCACGTGAGCATGGAGTTGATGCCCTCGCCGGTGCCGCAGAGCGAGGCCGCGCTGCTGGCGAATTGCGACAAAGAGATCACCGAATACTTCCCCGTCAACCCGTTCCGGCGCCGGCTGGCGCACTGAGGCGGCGCGCCCTTGAATCCGATCCTCCAGCCGCTGCGCCGGCTCTTCAACCGGATGGGCGTGGACCTCGTGCGCTACGACGCGTCGCGCCGCCGGCGTGCCGCGGTCAACAGCGCCAAGCCGAGCCGGCCGCAGCGCATCGTCATCAGCGGCGGCGACCGCGACTACGGCGCGGACTGGCACAACATCGAGTTCGTCACCCAGGGCTACGCGGACAAGTACGCGTCGCTGCCGCGCAACATCGACATCGCGCACGACCTCACCTCGGGCAAGCCGTTTCCGATCGCGGACGACAGCATCGCGGCGGCGTACAGCTCGCACGTCTTCGAGCACATCAAGGACGAGCACGTGAGCTTCGTGCTGCGCGACGCGCACCGGGTGCTCAAGCCCGGCGGCTATCTGCGCCTCTCGTGCCCGGACATCGAGCTCTATGTGCGCGCCTTCCTCGAGAAGGACCTGGATTTCTTCCACTATCGCGACCACCCGCACTACGCGCGGCTCGGCATCCAGGATTCGCCGGCGGGTCTTTTCCTCGACGTGTTCGCGACGCGCCTCGGTGAGCAGCCGGAGAAGCCGGGCTACGAGGAAGTGCGTGCCAGCATCGAGCGGCTCGGCGTCGAGGCGGCGCTCGACCACTACTGCCGCCAGGCCGACTACGACTACGCGCGGTCGCACTACCACTGCAACTGGTTCAGCGCGAAGAAGCTGATGGGCATGTGCCGCCTCGCCGGCTTCCGCGAGGTCAATCAGTCGGCTCTCGGCCAGTCGCACTGCCCGGAGATGCGCGACCTGACGATGTTCGACATGGGCGACCCGAAGATCTCCATGTTCGTGGAATGCCGCAAGTAAAGCGGCCGGCGCCGGTCCCGGTCAACGCGCCGCTGCTCGTCGGCAACGAGCGCAAGTACCTGCTCGAGTGCCTCGACACCGGCTGGATTTCCTCCGAGGGTCCGTTTATCGAGCGCTTCGAGCGCGAGATGGCGGCGCGCGTCGGCCGGCGCCACGGCGTCGCGGTGACCAATGGCACGGCGGCGCTCGAAGCGGCGGTGGCCGCGCTCGAGATCGGCCCCGGCGACGAAGTGATCATGCCGGCCTTCACCATCATCTCCTGCGCGCAGGCGGTGGTGCGCGCCGGCGGCAAGCCGGTGCTGGTCGACAGCGACCCGGCGAGCTGGAACATGGACGTCGGCCAGGTGGAGGCGAAGATCACGCCGCGCACCCGCGCCATCATGCCGGTGCATACCTACGGCCTGCCGGTCGACATGGACCCGCTGCTGCAGATCGCGGCGCGGCGCGGCCTGGCGATCATCGAGGATGCCGCCGAGATGCACGGCCAGACCTACCGCGGCCGCGCCTGCGGCAGCTTCGGCGCCGCGAGCATCTTCAGCTTCTATCCCAACAAGCACGTCACCACCGGCGAGGGCGGCATGGTCCTCACCGACGACGACGCGCTCGTCGCGCGGCTGCGCGCCCTGCGCAACCTGTGCTTCCAGCCGCAGCGGCGCTTCGTGCACGAGGAGCTCGGCTGGAACCTGCGCATGACCAACCTGCAGGCGGCGCTCGGCGTGGCGCAGCTCGAGCGGCTCGACGAGTCGCTGAAGATCAAGCGGCGCATGGGGGCGCGCTATACGCAGCTCCTCGAAGGGACGCCGCGCGTGCAGCTGCCCCTGGCCAGGACGACTTTCGCCGACAGCGTCTACTGGGTGTACGGGGTGGTGCTCGACGACGCGGTGCCGGGCGACGCGGCGGCGATGATGGCGAAGCTCGGCGAGCGCGGCATCGGCACGCGGCCTTTCTTCTGGCCGATGCACGAGCAGCCGGTGTTCCAAAAGAAGGGCTGGTACGCCGGCGAGCGCTACCCGGTGGCCGAGCGGCTCGCGCGCCGCGGCTTCTACCTGCCGAGCGGCATGGCGTTGAGCGACGACGAGATCGTTCGCTCCGCAGCGGCGCTCAAGGAATGCCTGCGGTGATCTTCGACCAGTACTCGCGCTACTACGACCTTCTCTACCGCGACAAGAACTATGCCGCGGAGGCGACCTTCGTGGACGAGCTGATCCGCAAGCACGCGCCCGAAGCGCGCTCGCTCCTCGAGCTCGGCTGCGGCACCGGCCTGCACGCGGCTGCGCTGGCGCAGCGCGGCTACGGCCTGCACGGCATCGACCTGAGCGACGAGATGCTCGCCCGGGCGCAGCGGCGCAAGAGCGGGACGCTCAGCTTCGCGCGCGGCGACGTGCGCGATCTGCGCCTCGGGCGCAAGTTCGACGGCGTGATCTCGCTGTTCCACGTCGTCAGCTACCAGACCGTCGATGCCGATTTGCGCGCCGTCTTTGCCACGGCGCGAGAGCACCTGCACGAGGGCGGCGTGTTCGTCTTCGACTGCTGGTACGGCCCGGCGGTGCTCGCCGAGCGGCCGTCGGTGCGCGTGAAGCGCATGGAAGACGAGGCGATCCGCGTGACGCGCATCGCCGAGCCGAAGATGCACGCCGACGAGCGCATCGTCGACGTCGGCTACCAGGTGTTCGTCGAAGATCGCGCGACGAAGCGGGTCGAGCAGCTGACCGAGCTGCACCGCATGCGCTATCTGTTCAGGCCGGAAATCGAAGCGCTCGCCGAGGGCGCCGCGCTGCGGATCGTCGCCGCCTGCGAATGGCTCACCGGCAAGCCGCTGGGGGAGGAGACTTGGAGCGCGTGCTTCGTGGCGCGGGCATCGCGAAAGTAGGCGTCTACCTCGGCGTGCTGCCTGGCGCGGGCGGGATGTTCCAGTACGCCCAGTCGATCCTCGCCGCGCTCGCCTCGCTGCCGGCGCGCTTCGCGGCGACGGCGGTGTATGCCGAGCCGGCCTGGGAGCCCTACCTCGCGGCCCATCCCTCGATCCGCCGGCGCAAGGCGGGCAACTCCTTTCTCGCGCTGCGGCGGGAGCGGCAGGACCTGTGGATCTTCCCGGCGCAGGACCATCTCGCGTACCTCGCCCGCGTGCCGGCGCTCGTCGCCGTTCACGACCTCATGCACCGCTACGAGCGCGAGTTTCCCGAGGTGTCGGCGAAAGGGCGATATTTCCTGCGCGAGCTGCGCTTCCGGGGCATCGCCGCGACCGCAAGAGGAATCCTCGTCGACTCGGAATTCGGCAAGCGGCAGGTCATCGAGTCCTACGGCGGCGCGCCCGGGCGAGTCCATCCCCTGCCGTACGTGCCGCCGGCCTACATCCATGCCCGCACGCCTCCCGGCTTCGATGCGCGCTATCCGCTGCCGGCGAAGTTCGCCTTCTACCCGGCGCAATTCTGGGCGCACAAGAACCATCGCCGCCTCCTCCAGGCGCTGGCGACGCTGCCGCAGGTCGAGCTCGTCCTCGCCGGCACGAAGGATCGCGAGTACGAGGCCCTCGCCGCGCTCTGCCGCGAGGCCGGCGTCGAGCCGCGCGTGCATTTCGTCGGCCGGGTCGCCGACCAGGACATGCCGGAGCTCTACCGCCGCGCGCGCTGCCTGGTGATGCCGACCTTCTTCGGTCCGACCAACATTCCGCCGCTCGAGGCCTTCGCGCTCGGCTGCCCGGTCGCGGTCTCCGGGATCTATGGCATGCCGGAGCAGGTGGGCGACGCGGCGCTGACGTTCGATCCGCGCTCGGTGGCCGGCATCGCCACCGCGCTCGGGCGGCTGTGGACCGATGACGCGCTTTGCGCCCGATTGCGCGACAAGGGGCTCGAGCGCGCGCGCGCCTGGGACCAGGCGGCGTTCAACCGGCGCCTCGAGTCCATCCTCGACGCGGTGCTCGCCTGAAAATCTCCGTCATCACCGTCTGCCACAACGCGGCGGCGACGCTCGAGCACGCGCTGCTCTCGGTCGCGGGCCAGGACTACGCCGAGCGCGAGCACATCGTCGTCGACGGCGGCTCGCAGGACGGCAGCGCCGAGATCCTGCGGCGCAACGCGGCGAGCCTGGCGCGCGTCGTCGCCGAGCCCGACCGCGGCATCTACGACGCGATGAACAAGGGCATCGCGCTCGCGGGCGGCGAGGTGATCGGCTTCCTCAACGCCGACGACGAGTACGCGCACGCCGGCGTGCTTTCGCGCGTCGCCGCGCAGTTCGCCGACCCTGCGGTCGAGGCGTGCTACGCCGACCTGGTGTACGTCGACCCGAGAGATCTCCGGCGCGTGGTGCGCTACTGGCGCTCGCGGCCCTACGAGGCGGGGCTCTTCGAGCGCGGCTGGATGCCGGCGCACCCGACGTTCTACGTCCGCCGGCGCGTCTACGAGCGCTACGGCGGCTTCGACCTCGCCTATCGCCTGCAGGCGGACTTCGAGCTCACCCTGCGCTTCCTCGCCGCGCACCGCGTGCGCTCGGTGTACGTGCCGGAGATCTGGGTGCGCATGCGCACCGGCGGCGCGACCAATCGCAGCGTCGGCAACGTGCTGCGCGGCAATGCCGAAGCCTGGCGCGCGGCGCGCCGCCACGGCCTGCGCGTCGGCCCGCTCTTCGTCGTGCGCAAGGTGCTATCGCGCCTGCCGCAATTCTTCAGCAGGCCGCGCTAGGCATGCGCGTCCTCGTCACCGGCGCCTCCGGCTTCATCGGCCGAAAGCTTTGCCCGGAGCTAGCAGCCGCCGGCCATGACGTGGTCGGCTATTCCCCCGCGCCGCCGCGCGTCGATGCCGTGGTTCACCTCGCGGCGATCGCTCACGCCCGTGCCGGCGCGGCCGAGCTGCGCGAGGTGAACGTCGAGCTCGCCGAACGCGTGGGACGCAGCGCGGCCGCGGCGGGGGCGCACATGGTATTTCTCAGCAGCCTCAAGGTGCACGGCAACGAGAGCGCCGCGCCGCTCACCCCGGACTCGCCGCTCGCGCCGCAGGACGCCTACGGGCGCGCCAAGGCCGAGGCCGAGGAGCGGCTGCGTGCGGTGCCGGGGCTTGCGCTCACCGTCCTCCGCCCGCCGCTCGTCTATGGCCCCGGGGTCAAGGCCAACTTCCTCGCCCTGCTGCGGGCGATCGATTCCGGCTGGCCGCTGCCGCTCGCGTCGGTCGCGAACCGGCGCAGCCTCATCTACGTCGGCAACTTGGTGCATACGGTGCTTCGCTGCCTCGAAGAACGCAGGACCGGCACCTGTCTCGTCGCCGACGGCGAGCCGGTGTCGACGCCGGCGCTCTGCCGCGCGATCGCCGCGTCGCTCGGCAAGCCGGCGCGGCTCCTGCCCGTCCCGCCGGCGCTGCTCGAGATCCTGCCCGCGTTCCGCCGGCTGACACGCTCGCTCGAGGTCAGCACGACGGCGCTCGACGGGCGCGTGCCGTACGCCATGGACGAGGGCTTGCGCCAGACGGCCCTCTGGTACCGCGCTCGCTAGAATGGCCGCCATGGTCGTCGCGCCGGCCGTCCTGTCGTTCGTCGTCGCGGCCCTCGTCCTGTGGCTGCTGCTGGCGAAGTTCGCCCGCCTCGCGCTCGACGTGCCGAACGAGCGCTCGCTGCACGAGCGGCCGGTGCCGCGCGTCGGCGGCGTCGCCATCGTCCTCGGGGTCGCCGCCGCGGTGCTCGCCGGCCTCGCGCCGTCCGGACTCGCGCTCGGCCTCGCGCTGGCGCTCGCCGCGCTTTCGTTCCTCGATGACCTGCGGCCCTTGCCGACCATGGTCCGTCTCGCGGCGCACCTCGCGGCCTCCGGCGCGCTCGCCTGGTACGTGCTCGCGCCGATGGACCCGCTCGAGCTCGCCCTGATCGCGCTCGCGATCGCCTGGCTCACGAACCTCTACAACTTCATGGACGGCTCCGACGGCCTCGCCGCCGGCATGAGCGTCGCGGGCTTTGCGACCTATGCGATCGCGGCCTGGCTCGCGGGCGACACCGCGACCGCGCTCGCCTGCGCATCGCTGGTCGGCGCCGCCGCCGCCTTCCTCGCCTTCAACTTCCCGCCGGCGCGCGTCTTCCTCGGCGACGCCGGCTCGATCCCGCTCGGCTTTCTTGCCGGCGCGCTCGGCATCACCGGCTGGCGCAACGACGCCTGGCCCCTGTGGTTTCCGCTGCTCGTCTTCGCGCCGTTCATCGGCGATGCGACGCTCACCCTGATCCGGCGGCTGCTGCGGCGCGAGCGGGTCTGGCAGGCGCACAAGGAGCACTACTACCAGCGCCTGGTGCGGATGGGCTTCGGCCACCGCGGCACCGCCGCCGTCGCCTACGGCGCGATGCTGGCTTGCGCCGGCGCAGCGCTGCTCGGGCGCGCCCAGGCGCCCGGGGTGCAGGCCGCAGTCTTCGCCGGCGTGACCATCGCGCTCGCCGCGCTCGCGGCGTGGGTGGACCTGCGCTGGGCGCGTCACCTGCGGGCGAGCGGCGGCGCGACATGAACATCCGGCGCTACATCGTCTTCGGCCACGACGTCATCGCCGCGAGCATCGCGTGGCTTGCCGCGTTCTGGCTGCGCTTCAACCTCGATATTCCCGACGAATACCGCGAAGTGATGCTCGACCGGCTTCTGCTCGTCGTCGGCGTCCACGTCGCCATCTTCTGGCTGCTCGGCCTGTACCGCGGCCTGTGGCGCTACGCCAGCCTCCCGGACCTGCAGCGCATCCTCGTCGCGGTCGGGCTCGCCGCGCTCGGCGTGCCGGCGCTGCTCGCGATCCTGCGCCTGGGAACGCCGGTGCCGCGCTCCGTGTTTCTCATCGCGCCGATCCTGCTCGCGGTGGCGATGGGCGGCAGCCGCTTTGCCTACCGCGCCTGGCGGGAAGGGCGGCTCACCGCGCTCGTCGTCCACCCGCAAGCCGTGCCGGTGCTGGTGCTCGGCGCCAACGCGGCGGCCGCATCGCTGGTGAAGGAGTTGGCCGGCAGCGCGCAATGGCGCGTGGTGGGCGTCCTCGACGACGAGAGCACCAAGCACGGCGCGTCCGTCGCCGGGGCGAAGGTGCTCGGACCGATCGCTGCCATCGCTGCCGTGGCGCAACGCTTCGGCTCGCGGCAGGCGATCATCGCCATGCCCGAGGCGACGCACGGCGAGCGCAAGCGCGCGGTCGACCTCTGTACCCAGGCCGGGCTGGAGGTGATGACCGTGCCGGCGCTTTCGGACATCGTGTCCGGCCGGGTGAGCGTCTCGGCGCTGCGGCCGATCGAGCTCGATGACCTGCTCGGCCGCGACCCGGTGCAGCTCGACGAGGCGGGCCTGCAGGGCTTCTTCGGCGGCAAGACGGTGCTGGTCACCGGCGCCGGCGGATCGATCGGCGCCGAGCTCTGCCGCCAGATCGCGCGCTTCCAGCCGACGCGCCTGGTGCTGTTCGAGCAGTCGGAATTCTCCCTCTACACGATCGAGCAGGAATTCCGCGACCGGCGCTCGCCGGTCGAGATCGTCGCGGCGATCGGCGACGCAAAAAGCGAAGCGCGCGTCGCCGAGGTCTTCGCCCGCTACCGGCCCGACATCGTCTTCCACGCCGCCGCGTACAAGCACGTGCCGCTGATGGAGGACGACAACGCCCTGGAGGCGGTGCGCAACAACGTCCTCTCCACGCTCGCCATCGCCCGCGCGGCGCAGGCGAACGGCGCGGCGAAGTGCGTCCTGGTCTCGACCGACAAGGCGGTGAACCCGACCAACGTCATGGGCGCTTCGAAGCGACTCGCCGAGATCGTCTGCCAGGCGCTGCAGGGCCTGGCGGCGACGCAGTTCGTCATCGTTCGCTTCGGCAACGTGCTGGGCTCCACGGGCAGCGTGGTGCCGCGCTTCCGCGAGCAGATCGCGCGCGGCGGGCCGGTGACCGTCACGCACCCCGAGATCGAGCGCTACTTCATGTCGATCCCCGAGGCGGCGCAGCTGGTGCTGCAGGCCGGCCAGATGGGCAAGGGCGGCGAGATCTACGTCCTCGACATGGGCGAGCCGGTGAAGATCGCCGACCTTGCGCGGCAGATGATCCGCCTCTCGGGGTTCGCGGAGGCGGACGTGCGCATCGAGTTCACCGGCCTGCGGCCGGGCGAGAAGCTCTACGAGGAGCCGCTCGCCGACGCCGAGAAGACGCTGGCGACGCCGCATCCCAAGCTGCGCATCGCGCGCGTTCACGCGCCCCAGGACGGCGATTTCCTCGCCGAGCTGGCGGGGTGGCTGGCGAAGCCCGGTAACGGCGGAGCGCCGGGCGTGCGCGCACGCCTGCAGTCCTGGATTCCGGAGTACCGGCCGCCTACAACCAGTCGGTGACCGGAGGCGCGGGCGGCGGCAGCGCTGCGCCCGTGCTGACGCCGGTGCCTTTCTCCGCTGCGTCGCGCCAGTCGAGCGCGACGCCGCCGCGGGTCTCGTAGACGCCCCATTGCGGCTGCTCCCGCGTGGTGCGCGGCGGCGGCAGGATCGCCCGGGTGACTGGACCGAGCGCGTTCGCCGCCCAGTGCGAGAAGCTCGAAGTCGGCGTGGCGATGAGCGTGGTGCAACAGGCGAGCCCGAAGAGATCCACCACGGGGTGCCCGGCGGACTGATGGCCGGGCAGGAGGGTCTGGTAGCCGAACACCGCCGGCAGCGTGACGATGTCGAACTGCGACTTCAGGCGCGACAACGCCGTTTCATCGCCGCTGTAGCCCACGACGAAATACACGCCGGGGAAAGCGCGCGCGTATTCGCGCATCACGTGCTCGTACCACCAGAGGCCCGGAGCCGGGTGCCGGTGCTCGCTGGCGTCGTAGACCTCGCCCGAAACGTGGAAATCGCCCTGGCGGATATGCGCCGCGACCGCCGGCCGGCCGGCAAAACGGGCGAACGTTGCGCGAATTCCTTCGGCGATGCGCGGATGGACCGCGAGGCGGCCGGCGGTCGGCAGAACGTAGCGGCGCTGCAGCTCGCGCGGGCCGTAGGTCGAGCGCAGGCTGATCACACGCCTCGTTCCGAGCGCTTCCAGTTCCTCGCTGCCGAAATCGCGCAGCTTCAGCATGCCGATGCGCTGCCAGGGCATGATCGCGCCCCGGCGCGTTCCCGCGACGCGCAGGCTGTCCCGCTCCGGCCAGTCGAGGTAGATGGCGTGGCCCCAGCGGTCCTCGATCATCACCGCGATCACCAGCGCCTGCAGCCGGTTGCCCAGGCCGGAGAAATTGGAGATGTAGATTTTTTTCACCCGCGCCCGCGCTAGGGCAGGGGCTGGAAGCGGTACCAGTGCCGCGCGGTGCCGACCACCGGGAAAACCACGAACATCACGCCGTACGCGAGCTCCTCCACCTGGACCACGATCTCGTTGCCGGCGCGGTTCAGCTCGAGCTCGACATGCTGGCGCCCCGACATGACGTAGCCGGCGATCCAGCGCCGGCTGCGCACGATCAGCCGCCCGCCGCGGCAGCCGTAGTCGTTGTCCTCTTTGAGGAGCGTGCGCTCGAACAGCCGGCCCTGCTCGTTCGAGACCGTGATCACGAGCGCGCCGTCCTTCGGCATCGCGAGCTGCACGCTCGCGGCGTTCTCCCAGTCGCTGAACTCGCCGAACAGCTCGCGCGTCAGCGACGGCTTGCCCGGATCGTCGTCGCGCACGCCGCGGTCGGCAAAGCGGCCCTGGAACTCGCGGCAATCGCTGTCCGGCTGCGGCACCAGCGGCTGCCACGAGATCGGGTACGGGTATTCGGCGACCGCGCAGCCCGCAAGGCAGAGGCACGCGACCAGGTACGGAAATGCGGCCCTACGCATGCCCGTAGTAGGACTTGAACCACTGCGCGAAGCGCGCCAGCCCGGTCTCGAGCGGCGTGGAGGGAGCGAAGCCGACGGCGCGGCGCAACTCTGCGGTGTCGGCATAGGTTGCTTTCACGTCGCCCGGCTGCATCGGCTTCATTTCCAGCTTCGCTTTCTTCCCGAGGGCCTTTTCCAGGGCGGCGATGTAGTCGAGCAGCCCGACCGGCGTGTGGTTGCCGATGTTGTAGATGGCATAAGGCGCCGGCCGCGCGAGCACGCGCAGCGTGCCCTCGACGATGTCGTCGACATAGGTGAAGTCGCGCTGCATGTCGCCGTGGTTGAACACCGGGATCGCCCGCCCCGCCATGATCGCCTGCGCGAACAGCACCGGCGACATGTCCGGACGTCCCCAGGGGCCATAGACCGTGAAGTAGCGCAACCCGGTCGCCGGCAGGCGATACAGGTGGCTGTAGACGTGCGCCATCAGCTCGTTCGATTTCTTGGTCGCCGCGTAGAGGCTGATCGGCCGGTCGACATTGTCCGCTTCCGACCAGGGCAGCTTCTCGTTCGCGCCGTAGACGCTCGAGCTGGAGGCGAAGACCAGGTTCTTCGGCGGCTGCGCGCGGCAGCTCTCGAGGAGGTTGGCGAAGCCGACCAGGTTCGTCTGCACGTACGCGCCCGGGTTCTCGAGCGAATAGCGCACGCCCGGCTGCGCCGCGAGGTGCAGCACCGCTTCCGGTTTTTCGCTTTCGAAAATCTTCTTCAAGGACGCCGAGTCCGCGATATCCAGCCGGGAGAAACGAAAGCCCTTCTTGCCTTCCAGCCGGGCGAGGCGCGCCTGCTTCAGCTCGACCGCGTAGTAGGGGGAGAAATTGTCGACGCCGCACACTTCGTCGCCGCGCTCGAGCAGCCGTTGCGCGCAATGCATGCCGATGAAGCCGGCGACACCGGTGACGAGGACCTTCACGGCCGGCTTTCGGCCTTGCGCAGCTCGATCAGCTTGGCGTACTTGAGGTAGCTGTTCATGCAGCCGATCGAGATGTGCAGCAGGCCGGGCACGCCGTCGAGGAAGCCGAGCCGCAGCAGGTAGAACTTGATGAAGCGCACCACCGGCGAGAAGAGGAGGTGGAACAGGCCGGCGCCGCGGCCCTGCTCGAACGCCTGGCGCGCGGCGAGCGTGGTGTAGCGGTTCTGGCGCTCGAGATAGCTGGAGAGGTCGTCCGCGGAATCGTGCATCAGGTCGCCGGCGAGCGTTCCCGGCGTGACCGCGTAGAGCACCTTCTCGTGCACCAGGTCATCGCTCCAGCGCGCATTCTGGCGGTTGAAGAGGCGCGGGCTCCAGTCGGGATAACCTTCGCCGTGCGCGAGCCAGCGCCCGAGGAAACGGTTGCGCCGCGGCATGCGATACACCGGCGACACCGGCGCCGCGAGCGCGGCCTGGATACCGGCGGCGAGGCCTGGCGAGACTCGCTCGTCCGCGTCGACGCACAGCACCCAGTCGTGCTTCGCCTGCTCCACCGCGAACTGCTTCTGCCGGCCGAACCCGAGCCATTCCTTCTGCACCACCCGCGCGCCGCGCTCGCGCGCGATCTCGGACGTGCGGTCGCTCGATCCCGAGTCGACGATGACGATCTCGTCGGCGAAGGCCAGGCTCTCGAGACAGGGATCGAGGACATTGGCGGCGTTGCGGGTGATGAGGACCGCGGACAGCGGAGCCTTCAAAGCAGCTTCCCTTTAGAATTCAGCGGCCTATTCTAGCCAATGCCACGCATCCTCTTCGTCAAGACCTCCTCGCTCGGCGACGTGGTCCACAACTGCCCGGCGGTGAGCGATGCGGCGCGCGCCGTGCCCGGCGTCGAGATCGACTGGGTGGTCGAGGAGCCATTCGCGCCGGTGGCGAGGATGCATTCCTCCGTGCGGCGCGTCATCACCGTCGCCGTGCGCCGCTGGCGCTCCGCGCTCTGGAACCCGGCGGTGTGGCGCGAGATGCGGGACGTGCGCCGCGCCATCGGCGCCGAGCGCTATGACGCGGTGATCGATACGCAGTCGCTGCTGAAGAGCGCATTGATCGCCTCGTGGGCGCATGGCCCGCGGCACGGCCTCGATCGCGCGAGCGCGCGCGAGCCCCTGGCGGCGCGCTTCTACGACTTCCCGCACGCCGTGCCGCGCGGGCTGCACGCCGTCGAGCGCAACCGCCGGCTGGCCGCGGCGTCGCTCGGCTATTCGCCCGTCTCGCTCGACTACGGCTTGCGCAGGCTCTCGCCGGCCCCGGACGCCGCGCTGGTCTTTCTCACCATGACGAGCCGCGACGACAAGCTCTGGCCCGAGCAGGACTGGATCGAGCTGGGCCGCGCGCTGGCGCAGTCTTCAGGACGGCCGCCGGTGCTGCCCTGGGGCAGCGAAGCGGAGCGGCTGCGCGCCGAGCGAATTGCGAAAGCGCTGCCTGGCGCGCGCGTGCCGCCGCGCATGACGCTCGATCAGCTCGGCGCGCTGTTCGCCTCTGCGCAGGCCGTGGTCGGCGTCGACACCGGCCTGACGCACCTCGCCGCGGCGCTGGGCGCGCGCACGGTGGGCATCTATTGCGGCTCCGATCCTGCGCTGACCGGCATCCACGGCGCGCCGCGAGCGGTCAATCTCGGCGCGGTGGGGCGCGCGCCTCGCGTCGCCGAGGTCCTGAAGGCTCTCGCGTGAGGACGCTCTATACCCTGCTGCTGCGCCTGCTGCTGCCGTTCGTCCTCGTGCGCCTGTGGCTGCGCGGCCGCCGCGAGCCCGGCTATCGCGAAGGCGTCAGCGAGCGCTTCGGCGTCTACCGCGGCGAAAAACCGGAGAAGCTCGTCTGGGTCCACGCCGTCTCGGTGGGCGAGGCGCGCGCGGCGGCGCCGCTCGTGCGTGCGCTCGCCGCGCGAATGCCGGACCACAGCATCCTCGTCACGTGCACGACCGCCGCGGGACGCGAGACGCTGAGGCAGGTCTACGGCGACAGCGTCCTCGCCGCCTTCCTGCCCTACGACTTTCCCGAGGCGGTGCAGGCGTTCCTCGCGCATTTCTCGCCGCGCCTGGGCGTGCTGATGGAAACCGAGATCTGGCCGAACCTGCTCGCCGCCTGCGCGGCGCGGGGCGTGCCGGTGGTGCTGGCCAACGCGCGTCTTTCGGAAAAATCGGCGCGCGGCTACCTGCGCCTGCGCTCTCTCGCCGCGCCGGCCTTCGGCAGCCTGGCGCTCGCTTGCGCGCAAAGCGACGCCGACGCGACGCGGCTGCGCTCGGTCGGCGCGCGTCGCGTCGAAGTGACCGGCAACCTGAAGTTCGACGTCGGCCCCGACGCGGAGCAGCTCGCCGCCGGTCGCGCCTGGCGCGCCGCGCTCGGCCGCCCGGTGCTGCTGCTCGCAAGCACGCGGGAAGGCGAGGAAGCGACGCTGCTGAAGGAAATCGGCGTGGAAAAGCACCTGCTGGTTCTCGTCGTGCCTCGCCATCCGCAGCGCTTCGACGAAGTGGCGCCGCTCGCGCAGTCGCGGCGCTCGCGCGACCCCGTCCCGGCGCCCGAGCATCGCGTCCATCTCGGCGACACCATGGGCGAGATGCCGTTCTATTACGCTGCATGTGATGTCGCCGTGATCGGCGGCTCGTTCGCGCCGCTCGGCGGGCAGAACCTGATCGAGGCGCTTGCCGCGGGCGCGCCGGTGGTGCTCGGGCCGAGCATGTTCAATTTCGCCGAGGCGACGCGGCTCGCGGTCGAAGCCGGCGCGGCGCTGCAGGCAGCCGATGCGGCGTCAGCGGTGCGGCAGGCGCTGGAGCTGGTGCGCGACGCGCGGCGGCGCCGTCGCATGGCCGATGCGGGGAGAAGGCTTTGCCTTGCCCACCGTGGCGCAACCGAGCGCCACCTGGCGCTGATTGCCCAGGTTACTGCGCCAGCGCGCGGTTGATCTCTTCGAGGTCCTCTTCGCGCAGGCTGCCGGCGGCGGCCTTGAGACGCAGCTGGTTGGTGATGGTGTTGTAGCGCGCCACCGCCAGGTCGCGGCGGGTGGAGAAAAGCTGCTGCTGCGCGTTCAGCACGTCGATGTTGATGCGCACGCCCACTTCGTAGCCGAGCCGGTTCGAGTCGAGCGCGCTCTGCGAAGAGATCAGCGCCTGCTCGAGCGCGCCGACCTGGGCGATGCCGTTGATCACCGCGAGATAGGTCTGGCGCGCGGTGAGCGCCGCCTGGCGGCGGGAGTTTTCCAGGTCGTCTCTCGCCTTCAGCGACAGCGCCGCCGCTTCGCGTTCCTTGGAGCTCAGGCTGCCGCCCTGGTAGATCGGCAGCGACAGCTGCAACCCGATCGAGGCGGAGTTGATGTCGCGGCCGACGGCGGTGGTGGCGGTGCCGGTGTCGGTGCTCTGGCCGACCGTGCCGACGATGTCGAGCGTCGGCCGGTGCGCGGCGCTCGCCCTTCGCGCCTCGCGCCGCGCGACCTCGCCGGCGGCCTCCTGCTGCTGCACGGTGTAGTTCTGCTTCTCCGCGAGCTGCACCCACGATTCCATGTCCTTGGGGTTCGGCGGCGAGAGCTTGATGTCGAGGCGCAGGTGCTTGAGCTCGGTGTAGACCTTGCCGGTCAGCTGCTGCAGGCTGCGCTGCTTGCTCTCGAGATCGTTGATCGCCGCGATCTCCTGGGCCGCGCTGAGGTCGAAGCGGGCCTGCGCTTCGTGCGTGTCGGTGATGGTCGCGGTGCCGACCTCGAAGTTGCGCTTCGCCTGCGCCAGCTGCTCGGAGATCGCCGCCTTCTGCGCGCGCACCAGGTTTAACGTGTCGGTCGCCGCCAGGCCGTCGAAGTAGGCCTGCGCGACGCGGATCACCAGGTCCTGGTAGGCGAGCGCGAAGGTCGCCTCGGCCTGACGCACCTGGTATTCGCCCTGCTCATATTGCAGCAGGCTCTGCGGCCGATAGAGCGGCTGGGTCAGCGTCAGCGTGTACGACGCGGCATTGGTCGAGCGGACGAAGCTTGCCGAGACGGCGGGGTCGTTCGAATCGATGTCGAAGCGCGAGCGCGTCGCGCTGCCGGTAAGGTTGAGCGTCGGCAGGACGAGCGCGCGCCCCTGCGGCAGCTTTTCCCGCCCTGCCTCGAGCGTCTGGCGCGCCGACGAGTAGGCCGCGTCGTAGCGCTGCGCGTCCCGGTAGACCTGGAACAGATCCTCCGCTGCCGCCGAGAACGGCAGCAGTAATATGAAGGTCGTACTAGTAAAGAGGAACGGACGCATCTACGGTCCTGGACCAGGCGTCGATGCCGCCGGCGAGGTTGTGCACGCGGGCGAAGCCGTGCTTCTCGAGAAACAAGGCTATCTGCAGGCTGCGGCCGCCATGGTGGCAGATGGCGACCACTTCGCGGCCGGCGTCGACCTCGGCGATGCGCGCCTGGACCTGGCCCATCGGCACGAGCTGCGATCCGGCGATGCGGGCCTTGTCGTGCTCCCATGGCTCGCGCACGTCGAGCAGCAGCGGCGCGGCGCGGCTTTTGTCCGCAAGCCACGCCGCCAGCTCTACCGGGCTGATCTGCTTGATCAATTCAGAACTTGAATCGCGACGGCCGCTCGGCATTGGCAAGCGGCCGGATCACCGTTTCGAACAGATCGACGGCGCGCTGTTCCCCGGGTCCGGTGCAGGTGACCAGGCGGGCGCTCATCGCCGGTGCGTCGCCCACCACCGCGAACAGGCGCGCCTCGGGCGCGAGCTGCGCCAGCAGCGAGGCGGGCAGCAGCGGCGTCGAGCCGGTGAGGACGATAACGTCGTAAGGCGCGTGCCGGTCCCAGCCATGCGCCGCGTCGCCGACCTCGAGCAACGCGTTGTCGACGCCGTGGCGCTCGAGGTTGCGGCGGCCGAATTCGGCGAGCGCCGGATCGATCTCGACCGAGCACACCTGCGCGCAACGGTGCGCGAGCAACGCGGTGAGATAGCCGCTGCCGGTGCCGACTTCGAGCACGCGATCGGTCTTGTGGATGCCCAGTTCCTGCAGGACGCGCGCCTCGAGCTTGGGCTGCCACATCCTTTCCCCGTGGCCGAGGGGAATTTCCAGGTCGGAAAAGGCGAGCGCGCGGTGCTCGGCAGGCACGAACTGCTCGCGCGGCACGAGGTAGAGAAGATCGAGCACATCCTGGTCGAGCACTTCCCAGGTGCGGATCTGCTGCTCGACCATGTTGGTGCGCGCCTGCTCGAGATTCATGGCCGGGGGATTATAATCGCGCCTTGCGTAGGGGTCCCGCCGTGTTCGCGTTACCAAACTGAGGCGGGTGAGAGAGTCCCTTGAACCTGATGCGGGTAATCCCGCCGTAGGAAACGCCATGAACGCCAATCCGAAGTTTCTCGCCGCCACCGCCCACGTCGACGACGCAGCGATCAAGCCGCTGCCCAACTCGCGCAAGGTGTACGTCGGTCCGCTGCGCGTGCCGATGCGCGAGGTGAGCCAGGCGGATACGCCGACCATGTTCGGCGGCGAGAAGAACCCGCCGATCTATGTCTACGACTGCTCCGGGCCCTACACCGACCCGGCGGCGAAGATCGATATCCGCTCCGGGCTGCCGGCGCTGCGCGAGAAGTGGATCGAGGAGCGCGGCGACACCGAGCGCCTCTCCGGCCCTTCGTCGCGCTACGGCCAGGAGCGCCTCGCCGATTCGAAGCTGGCGGAGCTGCGGTTCAATCTCAAACGCGACCCGCGCCGCGCGAAGGCCGGCGCCAACGTCTCGCAGATGCACTACGCGCGCCGTGG
>Ga0134122_10001361_pt1 | contig 17631 bp, 20 predicted proteins | sample KB302_FD_96461 | JGI IMG/M metagenome (GOLD analysis project Ga0134122, IMG submission 96461) | Terrestrial soil microbial communities without Nitrogen fertilizer from Kellogg Biological Station, Michigan, USA - KB3-0-2 | ecosystem: Environmental > Terrestrial > Soil > Unclassified ... | reverse complement strand
CTCGGCACCCGGGACGGAGTGACTCTCACGAAGTCGTTCAGTCTGAGCCACCTGCCGACCCGTCGTTTGATCGCGACCCTCAGTACGGTGCGCCACGCGAAAACGCTGTCCTCTGAGGTGGCTCCGCTCCTATTCCGGGACGAAGCCGGAGCCTTGAAGCTCGCCGAGTTGCGCGAACGCGAGCGCACCTAAAACCCCGGGGCGGGCGCTCACTCGCCCCGGCTTTCCCGCAACTTCGACATGCACCCGGCACGAGGCTAGATTTGGCCACCGAACGCCGATTCTGCCTCACCTGTTCGCCGCGAGGCTGTTTCTTGCGGGATCGCTGTAAACTAAGTACATGCCTCTCAAAGACTGGACAAACCGGCGGAGTGCTGGGGTGGGGCTTATTGTGACCGCCCTGTCGATCGCGGTGGGCCTTTCTCGCTCGCCAGTTGGCTGGACTCTACCCGTCATCTTGCTCGCTATAGGCATTACCCTGGTAGTACAAGATCTCAGTATTAAGCGTCGCATAAACCATGCTTCTCCTATCCTTGATGGCAAAGTCTACGAAAACGACAAGTCAGATGGTCTCCTACTTGCGGTAACTAACTCCGGAGCCCCTGCCAAGGTTTGGGCAAAACTCTGGATTAGCGGGGACACCTTGAAAGCGCGATCCGACGTCTATGCCGTATGGAACAACAACCGACCCCGGGAATACGAGGTCGAGTTAGCTCCCGGCGAGACAAAGAGAATCAGGATTGCCTCAACGCGCAAGGCTGCCGAGATCGGACCTGACGCGCTGAAGTACTACTGGTATGTGCCGTTCATTGAGAATGGCGAACAGGTCGAGACGCGCTCCCGCGACTCTGCATTTCCTAAGCATCCTGGGTACGATCCAAAGACTGATCCTCAGGCTCTTGCCGTCGTCCAAGATGTGAGGGTCGAAGTCTTCTCGGTGCCCGCTTCTGTCTCACCTCGGATTCGAGCCCGAGTTAAATTGATCGGTTGTGATCTGTGGGAGGATCTCTCCCTCGATTGATTTATCCCTGTACCGCCTCTAAAAGATCCTTCGTTGACCACGGCTTGAGAGCGATTCCGCCCGCCATGGCGGGGCGTGCAACGAAGACTGCGGTTGCGAGTTTCGCCAAGAATCGTCAAGGGGAAGCGGAAGACAACCGCTTCCCCTTGACCGCCTGCCGGTATCTGGCCGCGCGGCAGGCTCGCTCGAATCAATCCGGCGAGTCGCCCGCGGCCAAGTGCCGGCCCTGGGGAATCGGGCCACATGGCGCACCTCCGTCTTGACCCGGAGGCGCAGCGGCTTTAGGATGCGTTTCTCACGCCAGCATCCCGGCCGGGCTTCCTCCGAGTCGGTCATAAAGCCCCGGTCTGCGGTTCCAGCCGCTCTCCGGGGTTTTGTGTTTCTATCCTGGTCCCGCTTCCAACGTGTCAGATCGTGTCAGGTGCCGCCCCCGCTTGTCCCCGAAAAGTTGGAAAGTGAAACGGTATCTTCTTCTCACCCTCCAAGATAGGTTGTGCGATACCTCGCGGCAAGGGACGCCGGGCGGGCAATTCTCTACATGTAGAGAATTGCCCGCACTAATTCCAAAGGGTTTATGAGAGAAATTCCTCCGTAAACTGCGCGCCGTGCTCTTGCAAAGTATTCCGGAGGTCCCTACTTCCGCCGTTCCAGGGTGATCAGCTTTTCGATGATGCTGAGAGCGGCGCACAAGGTGCGCTGTAGCTCCTGTAAGTAACGCTGGCGAAGGGCGCGAGCCTTGGGCGGTTGGCCCATGCGTAGCCGCACCTTGCCCGCTAGACGACGGGCGGTCGAGTCCTCGGTGGCTCTATCTTCCGGGTGTCGCTTCGCGTAATCGCGAGCCGCGCGGTTGACGGTCCACTTAGGATGCTCTGCGAGAGTTCGCCGGATCTCTTGCACAGCAGCGGTATCCTCATACGCCGGTTGACCTGCCGACCGCTCTCCGCTCAATTCGCTCCCCCTACAGACGCACCCCCGCGGAAGGAAGGCGCGGCGGCCGGCCGTAAGGTGCCGGTTTTCGGGGATCAGCCTAACCGCGCTTCGAGAGATTCTACGACACGAGAAGGAGGTATAGAATCCGGCTACATCGGGAGGGGTACGGAATGCAGATTGAGCTAACAGGTTTGCAGGCCGGTACGCTTAAGCGGATTGAGGGCTGGATTGAAGGGGAGCCGGCCGAATTGCTCACCTTGTTTCTCGGTGGCCCTAACCTAGACTTGGCGGCACTAGATTCTCGGCTTGAAGGCCGAGCTGTGATTATGGGAGCGGGCGCATCTCGCTCGATCCTAAAGGGGTCTGGGCGCATCTCGGCCGAAGGGCGCACCATGGAAGTAGGAGACCGAGTGCGCATCACGATCGGCGGGCAGATAGCCTGGAGTTAGCCCCGCCGGTCCAGCCGTACCGCCCGCCGACCTATGGCACCAACTCTGAGTTAGGGGACACCACCGGGGAAGCGGCTTCCTGGTCTGGGAAACGGCTTCCTGGTCTGGGAAGCGGCTTCCTGGCCTGGGAAGCGGCTTCCTGGTCTGGGAAACGGCTTCCTGGTCTGGGAAACGGCTTCCTGGTCTGGGAAGCGGCTTCCTGGTCTGGGAAACGGCTTCCTGGTCTGGGAAACGGCTTCCTGGTCTGGGAAACGGCTTCCTGGTCTGGGAAACGGCTTCCTGACGCTTAGTTGCTCTTCCGCGGCTCCTGTCCCCCGAGCCGAGACGAGGGGTGGGGCGCCGGATCGATGTCGAACACGCCGTGCGAGTAGAGCGCCGCGTCGAGGTCGTTCGTCGCCTGCGCCTGCTCGAGCCAAAGGTTCCAGACGGCGATCAGCTCGGCCTCCGTCAGGTTGCGTAGGTCGAGGTCTTCTTCGCTCAGGAATTCGTCTCGCATGCCGGTCACGACGCACCCCCGGAGGTGGGTTCGAAAGGAAGGACCCCCTCGGCCCGCGAAGTCACGACGGCGTGCGCCTCGGGAAGCGGCAGGCCCTCGATTTCCCGCTGAACCTCCGGCCACATCTCGCGCCACGCCGCAGCGGCCGTCAGGTATTGGCCAAGACGTTCCTCGTTCACCCGCATGAAGGTTCTTCGCTCGCGGTCGAGCGCCTCGTCCAGCGCCTCTCGCCCGTCGGCCATCTGCCCGAGCAGCGGCCGTTGCTCCACTACCTCGGCGAGCACCTCCGGATACTTCTCGGCCAGCTCGATCAAGTCGCGGCTGCTGCGGGAGTAGAGCAGTTGGGCGCGAGGGTCGGTCATCAGGCGGGCGAGCTCACCGATCACCGCGTAGTCCTTGTCCCGATTGGTCAGCTTGAGCGCGGCGAGAGGCTCGACGCCGACGACCTGATTGCCGGTCGCCTCGGCATCCGCCCACATGCGCGCCAACCTCGCCGCATCGATCCGTGGCGGTCGCGTGACGAAGTCCGTCCTGAACCGAAGCTCTTCGCGGCGAAATTCCAGGTGGGCGCTCCAGCCACCTGCCAGCCAGCGGAGATCGAGCGGCGCCCCGAAGCGATACTGCGCACCCTTCCCCGCAAGTGCCTCCAGGACGTGCCCGACGGCTTCGGCGTCTTCCCGCAAGATCCAGTCGCCGTCCTTGCTCATGATCGCAAGCCGATGCACCACCACCGCTTGCCCCGAGCTGAGAAGTGCCCGCAGGCGCCCCCGGTTGAGCTCGTCGGTCAGATCTAGGTAGGGGTTGTTCATCGGAGACCACAATATACAAGTAGCGGGCTCCTCCGATTCCGATCGGCGAGGCTCTTGAACCGCCTACCAGCGCAGCAGGACCAGCTCGGAACAAAAGCCCGGCCCCATCGCGGTGAGCAGCCCCCACGAGCCGGGAGCCGGGCGGTGTTGCGCGATCGTCTCTTCGAGCACCAGCAGGACCGAGGTCGAGGAGAGGTTGCCCACTTCGCGCAGGCTGCGCCAGGTGACGTCGAGCGCGCCGGGGGGAAGGTCCAACGTGTCCTGCATCGTTTCCAGGACTTTCGGTCCGCCCGGGTGGCAGACCCAGCTCGCGATGTCGGCGCGGGAGAGACCGTGGTCGCCGAGGAAGGAATCGACGTCCTCTTTCATGTGCTCTTCGACCACCTTCGGCACGTCGGCGGAGAGGACGATCTTGAAGCCGGTCTCGGAGATGTCCCAGCCCATCACGCGCTCGGAGTCGGGGTAGAAGATCGAGCGCGTGGCGACGATCTCCGGGCCGGTCGGCTGTTTTAGATCCTGTCGCTCGCTCCCGGCGACCAGCACGGCCGCCGCGCCGTCGCCGAACAGGCCGGAGGCGATCAGGTTGGGGATCGACAGATCCTCCCCCTGGAGGGTCAGCGAGCAGAGTTCGACCGAAAGCAGCAGCGCCACCTGGTCGGGATAGGCGCGCACGTAGTCGGCGGCGCGGGCGATGCCCGCGGCTCCCGCGAGGCAACCGAGGCCGAACAGCGGCAGGCGCTTGACGTTCGACGCCATGCGCAGTCGGTTGATCAGGCGGGCGTCGATCGAAGGGGTGGCCACCCCCGTCACGGTGGTGAAGAAGAAAGCCGAAACGTCGGTCGGGGCGAGCCCGGCCCGGTCGAGCGCCTGGCGGATCGCCGCCTCGCCCACCTCTTGGGCGACGCGGATCCAAGCGTCGTTCGCCTGGCCCCAGGTGGTCAGCTCGTCGTACTCCTCGATCGGCAGCGCCAGGTGCCGGCCGCCGACCAGGACGTTCGCATGCAGTCGCTGGAGCCGTTCGAGGTTGAACAGCCGGTCTTTCCACCGCCGTTCGAGCGCCGCGAGCAGCGTCGCCTGATCGTAGAAATGCGGCGGTAGGGCGGTGCCGACGGCGGCGATCTTCAAGCGGCGGGTCCCTCGAAATCTTGCGGCGGCAGAACCTGAGGCTCCGGCCGGGTAACGGGCGGAGCGTTCGGCCCGGTGTCGGGGAGGGTTTCAGCCCGGATGAGCCGCGTGGGCCGGGTGTCGGGCCGCGCGAGCGTGGCGAGCACGATGCCGCAGACGGTATAGAGAATCCACCAGCGAAACGTCATCGCCCAGAACGGTTTGGGATCGAGGCCCGCGGCGGCGACGGTTACCACCAGCAACGGCCCGCGAAACACCCAGGCGATCCACCCCGAGAGCACGCCGGAGAACCAGACCGAGCTTTCCTCCCGGTGAATCAGCAGGAACAGCGCGGCCAGGCCCAGCGCCTCCAGGCCCCAGGCACCCAGCTGCACCCTCGGCGGCGGAGAGGCGGGCGCCCCGGCGGGCAGCCAACCGAGCGCCGCGAGGCCGAATTGAAACAGGGCCATCACCAGGACGAGGAATACGAGCGAGAGGGCGAGAAAGCGGCTCAAAGCGCCTGGATCATAGCCGACCTTCCGTCCTTGGGCCGCTCCCCGTTCGTGTACACTGCGGCTCTCATGATCGCCGTGGAATCGCAGCCTCTGCCGCCTCCCCGGGTCGAGCTGGGAGCCCTCGACACGCTCTGGTTCCAGGTCGCCGGAACGGTGTGCAATCTCGCCTGCACCCACTGCTTCATCTCCTGCTCGCCGACCAACCACACGCATGAATTCATGAGCCTCGCCGAGGTCTCGCGCCACCTCGAAGAGGGCGCGGGCTTGGGGGTCAAGGAGTATTACTTCACGGGCGGCGAACCGTTCCTCAACCCGGACATGGAGGCGATCCTCGAAACCACCCTGAGGTACGGCCCGGCGAACGTGTTGACCAACGGCCTGCTGCTCGACCCCGCGCGCGCGCAACGCCTGAAGGGCCTGGCGGACGCCTCCGACTATTCGCTCGATCTGCGCGTTTCGCTCGACGGCTTCGATGCCGCTTCGAACGATCCGATCCGCGGCCCCGGCACGTTCGACCGAATTCTGGAGGGACTAGCGAACCTGGTCGCCGCGGGATTGAATCCGATCATCACGGTGACCGAGGTACATCGCGAATCCGGCACGGACGAGGGGAAGGCGCGGTTCTTCGAGTTGCTGCGGAGCTTGGGAATCGAAAAACCGCGGCTCAAGATTCTGCCGGTGTTCCAGATCGGCGCCGAGGCGGAACGGGGCGGCGCCTACGAAACCTGGCAGCGCCTGCGCGAAGGGGATGCCCCGGAGGGGAGCTGGGATCACCTGCAATGCAGCGCCTGCCGGATGGTCACCGACCAAGGGGTGTGGGTCTGTCCGATCCTGGTCAACGAGCCCACCGCCAAGATGGGCGAATCGCTCGCCGATACGCTGGGGCCCTTCGCGCTCGATCATCCGGCCTGCTGGACCTGCCACGTCTACGGCGTGAGCTGCAAGACCTGAGGAAACTCCCGCGCGATGGCGAATCGACCCCCGCAAAGCCTGGCGAATCCGACGGAAGAAGCGTTGCGCGCGCTGCATCGGGAAAAGCTCGCGGCGCACCACGGCCTCGCCACCTGGGGCGAAAAGCTCGTGCCGCTCGGCAGCTTCCGGGCGGCGACTTTAAATAAGGGGCTCGCCCTGTCGGCCGAGGAGCGCGACGCCCGGGTTCGCGAGTTTCTCGCCGCGGGCGCGGATCCGACTCCGGTCGAGGGTCCGTTTCGGCGCATCCTGGTCTTCGGCGGCATCTACAACAACCATCTGGCGCTTGGCGCCCTGCTCGAAGAGGCGGCGCGGCGGCAGGTGGACGCGGTCTATTGCCTGGGCGACCTCGGCGGCTTCGGCCCGAGCCCGGAGAAAGTCTGGCCCCTTCTCCTTTCGGGAGGCGTCCGGGCGATCCAGGGCAACTACGAGGAATCTCTCGCCTCCGGCCGCGAGGATTGCAATTGCGGTTACACCGACCCTCGCGACAACCACTTCGCCGAGGTCTCCTACCGCTATACCGAGCAAAACTGCTCCGCCGATTTCAAAGCCTGGATGGGCGCGCTGCCGAAACGGCGGCGGGTCCGGATCGGCGGGCGCGAGCTGCTCCTGGTCCACGGCTCGCCGCGGCGAATCAACGAGTTTCTGTTCCGCTCGACTTGTCCCGTGCCGTTCCTCGAAGTGCTGCTCGACCAGGAGCGGGCGGACGCCCTGCTGTGCACCCACACGGGACTCCATTGGCACCGTCGCCTCCCCTCGGGGCGCGACGCGATCAACGTCGGCGTGATCGGCCGGCCGGCCAACGACGGCGACGTCCGCGTCCGGTACGCGGTGATTGAAGAGAGCGAAGGGAGCGCCGCGGGCGATCTCGCGGTCGAGCTAGCGCCGCTTCGCTACGACCACTTAGGGTTGGCCGCCGAGATGCGCGCGGAGCGCCTGCCCGAAGAATTCATCGAAACCGTCACTTCCGGCTGGTGGACCACCTGCCTGGAGATCCTGCCGCCTCGCGAGCGGGCGGCCTCGCGGTTCTAGGATTCGATCGTGACGACCGACGATCATCCGAAACCCCTCCCGTCCGCGTACTCAGGTGTGACGCCGATGCACGGTCGCCCTACCCTCCTCGTCTTTTCCCGCGGCGCCTCGGCCGAGAGCGCCCGGCGGCGCCTGTTGCCGGGGCGCTTTCGCCACCTGGAAGACGAGGCTCACCGCGAGCTGCTGGAGGCGGTGCTCGACGCGGGCCGCGAAGCCGGTTGCGCGCTCGCGATTTCGAGCCCGCGGCCGCTCGGCGAACGGTCGGGCGTCGAGCATCTGCCGCAGGCGGGCGAGACCTTCGGCGCCCGGCTGGAGAGCGCCGTGGGAGATGCGTTCGCCCGGGGGCCGGAGGCGCTTCTGGTGGCCGCGGCCGACGTGCCGGGGCTGACCTCCCGGCACGTCGAACAGGCGGTCGCGGCGCTGAGGGAAAACCCCGACCGGGTGGTCCTCGGCCCCAGTCCTGACGGCGGCCTTTAACTGATCGCGGCGGCGCGGCCGATTCCGGGCCTCGCCGAGGCGGCCCGCTGGTGCCACCGCACCACCCGGCGCGACCTGGAGCGCTCGCTGCGCCGCGCGGGCCGCGAAGTGGTCCGCCTGGCACCGCTTTCCGACCTCGACCGCCCGGCGGATCTGACGGTCTGGCTGAAGCGCGGCGCGAGCCCGCAGGCTCCTGGCCGCCTCGCGCGGCTGGCCGGTTTTCTCCGCCGCACCCTCGCCGCCCTCCATCCCGGCGCGCCGCTCGACCTCGGCCGGACGCTCGCGGGGGCCGCTCCGCTTCGCGCCGGGCGCGCTCCGCCCGCCGCTTCGCTCTCCTCCCTTTAAATTTCAGTTCGCCGCCGGGTCCGACGCCCTGCCGCTTGCGGCGGGTGTTCGATCGCGCGCTACTTTTTTCCGTGCGCCCTTTGAGGCGCAGGAGGTTTTCATGGCAACCCTCGCCGTCGACGACGTCGTCAAGGATCGGTACCGACAGGGCGCCCAGGAGCGGGTGGCCGAGCTCTGCTGCCCGGTCGATTACGACCCTCAATATCTAGCGGTCATCCCGGACGAGGTGATCGAGCGCGACTATGGCTGCGGCGATCCGAGCAAGCACCTGAAGCCCGGCGAGACCGTGCTCGACCTCGGCAGCGGCACCGGCAAGATCTGTTTCATCGCGGCCCAGGTCGTGGGCGCGGCGGGCAAGGTGATCGGCGTGGACATGACCGGCGAAATGCTCGACGTGGCGCGGCGGAACGCCCCGGTCGTCGCCGAACGGCTCGGCTACGCGAACGTCGAATTCCGCCGCGGCCGGATCCAGGACTTAGGCCTCGACATGGATCGCTTCGACGCCGAGCTGGCGAAAGACCCCGTGCGCTCGACCGAGGGGCTGCTCCAGGCGACGACCCGCGCGGAACGCCTGCGCCGCGAACAACCGCTGGTAGCGGACGACTCGGTGGACGTCGTGGTCTCGAACTGCGTCCTGAATCTGGTCGATGGCCACGAAAAGCCGCGGCTGTTCCGCGAGATCTTTCGGGTCTTGAAAAACGGCGGCCGGGCGGTCATTTCCGACATCGTCTGCGACGAACAGGTGCCGCTTTCGATGCAGAACGACCACGAGCTGTGGAGCGGTTGCATCTCCGGCGCGCTCACCGAGGCCGGCTTTCTGGAAGCGTTCGAGGAGGCCGGTTTCTACGGCATCCGCGTGCTCGAACGCCAGCGCGAGCCCTGGCGAACCGTCGAAGGCATCGAGTTCCGCTCGCTCACCGTCGAGGCGTGGAAGGGCAAGCAGGGCGCCTGCTTGGAGCGCAATCAGGCGGTCGTCTACCGGGGTCCGTTCAAAGAGGTGCTGGACGACGACGGCCACCGCATGCTGCGCGGGCAACGCTACGCGGTCTGCGACAAGACCTATCGGCTGTACCGGCGCGAGCCCTACGCCGGCATGTTCGATCCGGTCGATCCCCTGGTCGAGGTGCCGCTCGAAGAGGCGGCGCCGTTCGACTGCTCGCGCACCGCGCGCCGCCACCCGAAGGAAACCAAAGGACAGGACTACCAGGCCACCACGGAGGCTTCCGCATGTTGCGCACCCGGCTCGGACTGCTGCTGATCGCTTCGACGTTCGCCATTTCGGCGGTTTCCGCCCAACCCTTGCGGATCAACGGATCGACCACGGTCAACCCGGTGGTCGTCGAAGCCGCCGAAATCCTGCGCGCGGAGAAGAAGGCGACGATCTTCGTCGATACCCAGGGCGGCAGCTCGGGCGGCATCGCGGCGCTGGGCGAAGGGCGCGCGGAGATCGGCATGATCTCGCGCGACCTGGAGCCGGACGACGCCACGAAGTTTCCGAAAGTCCACTTCCAGGCGACCCGCATCGGCACCGACGCGCTCGCGCTGGTTGTCTCGAAGGACGTCTGGCAAGGGGGGGTCCGCATCCTTTCCCGGCAGCAGGTGCAGGGAATCTACGAAGGAACGATCACCAACTGGAAGGCGGTCGGCGGCCCGGATCGGCGGATCGTCTTTTTCAACAAGGAACCCGGGCGCGGCACCTGGGAGGCGTTCGCCAAATGGCTTTACGGCGATCCCAAGAAGGCGCCCGACGTCTCGCATCCGGAAGTCGGCGCGAACGAAGAGGGACGCAACAAGGTGGCTTCGACCCCCGGGTCGATCTCGCAGCTCTCCGCCGCCTGGGCCGATCAGAAGACCGTGTTCGCGGTCGCCATCCGCCGGCTCGACGGCAAGGTGGTGGCCCCCACCCATGCGACCATCGCGGACGGCAGCTATCCGATCGCCCGGCCGCTCCAGGTGGTCACCGACGGTCCGCCGAAGGGCTTGGCCAAGGAAATGATCGACCTGCTGCTCTCGCCGCGCGGCCAGGCGCTGGTCGAAAAGCACGGCTATTTGAAGGCTCCGGCGGCGGGTACGAAAAAGAAGTGAAACTCGCGGCCCATCGAAGCGCGGCGGGCGCGGAGCGGCGGGGCCGGAGGCCGGACGTTCTCCGTCTCGCCGCGTTCGGCTTCTCCGCGATCGCGATCGCCGCGTTCGTGGGCCTGGTCGCGGTGTTCGCCGTCGAAGCCTGGCCGTTTTTCCGAGCGCAGGGAATCAGCGGGCTGTTCGGGATCCGCTGGTCTTTCCGCTCGGGGCGTTTCGGGGCGCTGCCGATGATCTACGGCAGCCTCGCCGTATCCCTCATCTCCGTGGCACTCGCGGCTCCGATCGGCCTGGGTGCCGCCGTCTTCCTCTCCGAGGTTTTGCCGCGGCGCGCGCGGATCGCGGCCAAGGTGGGCGTCGAGCTGCTCGCGGGCATTCCCTCGGTGGTCTACGGCCTGCTCGGCGTGCTGCTGTTGCGCGACGCGGTCGCGCGCCTGCTCCGGCCGTTCGATCCGATCTCGGGCGACACGCTCGCAACCGGCGGCCTGCTGCTCGCCGCGATGATCCTACCGACCGTCGTCTCGCTGGGCGACGACGCGCTCGCCGCCATCCCCAGCAGCCAACGAAGGGCCGCCCGCGCGCTCGGGCTTGGGAAAGCCGAAACGATCCTGCGGGTCGTCGTTCCGGCGGCCCTTCCCGGGCTCGGCTCGGCGTTGCTCCTGGGGCTCGGCCGCGCTCTCGGCGAGACGATCGCGGTCTTTCTCGTCATCGGCCGCCAGGACAACCAGTGGCCGGAGCGGCTTATGGCGCTCGAACCGCTCGCGCGCGCCGGGCAAACGGTGACCTCGAAGCTCGGCGGCTCCGAGACCTTTCTGGCCTATGGCGATCCCATCCATTGGGGGGCTCTGCTGGCGCTCGGCCTGCTGCTCCTCGCGGTGGTCGCCGTGCTCTCTTTCGCCGGCTCCTGGGTTTCGCTGCGCAGGGTGCCGCGTGGGTAAGTGGCTGGGGCGCGGCTTCCTGTTCTCCTCGGCGCTCTGTGCGCTCGCGGTGCTGGCGGTCCTTTCGATCGCCTTGGGGGAGATCGCCGGCCGGGGCCTGCCCGCTTTCGACCTGGCGTTTTTCACCGACCCTTCGGCGGGCGCGGGCTACGACGGGGGCGTGCTGTTCGAGATCCTCGGTACCCTCATCCTGATCGGCACGGCGCTCGCGGCGAGCCTGCCATTGGCGATCGGGCTGGCGCTTGCCGCGACGATCTACCTGCCCCGGCCGGGCTTGCGCCGAGGCGCTCTTTCGGCGCTCTATGCCGCCAACGCCGTACCTTCGGTCTTGATCGGGATCGGCGGTTTCATCGTCTTCGTCCACGGGCTCGGCTGGGGTAAATCGTGGCTCGGCGGCGGCCTGCTCCTGGGGCTGATGATCCTGCCGGCCGAGGCGGTCGCCCTGATCGAGCGGATCGAAGCCCTGCCGCGGCGATATCTCGACGCGGCGTACGGTCTCGGCCTCACCCGAGGCCAGGTCGCCCGTTCCGTGGTGCTCCGCCAGAGCCTCGGCGGGCTGTTTTCCGGCGCGCTTCTCGGGCTCGCCCGGGCGGCGGGCGAAACCGCGCCGATCCTGTTCGCCGCCGCGGTGTTTTCCGGCGCGGGAATTCCGCGCGGCTTGAAGGAAAGCCCCGTGCTCGCGCTGCCGTACCACATTTTCGTGCTGGCCCAGGATTCTTTCTCCCCCGCCGGAGAGCGACACCTTTGGGGCGCCGCGTTGGTGTTGCTCCTTCTGGTCGCCTCTTTGAGCCTGATCGCCCTACCCGCCCGCTTGCGGGCGCACGAGGAGTCCCGGCATGGTTGAAACGGCCGAGCTTTCTTTCGCGGCCCCGCCCGCCGCGGCCGCCCTCTGCTGCGCCGTTCCGGAAGCCGCGGCGGCGGATACCGCGCTCGCACCGGCGGCGGTCGAAACGCGGGCGCTCGGCGTCACCCATGCCGGGCGGCCGCTGTTGCGCGGCATCGATCTGCGGGTCGAAGATCGCCGGGTGCTCGCCCTGGTCGGCCCTTCGGGCGCGGGCAAAACCACCCTGCTCTCTTGCTTGAACCGGATGATCGAGCTGGCGCCGGGGATCCGCCAGGAAGGCGAGGTTTTCCTGTTCGGCGAATCGATCGCGCGGCGCGACGCCGACGCGGTGCGGCGCGAGGTGGGAATGCTGTTCCAGCAGCCGGTGATTTTTCCGGGATCGATCGCCGACAACGTCCTGTTCGGCCTGCGCCACGCCGGCATCGCCCCTCGGGCGAGTTTTCCCGAGCGGCTGGAGCGCGCGCTCGGCGAGGCCGCCCTTTGGGACGAGGTCAAGGATCGCCTGCGGGAGCCCGCCGCGAGCCTCTCCGTCGGTCAGCAGCAGCGGCTCTGCCTGGCGCGGGCGCTGGCGGTCGAACCGCGCGTCCTGCTGCTCGACGAGCCGACCAGCGCGCTCGATCCGCGCTCGACCGTAGCGATCGAGGAGCGGATCCGCGAGATCGCGAAAAGCCGGGCGATCGTCCTCGTCACCCATTCGCTCGGCCAGGCGCGCCGCGTCGCCGACCAGCTCGCCTGCCTCGACCGGCGCGACGGCCCGGGCGGCCCGGCGGGCGAGCTGTTCGAATGCGGCCCCTGCCGCGAGCGCCTGGACCGGCCGCAGAGCCGCGAGCTGGCCCGCTTTCTCGAAAGCGAACGGGCCTGAAACGTTTTCAACTCCGAGAACCCAGAGGAGAAATCCATGACCGAACCCCAGATCGCGATCCTCGGCTCCGGACCGACCGGTCTCGAAGCCGCCCTTGCCGCCGCTGAGCGCGGCCTGCCGTTCACCCTCTACGAGGCGGCGCCGCAGGTCGCGGGCCACGTCCGCTCGTGGGGACACGTGAGCCTGTTCACCCCCTGGTCGATGAACGTCTCGCCGAGGATGCGCGCCGCGCTCGAAGCCGCGGACGTGCCGGTTCCCGACGGGGCCGACGGTGAGTCCTGCCCCACCGGCGCCGAGCTCGCGGACCGATTGTTGGCGCCGATCGCAGCCCTTCCGAGCATCGCGCCGAATCTCCGGCTCTCCTCGCGCGTCGTCGCGATCGGCCGCGAAGGGCTGCTCAAGCACGAGGAGATCTCCTCCGCGGCGCGCGCCGCCCGGCCGTTCCGGCTGCTGATCGCCGACGGCGAAGGGAAGGAGCGCATCGAGCATGCGTCCCTGGTGATCGATACGACGGGGACCTATTCGAACCCGAACCTGCTCGGCGACGGCGGCATCCCCGCCCCCGGCGAGCTGGCCCTGGACGGCGAAGTTCGCCGGGATCTGCCGAATTTCGCCCACGAGGCGAATTGGGCGGGCCAGACGATCCTGGTGGTGGGAGCCGGACATTCGGCGCAGACGGCGGTGCGCGACCTGGCGAAGCTCGCCGAGAGCGCTCCCGGCACCCGGGTGATCTGGGCGGTGCGAAATGCCGTTCACTCCTGCGGCGCGGACGACACCGACGCGCTGCCCGAGCGCGGCCGGCTGCTGCGCGAGGCCACCCAACTCGCCAACGGCGGCTCGCCGGCCGTCGAGGTGAAGTCCGGCGTCGCGATCGAGTCGCTGCGGCGAAACGGCGGCAAGATCGAGGTGGCGCTTCGGTCCGCCGAGGGCGTGGAGACCGTCGCGGTCGATCGCGTTCTCTCGCTCACCGGTTTCGTGCCCGACGATCGGATGTATCGCCAGCTCCAGATCCACGAGTGCTATGCCTTCTCCGCGCCGATGAAGCTTTCGGCCGCGCTCTTGGGAGCGGCCGGCGGAGGCGGCGATTGCCTCAGCCAGACCAGCCACGGCGCCGACACGCTGGTGAACCCCGAGCCGAACTTCTACATCCTGGGCATCAAGTCGTACGGCCGCAACACGAACTTCCTGATGCGGGTGGGCTGGGAACAGGTGGGAGAGGTGTTCGGCCGGATCGAATAGGCGCCGTGCGCTACACTCCGGGCTCGGACGTTTGGCCGAAAATCCATCCCTTCCCCATTTGAGGAGGAATCCAGATGAAGCGAACCCATCTCCAGGTGGCAGCCCTGATCGCCCTCGCGATCGCGACGACCGCAGTCACCGCCGCGAACGCTCAGACCTCGCAGCTCTTCGCCCCGCGTCCTTCGCCGGGCGCCTCGGTCTCGCAGACGATCGGCCTCACCGACGTCACGATCCGCTACAGCCGTCCGGGCGTCAAAGGCCGGAAGATCTGGGGCGCGCTCGTGCCCTACGGCGAGGTCTGGCGCACCGGCGCGAACGAGAACACGACGATCACGTTTTCCACCGCGGTCAAGGTCGAAGGCAAGGAGATTCCCGCCGGCACCTACGGCGTGCAGACGATCCCGAACCAGAAAGAGTGGACGCTCATCCTGTCGAAGGACGCCGACGAATGGGGCGCTTTCAGTTACAAGCCGGAGGACGACGCGATGCGGGCGACGGTGACTCCCGTGGAGGGCATGCACGCCAAGGAGCGGATGGAGTTCTATTTCGACGATCTCACCGACACCTCGGCGACCGTCAAGCTCGTCTGGGAAAAGCTCGTCGTGCCGTTCAAGATCGAGGTTGACACGCCCGCCCAGGTGGCCGGCAAGCAGCGGTGGCAGGGGCTTTACCAGGGGGCGAACTGGTGCATCGACAACGGCTGCTCCGACAAGGCCGAAAAGTGGCTCGACGCCTCGATCGCTCTCGACCCGAACTTCAACAACCTGCGCGCCGAGGCGAATCTTTACGCCAAGAGCGGACGCACGAAGGACGCGATCGCCGCGGGCGAACGGGCTCTCGCCGCGGCGAAGACGGCGACTCCGCCGCCGGCCGCGGATCAGGTCGCGGCGCTCGAAAAGTCGGTCGCCGAATGGAAGGCGAAGAAGTAGCGAAACGCTGCGGGATACAGAAACCGTTGGTTCGACGGGCCCGGGGGACGGGCCCGTTTTGCTTTTCAGCCGGCGAGCCAGGCCGGTACGTCGGTGACGACCGCCAGACAGGCCGCGGCTCCGGCTCCTTCGAGATCTTCGCGGGTGTGGGTGCCGGAAAGGATTCCCACCGCGCGGGCGCCCGCGTTCATCGCCATTCCGAGATCGTAGGTCGTGTCGCCGATCACCAGCGCCTCGTCGGCTCCGGCTCCCAGGTCTTCGAGGATGTCGAGCAGCATCTTGGGATGCGGCTTCGACGGCGCTTCATCGACCGTTCGAGTGGCGTGAAAGACCCCTTCGAGGTTGGTTTGCGCGATGGCATGGTCGAGCCCTCGGCGGCTCTTGCCGGTGGCGACCGCGAGAAGGTAGCCGGCTTCGCCCAAGCCGCGGAGCATCGCTTCGACGCCGGGGTAGAGGATCGGCTTGTCGCGAAACGTCTCCTGCCAGTGCCGCCGATAGCTCTCGCGAATCCGGTCGAGGCTCTGGGCATCGCACTCCGGCCAAAGCTCCTCGATCGTCTCGCGCAGCCCCATGCCGATCACCCGGCGCACCTTTTCTTCCGGCGGCGGTTCCAGGCCGAGGTCGGCGAGCGCCGCCTGGGTACAGGCGACGATCGTGGCGATCGAATCCATCAGCGTCCCGTCCCAGTCGAAGACGAGCAGTCGAATGTCGCGGGCGGGCCGGCTTTGGGTTTCGGAGATCATTGCGATCCGCGATGATCGCGGGCGGATCCGATTCTAGCCTAGACCCCTCGGGTCCGCTTGCCGGACGAGCAGCTCCTCTTCGACGGTCGTTCCCGCCGGGACCGAGACTCCCGGCCCCAGAACCGCGAATCGAAGGATGCTGCCCGCCCCGACCACGGCTCCGGGAAGAAGGATCGACCTCTCGATCGTCGCTCCGGAGTCGATTCGGCAGCCGGCTTCGACGATCGACCGTTCGATCGAAGCGGTCGGCGAGATTTCGGCGTCCGGTGAGATCCAACTCTCGCCGGGCCGGCCCGCGACCCAGGCAAGCGCTCCGTCGAGGTAGCGCTCGTGCGTTCCGAGATCGTGCCAAAGAGCCCGGGTGGCGAACGATTCGATTCGCTCTCCCCGTGCGAGCAGGGGAAGGTAAAGGCTTTCGACGATGTCGGCCGGGCCTGGGGGCACCTCGTCGAGCAGGTCCGGCGCGAAGACGTGCATCCCGGCAAACGCCCGGCGACGGGCGACGACTGCCACGGCCGGAGCGTCGCGCATTTGCACGATGCGCCCGCCGCGGTCGATGCCCACGCCGCCGCCGAGATCCGCGGGGTCGGGGCGGGCCGCCAGGAGCAGCGTCACGCGGGCACCGGTTGCGCGATGGCGGGCGATGAGCGATTCGACCGGCCAGCGGCAGAGGCTGTCGCCGTTCGCCAGGATGATCAGGCCGGCCGGCCGGAGAAAGCTCCGCATCGGCGGCAGCGCGCCGAGGGTGCCCAGGATCTCCGGCTCCTCGAAGTACTCGATCGGCATCCCGAGATAGGCGTCTCCGATCGCGGCGCGGATCTTGGCCCCTCGGTGATGGAGGTTGATCGCAACCGCCTGGCACCCCGCGCGCGCAAGAGCTTCGAGGGTGCGCACGAGGATCGGCTTGCCGGCGACCGGCAGCAGCGGTTTCGGGATCTCGTTCGTGAGAGGACGCAGCCGCAACCCGAGACCGGCGGCGAGAATGACACCGCGGAGGGCCGGCTTTTCGGTCGAGACGAGAATCGGCATCGCCGCGGGTGCGACGAAAGCCTAGCGGCTGCCCGCGGGAAACACCATTTCGGGCGGAGCGTCAGGATGATCCTTCAGATGATCCTCGTAGAGCCTCAGGTAGGAGCGCTTCTCGCCGTTCTTCGGATCGAAGCCGCACCGCTTGGCGACGGTTTCGGCGCCCTCGCCTTCGAACTCCGCGAAATCGCCGATCGGCGTATGGTCGAGCGCGATCGTCACCCCGCCGAGCTGCCACTCCTCGCGGACCTTCTGGTAGCGGCTCACGACGCGATAGCCCAGGCCTTCGAGCAGGGCGCGGGCCTCTTCGGCGTCGTTCACGCCGAACTCGATCTCTTCGCGAACCTTGACGTTCCCTTCGAGCTCGAGAGGCCCTTTGAGCGTCATCCGCCCGCCCGACCCGTCGATCCGCAAACGCAGGATGCGCCCGCCCGAGCGCAGCTCGCCGTCGCGATCGAACACCCAGTTGTCTTCGAACGCTCCCGGCGCCTGCCGTTCGGATTCAAGCTCGATCAGCCGTTGGCGCAGCTTGTCCAGCTCCACGCCGGAAAACTTGATTTCGCGCTCGATGCCTTTGGCCTTCATGGAGCTCCGGACCTACCGCACTTCTCCGACTCGATCCAAAAGCCTCGCGATGGCTCTGATGCCGTTGTAGAAGTGGCTGATGTTGAACTTCTCGTTCGGCGAGTGGAGCGCGTCGTCGTTCAAACCAAAACCGAGCAGGAGGACCGGGACGCGAAGGATGTCGGAAAACGTCGCGACGATGGGGATGGAACCCCCCTCGCGCACGCGCACCGGGCGCTTGCCCCAGACGTCTTCCATCG
>Ga0134122_10001360_pt1 | contig 17633 bp, 18 predicted proteins | sample KB302_FD_96461 | JGI IMG/M metagenome (GOLD analysis project Ga0134122, IMG submission 96461) | Terrestrial soil microbial communities without Nitrogen fertilizer from Kellogg Biological Station, Michigan, USA - KB3-0-2 | ecosystem: Environmental > Terrestrial > Soil > Unclassified ... | reverse complement strand
CGATCACGACATCCTCCAGCGGGGGACGCCGTGGCGGGGTGATCGCCATCGCCGCTGGGCTGAACGCTGTCAGCTGCATGTCCCTGTCGGCACTCTGTGTTGGACGGCGCATGCCGGCGGTCATGGGCCTCAGCGTGCGTTTGTGACCGTTGCTGGCAGCCTGCGCACCGTAATTACTGACCTCGACGGGGGCGTCGGCCCCGGCACAGCCAGCCGGTTGTAAATTGAGCTGATGGGCGAGGCCCAGGGACACGATCAGGGCCGCGGCGATCCGCTCAACAACCGAGATCAGCTTCTTTGTCATCTTGGGCTCCCGCTTCGAAGCACCCGAGGGACGGGATCAGCTCCGATACGGGGCACAGTGCGGGAGTTCGGTCGGTCCCGTTGTTAACTGGGGAACAAGGCTGGGCGAATTTCTTCCTGGCGGAGACATCCAAAGCCACGGCACTGCGACGGGGACCGACCGCGCCGTAGCTGTTCCCAAATCAGGGAACCGTCGTTTGGCTTCGATACGGCACATTGCGGGAGTTCGGTCTCGCTGTTACCCGGGGGGAACGAGGGTGGCCGAATTTCTCCACCGGCGGGCATACCCACGGCTCTGCGTCTGTTGGCGAACCGGGCCAGGGGAGGCGGCCCCTCAGGGTAGCGGAGCTCAACGCGGCTCTGGGACGGCTTCAGGTGCCGCAGGGACGGACACGACTCTCGAAGGATGCCACCAGCCTCGGCGGCAGATACGGCTGGAACATCATCGCGACGCCACGTTCCGGACCGCATAACAGGTGTCGTTTGTCGCGGAGTGCTAATCGGGACCTAAGCGCGTTTTCCGAACACGACAATCAAATTGTTTGATGGCATCTCATGCGACTGCAGTAGATCGAACCCGGCCCCATCTGCAAGGCGAGAAACGTCATCGAGATCCCGAACGCCCCATGCCGGGTTTTGTCGGCGCAGGAGCAAATCAAAGCTCCTATTGCTCGGCGAGGTGTGCCGGCCCTGCCTCTGGAAGGGTCCGTAAAGACACAGGAGGCCGCTGCCGCGCAACAATGATCTGCCGCCACAAAAGAGGGCCTTCGTTGCCGACCACGGTGCGATGTGGATCAGATTGATGCACACGAGCGCCGCAGCGGAATCGATCGCCCAGGGCAAAGCGCAGACATCGAGATGCACCGGTGGGCGCACGTTCGGAAATTCCTCCACTGCGAGCCACGCAAGAATTGACCTCAGGCAATCGGGGTCACGTTCGCTCGGCTGCCAAATTAGATTTGGCATTGCTCGCGCGAACTGCAGCGCGTGCTGTCCAGTGCCGCTGCCGACCTCCAAAACAATACCGCGCTCGGGTAGCACCTGAGAAAGCACCTCGCTGATCGGGGCCTTGTTCCGCTCTGCCGAGGGGCTGAACAGTCGGTCGCTTGGCAAGATGCCTTCCTCTTCACACCGCACCAGGGGCCTCACGATAAGAACGCAGTCTCAGATCGAAGTTTGCAACAGATTGCATCCCTCGCAACCTAAATTCCGCCAGGGCTTTCCGAAATTATCTTCTCCAGCAAGCGCGAACATCCCAGCTTGGCAGAGGTAGCTCTGCATCGTCTGGCTCTTTTGTTAGTAGGTGCAAAAATCAACCCCGAGCTGCCAGGTGTTCGGGTCCTTGAGTTTGCCTCGACTTAACTCTCAACCGCCTCATCTCCGGTTCAGCTCGGCCATACTGTTGGGCGTGTTACCGACGGATGGGTGCTCGCGTCCCAACAACTTCTCGGTGATCGGGAGGCTGCACTTGTAGAGCGGTTCGGCCTCCGCCTAGCGGTCGTGGTCTTTCCAAGGTGAACAGGTCCCGTCGCGGCATATTCAGAGCTGCAAGCGTCGCGAGCGCCGCGAACGGCGTGGCGCAGGCCAGGGCAAAGCCGAAACCGATGCTGGCAACGATCGCCGGTACAATCCAGAGCCAGCGTCGAATTCCATCTACAGACGTCATCGCGGTTGTGGGCGGTGCGACACCGTCAATTTGTTGCGTCGGTCCTTCATCGGCCTTTGCTGCACTTTAACGGCCTTGGTCGACGCTTGTCACTCCCAGCTTAGCGCGCCGCCGTTCTGATATTCGATCACGCGCGTCTCGAAGAAATTCTTCTCTTTCTTGAGGTCCATGGCTTCTGACATCCAGGGAAACGGGTTTTCTGCTTCCTTGAACACGGCGGCGAGACCGAGTTGCGCGCACCGGCGGTTGGCGACGAAGTGCATGTAGGTCTCGCAAAGCGCGGCATTGAGACCGAGGAACCCCCTTGGCATCGTATCGCGGCCGTAGGCCGCTTCAAGATCGGCCGCGTCCCGCAGCATGCCGCGCACCTCGTCCTGGAACGCCCTGGTCCAGAGATGGGGGTTCTCGACCCTGATCTGGTTGATGACGTCGATGCCGAAATTCAGATGGATGCTCTCATCGCGCAGGATGTACTGGTACTGCTCGGCAATGCCGACCATCTTGTTGCGCCGACCGAGCGAGAGGATTTGTGCAAATCCGGTGTAGAACCACATACCCTCAAAAACGACGTAGAAGGCGACTAGGTCGCGTAAAAATGCCTGGTCGGCCTCCGGTGTGCCGGTTTTGAAGTCCGCGTCATCCAGATGCTGCGTGTGCTTCAGCGCCCAGGCCGCCTTGTCGGTGATTGACGGCACTTCCCGGTACATGTTGAACAGCTCGCCCTCGTCGAGACCCAGGCTTTCCACGATGTACTGGAACGTATGCGTGTGGACGGCCTCTTCGAAGGCCTGACGCAGCAAATATTGCCGGCACTCGGGATTCGTCAGGTGCCGGTAGATCGCCAGCACGATGTTGTTGGCGACGAGGGATTCCGAAGCCGCGAAGAACCCGAGATTGCGCTTGATGGCGCGCCGCTCATCCTCCGTGAGGCCGTCGCGCGCCTTCCACAGGGCGATGTCGGCCTGCATGGAGACTTCCGTCGGCATCCAGTGATTGCTGCAGCCGGCCAGATATTTCTCCCACGCCCAGCGGTATTTCAGCGGCAGGAGCTGGTTCACGTCGGCGCGACAGTTAATCATCGCCTTGTCGTCGACCGCCACACGCGCTGCGCCGCGTGCAATCTTGCCGAGGCCAGCGGCCTCAGCAGGAAGGACTGGCGCTTTAGCAATAGGATTGCGTGCGCCAGGTGCGGTCACCGGCGTGGCCGGCTCGGACCAGTCGAGCATCACTCTTCTCCCACGTTTTTGTTGCTTACTGGCAGGCTTCGCACGTCGGATCGTCGATAGGGCAAGCGAGGACCGGCGGCCGCTCCATATCGTCCGGCGCCGACAGCATTCCAGTCGCCGACACTGCGCTCAGCTTGCCATCGGTGCCTTTCAAGGTTGATTTTTCAACGTGGGTCGCCGATTGCGTGCGCAGGTAGTAAGTGGTCTTCAAGCCTCGCTCCCAGGCCAACCGATAGAGCGCATCGAGCTTCCGCCCGTTGGGCGTAGCCAAATAGAGGTTGAGTGACTGTGCCTGGTCGATCCACTTCTGCCGCCGGGCCGCAGCCTCCACAAGCCAATGCGCATCGATCTCGAACGCCGTTGCGAAAAGCGCCTTCAGCTCCTCCGGCACGCGATCGATGGGACCTAGCGCACCGTCGAAATACTTGAGGTCAGAGATCATCACGTCGTCCCACAAGCCGCGAGCTTTCAGGTCGCGGACGAGGAACGGATTCACCACCGTGAAGTCGCCGGACATGTTGGCCTTGACATAAAGGTTGCGGAAAGCCGGCTCGATCGACTGCGCCACGCCCACGATGTTTGAGATGGTTGCGGTCGGTGCGATGGCCATGACGTTGGAATTGCGCATGCCGACCGTAACGACGCGCTCGCGCAAGCGCTGCCAATCGAGCGTCGCAGACGTGTCGAGGCGCAGGTATTCCCCGCGCGCATCGGCAAGCAGCTTGATGGAATCGATCGGCAGAATGCCCTGGCTCCATAGGGACCCATCAAACGAGCCATAGCGCCCGCGTTCGGCGGCAAGGTCAACCGAGGCTGCGATGGCGCAGTAGCTGAGCGCTTCCATGCTGGTATCGGCAAAGGCCACGGCATCGTTGGAGCCGAACGGAATGCCAAGCGTTTGCAGTGCATCCTGGAACCCCATCAGGCCGAGGCCAACTGGGCGATGGCGCAGGTTCGAGCGTCGCGCCTCCGGGATGGTATAAAAATTGATGTCAATCACGTTATCGAGCATGCGCATGGCGGTGTTGACCGTCCGCGCGAGCTGCGCCTGGTCGAGACCTTTCTCCGTGACATGAGCGGCTAGGTTTATCGAACCGAGGTTGCAGACAGCGACTTCATTGTCCGAGGTGTTGAGCGTAATTTCGGTGCACAGATTGGAGGAGTGGATGACCCCACAATGCTGCTGGGGCGAGCGGATGTTGCAGGGGTCCTTGAAGGTGACCCAGGGGTGACCGGTCTCGAAAAGCATAGTCAGCATGCGCCGCCACAAATCGACAGCGCGCACGCGCTTGGCGACACGCATTTCCATGCGCTCCGCCTTCTGCTCATAGTGTTGGTAGCGCTCCGCAAAGGTCCGACCGTAAAGGTCGTGCAAATCGGGCACCTCGTTGGGGGAGAACAGAGTCCACTGGCCGTCCTCGGCAACGCGCTGCATGAAAAGGTCAGGTACCCAGTTGGCGGTGTTCATGTCATGCGTGCGGCGGCGATCGTCGCCTGTGTTCTTCCTGAGATCGAGAAACTCCTCGATGTCGATGTGCCAAGTCTCGAGATAGGCGCACACTGCGCCCTTGCGCTTGCCGCCCTGGTTGACGGCGATGGCGGTATCGTTGGCGACCTTAAGAAACGGTACTACGCCCTGGCTCTGACCGTTCGTGCCCTTGATGTGTGCACCTAAGCCGCGCACGCGGGTCCAGTCGTTACCGAGGCCGCCGGAATACTTGGCGAGCAATGCGTTGTCCTTGATCGATTTGAAGATGCCGTCGAGGTTGTCCGAAACCGTGGTCAGGAAGCAGGACGAAAGTTGCGCCCGAAGAGTACCCGCGTTGAAGAGGGTCGGCGTCGAGCACATGAAATCGAAGGACGAGATCAGATCGTAGAACTCGATCGCCTTGGTCTCGCGGTCGATCTCCCGGATGGCGAGCCCCATGGCAACGCGCATGAAGAACGCCTGCGGCAACTCGAAGCGGACGCCACGTGTTTGCAGCAGGTAGCGGTCGTAGAGCGTCTGCAGCCCAAGAAACTGAAACTGAAGATCGCGCTCCGGCTTCAGCGCGGCAGCAATTCGCGGCAGCTCGAACCGACCAAGCTCAGGGTCGAGCAACTCGGCGTTGATGCCCGTCATGACGTAGGCCGCAAAATACTCGCCATAGCGTTGGGCCATCTCGCTCTGACTCGCTTGCTCGGGCCCGCCATGCACGAATGACAAGGCCTCGGCGCGCAGCTTGTCGAGCAGCAGACGCGCACTGACGTAGGCATAATTCGGCTCCGCCTCGATCAGCGTGCGCGCTGCCATGATCGGCGCCAACGTCAGTTCATCGAGCGAGATGCCGTCGTAAAGATTGCGGCGCGTCTCTGCCAGGATTGGCCCCTCGCCAACATCGCTGAGCCCCAGGCAAGCTTCCCGGACGATGCGAACGAGACGCGCATCATCGAGGGGCGACAAGGTGCCGTCAGCGGATTTGACATTGACTACGGGTGCCAGTGTTGCCGACACCTGCGGCGGTTTGGCGGCCGCCCTCTCGATTGCGCGCTGTTCGCGATAGAGCACATAGGCACGCGCGACCTTGTGGTGTTCGCCGCGCATAAGGGCCAGCTCGACCTGGTCCTGGATTTCCTCGATGTGAAAGGTACGCCCAGCGTCACCCCGCCGCGTCAACGCCGCGACGATCTGCTGGGTCAAATGCTCGACAACCTCGTGGACGCGCCGGGAAGCGGCGGCACGACCGCCTTCAACCGCAAGAAAGGCCTTGGTGACGGCGATGGAGATCTTGGTCCCATCAAAGGGTGTGACGGAACCATTGCGCCGAATGACCTGGAAGCCGGGTGCCGCGACCGTCGTATCGATCGTCCGACTCCGAGATACGGCTGCGGATCCTGGAGAGGACGATTTGGCTTCGATCGAAATAGTCATCGGCACCCCATCTTGCTGGGGGTGGGCCGAATGGACGCGCGCCGGAAAGCAGACGGCAGGATGATGCCGCGTGGATCAGCTTGCGACCCTCCGGGGCACCCCGCCCGTGGACGTTCAGTTGTCGCGGCAGGTCTCCTGGCTCGCGGGTCATCGCTTCTGTCTGGCCTTCCCGGTGCCCGTGGGCACCAGTGACACTGGTCGACAGCAGCTCGCCGCTCACAGTTGCGGGGGCAGCACCGGAGTTGCCTGTAACCGGCTCACCGGCTTCCCTCTTAGCTCAGGGCCGAACAACCCCCGAGAACCACGACGCTACAGCTTGTTGTTGATTCTCGGACGACACGCAATGGCTCGTGGAGCGAATGAAAATCGAAGCGATGCTTGTAACATGAGCCTTTGACCGGCAAGACGAGCGGCCTGGAAACGCCTGCTAGCACTTTTTGCGTTAGCGTACCCGCTCCAGGTAACTCTGGAACACGCCGACGTGCACCAGCGCCGGGTCCGCCGAGTTTGGCCATAGGTCCTCGGTGCGGAACGCGACGTCGTAGGTAGGCTCGTCTACCGCTTCGACGCCGTGCGCATGCGCATCGGGAAAGGGATAGACGGGAGATTCACGGACCACGACGCCGGGCTTTCCCCGGATGTAGCCCGGCATGCGTACATGCCCAGCGAAGAAGTCGTTCTTGACCCGCACCCGGTCGCCCGGCTGGAAGCTCTCGCGCCCCGGCAGATTGGACCGCCCTGGAGCGCTCGGTTCGGAGAGCGGAAAATAACCCTGAGCCAGCCTCTCCAACTCCTCCCGTGTCACCACGCCCTTCTCGACGCACAGTGTCGCTAGGCTAGTCAGGGACCGCTCATAATAGCTGGCGGACAAGTAGTGGCGCGGAGGCATGCGTTCGATCGCGTGCCGATACTCGTCCATATTGAAGATACCGCGCCTGACGGCCATGCCATAGAGCGCATTGACGCGCTTCTCCCAGGCCGCATGAAAGGCCGGTGCCCCGGCCCGATAGCGAATTCGCCCGAAGCCCTGCCGCCCGCCAAGATCGTGCACGCCGTCCATGCTCTACCTCACGGCAATCATCAGTGCCGCGCTACCATCACAGGCGCGCAACGCCGATCATCGATTCCTTGGTGACAATCTCCACAAGCCGCTCCTCGGGCCACCCGACGGTCTCTGGCGGCTGCACGGGCACGACCATGTAGCGTGTGTCGGCGGTGGTATCCCAAACGCGGATCTCGATCTCAGGTGGCAGGTCGAGGCCCATCTCGCGCAGCACGGTGCGGGATTGGCGCACCACGCGCGCCCGGTAGTCCAAGTCCTTGTACCAATCCGGCGGCAGGCCGATGATCGTGAAGGCGGTGCAGGAGCACAACGTGCAGCAGATGACGTTGTGCACTTTGGGCGTATTCTCCAGCGCCACCAGATGACGGTGATGGGGTGGCATGGTGAGGCCGAGCTCGGCGACCGCCTGTTTCCCATTGGCAAAGAGGCGCTGACGGAAATCGGGGTCCGTCCATGCCTTGGCAACCACCCGGGCACCATTGCGCGGAACCCACTCCTCCTCGGCGACATGCGTCATCGTCTCGATGAATGGCTTGGGTTCCATTCCTCGAGCCTCAAAGACGGCTTCGATCGCCGCCACCCGCTGCTCGACCGAGGCGGTTTGCCCAGAACCGCTGCCCTTGTCGTCCATGGTCGACACTCCGGAGGATTGTTTGCGGAACGCCGCAGACTTGCATACCTAAAGGGCAAATTCCAGCGCAGGCGACGCTCACGCCGATCCACGCGATCCAGGGCAACGGCCACATCTCGCCGCTGGTGGGCCAGGTGGTCCATACCACTGGCGTGGTGACGGCGGTAGACACCAACGGCAGCCGCGGCTTTTACATCCAGGACCCGACCGGTGACGGCAACACGGCCACGTCCGACGGCATCTTCGTGTTCCGCCCGAGCGGTGCGCTTTCGGCGATCGGTCACCTGGTCCGAGTGTCGGGCACCGTCCAGATATGTTGGTGACCGTGAAGAACGCGGAGGCGACCGGGCCAACCAACAGCTCCGGTGAGATCTTTTCGGTCGTCGACAACAATTCCAATCCCGCCAATGGCACGACCGCGACCGGTCAGATCCCACGCGGCAACGTGCTGCTGACGCCAGGTGCGTCCGACTTCGGCGACACCAACACTTCGGGCGGTGACTTCAATCCGGAACGCGTGCAGATCGACGCCGACGCCGGGATCCTCGCGGGCTTCAACTCGCCGCTGGTCAATGTCGGTGCCCGCCTCGGCGATATGACCGGCATCGTCAACTACGACTTCGGCAACTACCAGGTGGTGGCGATGCAGCCCTATACGGTCACCACGCCGAGCACGCTCACCAAGGAGACCAGCGCGCTCATTGGCGATGCCCATCATCTCCTGGTCGCCAGCTACAACGCCGAGAATCTCGATCCCGGCAACGGCGCGGCGCGCTTCGCGACCATCGCCGACGAGATTCTGCACCGGCTGAAGCGCGTCTCGAAGGATGAGGCCGCCCTCGAGTAACGCCTGCCTAAAAGCGAGGCAAAGACCACGCCCCGTGGCCGAGGCGTGGCCAGCGAGCGGGGCCCTACCGATTTTTGGGGCATGGCGGCACCGGCCGGGTCATACCGCCCCCGGTCAAGCGATCATTCCCCAAACCGGTGGCATTTGTCGCGTGTTGACGGCTGAGCGATGCAGATTGAGGGCGTGGCGTGACTGGTCGACGGATGTCGGCCATGCTCCCATAAACGGCCACGTGGATCAGTGATGGCGAGCCGGCGTGTCCGTACACCAACGCGCCTTTGAAAAAATAGAGCGGTTTTTCAATGACGCCAAAAGGTGGCCGCCGGTTCGGGCCGCCGAAAAAGGCATCGCGGGCGCAGCCGGGAATAATAGTTACCGTAAGTGAGGCGGAAACCGTGTGGGGGGTCACAGCTCCCCGAGACGAGGTCAGAGTAGTGAACCATGCCAGACGACGGCCACCATCGACTCGTCGCAAATGATGCCGGCTACTACCAGCTTAGGCGTCGTCATCCGTCGTCATCCGAAATCCTCTCCCAATAGAGCACACGCTGCTCGGGTGGTCGGCCCACGTAGGCACGCACCGGCGGCCGCAGCACCATGAGCCCGCCCTCGTGGCCGACATCGCGCACTTGCTCGGTGCCCATGTAGGCAGGATTGGAGCAGGAATCGACACGGGTGATCAGTCGCTCGCCGTTGAATGTGTAGGTGCCGGCGTAGGTATTGTACTCGCGGACCTGGTCATCGAGCACCTCCTGGCGGCCATCACCTGTCATAGCCATCATGCGACCGCCGCTCGTGAACATGACGCGGCCGACCGGCGCGCCGCCATAGGGAGCTGGCAGCGGCTTACCGTTCGCGTCAAATGCTTCGGCGCGCACAAGGCGCCAGGTGCCGACGATGCTGATCATGAGACCCTCGCTCCTCTCCATCGGTTGTTCGTGTTTCCGCATGCTTTGTAGTCTAGCCGATTGGAATCAGTCGTGAACGCGCCCCTGGGCGCCGCCTCCGGCTGCGAAAGTTTATGATACCCGACAGGTCTCGTCGCCCTCTATATAGGGGTATCAGTTTTCGGTGAGAAGATGGCTCACCTCCCCCGTCGCCGTGGATGATTAGGGCTTGCACATAACCGTGACGGCGACCGAATACACGATGGTTGCGGCCGACTAGTTGCTCGCGTCGCATAGGGCAGCCGGCTCGGAACTGTTGGTGACAGACAATCGGCTCTCGGGTGTGTTCTCCGCAACGCGAACTCACCACCCTCCACGCATTTGTAAGAGAGCTGCACCACTCTGGTACGAAATGGCACACCGCTACCTTCGGCTGCCGTCCCGCCCGACGTTCCTGGCAGGCCCGATTCGCTGGAGCAAAAGAGCGGTGGCTGCGATTTCGAGCGCCATGCAAACAACGATTGGTGCCGTATAGCTTCCGGTCGCGTCCTTGAGGCCTCCGAAGATGCTGGGGCCGAAGGCATTGCCCGTCTGTATGATCGCCAGCGTCAGGCCCGATAACATGCCGAAGGCAGAGGGTGGGAATTCGCGCTGAATGAGAAGCGCCGGCAACGTGATCATCACGCCGACAGCGAACCCGAACACCGCGGACGCGAGGTAAGCGGCAAGAGGTGTGCCAAGCTTGATGACTGCGAATAATGACATGGCTTGCGTGCCAAGTAGAACAGCGCCGAGCCTCCGCTGATCGAGACCATCAACGAAAAAGCCCATGACAATGCGACTGGTGGCGGCCATCGAGGCGGTCAGCAGAACAGCAACACCCGCTCCCTGCAGACCGAGCATCGGCAAAAAGAGCGCGGTTTGATGAACAACGAATGCCACCTGTACCATGATGGCGAGCATCAACGGCCCTGCGATCGTCCAATAGTGAGTGCTGTGCAACGCGGACCGTCGCGTGATGGGCTGGCCCTGCAAGGCAGCGCGCTCACCCTCAGCCGCGGCACGAACACCATGATCAGTGCGGACGAGAGATAGTAAGCGGTCACGGCCGCCGACACCGTGCTGGTCGCGAACCGGAGCGTGTCGCCGCCATCTCTTGTCGTGAGCTCGGCGAGATAGACGCTGTGGCCTTAGAAGCTGAAGCCGAAGCCGAACAGCGTCATCGTGAAGCAGGCGATTACGACGCGCCAGCCCGGGTAGCGAATGGAAAATTCGTGCATGGTGGATCAGCCTGACCACGCGCAGGGCAGGATGTTACCTGCGGCTAGTCCTGAATGCTTCGGCCAATGTCGAACTATTCAACCAGCTTGTGCTTCTGGAAGCCGGCTTGCCGCTCACGGCGATCAAGATCGACGAGCACACCAAAGTCATCAAAGGTGGTGGCGACTATAGAAAGGTGAGTCCGCTGGGTTACGTACCGTCCTTGGTACTCGACGATGGCACTCTCCTGACCGAAGGACATGCCATCGTGCAATACATTGCCGATAAAGTGCCAGTTATGAGATTGGCGCCTCCCAACGGCACGGTCGAGCGCACGAAGCTCCAGGCATGACTGAATTTCTTCTCGAGCGAAGTGATGGCGCCACAACTCCCTCCTGGCGGCGGCTGTTTATGCGGCGTGGTCCGCTACGAGGTGTGTGCGCGTCCGAGTGCTGCACCGACCCGACGTAAAAGCGTTTCGGGATTGGCTGATCGCCGAGGCGCGATCGGCTACGTCGACCAGCGAATCAGTCCCTCCTGCAGACACGTCGCCACGAGCTCGCGGTCCTGCGTGAAGAACCGGCCGCTCGCGAGGCCGCGACCACGGCCGGCTGATTCCACTCGTTGATCGAACAGCAGCCACGCATCGGCGCGCGCCGGCCGGTGGAACCACATCGCGTGGTCGAGGCTCGTCGATCGCAGTCGAGGGTCCTGCCAACGTTGGCCGTGGGGCAACACCACGTGATCAACCAAGGTGCTGTCGGATAGATACGCGAGTCCAATCGCGTGAATAGCGGGATCATCTCCGAGCGGTTCGTTGATGCGCATCCACAGGCGCTGATCTTCGGTAACCGGCACTCCACGTGGTGCCGACGGCGGGTTCACGTAGCGGATGTCCATCGGCCGCACATCTCCTGACCAGTGCGCGCCACCCGACTCGCGTCGCGTGTGCTGCGCGTACGTGAGACTCACCGCGTCGGGAGGCGGAACCTTCGGCATCTGCGCACCCGCGTACTCGTCACCCGGCTCTGCGACGTGAAACGAAGCGATCATGCGCAGCACTTCGTTCCCATTTTGAAGCGCACGCACGTTACGCAGCGAAAACGATCGTCCATCGCGCAGTCGTTCTACGACGAGCTCGAGCGATTGCTCGGGTGCACCGCTCCGCAGGAAGTACGCGTGCAGCGAGTGGACGCGGCGGTCGTCATTGACCGTTGCATGAGCTGCCGCGAGCGCCTGCGCGAGAAGCTGCCCACCGTACGTCCGCGAGCCGCGATCCGGCGATGGCGCACCAGTGAAGCGATCGTCGCCGGCACGATCGAGCGTCGCGATGCCTGTGAACATGAGCCCTCCGAAGCTCCGTCGAATCGACTGCACCATGAGTGCGCGCCTCGCGCTCATTGTCCCGTTTTTTCGCGTGCGGGTCGAGTGTTACGGTGCGGAGCGCAACTTCCAGCGGTCAACTTCGTCCGTGCCAGCACCCGTGCCAAGCACGGTGGATGTAACTCTGCAATTGGATGCGCCGACAGCAGAGCCCGGCCGGTCAAAGAGTGCCACATGCAGAATTGGATGGTGGTCGTCAACACCTGACCTCTACCGGAACCGCAAATTGTCGCGCGAGAGGTGGGCGATCGACGTACAGCCCATTAGTTTCATGTCCCGCTCAATTTCGGCGCGGATCAAGTCGAGAGCACGCTCCACGCCGGGCCGACCTGCCGCAGCCAGAGGATAGAGATAGTAGCGGCCGAGCCCGACGGCTTTGGCGCCAACGGAGAGCGCCTTCAGCACGTGGCTCCCGCGCTGGATACCTCCGTCCATGAGCACGTCGATCCGATCGCCCACGGCATCGACGATCTCGGCCAGTTGATCGAATGATGCCCGTGAGCCGTCCAACTGCCGGCCGCCGTGGTTGGAGACGACGACACCGGTGCAGCCAATCTCAGTGGCGCGCTTGGCATCGATGACCGACATGATGCCTTTGAGGCAAAACTGGCCGTTCCATTCTTGCACCATGCTAGCTACATCAGTCCAATTCATGGAAGGGTCTAGCATCTCCGTGAAATAGCGGCCGATTGACAGGGCGCCGCCGCTCATGTCGACGTGCTCCTCGAGTTGAGGGAGTTTGAAGCCCGCTTGAGTGAGGTAGTTGATGCCCCACATTGGCTTGATCGCGAACTGCAGCATTCCCGCGAGCGTCAGCCTGAAAGGAATGGAAAAGCCGGTGCGCAGATCGCGTTCGCGGTTGCCGCCCGTGATGCTATCCACGGTCAGCATCATGACCTCGACCCCGGCGCCTTTTGCCCGCTGCAACATGGCGCGGTTCAGACCACGATCCTTGTGGAAATAGAACTGATAAACCTGTGGCGTGTCGTGCGCTTTGCGCAACTCCTCGAGGCTCACCGTGCCGAGCGAGGACACGCCGAACATTGTGCCATGTCGTGCGGCTGCCGCCGCGACGGCGCGTTCGCCTTCATGGTGAAAGAGACGCTGTAGGGCAGTCGGAGAACAATAGACCGGCAAGGCGAGCTTCTGGCCCAGTACGGTGACGGAGAGATCAGCAGTCTCGACGCCCCGGAGCACGTTGGGCACTAGATCGCAGCGCTCGAAGCTTGCCGTATTGCGCCGGTGGGTTACCTCGTCGTCGGCCGCACCGTCGATATAGTCGAAAATGGGGCGTGGCAACCGTCGCCGGGCCAGCCTCCGAAAATCATGAAAATTGTGGCACTCGCGGAGGCGCATGTCGATTGCCCACTCCTTGCGGGCCGATACTGCCGCAACGGCCGCAACGGCTTCCTCGCTCACTCTATCCCGACTACCAGCTGGTTCCGAATGAGGCTGACTATCGTCCACCGGGGATTATGCTGCGTCGCAGGGAGCCCGTGTGCCAGGACCGCTTCGCGCCAAGGGCCGACGAACCACCACCCCTGCCGGCGTCAATGCGCGCGACAGCTGTACCCCCCTGCAACGGACCAGGTTCGGAAATTCCCACTGATTGGCGCTTCGTGCCATAACCGGCCATTCGTCGTCTCCGACGAAGCCGATGAGACACATAGCCGGCACTGAGGGTCCCTACTAATGGTGCACCATGCACTGCATTTATTCTATTGGGTCCTAGACCATATTGGGGTGATGTCGCCGAGCATCTGTGGGGCCCAGACTGCAACTACGACTCTGATGGCAATGCGGATCAGGCGCCGCCTGATGGTTGGACTGAGCTAACGGTGGCCCTTCGACCTCGCTGTGATGAGCGGGTTGATGTCGATCCTTTGGACGATTGCGAGCCGCTGGTCTTGGTTATCTGTTCTGAGAACAAGGAATTGGCGCGAAAGGCCGCGGTCTTCCTGCAGTCCGCGGCTGGTGGTGAACTGAGTGATGATCCCCGCAGGGTCGCGGCGACGCCCGGTAAAGACGACGGCGCACCAATGATCGGCTATGCTCCGACGCGCAAGCCTGGCGTGCCTGGCTTACAAAGACCGGCCTACAAGAGGCGCCGCAGTGAACATTACATTCTTCCCCAATGCGAAGGATATGGGAATAGCGGAGTACGCCTTCACGGCAGGGTGCCTGGTGGCGGTGTGCTGCGGCATACGGCTGTTTATTCGGATGTTTCAGTTCTTGGAGGGGCCTAAGCCCTGGAACCCCTGGAAGCGCCACAACGACGCGATTTCGGGCTTTCTTCTTAACGTCAAGCTTAGGGACACCCTTGTGCTGGAAATCGTCGGCCTTGTGATAGCGGCGCCAACTGTGCTTCTGGCCATCAAATATCTAATCATCAAATACCCACCCCCAATTCTGGTGCGATAGTCGCGGCACCAAAGGAGCAGAGCGCCGCAGCAGGGCAAAGGCCACGGCGAAGCCGACCACGCTTCACCGTTCGCGGTCTATACGATCGCTGTTGCCGCCACGACGACGCTGGTCGTCGTAGAAAGTCTGTGGAATCCCTTTTGTTACCGCACGCACCTCATGGATAAAAATCTCTGCGGGCGGAGATAACAGGTGATGTTTCAGGGTCACGGCGACGACGGGAAATCGCGGACCGAGATCCACCGGCAACACCTTGAGCGACCATCGCTCAGCCCGTAGCGCGCCGTGGAATCCGTAAGGACCGTTAGGTATTGACCGCTCGCAAGAAGCTGCATGCGCAGGTGAACTGAGTCGCAAGCTGATACATCACGCCCGCTTGCTTCTCCAACTCGGCAATTTCGTGCGCGAGCACCGCGACGTGCTTTCGCAACTCGCGCGCAATGCCTGACGTAGCCCTGGCGAATCGCGATCTAAAACACGACGACCGTCATGCTGTGGTGCATGGCTCATTGAGAAGAGGAGAATGAGATTGCGCGCGCCGTCGATGTGGATCAGGCATTGCCTGGACTACGTGATTCGCGGGGGAGCGGAAGGGACCAAACCAAGCGGAGGGGACCAAGCCATGGTCATGGTCATTTTCACAATCTGCTGTCTGATCCTTATCGCGACCGTGTGGCCGCGCGCCTTCTTCGGTACGCTTGGCGTTTTGTTTGTCGCGCTTATCCTAGTAGGCATTGGTGTTCTGCTGATTGAAAGCCCAGACGATAAGCGGGAAACCGCGCGCCAAGCCGCACCGGAGGCAAGCTATACCGCGCTCCTAATGAGCCAGCGCGAGGCGGAAGAAAAGCGCAAGGCAGACGACTGGGCGCACGAAACGCAGCCGGCCTTGGTCGTCCGGCGTAGAACAGTGATCGACACTGTCGGACCCCCGAATCGCCGAGACGTTCCGCAGTCCCCCGATGTCTCTTTCGGCGATTCGCGGTTACCTGATGTCTCTTTCTGACCGGCACTCTTGACACTTCGCCGCCTGGCCGGCGCTGCGGCTGCGCAAGGAAATCCTTGCGGTTTCGGTACCGGCGCCGGACCACTCTTTGTGCCATTCGTCAAAAGCTAGGCCTGCTCCAGTTCAGCGATTTCCCGCTCCAGAATGGCCACCTGCTTTCCCAACTCACGGGCGATGCCGTGGCTTAGCGGTGGCGATCGCAGGTGCTCGTTGACCCTGGCAAGCTCCGGGCGCTTCCGGGCGAGCGTCTGTTGAGCTTCCGTCAGCTCGGGCTTGCGCGGTGCCTCGAACAACTTATGTCGCTCCGCGTTGATGCGCTTCCAGCCAGGACGCGTCGTCTTAATCAAACTGCGGCTCGGCCCGCTCGAATAGCGCGAGGCCATACATCATCGAGCACGGAATGCCGCGCCGGCGGCGAGCCGCGCGATCTCCGCATCGACTGCGGTCCTCCGCCGCCGCAACCGTGCGGTACGCGACGCAACATCGGGTTCCGTGTCGTTAATCAGATTACGGAGCAGGTCAAGATAGTTCGCAACCCAGATCCTGTGCTGATGATGGGGCCGGCCGAGGCCCGACAACCACGTGAGCGCGCCCTCGGTCGGTGGCGCGTGATGTCGAACTTGTCGATCGGCAAGAGATCGCGCAATCGAACCCCCCTCATTGAACGGCATGATGCCCTGGTAAAAGCTGACGTTTCCAGATCGATCTGTACGAGCGTTGAGCATGTCACATCAGCAAGCGGCATCGGTCCGCCAGTGAAAGCCCAACATTTTCCTCTTGATCCTGGCGGTGTTGCTGATTGCATCAGCCGGTTTTGCTTTGGGATCAGGTTCAAAACAAACGGCCCCCGCCAAGCAATCCGCTCCGTCAGAGTCCAAGGCACGACCTTGGCCAGGTAGTGCGCGCCGGCCTCGTAAGCTTCATGCTGCGTGTTGTGCGCTGGAACAGCCGCACACCAATACGGGCTTCCAGCGCGGCAATCGCACGGGACGCGGACGAGGCATCGACGTTACGCCTCTTGGCGACTGGCAACGAAGCTACCTAGCGATTGGTGCCCAAAGCCAACTATCGTCTGGTTCAGTTGTTCCCCGTCAGGACCGACTGGACAGATTGAGCTGATTGCGGGGGAGAGTTTGTGGCTCATCGTAACCCGACGAGGGACATGTTGAACGATTGCGACTAGCCGAGAAGGAAACGGCCGCGGACGAGCGTGAGCAAGACGCCGAAGAGGCCGAGAAAGATGCTTCCGATCGACGAGGCCATTGCGCGCTGGCAGAAGGGCCGCGCCGATCGATCCCTCTATTACAGACGCCACCATGGCCGTCGCGCGGCGAGGCGGGCAAGGACCAGGTAGATGGCGGGCGTGGTGTAGAGCGTCAGCGCTTGCGACACTAGCAGTCCGCCGACGACGGCGATGCCGAGCGGGCGCCTCAACTCCGAGCCCGGTCCCGTTCCAAGCAGCAGCGGCAGGGCGCCGAGCAATGCTGCGAGTGTCGTCATGAGGATTGGCCGGAAACGCCGCGCCGCCGCCTCAATGATCGCAGTATGGGGGTCACGGCCTTGGCGATGCTCAAGCTCGAGCGCCTGATCGACCAGCATAATGCCGTTCTTCTTGACGATGCCGATCAGTAGGATGATGCCGATGAAGGCGATCAGCGTCAGATCTGTATTGGTGTATTTCAGTGCGATCAGCGCTCCGAGCCCGGCCGGTGGCAAGGTCGAAAGGATCGTCAACGGGTGTAGTAGGCTTTCGTAGAGGATACCGAGCAGAATATAGATCGCAACGAGCGCCGCTAGCAGCAGCATGAGCTGATTGTCGCCGGACCGATCGCTAACCGCGGCATCTCCCGTAAAATCCGCCCGGATTTCTTCCGGGAGCGCCATGCCAGTGACAGCCTGTCGAATCAGTGGCGTGACGGCCGCGAGTGTCGTCTCGGGTGTGATGCTGAACCCGATCGTGGCGGCTGCGAACTGTCCCTGATGATAGACCGACAACGGCGCGAGTGCCGTGTCGACGCGCGCGACCGACGTG
>Ga0134122_10001358_pt1 | contig 17634 bp, 10 predicted proteins | sample KB302_FD_96461 | JGI IMG/M metagenome (GOLD analysis project Ga0134122, IMG submission 96461) | Terrestrial soil microbial communities without Nitrogen fertilizer from Kellogg Biological Station, Michigan, USA - KB3-0-2 | ecosystem: Environmental > Terrestrial > Soil > Unclassified ... | reverse complement strand
CGCCCCCATAAATAACGTGCCGGGATTCGTCCCCCTGGAGCAGATCTCCCCACCTGCTCCTATCGGTCCGGATGTATTCTCCGCTGCCAACGCGCCAACTGTGGCGGCGATTGCGTGGGTTCCGTCTGCATTGAGAATCCGGCCGCTGATCGATCCATTGCGCAGTCCGGACGGCGTCAGCGTCACCTGGATGTCCTTTGCGGCCTCACCTGGCGAGACTGTATAAGGCGTCGTTAAAAGGTCGATCGCCCCGGCAGTAACGGATTTGACTTTGTGACCTTCGGGAACATTGCGGACGGTGATCTGATAGTTCCCCGCCAGCAACGGAAAACCAAACGAGCCGCCAGCCGGCGCCAGGGCCTGTCCGGCGAGACTTGCCCGTCCACCAGCGTTCACGCTTGCCTCAAGGGTCATCAGCGCTGCCCCGGCGGGAGGCGCCGCAATCGCGTTGTTTTCCGCTTCAACCTCAATGTGGCCTGAAGTCTCGACCCCGAATTCCAATGGAATTTCCAAATCCGTAATGTCGCGATCACCCGCGATGACAAGTGCAGCGCCCCACGGCGCACCGATCATCACCGGAAGACCATTCCTAGCCAATGGACGGACTTCAAGCTGGCCCCTTAAAGAGGCCGCATTGATGCGCAGGAATTCGAAAGTCCCATCCGCATTGACGGGAGCGCGATAGTCGGATGAGCCGCGCATCACCACAACCAGGTTCGGAAGCGGAATGTTCTGCGCCGCATGGCGGACGACCTTTCCCAGCAGGCGTACTCCCGGCGTGCCGGCTCCCAGTTCAATTCCGTCGATGTTCCGGTCGACAACCCGGATTGATGCCAGCGAGGACGCGACGGGCAATCCAATACTGATCCGAACCTGGACCTGACCCGGAGGCACATTGGCAAACTGGAAAGTCAGATCGGGGCGCAGAACTGTCTCCATCATGACTGCGGCCGGGATGTCCTCCCGAGCATAGCGGAGGCTGACGATAATCGGCGAAGAACGCTGCAGCGCAGGAGCGATCGCCAACCGGCCGCTGATCTTGAAGCCGCCGGGCTGACGTATGTCAGCCCCTTCGTTAATGGAACCCGGCTCAACCGCAACGATTGCAGCGCGTTCCCTCGTTGATGCGCCCGGAAAGTATGTCGTTCCCGCCGTGATGTAATAGCGGCCTGCAGGCAGGTTTTCCACGCGATATCTGCCGGACGCATCGGTCTTCGATGTACCAAGGATTGGGGATGCCGCAAGCGCTTGGCCATCGGGAGACGCGAGCCGTACAGTAACCATCACGTCGGGTACGGGCGTGCCATCCTGTGAAGTCACGCGTCCCCCAACGATTCCAGAGGACGCACGCTTCAGGACATCTTGCGGAACAGCCGCGGCTTGAACGATCAGAAGTGTTATCGCGGTCAACGCCACTTTGAACGCAAAAACCTTCCGCCGCGACGCCTGGCGCAGGCAGGGCTTCAGATTCGAGGGAATGAGGGGACTGTTCTCTCTGTCCGCGATCAATACCTTCACTAGTGCGGCGTTGCGGCGATGTGCTCCCGCAACAGATCGCGGCCGAAGTCACCGCTGAAGTCGCGCCAGATGGAATGCACATGGTTCCCGTCGTTCTGGCTGTTGTCGTATTCGATCAGGAACGTCGGGCCCTGAATCCGGTAGTAGTGCTGCTTCCCGCGCTCGCCCGCCCCGGCCCATGCGAAGGCGATCTTATCCAACCCGGCCTTCTGGAGTTTCGCCATTCTTTCGGCCGCGATGTCGTCCGCCATCTTCGACGTGTACGTGTCCACGACCTTCATCAGCAGTGCCCGCTGCTGCGCCGTCATGGCGTCTGCCGTAATTCCAACGGGCGATAACGGGCTGATGTCCAGTTTATTCGTCGTGACGATTTCATTGAGCGCCACTGCCTGAATGATTGCCTTTGCGCGCTGAGACTCGTTCAACGACGTCAGCAGTTCCCGCGCCGTGTCCTCCTGGTCTCCGAGAATCCGCAGTCCCTTCTTCGCCCCATCGCGCACTTCGGCGGGATTGGAGCCAAAGAATGACGGCGAGCTTGCCAGGAGGGTCCCGTTCACAACGGTAAAATGCAACGACACATGGTGGCCTTCGACCCGCCAGCCCCACGTATTCGTCGTGGAGGGCGAACCGAAGATCGAAAAGAAGTACTTCACCGGATCGCGCTCCTGGGCGCCGCGTCCGGACTGGCGTTCGATTGCGCCGAGCGTGTTCTCAAGATCCATGATAGAGGTCGCCGTGAGGTATCCGCGCTGGCTGAGAGCAGCCTTGAGCAGGTCATGCGCCCGGTCCCGCTGGGCCGGAGTCATGTCGCGGAGCAGCAGTCCGTTGCGGGGAAAGTTCTCCGTAGGAATGAAGTTCCAGTGGAGCCGTTCCTCCGATTCGAAGGAAAACATCCCCTTCTGCCGTTGCTCCGGCGTCAGGCTGTTAACGAACGCGGTGGCTGCCGATGCCATCGTGACCGATGAGCGTTGCAGGGAATAGATAGATGCGGTGGCAAGCATGAAGGCCAGCACGGCCAGCAGCGCCAGACGAGGCGAACGTAGGAATCGCATCAGTTGACCTCCAGAATGGTTGGTCCTTACTTCACGTCCTTGCCTTCAAGACCACCTAATTTGCGAAGAAGCGCGACGGTGCTGTCGTGCGGAACAGGAAGCTGCGCGACGACGGACTTTCCCATGGCGAAATCCAATGGGGTGAGTCCTTGTTTGGTTTTCGTATTGATTTTCGCGCCGTGATCGGCGAGAAACTGAACGATCAGGTCGGCGCCGCGCCCAGCTGCGCCATGCAGGGCCGTTTCGCCCTTGGTATTTTCAGTGCTCAGATCAAGACCAGCGTCCAAAGCCACCTTTACGGCCTCGACGGCCTCGGCTTCCGTTCCCCGCGTATTCTTGTCGCGATATCCAACTCCAGCAGCGAACATCAATGCCGTACTGCCATCCTTTGTGGCGAGCTTTGCATTCGCGCCCTTCGCGAGAAGCAGCCGCATGGCCGCAGCGTCACCGGATCGAGCCGCCCGCATCAGTGGGGTGGAACCTGCGCCCAGGCTGGTGTCGCCGGAATCCATGCCGCTGCGGCCGGGTAGAGGCCGGATCAATGCCGTGTCCACGTTCGCCCCATGGGCCAGCAGTTCTTTCAAAATATCCAGACTAGGCAGAGAATCCTCCGCCTTCCGGTTCGGAAGAGTGGACCAGTCTTCGTTGCGAATATCGACGATTGCGTAAAGGGCAGTTCGTCCCGCGGCATCAACGACGTTCACGTCCGCGCCGCGATCCACCAGGAACTTCGCAAAACTGAATTGCTTGTTCATGATGGCGACGACGAGCGCCGTCGAGTTGTCGATGTCGCCGTAGTTGATGTCGACTCCGGCGTCGAGCATGGCTTTCGCGGAATCGATATCGCCTTCGCGCGCGGAAAACAACAGAGCGGTAAAGCCGCCGCGGGCGATCGGCGAAATCGACGAAGCTGCACTAAGACGCGGCGGTTTGGTTTCTCGATCGATGGAACGAACTTTCCAATCCGCGCCGTGCGCCAACAGCAGCTTCACGACATCGGGGTGGTGGTCGGCGGCAGCCCACATCAGAGCAGTTTGCCCCTTATAGTTTTCCTTGGCATTCACGTCCGCACCGCGATCCAGAAGTATCCGGACGGCGTCGACGTTTCCGGAGCGAGAGGCGGTCATCAATACGGTTTCGCCGTCTTCGGTTGTCAGGGTTTTCGGACTGGCGCCCGCATTCAAAAGCGCTTCGATCATAGCGGCATTGCCGGAAACGACAGCCTCCGAAAGTGGAGTCGCGCCGTAGCGGTTCGCCGCTTTGGCGTTGGCGCCCGCGCGAAGAAGCAGGCTCACCGTCTCGGCATCGTTCCAATGCGCAGCCCAGTGCAAGGCTGTCGTGCCGTCCGGCTGAGCGGCATTCACATCGACGCGCTGTTTGACGAGCGCTTTCAAAGTATCGGTATCCCGGCTCTCGGCCGCGTTCGCTGCGTCTGCGCCGGCGCCGGCGCTATAGGCGATACCTGTCAAGGCAACGCTGGTCGATAGAAGAAGGATCGCTAATCGCGTTTTCATCGCTTCACTCCATATTCTTTCTACACTTCCGACAGGAAGCCGGTGCTGTCGCCCACGCTTTCCTGCGGAATCCCGGCCTTGTCCAGAATCGTCATCAACAGATTCGCCATCGGCGTGTTCTCCGGATACTTGATGTGGCGGCCGCCCTTCATCCTGCCTGCCGCGCCACCGGCAACGAGAACAGGCAACGGGCCATGATTGTGAATGTTGCTGTTGCTCATCGCACTTCCATAAAGGAGGAGCGAATGATCGAGCAGATTGCCATCGCCATCCGGCGTGGCCTTCAACCTTTCGAGTAAATGCGAGAAAAGCTGCACGTGGTGGGCATTGATTTTCGTCAGCGCCTCCAGTCTGGTCGGGCTGTTTTGATGATGTGAAGCCGGATGGAAGCTTTCCGAAATTCCCAGTTTCGGGAAAGTCCGGTAGCTGACTTCGCGTGCCATCATGAAAGTGGAAATACGCGTGATGTCGGCCTGAAACGAAAGGGCCATCAGGTCGAACATCAGGTTCGTATGCTCAATGTAATCGTCGGGAATTCCGCTGGGAGTGGCAGGCACGGCCAAACCGGAATTCGCGTTCTGCTTTTCGGAGATCTGAATGCGCCGCTCGATCTCGCGTACCGTATCCATGTATTCCACGACGCGATTGCGGTCATTGGAACCCAAACCGCCCTGTAGCCGGCGGATCTGGTCGTTGACTGCATCCAGAATGCTGCGTTGCCGTTCGATGCGCTGCAGCCGCTGTCCGGCTGTTGCGCCGTCTCCGAACATCCGGTCGAAAACCACGCGTGGATTGATTTCCATGGGCATCGGCGTCGTCGGAGTTCGCCAGGAAATCGTATTCATGTAGGTACAGCTGAAACCAACGTCGCACGAACCGACTAGTCCGCTGTAATCTTCGATCGCCAGCTCCAGAGAAGGCAGCAGGGTTTCCTGCCCTATCTTGCCGGCGGCGATCTGGTCGATCGTCACTCCCGCTAGGATATCCGCACCATCAGTGCGCCTGGGATGAACACCATTCAAAAAGACTGCCGGACATCGGGTGTGATCGCCGCCGTTGTCGCCAGGCCCCTGCGGGCCAGCCATGGCGTGGGCCAGGTTGCTGAGCACGACAACCTGATCTTTGTAGGCTTCCAGAGGCGCCAGTATAGGTGAAAGCCGGAGCGCGCCCTCTTCAGCGGGTGTCCAGTTCGCAAGAACCGCACCATGAGGAATGAAGCACAACCCCAGACGGATTTGAGGATTCGCGGCGGTTTTCGCCAATGGTGTCTGTGCCGGCACCATGGACTCCAGGAAGGGCAGCGCCATGGTAACGCCCAACCCGCGAACAAACGTCCGGCGGGAAAGATGCTTCTTCGTAATAAAACTCACCTGGCCTCCTTCATATTGGTCCGCATTTGAAACGGCGTACTCTTTACAATTCCAAGAACGATGGATGAGAACTTGAAATTGTTTTTGCCCGCATCCTGCACAACCTTTCGTACTGCAGGCATGTCGTAGTATTCCACACCGCGGCCGAGAGCGTAGGTCATCAGCTTTTCCGTCATCACGCCAACGAACGTTTCCGGCCGGTTCACCAGTTCACGCCTCAGCCCGTTCACGCCGTCTAATGCCGCGCCATTGAAAAGCGTTCCAGCAGGGTCGATTTTCGCGCCCTCGTCGTTCGTTCGCCAATGCCCAACGGCATCGAAGTTCTCGAGAGAAAATCCGATCGGGTCCATTACCTTGTGGCAACCCGCGCAAACCGGATCCTTGCGGTGTTGCTCCATCCGCTCTCGAAGCGTCTGCGGCTTATCATTGTAGCTGTCTTTGAGCGGGGGCACGTTGGGTGGCGGTGGAGACGGAGGCACACCCAGGATGTTTGTGAGAATCCACTTCCCTCGCTCGACCGGCGAAGTTCGGTTCGGATAAGACGTCACCGTCAGGATGCTTGCCTGCCCGAGAATTCCGCGGCGCTCTTCGCCGGCAACCTTCACGCGCCGGAACTGGCTTCCGTAAATGCCGGGCATTCCGTAATGCCGCGCCAGTCGCTCATTCACGAACGTGTAATCCGCGTTGAGCAAATCCACAACACTCCGGTCCTCGCGCATGATGGTATCGAATAACAGAGTCGTCTCTTCCTTCATGGCGCTGCGGAGGTTGTCGTCGAAATCGGGAAACACTTGCAAATCCGGCGACGAAGTCTTCAGGTTGCGCAGGTGTAACCATTGCTCGGCGAAATTGGCGATCATGGCGCTCGACCGCTTGTCTGCAAGCATGCGCTTCACCTGCTGTTCCAGCACCACGGGGTCTTTCAATTTCCCCTGGCTGGCAACAGTCAGCAACTGGTCATCCGGAATAGTGCTCCAAAGAAAGAACGACAAACGGGAAGCCAGGGCCAGATCATCCACGCGAAAAACCGCGTTGGCAGCCGCGTTTGGAGCATCCGGCTCTATACGTAAAAGAAACGACGGACTGGCCAGAACGAACTGCAGTGCGGATTCGATGCCACTTTCGAAGTTGCCTCCGTTGCCTTCAGCGCGGCCGCGCTTGTAGAAATCCATCAACGTGGCGAGTGTGGGCTGGTCGACCGGCCTGCGGTAGGCGAGTCGTCCTAAAGACGTCAGTATTTTTGTCGCGCATGCCTGCTCATCTGCAGCAGACGCCGGCTTGCAGATGAAGATCTTGCGCCGTGACGGCGTATCGCCCGAGCCAGAAAGGATGAACGGCCCTTCGATGGTTAAACGATCCACCGAAGGATCGCCCATGATGTCGAGCCCATCGATGGTGGTACGCATGAACGGTTTAATCAAATCGTCTCGCACCGCATGGCTCTTCAGTACCGTCGCTGCAGTCAAGGTATGCGTTCCCGCCTTCACCGGAATCCGCACACTCAGGCGCTTGTCGAGATCGGTGCCGAACGTTCCCGGATTCTCGGCCATCTTGTTGAAATCGTCCTTGCCGCCAACGGTGACGAGTTGCAATCGTGTCCCGTCCATCGCGATCTCGATTACATGCGGGTCTTCCATGCCTCTCATGAGGTCGAATGTATTGCGCCACAAGCGAACCCGGATGCTGTATTCGCCATCGACCGGGAACGTGTGCTTGACCAGTATTCCACCGCGAGTGCCAAGCGGAAGCCCTTCGATGTGCTGATCCTGAGACAGGTCGGGACGAACGCGATAAGTCTGGGTGCTGGCTCCGATTTCAGGATTCCCCACTGCCATCCTGCTGATATTCCAGGACGCTGACAGGTATCGTTCCATCAGCGAGGGCGACATCTTTAGAACGTCCGCGATATTGTCGAAGCCGCTGCTCTCATCGTCGGGCGGCAGCAGGGCGGAGGAATCCACGTCCAGCGCGAGAAGATCGCGGATCGCATTGGCATACTCCGCACGGTTCAGGCGATGCATGGCAAGACGGCCGGGATTGGGCTTCGCGGCGGCGGCGCGATCGAGAGAAGTTTCAAAGAATCCCGCGAAGCTGTCGAGCACCGGCTTGTCGGGGCGTGGCATTCCGGGCGGAGGCATCATACCGGCACGAACCTTGCGAATCACTTTCTCCCAGGTCTCGGCGCCCTTAGGTATGTCCGTCAGGTTGGCGTGCTCGAGCGAAAGACCGCCCGTTCGGGCCTTATCGCTATGACAAGTGACACAGTACTTGTCGAGTACGGCGGTGGGCTCATCGGCCTTCTGCTGCGACGCAGCAGACTCCATGACGAGGGTAGCCAGAGCCATTCCGGAAACAAGTAACAGGGTTCTGGAAAACAAAGGCAGTCCTCCCGATCTGGTTCATTAATAACAAAAAACTGGCGGAAGTATAGTCTGGGAACCCACATACTGCCACGTTTTTCAGGAATTGGGGTCAGACCCCTCGTTCCCCTATTTCCCGGCGGGAAATAGGGGAACGAGGGGTCTGACCCCAATTCCCGCTGGCCTGATATAATCCGCGCGCGATGACGATCCATACTATTGATCGCGATTCTCTTCAGACTCTTTCGGTTCCATCGAACCTGAGTGCCGTCTGCGACTTCCTCCTCTCCTGGGGCGTCATTGCCGGCACCGCAGCCGGCGCGCTTGCCGTGAACCGCTGGTATGTTTATGTGTTGGCGATCATCGTCATCGGTGGACGACAGAATGCGTTGGCCACTCTGGCCCATGAAGGATGGCATGGCCTCCTTTTCTCATCACGACGTCTCGGCCACCTTGTGGGGGCTTGGTTGTACGCGTATCCGATCGGGATCCTCTATAACCACGACCGGGAGCGCCATCTCCGTCATCATCGAGAGGTTGGACATGCCTACGACCCGGATTGGATCAACTACACCAGCCGTCGCCGCGAGAGTCCAGGGCGCGTGCTTTGGTACCTGGCATCGCTCCTCTGCGGCCGTCTTCTGTTATCCACGCTCTGGAGTTTTGTAACCCGGGGAGTTCCTCGCATTGGATTGGAATCGGCAGGTAATACTGGCAAGGAAGACCATTCCGGAGTCTTTGGGGAGTTGATCCGCGTGTTGTTCTGCCAGGCAGCACTGTTCAGTGCAATGACGATCATCAGCCATCGATGGTGGAGTTATCCTTTGCTTTGGATTGCGCCACTGGCGGTATTCGCTGGATTCTTTGCCAACTTCCGCGCGCTCATCGAGCACGTCGCGGTTCAGGATGACGTGGCGCCGGATGACCGACTGCGGGACATTCGTGCCGGACTGGTGGAGCGATTCTTCGTCGCCCCTTCGCACTTCAACTATCACGCACTTCACCATGCGCACCCATTCATTCCGCACTACAACCTCTGCCGGGGAAAACGAATCTACATCGAACAATTCGGTTCGTATCCCTTTACGGTACGTGAAGGATATGTGCGGGCTCTGCTGGATCATCTCAGGGCGCTCCATTTACGAACGTGAAGACCACACCAAACATCGTCGCGGCACGCCGTCCTAACCCAATGGTGACGGCAGTGTGTGAGTTTTGCGGTTCGGCTGAAAGCAACCCTCTGACCGGACCGCTCGTCGACCACGAACTTGCCGACGAGCTTCCAGAAGCGTTCCGCACCCTGACGTTCCGTTTCGTCCGTTGCGCGTCCTGCGGCCTTGTTTATTTGCGCGAGCGTCCGGATCCTTCGGACGTGGACGTCTACTATCCGGACTCCTACAAGTGCTTTCAGAGCTATGAGGACCGCGGGTTCATCATGAAGAACCTTGCGCGCTGGGTGGCGCGAGGGAAGCTCCATCAAATTACCAAATTCATGCCTGCTGGAATTGAGACGCTGCTGGATTATGGTTGCGGCAGCGGGACGTGGCTGTCGGTCCTGAAGGAACTTGGCTGCACCTATCGTATGGTGGGCACCGATATTTCCGGTGGGCCGCTTCAGGAATTGAGGCGGCGTGGTATTGAGGCGTACAAGTGCGATGAGACGACGTTGTGCCGCCATGTCGCGCCTGCCAGCGTCGGTGTGGTTCACCTCTTTCATGTCATTGAGCACCTGCCAAACGCAGGACGCGTTCTGGAATCAATCCGGGAGGTGCTGGCACCAGGTGGAGTGGTGATCGGCCAAACTCCTAACGTCGACTCGCTTGGCCGGCGCGTCTGGGGCGATCTGTGGAATCAGTGGCACGCTCCCCAGCACCTTGTGCTGTTTTCGGACAGTACGTTAAAGCGCCACGCCGAGAGGGCGGGCTTCGAAGTTGTGAAAATTTCCAGTTCGATATCCGGGGCCACCCAGTGGGCGCTTTCCTTTCTTCATTGGTGGGCCAGGTTCCGCGGCCGCACGTTCCGCCACATTCACGAGCCCATGTATCCGCCGCTTATCCTGGCCGCCGTTCCAGTCGCGATTCTGGAGGCTCTTTTTTCCCGAACCTGCCACATGGATTTTGTTCTTCGAAAGCCGGAGTAGACTCTCTGATGAGAGGTCTTTTCCGTGCTATGATCCCCGCCAATGACGTTCCAGGAAAGCCTGGCCGCACTCCATAACGACCGGCGCAATTTAGCTATCCGCGATATCACGATTACCCTGGCAATCCTGGCTGGAGCAATCTGGCTGCTCGCTCGCCACCCCGGGCCGTGGACCTATTCGCTCGCATACATTGTTATCGGTCTGATGCAATACCGTATCGTCATTGCGTGTCATGAAGCGGTGCATAAGAAGTTGTTCTTCCCGCTTTGGCTGAACGAAAGCTTCGGTAGTGTCTATTGCGCCCTCATTGGAATCAATCTTCTGTGGTATCGACGTCAGCATCTGGCGCACCATGGGGCACAGGATCTCAGCCATGATACGGATGCATACATCTTCGAACCGATTCTGAGGCAGCGCCCTGGATTTCGCCGCGTTGCAATTTGGATCTTCGGTACCGCCAGGGAAATGCGCGAAAAGCTTCGGCTGAAGGGCTTCAACGTTAATGCAACGATTGAAGCCGAGGGGAAGGCCCGGTTGTATTCGCTTGCGATCGTCGCCGTCCAGGGGTTGCTCTTGTTGTTTTGCACCCTTTGGTTGTCCTGGTGGTATTACTTTGCGTTTTGGGTTTTGCCCCTGGGTACTATCGCCGTCTTCATGAATCGGACACGCGTGCTCATCGAACACGGATACGCGCATGTACCACGCCGGGAAGGGTTCCCACTCAGCGCGTCGCCGGTTAAGGCGATCGATCTCTCCGCAGGTTTCTTTGGACAATTCTTTATCGCGCCATTCATGTTCAACTATCACCGCGCTCATCATCGCGCGCCGTCCATTCCTTACTACAGATGTCACGATCTCCTGCAGCTTCTCGAGCAGCATGGGGAAGCGGCCGCGTCCGAGAATCCGTCCTACCTTCAGGCGCTGCGTCACATTCTTTGGAATTGAATTGTTGCCTATTGAATGAAAAAGAGACACCGGGCATCCGTTCCCCGCAAATCCGATAAACTGCAGGAGCAGACTCCAGCAGAAACAAACAGCAAAGTATCCGTCAGTCCGCCCCAAAAGGACCGGGCGCACCCGTGGGCCTGGAAATTATTCATCTGCGGGGTCCTGTTATTCGTGGTCTACCTCGTGTACAGCAACTCGTTTCAGTCGGGTTGGGTGCTGGACAACCAGTTCATCATCAAGCTCGATCCCCGCAACAAGCAGGCATCGCTGGAGAATCTCGAACAGATCTGGAAGAAGGACTACTGGTGGCCTACCTCGGTTACCGGAGCATACCGCCCGATCGTCTCAACGTCGTACTTGTTGAATTGGGCGGTGTTGGGGAGTGGAAACCACGCCAGGGAAACCGAACAAGTCGCCGGATTCCATTGGTTGAACATTCTCGCCCACGGCATCAACGCGGTTCTGGTCTACTTTTTGATGTTGAAGCTCTTGCGAGGCCGCTGGGCCGCATTCTTCGCGGCGGCATTGTTTGCCGTCCATCCCATCTCCACAGAATCGGTGACGAATATTGTCGGACGGGCCGACGAATTCATGGCGATGGGGTTCCTGGGATCTTCTCTTCTCTATATTCGAAGCACAGAAGCACGCGGCATGAGAAGGCTTCCATGGCTTTTGGGCCTGATGGTGGTGTTCGCCGCTGGTCTCCTCAGCAAGGAATCGGAACTCGCCTTCATGGCAGTTCCGGCCTTGTACGACGGAGTCTACCGATGGGGAAGCGAAGAGTACCGTGGCCGCCGTCTGCGGAGCATTCTTTTCGACTTTCTCGGCTACCTGGTGATGACGGTGCCGCTAACCGTCGTCTTGCTTATTCGCAACTTCATCTACCACCAAACTCCAAGACCCGCGCTGCTCTTCCTCGACAATCCCATCGTGAGGTTTGACTGGAACGACGCATACAGTCTGACGGTGAACGTCGAGAATTGGATCCTCGCCCGCCTGACGGCGTGCAAGATTGCGGGAATCGCAATCTGGAAGCTGATTTGGCCGGCGCAATTATCTTCAGACTATTCCTACAACCAAATCGAACTATTCGGAGGGCAGTTCTGGAGCGTCGATGGCTTGAAGACGATCCTTTCGGTGCTGCTCATCGCCGGCTCGCTGGCCCTGGCTGTAGGTTGCTATAAGAGATATAAGGCTGTTTCCTTCTTCATTCTCCTCTACTGGATCGTCTACGGTCCGACATCAAACTTCGTAACGTCCAGCAGCAGCATTCTGGGCGAGCGGTTCCTCTATCTGCCGCTACTCGCGTTTAGTGCCCTCCTGGTCCTTGCCGCAGAGCTCCTGATCCGCCGGGCCGGTTTGACGCTGGAACTCGACATCAACACATTCAAAAATATCAAAAGGACCTGGCTACGGTTTGTGCCGCATGCGGTGCTTCTGGTGATTCTGGCTCTCTACAGCATTCGGACTTACAACCGCAATTTCGACTGGCAGAGTGACGTGACCCTCGGCGAATCCACGATAGCCGTCTCTCCGCAAAGTTTTCGCAGTTATGGCAAGCTCGCGGAGGCTTATTACCAGGCCGATCCAATTTACAAAATCGACCGCATCATCGAGCTTGGTGAAGCTGGAATCCGGATTATCGATCCGCTGCCGAATAGCGAAAACCGTTCCAAGAGTTACCTGACGCTGGGAATCTATTATGGGCTAAAAGGGGAAAGGGCGGCGACGCGGGATGCCAGTGGTCTTCTGATGATGAACGATAGGACCCGTGAATGGTTCGAAAAATCCGCGCGCATTCTGGAACGCGGAATCGAGATCGACCTTGCCGGAAACGAGGCCAACCGCGCCCGCGAGTCCAGGCGAGGAAACAAGGAGAACCCAGACACCGGAGCGCCGGAACTTTATAAGTATCTGGGCATGGCCTATCAACGGCTGGACAGAAACGAAAAGGCGCTTGAAGCCTTCAAGTACGAGCGTCATCTCAATCCCAATGATCCGATGGTCTACGTCAGTATCGCATCGGCTCAAGGTGCACTCGGACAAGTCGAAGACGCCGCGGTCTCGCTCTTGCAATGCGTTATCCTGGATCCACGGCGCCGCGACGCATGGCAATCGCTTTTGGCAATCGACTCTCAGATCAACCACGAGCCGATTCCGGCAATTGAGGAAACAGATGGACGGTTCCAAGTTAGGGAAGACAACGTGATGGTCCGGAAGCAACTGCTCTATGCATACGCGGGGCTAATGAAAATTGGCCAATCCTCGAATAGCCCCGATATGTGGCGAGACGCAAATAATGTTGCAGTGAATCATTACAGTTTCGATTCCAAGCAGCTCGATGATGTCCTGCGCGGAATCGGCGAACCCCCTTTGCCTCCAGGTCCCATTTTCCATACCTATGGAAAGAAGCTTGCCGAAGAAACCACAACGCCATCGGCTCAATGACGCACCCTGCCACAGCAGCTTTCCCATGCTATGATCCCGCCCATACCGTTACAGGAACGCTTCCGCGCTGTCGAACAACCGACCGCGGTCAACTCATATGCAACAGCTCCGCCGTGTATGGCAATAGAAGGTCCCCACGAGAACCAGGCTTCTGCGGGCGCAAACTGGCATTGTCTCTTATGTGGCAATGGGCGGGCAGCCGTCGTTACCCGTGGGCCCGACTTCGAGTATGCGTGCTCTCCGGGTCCATTCGTGCTGGTTCAGTGTGTGCGATGTGGCCACGTCTCACTCGATCCGATTCCGCCGACGGAGAAAGTGCTCGAATTCTATCCGGCGTCTTACTACACGGTGAATCCCGAATCCCCGCTGTATCTTCACGGGTTCATCTACGAAACGAAAATCCGCCGCGACGTGGAACGCATCCAAAAGTATTTGGATTTGAGCCGGCTCCACTCGATTGTTGACATCGGCGGAGGCGATGCTGCGCGTCTTTTTCAGCTCCGGAAGTTTGTTGCGCGCGATACGGAGTGCATTGCATTCGATTTCCGGTTTCCCCACGCACTGGTCGAAAGCGCGAGAGCGGCCGGCATCACCCTGCTGGAAGGCAACATCGAAACAGACCTGGACCTGCTCAAGGATGAGTCGCACAATTTGATCATCATGAGCCAGATCGTGGAACACCTTCGTGATCCAGTTCTCGCTTTGGAAACGCTACGCAGTAAGCTTGCACCCGAAGGGTATCTGTTGCTCGACACACCGCACCGTGGTGGTCTCGATTACCGGCTGTTTCGCCGGCGCTACTGGGGCGGCTACCATATACCTCGCCACCTTCACCTCTTCACGAAAGACTCTCTTGCGGAGACCGCAATTCGGCTGGGTTACCGCGTCGCGCAGCAAGGCTGTCTTCCGTCGCCGGGATTCTGGATCTTGAGTTTCAGGAATGCGCTCGGACTCCACAGCAGCCATCGGACGCGATCCGTTTTCGAGTTCCTGAATTTTTCAAACCTTCCGGCAGTCGGCGCTTTTACAGCACTGGACCTTGTCTGTATGACACTCCGGATGTCCACGTCGAATCAGTTCGTGCTACTGGCGCGCAACTGATCAGGAGGCGGACCGAGCAAGACGAGGCGTGCGCTGCTTGCGCTGCGTTTGTGCGCTGGTCAGGGCTTCCTCATCAGCGGCATAGAGATGCGCGAGAGGCAGCAGCGCCTCAGGAAGCGGTTCGTTTTCGACCTGCCGCCGGCGGAAAAACAGTGAGAGGAAACTGCGAAACTCCAATACGAAATTTTTCCAGGGCATCATCCGAATCAGCCGCACCCAGCGCTTCGGACTCAGCACGAAAAACCGGATATAAGCCCACTTGATGACCGCCCGCATGTCGACGCCGTAGGCGACTGTATACCAGGCCTTCTTCGCGATGTACTCCTGCAATGCCTGCGACTCGAGGGCGGCGGCATTTTCCTCGAGGGCGAGGTCGTAGAGCGGGGTTCCCGGCTGCGGCACCACATTGAAAAAATAAGCCTGCGTCAGGTTGCTCTTTACGGCGTAATCGATGGTCGCCTGGATCTCCTCACGCGTTTCCGTCGGGAAACCGAGCATGAAGAAGCCGCGAATCAGGACGCCGCGGTCGGCCATCCAGCGGATCGCTTGGTGGGTACGGTCGACGCGCAGATGTTTCTTGATCAGTTCCTGCAGCCGTGGCGTGATTGTTTCAATTGCCACACAGGCCGCATAGGTTCCCGCCCGTGTCAGCGCCTCGCACCCCTCTTCGTCCAGAATGTCGAAGCGCAATCCGTTGGGAAACGTGATGTGCATCTTGTACGGCTCGATGGCTCCGCACACGGCCTTCATCCGCGGCGGGTTCATGTTGAAGATGTCGTCGACGATCTGCAGCTCATCGACCCCCATGCCCCGCAGCAGCTTCACTTCCGCTGCGACATTCTCCGGAGAACGGAAGCGGAATCTCTTGCCGAAAATATCGTGGCAATACGTACACAGGAATGGACAGCCCCGCGAGGTGAAGATCGGCGCGTAGCGCTTTCCCTTCAGCAGCGACATGAAGTTCCGCACCTTCGCATACCGATCGAAATCGATCAGGTCCCAGGCCGGCAGCGGAATGGCATCGAGATCGTCGATGACGCCCGCGGGCTTCCGGTCTCCCAGGAGCAACACGTCGGCATTATTGGTAAAGACTTCGCCAGGTGCGGCGCGCCAAGTCAGGCCGACGATATCGTCCATCGTTCTGTCGCCGCGAAACCACCGTTGGCAGGCGATCGGGAATGACCAGTCCGCTTCGCCGTCGAAGATCCAGTCGTAGACACCCGTCGCGCAGATTTTCTGTGTGTTCCGATGGGCGAACGGGCCTCCGATAGCAACGATAGTTCCTGGAAACTCGGTTTGCATCATGTATGCAAACCGGCCCGACTCCTCTGCTTCCCAGTTCAGGGCGGACAAGCCGACAACATGCGGACGAAAATCCGACAGCAGTTCGCGCGCCTCAAAGTACCGGGTCTGGGCAACCGTCAGATCCAGCAGACGTACCTCGACATCGCTTCCGAATGTTTGCCGCAATGTAGAGGCCAAATAAAGCAGCCCCAGCGGCGGGCATGCAATGCGCTGACGCGCTGGCTGATACGGTTTGACCAGCAAGACTCGAAGCGGTTCTTCCGAAGATACAATCATGCTCGATGGTCCTTACCCGGGGGGGATAGTGAGTGGCTGCAAGGCTATCCAATTCAAGCGGGTTAGGCAAACTAATAATAAGCCAACAGAGTGAAACAATGGGGTATTGTCCAATTCCGTCCATGCGAGTCGCGGTGCCGAGCGAACCGGATTTGAACATTGCCGGATCCGAAATTCGAATTGACAATGTAACTATCCGGTGGTCTTATGTCGTACAGTAAATCACGCCCATTGGGCATATAACGGGGTAATTCAGACGTCCTTCTGAATTCGGTCCGGCCGGCAGGGAAATGATTTCCTCCTGCCAGCCAATTCCAGGTGGCGAACCATCCGGACAAGCTACCTTCGGAAAGTGGTACCTGCAATGGCCGCAGCGTCGATAGACCCGTTACGCGTTCTTCTCGTCAAGCCGTACCAACCCACGAACATGCGAATCGCTTGTCCGCCGCTGGGCTTGCTCTATCTGGCCTCGACGTTGCGGCAGACGTTCGGCAACGACGTCGAGGTGCGCGTGCTTGATCTGATGGTCAGCCAATCCCGATATTTCGATGCGCGGGAAATTCTCGAAGAGTTTCGCCCCCATGTCGTTGGCTTGTCCGCACTGAATTGGGAAGCAGAGGAGTCTGGCCGGTTTGCGTACATGATGCAAACGGAGTTCCCGGGAACTATCGTCGCGATCGGAGGCCCATTCGCACACCGGAACACGCGGAAAATCTCCGCGACGGGCGTCTTCGATTGGATCTTCGACGGCGAAGCGGACTGGTCGTTCCCGATCGCCTGCCAGCGGTGGTTTCGCGGCGACAAGACACTGGATGATATCGTGGGCCTTACCTGGCGAGCTGCGCCGGGCGAGCCATTTACTAATAACTCCGACATCTTGAGCCTGGGAGATAAGAAGCCGGCCGGGGTGGTCGATGATGTCGACGCCATTCCACTGCCGGCCTGGGATCTGATCGATTTCGATCAGTATGCGAAGGTGCGGAACTTCATGTCGCTTCTAAAGGGTAAACGCTACGCAACCATCTTTACCTCGCGAGGCTGCCCTTACCTGTGCACGTATTGCCACGACATCTTCGGCAAGACATTCCGCTGGCGCTCCCCGGAGAATGTCGCCGCCGAGGTGAAACTGCTGAAGGGTCTTGGAGTCGACGAACTGCAAATCGTGGACGATATTTTCAACATGAACCCGCCGAGGATGAAGGCGGTGTGCCGGGCGATCGAGCCGTACAAGATGCACATCACCTTTCCAAACGGGCTGCGCTTCGACATCCTGGATGAGGAAGGCTGCGATGCGCTGACTCGGGCGGGGACGTATGCCGCTTGTGTCGCCATCGAAACCGTCACTCCGCGGCTGCAGGAACTGATCAAGAAGCATCTGCGTGCCGACCGCGCGAACCAGGCGATCCGCTGGATGTCCGACCGCGGCGTCCTGGTTCGGGGCTTCTTCATGCTCGGCTTCCCTACGGAAACGCTCGATGAAATCCAGGCGACCATCGACTACGCGGTAAAGAGCAACCTGTCCCAAGCATACTTTTTCAACGTAGTGCCGCAGCCCGGGACGCCGCTTTACGATCTGGCTCTGCAGGAGAGCTCCTCAGCGCT
>Ga0134122_10001354_pt1 | contig 17652 bp, 13 predicted proteins | sample KB302_FD_96461 | JGI IMG/M metagenome (GOLD analysis project Ga0134122, IMG submission 96461) | Terrestrial soil microbial communities without Nitrogen fertilizer from Kellogg Biological Station, Michigan, USA - KB3-0-2 | ecosystem: Environmental > Terrestrial > Soil > Unclassified ... | reverse complement strand
GTCTCGGGCGAGGTCGGCAGCGGCAAGACCATGCTCTGTCGCGTACTGATGGAGCGCCTGCCGAAAGAAGTCGAGACCATCTACCTTGCGACGCCATCGCTCGCGAAGGACGAGATCATCCAGGCGATCGGCGACGACCTGAAGCTCGCCTTCTCGCAGGAGCGGCGCACGGTAGCGCTGCGCGAGCTGCAGGAGCGCCTGATCGAGCTCTACGGAAAGGGCCGGCGCGTGGTAGTGCTGATCGACGAGGCGCACGTCATGCCGGAGGACACGCTCGAGCAGGTGCGGCTGCTGTCCAATCTCGAGTCGAACCGTCACAATCTGCTGCAGATCGTGCTCTTCGGCCAGCCCGAGCTCGACGCCACGCTCGCCAAGACCGAGCTGCGCCAGCTGCGCGACCGCATCACCCACTCCTTCCGCATGCGGCCGCTCTCGAGCGCCGAAGTGGCGAAGTACATCTCCTTCCGCATGCGCGCCGCGGGCTACCGCGGCCCGGAGGTCTTCATGCCCGGCGCGACGGCGCTGATCGCGCGCGCGTCGCACGGCCTCACGCGGCGCATCAACATCCTCGCCGACAAGTCCCTGCTCGCCGCCTTCACCGAGAACGGCCACGCCGTCGCCGAGCGGCAGGTGCGGGCGGCGATCGCCGACTCGGAGTTCGCATCGACCACGCCGCGGCAACTGCCGCGCGCCGCGGTCTTCGCCGGCGCGGCGTTGATCGCCGGAATGGCGATCGGCGCATTGGTTCCCTGGAGCTCGCAAACGCGGCCCCCGGCGCCCGCGTCGGTGCCGCAGCCGGCCGCGCCGGCCGCTCCGTCGCCCGCTGCGGCGCCGGTGGCCGTGGCGGCAGCGCCGACGGCCGACGAGGAAGAGGAGGAGGACGAACTCGAGCTCTACGCGCAAGCGGCGCTGGAGTGGCCGCCCACGCACCTTTCGCCGAGCCAGGTGCGCCGGCTGAACGGCTACCCTGCCGCCGGGCAGAAGCTGCTGACCGAGCGCCTCGCCGCGACGGTCGAGGTGCTGGCCCGCACCGCGGACGAGCGCTACGCGCTCGAGCTCTACACCAGCGACAACAGCGACCCGGCGCGCGTCGAGCGCTTCCTGGTGCGGGCGCGCGACCTCGTGCCGCTGAGCGACGTGTACATCATCCCGCTGGCGGGAAACAAGGCGGGCGGCGCCTGGCGAGTGCGCGTGGTGCTGGGACGCTATGACACACGCGAACAAGCGCTCGACGCCGCGCGCCGGCTGCCGCCGAAGTACCAGCAGGCGTTCCAGGTTTTCCCACGCACTTTTGCAGAGTTGCGCCAACCCCTCTAGAAAGTCCGAAAACGCCAGCGCGACAGGCGCTTACGGTGGATTTCCCGCGCCGGCAGCGTGTTATGCTTGGCGTGGGAGGGAGTGCGCGCGATGAAGCGTGAAATCCGGGCCGCGGCACTGCTGCTGCCCATGGCGATTGCAGGTTGCGCTCAAGCGCCGCTCGAACCGTCGAGCGGTCACATTCGCACTGAGGCGCCGAAGGCCGAGGGGCAGATCCCGCCGCCGGTGCAGGTGTCGCCGATGCTTCCCAAGCCGAAACCCTCGGCGCGTCCCGAAACGTACAGCGTGGTGGTGAGCAACGTGCGCGTGCAGGAGCTGCTGTTCGCGCTGGCGCGCGACGCGCGCATGCAGATCGATATCGACCCGACGCTCACCGGCAGCGTGACGCTGAACGCCATCGACCAGACGCTGCCGCAGCTGCTGCAGCGCATCTCGCGCCAGGTCGAGATGCGCTACGAGATCGACGGCCAGAACCTGATGGTCAGCCGCGACGCGCCGTTCCTGCGCTCCTACAAGATCGACTACCTGAGTGCCTCGCGCAACGTGAAGATGCAGTCGACCGCCTCGACCACGTTCGGCACTTCGGGTGCGCAGTCCGGGGGCGGATCGAACGCCACGGGCGCCACCTCGACGATCGACGTCGCGGCGCAGAACAATCTCTGGGAATCGATCGTGCTGAACGTGAAGGAGATCCTGCGCGAGACCGACAAGGTGCTGCCGGCCGGGAGCGCGGTCCCTGGCGCGGCGGCGCCCACGCCGCCGCCCGTGCCGCCCGCAGGCGCGCCGGCGGGCGCCGCGGTCACGGCAGCGGTCGCGCCGCCGCCGACCGCCACCTACATCGAGGCAGCCTCGGTCATCGCCAACCGCGAGAGCGGCATCCTCTACGTACGCGCGACCTCGAAGCAGCACGAGAAGGTGCAGGAGTTCATCGACCAGGTGCTGATCGGCGCCAAGCGCCAGGTGCTGATCGAGGCCACGGTCACCGAGGTGCAGCTGCGCAACGAATACCAGCGCGGCATCGACTGGGCGCGCCTGCAGAGCCCGGGATTCTCGTTCGGCCAGCCCGCCCTCACGCCCAGCACCTCGGCGACGCCGGGCTTCACGGGTGCCGCGCAGCTGCCGTTCATCAGCTTCGTTTCGAGCGGCGGCAGCTTCACCTTCAACCTCAAGCTGCTCGAGCAGTTCGGCGACGTGCGCGTGCTCTCCAGTCCGAAGCTGTCGGTGATGAACAACCAGACCGCGACCCTGCGCGTCACGCGCGACATCATCTACTTCACCGTCACGCCCTCGACCCAGCCGATCACCTTCGCCGGCGGCGGCGCCGGCACCAACGTCGTTCAGGCCTCGTTCACCACTACGCCCAATATCGCCGCCGAGGGCTTCATGATGGCGGTGCTGCCGCAGATCAACGAAAGCGACGCGATCGTCCTGAACGTGCGGCCGACCATCCGCCGCCGCGTCGACTCGGTCCGCGATCCCAATCCGGCGCTGCAGGTCTCGCCGACCAATCCGACGGCGATCCCGAACGAGATTCCGATCTTCGAGACGCGCGAGTTCGACTCGATCCTGCGGCTGCAGAGCGGGCAGCTCGGCGTGCTCGCCGGCCTGATGCAGGACATCGCCGAAAACACCGATGCCGGCATCCCCGGCATCCGCAGCATCCCGCTGATCGGCGACATCTTCTCCAACAAGGCGCAACTCAGCCGCAAGACCGAGCTCGTCATCTTCCTGCGCGCCACGGTGATCCAGGAGCCCAGCGTCGACGGCGACTTCCGTCGCTTCCGCGACCAGGTGCCTGCGGAAGACTATTTCCGCAAGCCGAATCCGGGACGCGTGGCACCGCTGCTCGGGCCGCAGGGCGAGCCGCTCCTCTGAGCGCCGCCGTTCCTTCCCGATGAGCCTGCTCCTCGAGGCGCTCAAGAAGGCCGAGAAGGCCAAGGAGGAGGCGCAGCGACGCGCGCGCGAAGAGCGCCCCTCGGGCGAGCCCGAGGAGCTGCGCGGCGAGGAGCCGCCGCCGGAAACGGCGCCCGAGCCGGCGGCCGCGTCTCCGGCCGATGCGCCGGTGCTGACGCGCGACAACCTGCCCGAGATCTCGCAGAAGCTGGAGATCCTCAGCGACGATCTCCTCGACAAGCCGGCGACGCAGGAGCCCGCGCCGGCCGAGTCGCCGCGCGAAGCCGCGCCGCGCGCGAGCGCCCCGCGCCCGCCGCCGCGCGACGAGGCGCGCGCGGAAGCCGGCCGCGCTTCGGCGCGCAAAGTGTTCGAGGCCAAGTTCCGCGAGCCCAACCCGCGCATGCCCTTCTACATCACCATGGGCTGCCTCGGCGCGTTCGCGCTCGGCACGGTGATCTATTTCTACATCCAGCTGCGCCCGCCGCCGCCGCTGGTGAACGCCAATCCGCCGCGCCAGGCGGAGCAGCAGGCGGCCGCGGTCGAGCCCGCCAGGCCGGCGCCCAGCACCGAAGCCGGCACCAATCCATCGGCCATTCCCGGTCTTCCGGGCGGCACACCGGTCGCGCCGGCTGCGCCGCAGGCGCCCATCGCCGCACCCCAGGCCCCGGTGGTCGTGCCGCGGGCGCCGCTCGCTGCGGCTCCCGTGGAACCGCCGCGGAGGCCCGCCGCGGTCGGCCAGCTGCCGCCGCGCAATTCGCCCGCGCCGCAGACCAGCGTCGAGACGGCCCGTGCGGCGCCGAGCGTGCATCCCAAAGTCGATTCCGGCTACGCCGCCTACCTCGCCGGCAATCTCGAGGCGGCGCGCGCCGACTATCAGCAGGCGCTGAGCGACGATCCGGCCAACCGCGACGCGCAGCTCGGCCTCGCGGCGCTCGACGTGCGCAGCGGGCGCCTCGAAGCCGCCGAGGCGGCGTACCTGCGGCTGCTGCAGGTGGATCCGCGCGATGCCGAGGCCCAGGCTGCGCTGATGGCGCTGCGCGGCGGGCGCGTCGATCCGGTGGCGGCGGAAAGCCGCCTGAAGTCGATGCTGGCCGTCGACCCGAAGGCGCACGCGCTCAACTTCGCGCTCGGCAACCAGTTCGCCCAGCAGGGCCGCTGGGCCGAGGCGCAGGCGCAGTACTTCAAGGCGTTCGCCGCCGAGCCGACCAATCCCGACTTCGCCTACAACCTGGCGGTGAGCCTCGACCATCTGCGCCAGCCGAAGCAGGCGCTCGAGTACTACAAGCACGCGGTCGCCCTCGCCCGCGTGCGCGGCGCGAGCTTCGATCCCGCCTCGGCCGAAGCGCGCATCGCGCAGCTGAACCGCTGACTCGCACGGTTATCATCCCCTCCGAGTGAACTCCCCCACCAACCCGCAGGCGAAGCGCCACCTCGGCCAGATCCTGATCGACCAGGGGATCCTCACCGAGGACCAGCTGCGCATCGCGCTGCTCGAGCAGACCAAGCAGCATGTTCCGGTGGGCCGGCTGCTGGTGCAGCTCGGCTTCGTTTCCGAGGCGACGCTGCGCGACGCGCTGTCCGAGAAGCTCGGCCTGCAGGCGGTGGACCTGGCGCGCATCATCGTCGACCCGGCGGCGCTGAAGATGGTGCCGAAGGACATGGCGCGGCGCTATCGCATCTTTCCCGTGGCGCTCGACCGGCAGCAGAAGAAGTTCATCGTCGCGCTCGCCGACACCAACAACATCGTCGCCGTCGACCAGGTGCGCGCGCACCTGAAGGGCGGCTACGAGATCGAGCTGCGCATCGCCGGCGACTCGGACATCGAGCGGGCGATCGAGCACTACTACGGCCACGAGTTCTCGATCGACGGCATCCTGAAGGAGATCGAGACCGGCGAGGTCGACTACACCACGGTCACCGAGGGCGACGAGTACTCGCAGCCGGTGGTGCGCCTGATCTCGGCGCTGCTCGCCGACGCGGTCGAGCGCGGCGGCTCCGACATCCACTTCGAGCCGGAGCAGAACTTCCTGCGCATCCGCTACCGGATCGACGGCGTGCTGCGGCAGATCCGCTCGCTGCACAAGACCTACTGGCCGGCGATGGCGGTGCGCCTCAAGGTGATGGCGAAGATGAACATCGCCGAGACCCGCGCGCCGCAGGACGGCCGCATCTCCGCGACGCTCTCCGGCCGGGTGATCGACTTCCGCGTCGCCAGCCTGCCGACCACGCACGGCGAGAACCTGGTGCTGCGCATTCTCGACCGGCAGAAGGGCATCGTGCCGCTCGACAAGCTCGGCCTGGACGACGACCAGCTCGAGCTGCTGAAGCGCATGATCGCGCGCCCCGAGGGCATCATCCTCGTCACCGGCCCGACCGGCAGCGGCAAGACGACGACGCTGTACTCGATCCTGAACCACATCAACTCCGACGGCGTCAACGTCATGACGCTGGAAGATCCGGTCGAGTACCCGATGACGCTGATCCGGCAGACGTCGGTCGCCGAGGCGGCGAAGCTCGACTTCGCCAACGGCATCCGCGCCATGATGCGGCAGGACCCGGACATCATCCTGGTCGGCGAGATCCGCGACCATGAAACCGCGGAGATGGCCTTCCGCGCGGCGATGACCGGACACCAGGTGTATTCGACCCTGCACACCAATTCCGCCGCCGGCGCCTTCCCGCGCCTGCTCGACATCGGCATCGTCCCCGACATTCTCGCCGGCAACATCATCGGCATCCTCGCGCAGCGCCTGGTGCGGAAGCTCTGCCGCACCTGCCGCCAGTCCTACGACCCGGACGTGCGCGAGCGGCGCCTGCTCGGCCTCACGCCCACCGAGCCGATTGCGCTCTTCAAGTCGGTCGGCTGCGAGCAGTGCGACTACCAGGGCTACAAGGGGCGCCAGTCGATCCTCGAGCTGCTGAAGATCGACGCCGGCATCGACGAGCTGATCGCGCGCCGCGCCACGGCGCGCGAGATCCTCACCGCCGCGCGCGCCGTCGGCTTCAAGACCCTCGCCGATGACGGCGTGCGGCTGGTGCGCGCCGGGGTGACCGGCATCGAAGAACTCATGCGGGTCGTCGATCTGACCGACCGGATGGCATGAGTCATGGCGCTCTACACGTATAAGGCGATCGACGGGCGCGGCAAGAGCGTGATGGGCCGCGTCGAGGCGGTGAATCTCTTCGACCTCGAGCAGCGCCTGCTGCGCATGGAGCTCGACCTCGTCTCGGGCGCGCCTTCCAGCTCCGGCATCCGTTTCCTCGGCGGGCGGGTGACGCGCCAGGACCTGATCAACTTCTGCTTCCACCTGGAGCAGCTCGCGAGCGCGGGCGTGCCGGTGCTCGAAGGACTGATGGACCTGCGCGAGAGCCTCGAGAACCCGCGCTTCCGCGAGGTGATCTCGGGCGTGCTGGAATCGATCGAGGGCGGCAAGAACCTGTCCTCGGCGCTGGGCGAATTTCCCGAAGTGTTCAGCAAGGTCTTCGTCAGCCTGGTCCGTTCCGGCGAGCAGACCGGAAAGCTCTCGGCGGTGCTGAAGAGCCTGACCGAGACGCTGAAGTGGGAGGACGAGCTCGCGGCGCAGACCAAGAAGCTGATGCTGTACCCGGCGTTCGTCGGCAGCATCGTGCTGGCGGTCACCTTCTTCCTCATGATCTATCTCGTGCCGCAGATGACCGGCTTCATCCGCAACATGGGGCAGGACGTGCCGCTGCAGACCCGGATCCTGATCGGCGTCTCCAACGTGTTCGTCAACTACTGGTGGGCGATCGCCGCCGCGCCGTTCGCCGCCTGGGGCGCGCTCAAGTTCGCCATCTACCGCAACCCGGCGATCGAGTACGTCCTCGACTACTACAAGCTCAAGGTGCCGCTGATCGGGCCGATCCTGCGCAAGATCATCCTGTCGCGCTTCGCCTCGAGCTTCGCCATGATGTATTCGTCGGGCATCACGGTGCTCGACGCGATCCGCAGCTGCGAGGAGATCGTCGGCAACAAGCCGATCGAGCAGGCGCTGAAGACCGCCGGCCAGCAGATCGCCGAGGGCAAGAACCTCACCGCCGCGTTCCAGGACCTCGGCATCTTCCCGCCGCTGGTGATCCGCATGCTGCGCATCGGCGAGGGCACCGGCGCGCTCGATGTCTCGCTGCTCAACGTCGCCTACTTCTACAACCGCGAAGTGCGCGAGTCGATCGGCAAGGTGCAGGCGATGATCGAGCCGGCGATGACCATCGTCCTCGGCGCGCTGCTCGGCTGGGTGATGCTGTCGGTGCTCGGGCCGGTGTACGACTCGATCTCGAAGATGAAGTTCTAGCGCCGCGCCATGGCCATCCGCCGCCTCCTGTACATCACCGCCGAGGACCACTACCTCTATCGCGCTGGCGCCGGGGGCCTCGAGCTCGAGGCCAGGTTCCCGGGCGACGACCTCGGCGTCACCGCTTTCCGCGAGCACCTGCTGGCGCGCCCCGGCGGCCTGTTTTCGGTGGTCGCCGACCTCGCGGGCGAGGATTTCCACGAAGAGCAGATCCCCTTCCTGCGCGGCGGCGACCGCGAGGCGATCGTGCAGCGTCGCCTGGCGCAGCGCTATCGCGACACGCGCCTCGCCACCGCGCTGTCGCTCGGCGAGGCGCCGAACGCGGAACGGCGCAACGAGCGCCTGCTGCTCGCTTCGTTCACCAACACGCAGCAGCTCGCGCCCTGGCTCGACGCGCTCGAGGAGGCCGGCGCGCACCTAGCCGGGGTCTACTCGGTGCCGCTGCTCGCGCCGGCGCTCGCCGCGAGGCTCGGCGTGAAAGGCGGCCGTGCGCTGGTCGTGACCGCGACCCGTGCCGGACTGCGCCAGTGCTACGTCGACCAGGGCCGGCTGCGCTTTGCGCGCCTGGAGCGCACCATCGACATGGTGCCGCAGGCGCTCGCCATGTTCGTGCGCTCGGAAACTCACCGCCTGGCGCAGTACCTCGTCACGCTGCGCGCGCTGCCGCGCGAGGGCGCGCCGGTGCAGGTCTTCGTCGTCGCGCCGCCGGGACAGCGCGAGGTGTTCGAGCAGGCGCTCGCCTCCGACGCGCGGCTCGTCTTCCACACGGTCGACTACGTGCACGCGCTGCAGTCGGTCAAGCTGAAGAAGGTCCCGGAAGTCACGCGCGCCGAGGCGCTCTTCCTGCACCTCGCCGCGACGAAGCCGCCGCGCGAGCAGTTCGCGAGCCGCCAGGACCGCCGCCGCTACCTCGTCTGGCAGCTGCAGCGCGGCGTCGTCGCCGCGGGCGCCGCGGCCTTCCTCGCCTGCGTACTCTACGGCGGAGCGAAATGGCTGGAGGTCCTGGACCTGCGCGATCAGGCGGACATGCAGCAGCGCCAGGCGCGCACCGCGGCGGAACAGTACGAGCGGATCACCGCGGCCTTTCCGGTGACGCAGACCTCGAGCGAGAACCTGAAGGTGGCGGTGGTCGAGTTCCGCCGCATCGCCGACCGCAGCGCCTCGCCCGAGCGCGCGCTGATCCACCTTTCGCAGGTGCTGGCGCTCTTTCCGCAGATGGAAATCGACGGCATCAACTGGAGCGTCGGCCGCATCGCGGAGCGCGGCGGCCTGCGGTCGGCGGCCCCGGCCGCGCCCGGCGCCAGGCCCGAGACGAGCAGCGATACCGCGGTGATCGTCGAAGTCTCCGGCCGGGTCAACGCCACGCAGCGCAACGACTACCGGGGCATCACGGCGCAAGTCGAAAGCTTCGCCGCGGCGCTGGCGGCGTCCGGATACCAGCTCGTCGAGCGCAAGCTGCCGTTCGACATCACCTCCGAGGGCACCCTCACCGGCGATATCGGCGCCACCGATACCGGCGATGCGCCGCGCTTCACCATCGTTTTCGCGAGGAGCCTGCCGTGACGCTGACGCGCGAAGAGCTGCAAAGGCTCGCGCTGCCGCTGCTCATCGCCGCGGCCCTCGTCGCGGTCGGCGTCGGCCTTATCTATAGCGCGGGCGAAGGGTTGCGCACGGCGCAGGCGCGCCTCGCGGTCGCGCAGAACGAGCGGCGGCAGAGCACCGAGCGCCTGGCGCGCATCGCCGAGGAGGAGCGCGAGGTCAGCCAGAAGATCGACGTCTACAAGCAGCTGAAGTCGCTGCACATCCTCGGCGAGGAGCGCCGGCTGGAGTGGGCCGACTCGATCAACCGCATTCGCGTGCAGCGGGAGCTGCTCGACCTGCGCTATCGCGTCGAGCGCCAGAAGCTCGTCACCTCGGTGGCCGGCAAGCCGGCCAGCGTCGATTTCTTCGCCAGCACCATGCGCGTCGAGATGCAGCTCCTGCACGAAGAGGACCTGCTGCGCTTCCTCGCCGACCTCAGGGCGTCGGGCAATGCCTACTACTCGGTGAAGCGATGCGTCATCGCGCGCACCGGCCAGGCGGTGGGCGGCGCAACCATGACGCCGCGCCTCTCGGCGCAGTGCGAAATCGATCTCATCACCATCATCGACCGGGCGGCCAAGGGATGAAGCGCCTGCTCCTCCTCGCCGCCGCATCGCTCGCGCTCGTGCCCGCGGCGCGTGCGCAGGAGCTCGGCCGGCTGTTCTTCACGCCCGACCAGCGCACCGCGCTCGACGCCCGCCGCAAGGCGCGAGTGCCGGACAAGCCCGCCGCGGCCGCGGTCGCTTCGCCCACGACGCGGCTCGACGGCTATGTCAAGCGCTCGGACGGGCCGTCGACGGTCTGGGTCAACGGCGAAGGATTGCTGGAGACCTCGCCCGACGCGCCGCGCATCGGCGCCACGAGCCGCGACGACGGCCGCGTCTCGGTGCCGGTCGGCGAGAGCGGCGCGCGCGTCGGCCTGAAGCCGGGCGAGACGCTCGATCGGGGCAGCGGCGAAGTGCGCGACGTGATCGGCGAGGGCGAAATCCGCGTCCGGCGCGCCAAGCCGGCGCCATGACCGCGTCTCCGGCGCGCAGGCAGCGCGGCGCCGCGCTCCTCGCGCTCCTCGCCGTGCTCATGGTCGGGGGCGCGTGGTGGCTGCTGTCCGTCATCACGCCCGTCAACCGGGTCGCGCTCGAGCGCGCGAAGAACGCTCCGGTGCTGATGCAGGCAAAGCAGGCTCTGCTCGGCTGGTCGGCGAGCGAAGCGATCCTCAAGAGCGAGCTCAATCCGGGCCGGCTGCCGTGCCCGGAAGCCATCGGCTACATCGGTACTGCCAACGAAGGAATCATGTCGCCGAACTGCGCGCTGCCCGCGATCGGCCGCCTGCCATGGCGCTCGCTCGGCATCGACCAGCCGCGCGACGCCACCGGCGAGCCGCTCTGGTACGTGGTCTCGACGGGTTGGGCGTTCAACGGCACGCACCCGATCGGCATCAACTCGAACTCGCTCGGCAACCTCACGGTGGACGGTCAGGCGAATGCGGCCGTGGCGCTGATCATCGCCCCGGGCCGGCCGATGGTGGTCGCGCCGAACGCGAACCAGCTCGCCGCCGGCTGCGCCGCCCGCACGCAGGTGCGCAACCCGGCGGCGCCGAACTACCTCGACTACCTCGAATGCCAGAACGTGGCCGGCGCGACCCTGCGCACCGCGGTCGTCGACAACGCGATCAATGCCGTGCTCAACGACCAGATGCTGGTCGTGACGGCCGAAGACGTGATGAAGGTCGTCGAGCCGGTCGTCACCGCGCGGATCCAGCGCGACGTCGTGCCGCAGTTGCAGAACACCTACGCGAGCGCGTCCTGGGGCGGCTCGGTCGCCGAGCCGTTCTTTCCTTTTGCCGTCTCCTATCCGGCGCCGCCGACCGCGCTCGACGCGGCGACTTCAGACTTCAAGGGCGCCGTCGGCGCGAGCCAGGGCTTGCTACCGCTTACGTATTCGGGCCCTGCCGCAACACCTTGCGTGACAGCGACCGACGGTCCGCGCTGCGACCCGAACTTCATCGCCTGGAACATCGCCAGCATCTCTGCCACGCAGACGGGCGGCGCGGCGACCACCTTCAGCTCGAACTGCGCCGCGTCCAGCGCGACGCAGGTCACGTGCACGGTCAACTTTTCGGTGCTGCTGTGCATCTTGTGCGTGGTCGACGCGGATGTCCGGGTGCAGGCCAACGCGAGCAATGTCGGCCGGGCCCTGAAAACGCTCAACGCCGGCGCAGCGAGCGGCCTCACCACGCTCACCGCGCCGCTGCAGGCGGACGGCTCGGCGCTCGGGACCTACACCGGCACGCTCTATGGCGGCGTCACGCTGTTCGGCATTCCCGGGTTGTGCGGCTCGTTCATCGCCATCCTTTGCAGCGGCAGCGCCACCGTGACCATCCCGGTCGCCGTCTTCCAGGACCATGCGCTGGCGAATCCGGCGGGGCCGGGCACGCCCGACGACTGGTACTGGTTCGTCGCCAACAAGTGGCACCACGTCACCTACTACGCCGTCTCCCAGGCCAACGTTCCCGGCGGCGCTCGCAATTGCACCGCAGCGTCAAGCTGCCTCAATGTCACCTACGAAGTCGGCACCTCGCTCACCGACAAGCGCGCGATCCTCGCGCTCGCCGGCCGCAGCCTGAACGGCACCAGCGGCTCGAGCCGCCAGCTCACCGATTTCCTCGACACGGCGGTCAACGTCGATTTCAACAGCACCTTCGAGCAGAAGCGCTTCGGCAAGGCCTTCAATGACCGCTTCGTCAGCATCACGCCCTGACTCGCGCCGGTCGCGCCAGCGCGGCTTCACGCTCACCGAGCTGGCGGTGGTGTTCACCATCGTCGTGCTGCTGCTCGGCAGCCTGATGTATACGCTCTCGGCGCAGATGGAGTCGCGCAATATCGGCGACACGCAGCGCCGCCTCGAGGAGGCCCGCGAGCTGGTGCTCGCCTTCGCCATCGTCAACGGCCGCCTGCCCTGCCCGGCGTCGCTTGCGTCGAACTCCGGCGACGAATCGCCCGCCGGCACCGGCCTCTGCACCGACGGCTATACCGGCTACCTGCCGGCGCGCGCGATCGGCTTCACTCCCACCGACGTGCAGGGCTACGGCGTCGATGTCTGGGGCAACCGGATCCGCTATGCGGTGTCGATCAACTCCAACGTCGCGGGCGCGCCCGACTACACGTTCACCAAGCCGCCGGTCTCGCCCGGCACCGGCATCAAGTACAACTTCAATGCCGCGACCGGCACCAGCGCGACACCCTCGGACCTGCTCGTCTGCACCGCGTACGGCGCAAGCGGCAGCCTTTCCACGTCCACCCCCTCGTGCGGCCTGTCGACCGACAGTCCGATCGGCCTCTCGGCGACCAACCAGAACACGGTGGTGGCGGTGGTCTGGTCGCAGGGCAAGAACTTCAACACCGCGAGCTTCGGCGGCGTCGCCGGCCAGGCGAGCGGCGACGAGGCGTTCAACAACAAGACCGCGGCGAACAGCAACCACGGCGTGTTCGTCCACCACCCGCCGCGCACGCCCTTCGACGGCAACGAATACGACGATCAGGTGGTCTGGATCTCGGTCAACCTGCTCTACGGCCGCATGGTCGCGGCCGGCATCCTGCCCTAGCTAGCTCGCCGGGCCCCTCAGCGTAAAGCAGACGTCGCCGTCCCGGTTCGACTCGAGCGCGAGCTGGAAGCCGGCGGCCTCCGCCTGGCGCGCCGCCTGGTAGAGGCCGATGCCGAGGCCGCCGCGCGAGCTCACCGGCGCGCGCAGCAGGCGGGTCTCGACCTCGGGCGGCACCGCGCTGCCGGTGTCGCAGACGCGCAGCGCGACGCGCTCGCCGTACTCGAGAGAAACCTGCACCCGCATGTCGCGCTCGCTGGAGCGCTTCACCAGCGCGTTGCCGATCAGGTTGTCGGCGACGCTGTCGAAGAGGGATCGCGGCAGCCGCGACGAAGCGGGCGGGTCGCCGCTCTGGAAGTCGACACCCTCGCCGCGGTACTGGCGCGCGAGCGCGTCCCACCAGGCCTTGGCCGGAACGTAGTTCTCGCCTTCCGCCAGCGGCCGCTGCAGGCGCTCGAGCGTCTCGGCGAGCCGCTGCGCCACCATCGGCAGCTGGCGGCGCACCAGGCCCTGGAGCTGCGCCCAGTCGCGATAGTCCTCGCGCGCCGCGACCGAGCACAGCACGTTCAGCGATTGCAGCAGGTTCTTGATGTCGTGCGTGGTGCGCGCGCCGGTCTCGTGCACCGCCTGCAGATAGCTCGACTGCCGCAGCTGCGCCTCGCGCAGCTTGGCGACGTAGAACTCGGCGAGCAGCTGCGCCAGCAGGTGCAGGTGCCATTGCAGCGCCGGGCCGACCCGGAAGCGCGAGTAGATGGTGAGCGCGATCTCGGGAATGGCGAATTCGACGGCGTTCGGCGTGCGCTCGCCGCGCTCGCCGCGCTCATCGCCCGCCCGCCAGCCGACCCCGGCGACCGCAGGCAGGCGCTCGAGCGCCGCCACCGCCTCGTCGAGGAAGCGCTCCGGCCGCGACTCGTTCTGCAGCAATTCGGTGAGGACATGCAGCCAGCGCTCGACCGGCAGGCCGATGGAGAAAAGATAGCGGGTGAAGAACACGTCGAGACCGCCGCCGCTGCGCGGATTCCAGGCGAGCGCGATCAGGAGCATGCCGCCGGCGGTCAGGAAGATGGTGGCGGTGAGCGACTGCAGGTAGCCCGAGCGGGTGAGGGTCATGAACGTGAAGCTGCCGAGAACCACCACCACCAGCACCAGCATCAGAAAAACGCTGTAGAAGAAATCCATCACCTGCGCCGCCTCGACCGTCTCGGCCTCGCCGGGGAAGAGCGCGATCACGACGAAGGCGAGCGGCAGCACGTACTCGGCCGCGCTGCGGATCTCGGGCGCGATCTCGCGCCGCGGCGCGATCTCGGGAAGGATCGCAATCGCGAGCAGTGCCAGCAGGTAGGCGAGCACCACCAGGTAGCAGCGCCGCTGCCAGCGCGCGTGATGCTGATAGACCTTGCCGCCCACCAGCCCGGCGAGCACGATCACCCAGAACGCGAGCAGCCACCAGTCGAGCCGCAGCAGCAGCACCAGCGCCACCGCCGACAGGATCAGCCCCTGCCCGGCCGAGACGCGCTGCTCGGCGCGCAGGAACGGCTGCCAGAGGAGCAGCAGGCCGAGGTGCGCGAGCAGCAGCGCGCGCGCCCAGGGATCGGCGACGCCGCGGAACACCGCCACGTGCAGGAGCGCCAGCATCGCGACGACGATCAGCTTCCAGTAGCGCTGGCTGAGTCCCCACACCGCGTTGGCGATGCGGAAGAAGAAAGGCTCGGTGAGGGTCGCGGGGTTCGCCGGTTGCATGAGGAGGTCCCGGCGACTAGTCTACAAACGAAGACATGCCGACCGCCATTCTCGCCCGCCTGGTGCTGGCCGAGGCCCGCCGCGGCGGGCTGCCGTGGCTCGCCGCGGGCAGCCTGGCGCTGGCGCTCCTGCTCGCCGCGTTCCTCTCGCAGGTGGCGCTCACCGAGGCGCGCAACCTGCAGCTCGCCGTGATCGCGGCGCTGCTGCGCGCCTGCGCGGTGTTCCTGGTCGCCGTACAGGTCAGCACCAGCGTGATGCGCGAAGTGAACGACAAGGGCCTGGAACTGATGCTTTCTCTGCCGCTCTCGCGCGCAAGCCACTACATCGGCCGCCTCGCCGGCTTCGCCCTCATGGCCGCGGCGCTGGCGCTGGTGTTCGCGTTGCCGCTCCTCGTGTGGGCAACCCCCGCCGCAGTCGCCCTCTGGGCGATCTCGCTCGCCCTCGAAGGCGCGCTGGTCGCCGCCGCGGCGCTGTTCTTCGCCATGACGCTGGCTCAGCCCGTGCCGGCGATCGCGGCAACGGCCGGGCTGTACCTGCTGGCGCGCTCGATGGCGGCGATCCAGGCGATCGCCGCCGGCCCGCTGGTCGATCCTTCGCTCGCCAACCAGGCGGCGCGCTTCAGCGTCGAGGCGGTGGCACTGCTGCTGCCGAGGCTCGACGCGGTCACCCGCACCGACTGGCTGCTGTACGGGGCGCCGGACGCCGCCGCATTTTTCGCGGCAATGGCGATGCTCGGTGTCTATGGGGTGCTGCTGGCGGCAGCCGGCTTGTTCGATTTCTACCGGAGGAGCGTCTGAGCACCGACGCGCGGCCGCTCGCGCGCCTGCCGGCGTGGCTCTGGCTCGCGCTCGCGGTGGCCCTCGCCTGCCAGGTGGGCGTGCGCGCGACCGGCCGGCCGGGCGCGACCGCGGCGACCGAACTGCCGCCGCCGCCCTCGCCGCAAGCGCTGCGGCTCGCGAGCTTTGGCGAGCCGCAAACGCTGGCGCGCCTCGCCATGCTCTATCTGCAAGCCTTCGACCTCGGCGCCAACAACGCCGTCTCCTACCAGCAACTCGACTACCCGCGCCTGATCGGCTGGCTGCGCGCGATCCTCGCGCTCGATCCGCGCAGCGACTACCCCCTCTTCTCCGCCGCGCGCGTCTACGCCGAGGTGGGCGACCCGGTGCGCTCGCGCTTGATGCTGGAGTTCATCCACGAGCAATACCTCCTCGATCCCGATCGGCGCTGGCCGTGGCTCGCCCATGCGGCGCTGCTCGCCAAGCACCGCCTGCATGACCTGCCGCTTGCGCGGCGCTACGCAGCGGCAATCGACCGCCATACCCAGGCGGCGGACGTACCGCTCTGGGCGAGACAGATGGAGGTCTTCATCCTGGAGGACATGAACGAGCTGGAAGCCGCGCGCGTCCTGCTCGGCGGGCTGCTGGAGAGCGGCAAAATCCACGATGCCGACGAAGCGCGCTTTCTACGGCAAAGGCTGGAGGAACTCGAGCAACGCTCCCGGAAGCCGGGATCCAGGTAAGTGTCAGCGGGTTGACGAACCTGTCGGCAATTCGACGGTTGGACTTGAGTAGTGTATTCTATGTCATTGTTTATTAAAGACGTATCGGTGGCATAGCGCTTGCAGGTACAGTGCGTCAACCCCGAGTACAGGGAGGGAGCTTCATGAAACGACTGAAAACACAGGGCTTTACGCTGGTCGAAATCGCGATCGTGCTGGTGATCATTGGCCTGCTGCTGGGCGGCATCCTGAAGGGCCAGGAAATGATCACGCAAGCCAAGATCAAGAACGTGATCGCCGATTTCTCCGGCATTTCGGCCGCGTACCACGGCTACGTGGATCGCTATAAGAAGATCCCGGGCGATGATCCGTGCGCGGGCGGCGTCGTGGTCGCGGGTACTTGCGGCACGGTGACCGGACGCTGGACCGGCGCCACCGCCGGTAACGGCAACGGCGTCGTCGCCGGCAAGTACAACAGCGCCACCGCCACCGACGAATCGCGCCTGTGGTGGGATCACCTGCGCCGCGCCGGCTTCGTCTCCGGCGTGGGCGACCAGCAGCCGTTCAACGCGCTTTCCGGCCAGATCGGCGTGCAAACCGGCGACAGCGCCGGCGCCGCGGCGCTCGGCGGCTTCGCCGGGATCATCATCTGCTCGGCGAACCTGCCGGACAAGATCGCGATCGCGGCCGACACGCAGATGGACGACGGCGTTCCCGACAAGGGCACCGTGCGCGGCATCACCCAGACCGCGCCGAACCCTGACGTCGTCGCCGGAACCACCGCAGCCGCTGCTTATCAGGAAACCGGCACCAACCTCTACACGCTCTGCCGCTCGCTGTAAGCGGGCAGACGTTCGATCCAAAGCCGGCGCAAGCCGGCTTTTTTTTCGCGATATTGGATTTGACGTACCACGGCCACATGGCAATCAAATGTGCCGGTGGTTACACAAAGTAGTTCCGTAGCCCCCGCTCGGCTGCCGTTTATATGTGCGGTAACGAACTGAGCGACAGGGGCCGTAGTTGGTAATTTCGTGGCGTGAGTTCTGCAGGCCAAGCGATCCTCCAGAGGATCGTCAGTCAACTCGGGCTGGAAGAAGCTGCTTACCGCCTCGGGATCTCCCAGCACGCTCTTACGATGCACCTGAACGGCGCGGCCAGCGTGCCGGACTCTCTCCTTCTGCGAGCCTTGGACGTCCTCATAGACAGCCAGCACGTAGCCGAGGATCGGCAGCGGCGCAGCTCCCAGTCCTAGCCTAGTAGGTCTAGCTGTTCCCCCGGCTTTCGCTTCAGCAGCCCTCCTAGCAACTTTTTTTGCCCGCGCTCAGCCTTGCAGCAGCCGGCTCTCCGCGGCAGCAAGCTGTTCCGCATTGCCCAGCATCACCACCACGTCGCCGGGCTGGAGCAGGCCGGCCTCGGCAGCACTGAGGTTGGCGCGGGCACCGCGGCGGCGTACGGCGCGGATCTCGACGCCAAGCGCTTCGAGCCCGAGCTCGGCAAGCGTCTTGCCGGTCGCGTGCGTGCCGTCGTCCAGGGTCACCGCGTGCAGCCGCGCAGCACCGTCGTCGTCTTCGCGCTCGCCGGGCGCATGGAACAGCCCGCGCAGTAGCCGGTAGCGCTCGTCGCGCACCTGGCTCACGCGCCGCATCACGCGGCTGAGCGGCACGCCGACGACGACCAGCGTGTGCGAGGCGAGCATGACGCCCGATTCGAACGCC
>Ga0134122_10001353_pt1 | contig 17662 bp, 14 predicted proteins | sample KB302_FD_96461 | JGI IMG/M metagenome (GOLD analysis project Ga0134122, IMG submission 96461) | Terrestrial soil microbial communities without Nitrogen fertilizer from Kellogg Biological Station, Michigan, USA - KB3-0-2 | ecosystem: Environmental > Terrestrial > Soil > Unclassified ... | reverse complement strand
GAAAAAGCCCGCGTCATCGATGCGACCGGAAAGGAGATCTTCCGCGGCAACGAGCCAGGCCAACGTGACGTACCCGGTCCGTGTGCGGGAGGGGCGCGATGATTCGAACCAGCGCCGTTCGCGCGATTCTTCCGGCATTGCTGATCATCGCCGGCCTCACCGGTTATGGCAGAGCGCAAGCGCCCGCTCCTTCCTGGAAGCAGGCGGCTTCCGTCACGGCTTCAAATAAAGGAGAAGGCGACCAGTTCGGTTTCGCGCTTGCCCTCAGCCGCGACGGCAACACGCTGGCTGTTGGCGCTCCGTTGGAAAGCAGTTCCGCGACAGGTATCAATGGAAAGCAGGCCGACGATTCCGCCTTCAGTTCGGGAGCCGTGTACGTCTACACTCGGACCGGCAGCGGATGGTCCCAGCAAGTCTACGTCAAAGCTTCAAACACGGGAGTGAACGATCAGTTTGGATACGCGGTCGCACTCAGTGCGGATGGCAATACGATGGCGGTGTCCGCCGTGTATGAAGACAGCGGCGCAAAGGGAATCAACGGGAACCAGGCCGACAACGCTCTATCGGAATCCGGCGCCGTCTATGTTTTCACGCGCACCCAAAACAGTTGGTCGCAGCAGGCTTACATCAAATCCTCGAATCCGGGCGAGAAGGAAGACGGAGATACGTTCGGCTTTACCGTTTCCCTGAGCGGCGACGGGAATACCCTTGCCGTCGGCGCTCCCAGCGAAGACAGCGCCGCCACGGAGATCAACGGGAACCAGGCCGACAACTCCGCTTCGGGCGCCGGGGCCGCTTACGTGTTTGTGCGCAGCGGCAGCACGTGGACACAACAAGCCTACGTGAAAAGCCCCACCGGCCGCGCGAATGCACTGTTTGGGTACTCCGTTTCCCTGGACAACAGCGGCAATACGCTGGCTGCCGGCGCCTTCGATGAGGATGGAGGGAAAGGCGCCCTTCACATTTTCACTCGCGGCGGCGGGGCGTGGTCACATCAGGCTCGCCTGCAGGCATCCAATGCGGAGAGACAGGATTCGATGGGAACCTGGGTGACGATCAGCGATGACGGCAATACCGTTGCGGCGGGCTCGCTCGACGAAGACAGCCTTCTCACCGGCGTCAACCCCGGCAATCTCGGCGCCAACGATCAGGCCTCGGATACCTCCGCCGGCGCCGCTTACGTGTTCACTCGCACTGGGAATACCTGGGCGCAACAAGCGTTTGTCAAAGCCTCGAATTCGGGAAAGGAAGACTGGTTCGGCTCCCGCGTGGCCCTGAACGGCGACGGCAACACTCTGGTCGCGACGGCGCCGAACGAAGACAGTGCTGCTAAAGGAATCGGCGGGAATCAGAAGGACGAATCCGCGGAGGAAGCCGGCGCCGCGTATGTTTACGATCGGATGGGGACCACCTGGAACTCTCCTCTTTATTTCAAGAGTGCAGACAACAAGAAGTTCGACGAGTTCGGTAGTTCCGTCGCGCTCAGCAAAGACGGCCGGACGATGGCCGTTGGCGCGCGCTTCGTGAACGGCGCCGGCGCGGTTTTCATTTTCACTCGTTGATGCGAGGACGGCTTCCCATGACGCCCAATCGAAGGGACTTCCTTAAGACCGCGGCGAGCCTTGCTGCAGCAGCGTTTGTTCCCTTCCAGGTTACGCCCACACGGCCCGTCCAGCGACGCCAGGTATCCATCGGAAATCGCCGTATCAAAGTCGTGGACATCCATGGCCACTTCATCGCGCCGGAAGAACTGGAGCTCATCAAAGACACAAACCTCGCCGGCAACATCTCAAATCAGATGAACGGACCTTTGGTTCTTGGACCTGAGCGGCTGCGCACCCTGGATGAACGTGGAATCGACGTTCAGGCGCTGAGTCATCAAGGGGGCTGGTGGTACAAGACGGATCGTGAGCTGGCCCGCCGTCTCATCAAAGTCCAAAATGAACGGCTCGCGGAGTGGTGCCGAGCGCACGCCGACCGGTTTGTCGGTCTCGCATCCGTCGCACTGCAGCATCCCGACCTTGCCTCGCAGCAGCTTGAAGAAGCGGTCAAGACGTTCGGTTTCCGCGGTGTGGGAATTGCCGGTCACGCCGGCGGCGAAGTGCAATCCGCGCCAAAGTACGATCCGTTCTGGGCGAAGGCGCAGGAGCTTGGAGTTGTCGTTTTCGTGCATCCGGGAGGCGCCGAGAATGTTCTTCAGGAGGGGGCGTTGTCCGGGCGCGGCGACCTGGCAAACATCATCGGCAATCCGCTGGAGACGACGGTGTTCCTTTCCCGCATGATTTTTGATGGGACTCTGGATCGCTTTCCGGATCTGAGAATCATTGGCGCTCATGCCGGCGGGTATCTGCCTTCTTACATGGGCCGCACGGATGTCGCATGCGAGGTCCGGCCGGGGGCGAATTGCGCGAACAAGAAGAGTCCGCGCGAGTATTTCAAACAACAGATACTGGTCGATTCCATGGCCCTCACGGCCGAAGGCCTGCGGCATCTCGTTGCGGAAGTCGGCGCCGGCCACGTCGTCTACGGCACGGATATCCCATTCAACTGGCCGACAACAGTGGACCTCATACTCGGCGCGTCATTTTTGAGCAATGCGGAAAAGGAATCCATCCTGGGCGGAACTCTGACGAAGCTGCTTCACCTTGCGGCGAAGTAAAAAGAAGGAATTCGCGTCATGCTTCGAAAATTTTGCGCGGTCACAATCTGTACCATCACCATCGGGCTTTCCGGAGCGGGGCGTGCCCAGAATTCTCCCGATCCCGTTCAGACGCTCGTTAACCGGTTGGATCTTGAAAAGTACAAGGCGACAATCCGGGGACTCACCCAGTTCGGCGACCGGCAACAGGGTACAGCCCGCAACCGAACCGCGATCGACTGGATCGAGGCGCAACTCAGGAGCTATGGCTGCACCAATACCGAGCGCCTCACCTACACTTTCCCGCTGCCGTTGGATCAGCGGCGAGGCGGCGGCGCATCAAGCGATGAAGGCCGAGTCCGGGGATTTGGCGCTCCCACCGGTGTGAATCGAAACCCTGACGTACAACCGAATCTCAAGCTCCGCGAGTTGAATTCCGAGGCCGCTGGCAGTGGCCCGCGCGAGGAAGTCTATTGCACGAAAATCGGTGTCGCCCATCCGGACGAGATGTATATCGTCAGCGCTCACATGGATGGAATTGGTTTTGGCGAGGCTGCCAATGACGATGCGTCGGGAACAGCGCTTGTGCTGGAACTCGCCCGCGTTCTCAGCGGTCCCGGCGTTCAGACAGATCGGTCGATCCGATTCATACTCTTCAATAACGAGGAAACGGCAGTTGGACAAGGAAGCGACGCCTACGTGGCACAGCGTGAGCTGCTTCAGGGCAAGGAGGACCCTCCTGGGTCCGGCAAGTATCCGGAACCCCGGTGGCTCGGGATGATTCAGCACGACATGATGCTTTTCGACCACGGCATGCCTCGAGCGGATGGAACGTTAAGCCCTGAGCAGCGACCGGAAGCCGACATCAATATCGAGTTTTATGCGGGCGGAATCTTTGGGGGAGTCTTTTCGCCCTTTGCTGCCGAAGCTCAGTCCCTGGCGTGGGCATTCCAACGCGCCAACGAAAAATATGCAACCGATTATCCCGCTACAGTCAGCAGCCATATGGGATTCACCGACTCCGCATCCTTCGATATGGCGGCACCCGCGATCAGCTTGCGCGAAAACGAACGCCTCGCGCAGATCGGCAATGGCTGGGATCCGCATTGGCACCAGGCCACGGACGTTTTTTCCGCTTTCAGCGACAAGGATTTCAAGCTCGGCCTGAACGCGGCTCAGACGACTCTGGGTGCGATCAGTCAGCTTGCTCGAGTCACGCTCAAATAGCGCCTGCAACTTTCCCTGTTATTGGCTGTTGTTTTTCACGAACCAGTCCTTCACGGCGGCATCGAGCGCCTTCAAGTTTGGTTTCTTCTGCGCAATCGTTACGGATTCCTGCCATTCCTGATTGAGATTTCCCAGGTTGATGGACGAGCCGACGCGGACAAACAACGGGAGCTGGTGCGGCGCCGCATTGACCGCGACTGTTTGACCGCCCTGGTAAATTTTGTCCGGATTCCAGGCATCCCGCCACCGGGCGCCTGACGGCAGGTAAACCTGTTGCGTCGCGACGCCCTTTTTCCAGATCGGAGACACCACAAGATCCGGTCCATACATATACGTCCACCAGTTCTTCCAAGCGTCGGGAACATTGGCATCCGCGAGGAACATCGGCCGGACGATCGGCAGGCCGGTTCGATGCGCTTCCTGCCCGAGCCGGTAGCTGTAATCGGCGAGGCGCTGATGCACACGCGCATAGAGACGCCATATCGCAATCAGCACGTCGTCGTACTGTGGCGGACGCGGCGCATTCCAAAAGGCCACATTGCGCGTCGGGCCGACCTCCATGATCGGTGTGAACGCCGAGAATTCAAGCCACCGGCCGCACACTTCCTGCTCCATCAGCTGCTCGTTGTAGCCGCACGTATCGGAGCCCCAATTCGGATAACCCATCACCGCGGCGCGCTGCACGGCAATGATCGACGCGCGCAGGCCTTCCTGTGTCCCACCAATGTCGCCGCCCCAGAACACCGCGTATTGCGATGAGCCCGTATACCCGGCGCGCGGCATGACGATGAAATCCTCGCCGCGGGATTTCCTGGCGATTTCGTAGGCCGCCTGAACATACATCGCCGGATACGCATTGCGGTTCTCGCGGATGCTGCGCCCGTCGAACACTTTATCGACGCCGGTTTCGGGAATGTTTTCTTCCGAGCGGTCGAGCTTGAATCCCGCGACTCCCAGCTTCAGAAGTTTGGCAACGCCCTCCTGCCAGTAGGCCTTCGCTGCCGGATTCGTCAGGTCCACCATGGGAAAGTTATTGCCGTTGGCAGGGCGCACCTGACCTGCAAGAGTGTACTTCTTCGCCTGCGCTTCGACGGCCATTGCGCCTTGAAAGAAAGGCGCGATCCACAGCATCGTCTTGCTCCGTTGCGAGTCGAGCCATTGGACCATCCGGGCAAAATTGGGAAGGCGTTGCTCGTCGATTAGAAAGTCGTCATACCCCAGCGGCCCTGGTCCCCACGGCCGATCGATCCAGTACACGGAATTCGGGATGCCGAATGCCTGCATCATCAGAACGTCTTCCATCACTTCGGAATTGAACGGGCCCGTTACCGGCGTCCCATCGTAGTAGGTCATTCGCTGCGTGTGTTCGTCGCGCCATCGCCACGGACCATACATCCACTTCGGTGGTAGCACGGGTGGTCCCGCGTCCATCGCGTGGGCGCGAACGAGGGCGGCCGGGCTGCCGGCGGCGTACGTGATCATCTCGAACGAGGGTCCTTCAAACGCCACTTGCACGCGTTCCAGCTGAGTGGCTGCAAAGTCAAAGACGCCGGGCCACGTGCCTTTGACAAAGACGGCGTAGCCGCGCGACGAGATATAAAACGGCGCATAGACGGACGTCGTCGGCTTGGCGATCATGTCCACCTTCTGGCCGCGAAGGTTCATGGCTGCCGTGATGCCAGGCGCCCACGACGTCTGTTGCGGTCCATCCACGACGCGCTCCATCAATCCGGTGTAGTACTCTTCGGCGCCTGCCTCGATTGCAAGGCCCCAACGGATAATGTCGGAATCCGGCCTGGCCCTGAGACTAACGGTGAAGCGGTTCGCCTGCGGTGTGACGGTCGCGACGATGGTGCGGCCGTCGGGCATCGTAGCCTGGGCCGTCCATCGCGCATTTGTTATCGCTGCGCCTTGCGCCGTGAAAGCGGGAAGGTTGGTGTGGCCGCGGGCCGTTTCGTAAAACATGCCGTCGAGTTTCAGCGACCGGCTGTCCGCACCGGAGCCGTGCGGCGCGAAGTTTCTCGACTGTAGCGTCATTACGGCGCCGCCCGCCGGAGCCGCACCAACTTGCGACGGAAGAGAATAGGTGCTCCACGCGGCCAGCAGGAGAAGTGTGGCGATGGACAGAATGGCGATGTGTCTATTCAATCGGATTATGGGAATCCCTTTCTACTTGATGACGCCCCGCACCCGCAGCCAATTCGCCAGAACTTTCGACCACTCGGAGAGCGCCGGATCATCATTGGCCAGTCCCACTCCGTGGGCACCTTTCTCGAAAATATGCATCTCCGCCGGCACGCCGGCCTTTCGCAGAGCGAGATAGTAATAGACGCTGTTTTCCGCCGGCACCGTGGTATCCGCGTTGGTCTGAAAAATGAAGGTCGGGGGTGTTTCCCTGGTAACGGCCAGTTCGCCGGAAAGTGTCTTCGCCAGTTCCGGATCCGGATTGTTTCCGAGCAGGCTGTTTTTCGATCCCTGATGCGTCCATGGTTCGGTCATCGATATCACCGGATATCCCAGCACGGTAAAGTCCGGACGGCTTCCCGCGCGGTCCACGAGATCTGCCGCCGCGGCAACTCCCGAATCGAAGTGGGTGCTCGCACTCATTGCGAGGTGTCCGCCGGCGGAAAACCCCATGATGCCGATTCGTCCGGGATCGACCCGCCATTCGGCGGCCTTCGAACGCAACGTACGGATCGCGCGCTGCGCATCGCCAAGTTCGATCGGATGGTGGTAGCGCGGCCCAAGGCGATAGCGCAAGACGAAGGCGGCGAGTCCGAGGGAGTTGAGATAGCTGGCCACCTGGCGGCCTTCGTGATTCGCGGCCAGGTTCACGTATCCTCCTCCGGGACAAACGATCGTAGCGGGAGTGTTCGCCGTCATCGTCCGCGGCAGAAAAACAGTGATTGCCGGGATGTCGCTGTCGTCCGTTCCCAGCGCGCCGGGTGCAGGCCCAGCCCAGAGAGGAAGCGTTTGCCCATCCCGCAATGTCGATTGCTGTTGGAACACAGGCAGCAGCGCGGCCATGCCGATTCCGCCACCGGCTCTCAGGAAGGCGCGCCGGGATAGAGCGGATCGCTCCATGATTACCTCCAGAGATTACCTCCAGAACATCGCGGAGGAAATGGGGTCAGCCCCCACTTCCTCCGTGGTCAGGATGTCTGGACGTGTTCGATTCAGTCCGCCCCGGCCTACTTTGGAACAAAGTAGCGCGCTTTCGAAGCGACCTTGAGTTTTGTAAGGTCCGCAGGCGGGTTCACTTTAACGGCTAGCTTCCGCCACTTGCCGTCCTTCGCCGTATTCGTTGACGTGTACTCGAGGACGTACTGGCTCTTGAGCGAGTCCCGAAGTTTTTCCGCATTGCTGAGGAGGTTGTTTTCGATCATCCCAATAATCACCTGCCCGCCGCTGTCCTCTGCGATCCGCTGCAAGGTGAATCCAAGGACGCTGTTTGAATTCTCAGACAGGACCGGCTCAGGCAATTTGTCGACTACAAACAGGAAATAGATCGGGAATTGATTTCGCATTCCCGCATCAATCAGAGCCTTTGGCGGCTGCATGTTGTCCGGCTTAATTCCGCTGGAGATCAATCCATCGCTGACAACCACGAGTGCCTTTCGCCGGGCAGCCTGTTTATCAAGCTCCGCCAAATTGCGCGAGATCATTGCATAGTGCGCGTCCGAATCCAGGGGAAGCTGAGCAAACATGGCAGGATTCCCCTGCCCACCCACTTCGCGGACTTTATCGACGGCGGAGAGAATTTCCACCGTGGTCCGATCTTTCTGTCCCGCAGTCTTCACCGGGCCCGAAGCGCTCAACTGAAGTAATACTCCCAGCGTCATGGGATCTGCTGGAGTCGAAACGTATGTGATCTTTTGTTCCTTGTTGTCCTCCAATACCTGAAAATGCTCCGCCTTCAGTGTTGTCACTGGAAGGCCCTTCGAATCTGTCACGTTGACGGGGACAAAAACCGTGCCCTGCTGGGCGCTCGACGATTGAGTGGCCTCGGCATCAGGATCCTGAAACAGGAAATACACCATGCCAACAAACAAAAAACCGAAAACTGTTACGAGGTTGCGACCGCGCATCTTTTCCCTCCCCTGCTGAACTGGATGTAAACGTTCCCGCATCATACGAGGAAAACGGGTCGCCGTGCGCAAAAAATACTTTAAGAGGCTCTCATCGCTTGCCAGGTCCTTCAGAACCGGAAGAAGACTCCACCCGTCAGTGTGGCTTGCGTGCGCATGCCGCTGCCGGTGAAGCTCTTGAAGTCACTCGTCAGGCTGCTGAGGCTGGAGCGAACGCCGGGAATGGTACTGAATTGAATGTCCGGATCCCCGCCAAACTGCGACACGCTTGGGAGACCGGACTCCGCCGGCGCCAATGTCGGAATGGCGCTCAGGGATGTGGTATCTGCATTCCTGCTCACGTAAATGCGGACGTTGACGCGCCATCCGAGTCTCGCCGCCGTATTGCTCTTGAGGCCGCCGCCAAATACCATGGCGGGCGAATTCCCCGCGCCCGAATACGTGACAGTGACCATGTCGGTTTCGTTTTTGGGGCAGAGGCCCCCGCACGACTGGAACTTGTAGTTGCCGATCAGTTGCACGGTGTCCGTGCCTGTGGTGTGGACGAAGCCCGCCCCTGCAGTGGCAAACGGCATGATGCTGCCGCGCTCGAGCAGGTTGAGGCGGAGACCCCCGGTCGTGAATATCTGACGTCCCTGGCTATCGACGATGGTGCTGTTCGAAGTGACCGACAATCCCGTCGAGCCAGTCAGGACTAACGTGAAGGCCGACTTGAACGTGCTCACACTCATTGCGATGGTGCTCAACGCGTCGGACCCAATCACCAGGTGGCTGTTAGCGACATCCATATTGCCTTCCAGGGCAATGCGGTCATTCAGCGGAATCGCGAGGCCGACGCCGAATGTCCCTCCACTCTTTCGTGACATCATGGAAGTGTTTAACGCCGGATCGAGTGGACTAATAACGTTGGTCGGCAAGCCAACGTTCTTGTTGAAGTCGTTGAACAGTTTTGTGCCATCGCCGAAGTACCACGAAGGAATGCTGCGTGTCGTCGTTCCGACGTTCGTTGTAAACGGAGTGCCAGCGGGGGGCAGGGCGCCGACGCCTTTTGTGACCTTGTTGCCCCCGGTAAAGCCACCGTGAACTTCGATCTCGAAAGACTTTCCTATTGAAGTCGTCTGGGCAATAGCAGGTGCAGCGAAACATACGGCGAGCGCGATACCAAGTACAACGAACAGAGCGGAATAAACCGCAGAATAACCCTTCATCATGCTCCTTTTCTCTGGTGCACGCTTCGCACGGAAACGACCGGCGGCGCGCCAAATCGGACAATTTTACGCTCATGTTCAAGAGCGGCCAAAGCGATTTCGCGAATAAAGCGTGAGTGATACGGCGTCGAAACATGCAGCACAATAGTTGCCATGCGTGGCGTCAACCGCATATTCTTTCTTTCCAAGTGCGAGAATCCGCGCGAATCCTGGCCCGTAGAGTCATTGCACAGAGGGACATTCGATGCCCAACACCGCCGGCAGGCTGACGATGGTGATCGCCCTAGCGCTCCTTGGCGCCGCGGGAATAACGATTCGTATGATGGATGCTCGCGCTCAGGCTGGCCGGGCCGCCAACGCGATCCCGCTGTGGCCAGCCGGCGCGCCGGGAGCCCTGGGCAACACGGAGGCCGACACGCCGGCGCTGCTGCCATACCTGGCGCCGATTGCGAAGAGTACAGGTGCCGCGGTTCTTGTGATTCCGGGCGGCGGCTACACCGCGCTGAACATGGAAAGCGAAGGCTCGGCGGTCGCGGCGTGGCTGAACGACCAGGGAATTGCGGCGTTCGTGCTCCGTTATCGTCTGCAGCCGAAGTATCCCAAATCCGCAGCATCGGCCGACGTTACTCGAGCCGTGCAATACATACGCGCGCACGCAGTCGACTTCCGGATTGCACCGTCGCGCATTGGCGCCATGGGATTTGGATCCGGCGCAGAGTTCGGAGCGGAGGCCGTCTACAACCATGCCGTTGCCGGCGACGCCGCGGCTTCCGATCCGGCCGCGCGTGAATCGAGCAGGCCAGACTTCATGGCGCTCATGTTCGGGTCCGCACCTTTGCCGGCGAACGCCGCCGTACCACCGCCGACGTTTCTGGTTGGCTCATCGCGTACCGCCGACAATCAGTCCGGCATGATCGATCTATGGGTGCGGCTTCGCGCCGTTCGCACGCCGGTGGACGCTCACTTCTTCGCCAAAGCGGATGCGTCGCTCGGCCTCGCGAAGAACGATCCATCGGTGAGGTCATGGACAGATTCGTTCATCAGCTGGGTTCGCTTCCGGGGATACCTCGCGAATCAACTGCGTGTTGCAATTCACGGAATGGCGTATCTGGACGGCCAGGTGCTGCCACATGGTTATGTCGTCTTTACTCCGATCGATCAGGTTGGCGCCGGTCCGATTGTAGGCCGCGTCATCAACTCCACCGCCAATGTACCCATCGGCGAATTCACCGTACCGGCTTCACAGGGACCAACACCCGGACGATATCGCGTTGAAGTGCACCAAAACGCCAACCGCTGGCTGAGCAACTCCTTCACACCGGGGCTCACGAATGATCCTGTCTTCGGCCACAGCAGGATCCTTTCGCCAAGCATCGACGACCATCGTGTGTACACGAAGGTTCGTCCAGGCGATAAGGACGATTACATCATTGAGATTCCACGGGTCCAACTTCAGGATATGAAGATTGAGGTCTTCAGCGGCCTGCCTCCTGTGAACGTCACGCCCCCCGTCATCGCGGGACTGCCCGACGGTGCGGCAGCACATCCTGGCATTGCGGCATACCGCGAACAGCTGAAGCACACACCGGATCCGACTCCCGGCATCCCCGAACCGATTCTGCTATGGCCTGGAGGCGCGCCTGGCGCGGTGCCGGATGCGAATGGCGTGTTTACCACCGAAGACAAGCCGGCGATATTGCCTTTCCCCGCACCGGCCGCCACCAACACCGGCGCCGCATTTCTTATCCTGCCGGGCGGAGCGTTTACCAACCGCGTCGAGGATCACGAGGGCGTGCAGATTGCGCGCTGGCTCAATCGTCAGGGCATTTCGGGATTTGTCCTGCGCTACCGCATCCGCCCGAATTACAACGGTCAGGTCTCCATCATGGATGCGCATCGGGGCATGCGCTACATTCGAACACATGCGGCCGATTTCGGCATTTCACCGGATCGAATCGGGGCGATCGGCTTCTCCGCCGGCGCAGAACTGGAGGGTGACGCCTTCTTCAACAACACGCAGGGACCCAACCCGGCTGCCCCGGATCCAGTCGACCGCGCTTCCGCAAAGTCGAACTTCAACGCGCTGATCTATGGCGGCCGCAATCTGATGGATCCGTCAACAGCGCCGCCAACCTTCATGTTTGTGACCATCGAGGATGGCGGGAATCATCTTGCGCCGGAGATCAATGTGCTGAATGGTCTCCGCGGCGTGGGTACCCCGGTTGAAGCGCATTGGTATCAGGACGGGCCGCACGGCACAAGCATGTCGCCGGGCGATCCGCAGTTGGGGCAATGGCCGGATCTGATGAAGCGGTGGATGACCGGCCTGGGGCTTTTGACTTCCGCGAAGAAATGATCGCAGCCGTCAGTGTTTCCGTTCGCCTGTAGGCGCGGTCTATGACCGCGCACGCTGCTGCCACGACGGGAATTGTGATTGTGGGATCGCGCGCGGTCATAGACCGCGCCTACAAGTGGAGACGAGTCTCACCTTCGGGATCACATTCACTTCCAGTGATGACTTTCTACCTTCCTCGATCCGGGCTGGCATGCCGCGACTTTCAAAACTCCGCATGAACTCCGGGTCCTGCCAGGCGCCGGGTTCAACACTTTCCCAGGCGAATATTTTGTACGCTCCAGGCGGAACGTTGCGAAACTCAAATCGTCCGGAGGCATCGCTGGATGTGGATTTCTCTTCCACGCGAAATCGCAATCCGTCGTCGTGAACCAGAACGACCGTGGTTCCATTCACCGGTTGTTCATCCAGCACACGGCCGTCGAGTGTTCCGGGATTTGTTCCGACGACGATCGTCAGGAGATCTTGCGTTGCGCTTGTCAGGCGAAGCCGATTGTAGAGGACATCGGCGTCGCCCAACCGGATGGACTTGACGTAATAATTCTGCCTGTCTCAGACATTCGTTCGGACCCATTTTCTTGCATTGAATCACAGTGTGCCATAGCCTCTAGAACATGCATACAACCATTCATGTGCGGGCAGCGATAGTGATTGTGAGTGCGCTGGCCGCGCTGCCGCTTGCGCTCGCACTTGCCGGTCAAGAGCGTAATGAAGATGCGGCGCGAGAACTCGCAGGGGCAATCGATATTCACGTGCACAGCGATCCCGATAGCCGAGCCCGTTCCATTGATGCCATCGACGTCGCAAAACTTGCGCGATCGAAGGGGATGCGTGGCATCGTCCTGAAAAACCACGATGATCCAACCGGCGGGTTGGCATACATTGTTCGCAAAGAGGTTCCAGGACTGGAAATTTTTGGCGGGATTGCCTTGAATCTCGCAGTCGGCGGAATAAATCCGGTTGCAGTCCAACATATGACGGAAGTATCCGGCGGGTGGGGGCGGATCGTCTGGATGCCGACCTATGACGCCGAGAATCACATCCGCTCGGGAAATGAAAACCGGCCTTTTGTGAGCGTCTCACGCAACGGCGAGTTGCTGCCGGAGGTAAAACAGGTGATCGGGCTGATTGCCAAAAACGGACTCGTGCTTGCAACCGGGCATTCCAGTCCGGCAGAAGGTTTGATGCTCGTCCGCGAAGGACGCCGCCAAGGTGTGCAGCATATGGTCGTGACGCACGCGACTTTCACTCCGGTATTCATGAATGTCGATCAGATGAAGGAAGCCGCTCACGAAGGTGCATTCATCGAGTTTGCCGGAGGTTCTGTCAGCGGAGCCGGTGGCGGCGCGAGAATGGACAGTTTTGCCGACGCGATCCGGAAAGTCGGACCGGAATTCTGCATCCTCTCCACGGACCTGGGCCAGCGCGGCAGTCCACTCCCGCCGGACGGTTTCGGCGCATTCCTCCTGGCGATGCGCGCCCGGGGCTTCACCGAACAGGAAGTGGATCGCATGGCGAAACAGAATCCTGCCAAACTTCTTGGGCTTTGATTAATGCTTACGTCCCATGAATCACGTTGGCCAGGATTTGCACAACGCCGGGTTCGATGATCGAATCTGCAAGGTTAAAATCGGCCGCGTTGTTCCGCAACAGGGACAGAAATTTTTCAAACGGTTCGAAGGTATCGCTCGGCTACTTGCGTGGGTGAGCGTCGAAGAAGGTGAAGATATCCGCGGTGGCAGCGGACGGCGCACCGTCGTGATTGGCGCCCGGATACTCTTTCAACACCACATTCACACCGTTCTGTTGCAGCGCCTGCACCATCGTTCGTGACGGGTTGATGTTTGCAGCGTCGTCGCCACCGACGAAGATCATCATCGGGATATTCTTTACACGCTCGAACGGATAGGTGGTACCCGGCGTCGCATTGGAACCTCCGATGGCGATAGCCGCCCATTGCTCGGCGTGCTTGGGTCTCAGGTAGTGCGCGCCCTGACCGCCAGCGGAATAGCCAAAGAGAAACTTGCGCTTCGGGTCGATCGGATATTCCTTCTGGATAAGTGCCAGCACGTGCATCGCATCCTGCTCGCTCCACCCGGATCGAATCAGAGCGGGTGTCACCGACCCATTGACGCGACCTCCCGCGTCGGGAACTTTATCAGATGGGTCTTCCGGTCCGGAACCGTTTTCCGGCAAGCGAACTGTAGGCGCGGTCTATGACCGCGCACAATCTTCAGTCCGAATTGACTCCGATTGATGGATCGTGCGCGGTCATAGACCGCGCCTACAGTTGGGCATTGATCGCCCAAAAAGTCCCGTGGATCATCTTGCGCCCATGACGCGCCACGACATACTCTTTCGCGGTGTCCACGAACGTCCTCAATTTCGCCATCATTGGTTGCGGTGGAGTCGCGCTGCAAAATCACTTGCCTGGTCTCGCGCTATGCCCGGATGTGAAGGTCACCGCGCTCTGCGATGCCGACGAAGCCACACTTGCTCGCGCCCGCGAACAGACTGGCGCCGCGATCGTGTCGCCGCATTATCAGGACATCATGAAGCGTGACGATATCCATGCGGTCATCGTTGCCACGCCGAACTTCACTCACGCACCGATTGTCCTGGACGCCGTTCGGCACGGCAAACACGTCCTATGCGAGAAACCGCTCGCATTGAACCTTGCGGAAGCAAAACAAATGGCGGATGCCGCACAAACTTCAGGCGTGCGGCACATGACCGCATTTACGTATCGATTCGTACCGGCAATGCGCTATCTCTCCCATCTGGTGAAGCGCGGCGATTTGGGTGAACCGTACCATTACCGCTCCTGCCGCCTGCAGGATTGGGGCACACGCAATCTGGGATGGCGGCAAACCAAAAAGCTCGCCGGCTCCGGCGAGCTTGGCGACATGCTCAGTCATCGCATCGACTTCGCACATCTCCTTGTCGGGCCGATGAGGCGGCTCGTGGCGACGCTGAAGCAGTGGCATTCCGTGCGTGGCGGACATCCCAATGATCTCGATGATTGGGCCGCGATCCTCGCGGAGTTTGGCAATGGCGCAACCGGAGTTTTGGAAAGCAGCAAACTCGCCAGCGGCCGCAACGAAAGCTGGCGCAGTCTGGACTATGTCGAGATCAATGGCAGCGAACGGTCGTTTGTGTTCGCCACGAGCGATTGGAACAGACTTCAAACAGGCAAAGTCGGCGGCCCTGGGTTGGAGACTATGGAAATACCTCGAGAATTCTGGAAATTGCCAGGCTCACCACGCGAACTGGGGAATGGCGATCCTCTGGTAACCTTCCGCTACGATCAGGCGTGGGAGTTTGTCGATGCGATTCGCAACCAACGCCCGTGCGTGCCAAGCTTTCACGATGGAGTGCGCGCGCAGGCGGTGATGGACGCCGCGATTCGATCCGCTGAGACGAAGGAATGGATAAATTTATGAAATCGGCAGTGGTGACGGGTGGGGGCAGCGGAGTCGGCAGGGCCATCGCGCTGAAGCTGGTGCAGCAGGACTGGCGTGTTGCCATTCTCGGCCGGAGAATGGATGCTCTCCGGGAAACCATCCGCCTCGCCGGACCGGATGCCACGCGAATATCACCCCGTGCTTGTGATGTGGGAGATCCTGCAGCCGTGGCGGCATCGGGCGAACGTATTCTTGCGGAGTTCAGCGAGGTGGATGTGCTCGTCAACGCCGCCGGCACCAATGCGCCTCGCAGAGCGCTAAAGGAATTATCGCTGGAGGATTATCACGCGATGATCGCCGTCAATTTGAATGGCGCCTACTACTGTGTGCAGGCTTTTCTGCCCCATATGCGATCGCGCAAGCAGGGTGTCATCATCAACATCGTGTCCGAGGCCGGAAAACGGGCCTCACCAAAAGCCGGTCCTGCCTATGTGATGAGCAAATTCGGACTCGCAGGTTTGACGCAAAGTATCAACGCCGAGGAGCGCAAAGCAGGCATCCGCGCCTGCGCCATATTTCCCGGCGATATCGATACGCCCCTCCTGGACAAACGGCCGCAGCCCCCGGACGCCGCCGCCCGGGCCGGAATGTTGCAATCCGAAGACGTTGCCGAATGCGCGCTGTTCTGCATCAGCCTTCCGCCGCACGTGATCGTCGAGGAGATGGTGGTCCGTCCGCGCTAAGCGGACGAATATAAGCTCAAAGCGGAATGTTGCCGTGCTTTTTCGATGGGTTGGAATCGCGCTTGGTCTCCAGCATTCGCAGTGCGGAGACCAGCTTCGAACGCGTGAATTGAGGCTCGATAATTTCATCGATGAAGCCAAGCTGAGCGGCGATAAACGGATTCAGGAATTTCTCGCGAAATTCCTCAGTTTTTTCCTGCCGAAGTTTCTCTTCGTCTTTCGACGCCGCGAGATCCTTCCGGTAGAGGATATTCACCGCCCCTTCCGAACCCATCACGGCAATTTCCGCAGTGGGATAGGCGAAATTCACATCGGTCCGCATGTGCTTGCTCGACATCACGCAATAGGCGCCGCCGTAAGCCTTGCGTGTAATCACAGTCACCTTTGGCACCGTGGCCTCTGCAAACGCATAAAGCAGTTTGGCGCCGTGCTTGATAATGCCGCCGAATTCCTGATTCGTGCCAGGGAGGAACCCTGGAACATCTTCAAACGTGATCAAAGGGATATTGAACGCATCGCAGAAACGAACAAACCGCGCGCCCTTGAGCGACGCTTCAATGTCGAGACAACCGGCCAGATGCGCGGGCTGGTTCGCAACGATTCCCACGGAACGGCCATCGAGTCTCGCAAATCCAACCACAAGATTCTTCGCAAACAGTTCGTGAACTTCGAAGAAATAGCCATCGTCGGCAACGGCGTGAATGACGTCTTTGATGTCGTAGGGAATGTTCGACTCCGCCGGCACCAGGGAGTTCAGGGCTGGTTCCGCACGATCCGCTGGATCGTTTGAAGAGCGAACCGGCGCATCCTCGAGATTATTCGATGGAAGAAACGACAGGAGCTCGCGAATCAACAACAGGCATTCCTCATCATTATGCGCGAGAAACTGAGCGACGCCGCTGGTGCTGTTGTGCGTGCGGGCTCCGCCGAGCTGCTCCTTCGTCACCTCTTCATGAGTGACGGTCTTGAGGACATCCGGGCCGGTGACGAACATGTAGCTGGTCTTGTCCACCATCACGATGAAATCCGTGATTGCAGGGGAATATACGGCGCCGCCGGCGCATGGGCCCATGATGGCGGAGATTTGAGGAATCACGCCGGATGCCAGAGTATTGCGAAGGAAAATGTCGGCATAACCGCCGAGGGAAAGAACGCCCTCCTGAATCCGCGCGCCGCCGGAATCATTGAGGCCAATCATCGGAGCGCCCATCTTCATGGCAAGGTCCATGAGCTTGCAAATCTTGCGGGCATTGGTTTCGCTGAGCGAACCGCCGAAAACGGTGAAATCCTGTGCGAAAACGTATACCAGCCGGCCGTCAATGCGGCCATATCCGCCGACAACGCCGTCACCGGGATATTGCTGCGCGTCGATGCCGAAATCGCGGTTGCGATGCTGGACAAATTTGTCGATTTCTTCGAAGGAGTCCTTGTCGAGAAGAACAGCCACACGCTCCCGGGCAGTCATCTTGCCATCGGCGTGCTGGCGTTCCAGACGCTCCGCGCCGCCGCCGAGTCCGGCGGCGCGATTCAAGCCGCGCAGATGCTCAATTCGATCGGTTACCGTAACGCGGGCCATTACTTGACAAGATTGACGGAGGGCACTTTCTCCCAATCCTTGAGAAACTGTTCCACGCCGCGATCCGTCAATGGATGCTTCAATAACATTTCGAAAACCTTTGCAGGAAGCGTGCAGATATCGGCGCCGAGAAGACCAGCCTGCACGACATGGCCGGGGGTGCGAACCGATGCGACCAGTACCTGCGCTTTGTACTCGTAGTTGGCAAAAATTCCAACGATGTCACGGATCAGTTCCATCCCATCGAGCCCGATGTCATCCAGGCGCCCGACAAACGGGCTGACGAAATAAGCGCCGGCCTTTGCGGCAAGCAGAGCCTGCGGCGCGGAAAACACCAGCGTGACATTCACGCGAATGCCTTCGTCGCTCAGCATCTTCGTCGCCTTCAGGCCTTCGCGCGTCATGGGACATTTCACGACAATGTT
>Ga0134122_10001352_pt1 | contig 17668 bp, 10 predicted proteins | sample KB302_FD_96461 | JGI IMG/M metagenome (GOLD analysis project Ga0134122, IMG submission 96461) | Terrestrial soil microbial communities without Nitrogen fertilizer from Kellogg Biological Station, Michigan, USA - KB3-0-2 | ecosystem: Environmental > Terrestrial > Soil > Unclassified ... | reverse complement strand
GAGCAGAATCGTGTCGGGGTGCAGCGCCCCGGCGAGCCGTAGCGTCTCCTCGCCATTCTCGGCCTCCCCCACCACTTCGAGATCCGGGTCGGCGCGCAGCAGGGCGCGAAGCCCGGAACGGACGACGGCATGGTCGTCAGCGATCAGGATGCGGATCGGCACTCGCCACCTCCACCACGATCGTGGTTCCGGTTCCGGAGCCGCTCTCCACGGTCAGCGTGCCGCCGAGAGCCTCGGCGCGCTCCTGGATTCCCAAGAGACCGAAATGATCGCCGCGCGCGACGAGATCCGGTTCGAAACCGACTCCATCATCCTCGATCATCACCAGCACCCGCTCGCCGCGATGCTCCAGCAGCACATCGACCCGGGTCGCGCGGGCGTGACGGACGATATTGGCCATCGCCTCCTGGACCACCCGATAGAGCGCCGTTTCCACCACCTGGGGCAGGCGCTCGTCCCCGAAGCCGCGCGCCTTGAAACGGACGTTGAGCCCGAACTTCGACCCCGCCGACCGCGAGTATTGGCGCAGGGCCGCTTCGAGCCCCAGATGATCGAGACTCGCCGGCCGCAGGTCCGCAACCAGCCGATGCAGGCTGTCGATCACCGCATCGGTCCGCTGCATCAGCTCGGCCACCCGCTCGGTGGGGCTTCTCCCCTCTTCGATCTCACGCTCCAGCAGCCGCAGTCCGTAGCGCAGCGAAGCGAGGGCCTGTGCCGCCTCGTCGTGAAGCTCCCGGGCGATGCTGCGGCGTTCGTTTTCCTGCACCTCCACCAGCCGTCGCGCGAGCGACTTGGCCTCGCGCAGAGCCTGGGCCACGCCGCGGGCCTGTCGTTGGGCCTCGAACGCGGGCGAACGTTCGAAGGCCTCCTGACCGCCGCCCGAGCTCCTGAGGAGCACCCCTTTGGAGAGGGCGGTGGCGACCAGGTCGGTAAAAACCTCGACGAGCCGGGAGTCGTCGGCCGCCACTCCCCCGGGTTGATCGATCAGGTCGAACACCCCCTGCCCGGCTGCCCGCAAAGCCGCCAACTCGCGACCGCGGTCGTTCGGTTCGGCGTCCGTTGGCGGCGGCTTATTCACGAGACTTGCCCGCACCCTACCACCCGCCGCGCCGAAGGGCGCCCGCCTAGCGCCCCGCCGCCCTTATCGTTTAGACTCAGCCCAGCGCGCAGGACCCCAGCGGGAGTAACTCAGGGGTAGAGTCACAGCCTTCCAAGCTGTTGGTCGCGGGTTCGAATCCCGTCTCCCGCTCCATCTAAATCCCAGAATCATCAGTCAGTCGCCGAGATCGGGACGTTCCCGGCATCCCAACGCGCATTTCTTGCTGCACGCCAGGAAGGCTTTTCCGGGCTCATGGGTTCCAAGCCGCGGAGCGCGGATGCGTAGGGCGAAAGCGTGGCGAGGACCTCCGATTCTCGATGCCGAGGGCGGGGCCCTAGCCGACGTTTCGCGGAACGGACATTGCACCGCGGGGAGCCTGCCTGCCAGAGCAGGCGAGACGCTTTTCGCTCCCCAGCGAGGTGATTCCGGTGCGCAGATCCGTTCGTGTCCTATTCGCCGTCCTCTTCTTGATCGTCGGGTCGATCCTCGGGCTCGCGGTCGGATGCGCTTCCTCCGCGAAACTGCCGGTCTCCGCGGGCGTCGGGCCGAATCCGACGATCCCTCCGCCCAGCAAGTCGCTGATCCCAACCGTCAACGTCGTCACCGCCAAAGGTTGGGCGGAAGGGGCCACGCCGGTGGCCGCCCCAGGGACCGCCGTCGTAGCTTTCGCCAAGGGACTCGACCATCCCCGGTGGATCTACGTCCTGCCGAACGGCGACGTCCTGGTGGCCGAGACCAACGCTCCGCCGCGCCCTGAGGACGGCACGGGAGTCAAAGGGTTTTTCTTCAAAAAGTTCCAGAAAAAGGCCGGCGGGGGCGTGCCGAGCGCAAACCGAATCACGCGATTGCGGGACGCGGACGGCGATGGTATCGCGGAGGAGCGCACGGTCTTCCTGTCCGGCCTCAACTCTCCGTTCGGGATGGCTCTGGTCGGCAATGACTTCTACGTGGCCAACAGCGACGCGATCGTGAAGTTCCCCTATGCAGAGGGAGCCCAGGAGATCCGAGCCGGCGGAACCCGGGTGGTCGAGCTTCCCGCGGGTCCGCGCAACCATCATTGGACCAAGAACGTGATCGCCTCGGCAGACGGTTCGAAGCTTTACGTGGCGATCGGCTCCAACAGCAACGCGGCGGAGAACGGGATGGACGAGGAGGTGGGCCGCGCGGCGATCTGGGAGGTGGACGCCCAGACCGGCAGGCATCGCGTCTTCGCCTCCGGCCTGCGCAACCCCGTAGGGCTTGCTTGGGAGCCCGAAAGCGGTGTCTTGTGGACGGCGGTCAACGAGCGCGACGAGCTGGGCAGCGATCTGGTCCCCGACTACCTGACGTCCGTGCGCGAAGGGGGGTTCTACGGCTGGCCCTACAGCTATTACGGCCGGCACGTGGATACGCGAGTCAAGCCACCGCGGCCCGACCTGGTCGCCAAGGCGTTGGTCCCCGACTTTGCCCTGGGACCGCACACCGCCTCCCTGGGCCTTGCCTGGTCCCAGGGCACCACCCTACCCGCACGCTTTGCCCACGGCATGTTCGTCGGCCAGCACGGCTCTTGGAACCGCAAGCCACGGAGCGGCTACAAGGTGATCTTCGTTCCGTTCGCAGGAAGCGCCGCGGCGGGCGAGCCGATCGACGTCCTCTCCGGATTCGTCACCGAAGAGGGGGATGCCATGGGACGGCCGGTGGGCGTGGCGATGGACCGACAAGGCGCGCTGCTGGTGGCGGATGACGTCGGGAACGCCATTTGGCGGGTCACCGCGACGGGCGGCTCGAAAGGGACGACCTCGCCCACGATCTCGATCCGTTCCGGCGCGAAGCCGTCGGCCGCCAACAGCTCGCGCTCGAACCGGGTCGCCACCAGCAGGCGGTCCGCCGCGCCGTAGAACCGCCGGACGAGGTCGCGCGTCAGGTCTTCGAGGAACACCTCGCGGGTGATCCGCTGGACGACGGCGGGAACGTCGGTTCGGACCAGCGCCGCGAGCGGCAGGCCGAGCAGCCGGGCCGCGAGAAGGCCGGCGAGCCCCAAGGGCCCGGGGGTGCTGACCACGATCTCGGTGTAGCGCTCGCGCTCGCACAGGTCGAGGATTTCGAGGATCGGCGGCACGCCGAGGTTCGCCCCCTCGGCCTCCGCGCCGAGCGGCAGGTCGAACCAAGGAGAAAAGACGCGCAACGCGATGCCCGCGGACTCAAGGTCCCGCGCGCTCGCCGCGCTCGCCCCTCCGGCGAGAAGCGCTGCCTCGATCGAACCGCCTTGCTCGCGGCTCGCTTCGAGCAGGCCGCACGCCGCGGTGTTCGGCCGGGCCAGCTCCTGCGCGTCATCGACCAGCCAGAGACGGCGCTCGGCCGCAATCGGTCCCGCGCCGAAGCGTGCCGCGGCGGCACGGACCAGGTCGCGATCCTTGTGCTGCGCCCGCAGAGAGATCAGATGCGGCGCGAGCGCCAGGCCGAGGGGGGCCAGCTCCCCCAACGCTTCGGCCGCCGAGGCAAACCGCCCGCGCGCCAGCCGCTGGGCGAATTTCTTCGCCATGGCCTCGAAAGCCGCCCGGCCCGCCGCCGCGGCGCGCGCGATCGTGTCGCGCCCGGTCCCGGCAAACCCCACCGATTCCGCTTCGAACCCAACTTCTTGCGGCTTCGCCCGCCGGCTCGCGAACCCCTTTCGCGGCGCGGTCCCGGCCGTCTTGGGAGCCTCTTCCGCGGCCAGCTCGCCGAGCAGCTTCGCCAAGGGATCGCGCCGCGCCCAGAAAGCCCAGGCCGGCACCGCCCGGCGATGCCAATCCGCCGTGATCGCATACAGGCTCTGGGTCAGCCGCCGGCTCGAACCCGGCTCTCCCCCCGGCTCCGAGCGGCCGGCGCGCAGGTGGGCGAGGAAATCGAACGACTCGGCGGCGTCCGGCGTCTCGGTCCAGGTGGTCGCGATGTACCGCCCGCCATGGTCGTCGCTGCCGCCGGTGAAGCTCTTCTCCCACGGTCGTTCCCCCCACGGCTCCAGGCGATGGCGCGCCGCGAGGTCGTGGATCGCCTCGCCGTCGAGACTGGAGAAGATGCGCCGCACCAGCGCCGGCTCCCCGGTGGCGTGGATGCCGTTGATCGCCTCGAACCGGTTGAACAGGACGAGCAGTTTCTCGACGTGGCCGACCGTCAGGCGCTCGTTCACCCGGAACAGCGGGTGGGCGACCGAGCAGAGCACCCCCTCTTGCCGCAGATAATCGCGCAGCTCGTAGAGGTCGCCGCGCAAGCGGTCGATCTCGCCGAACTGCTCCTCGGTGATCCCGAGCGTGAGCAGGTGGATCTGGCAGCCGTCGTCGGGGAACGCGGTCGTCACCTCGCACGAAAGAAACGTTCCGGGCAAATGCGCGATCTCCAGCGCGCCGTCGATCGTGTCGTGATCAGAGATTGTGACGAAATCCATACCGCGCGCCCGCGCCTTGCGGTAGACCTCCAAAGGCTCGGTGTAGCTCTCGGCGGCGGCAACCCGTTGCAACAGCCACTCCGTGGGGCGGTTCGAATGCTTGCTATGGACATGGAGATCGACGCGCGCCGTCATCGTTCGGTTCCTCCCGGAGTCGGTAGGTTTGCGTGCGCCAACGTAGCCGGGAAAAGGCGCCGATCTGTGGCGCGCCCATGGCGTTCGAGTGAAATCGTGAGGTGGGACTGGAAGGATTTCCGCCTCGTCGTTTTCCTGTCACGCCCGCGCCATCGGCGCTTGCCATCCTGCCGATGTGCCGAGCCCACCCCTCGCCGCCGATCTCGCCGGGATCTCTGCCGCGCTCGCCGCGCTTTCACTGGTCGCGACGTTCGCCGCCGCCGCGGGCGTCTTCGGAGTGCTCCGGCGCAAAATTTCCCCACGTCGGCCCGACTTGGGAGCGCCGCCGATCTCGGTGCTCAAGCCGCTCTGCGGGCCGGACGAGGGATTGTTCGAAAATCTCGCGGCGCTCGCGCGGCAGGACTATCCGCGTTTCGAGCTGATCCTCGGCTGCGAGGACCCGGGCGATCCGGCGCTCGCGGTGGCGGAAGAGCTGCGCCTGGCGTTCCCCGAAGTCGAGATCCGCATCGTTCGGAACGCCCGCCGGTTCGGCTGGAATCCGAAGGTGACGAACCTCGCCTCGCTCTCAGGCCACGCCCGGCACGAGCTGCTGCTGATCTCGGATTCGAACGTCCGCCCCAGCCCCGGATATCTCCGCGCGCTCGCCGAGGAGATGGAAGACCCCCGCGTCGGCCTGGTCGGCTCGCTGCTCGCCGGGGTGGGTTCCCAGAGCTTCGGCGCGCGGCTCGAAAACCTCCAGTGGAGCTCGTTCGTCGCCTCCGCGGTCTCTAGCGCGGACACGCTTTCGCGCCTCACCCGCCGGCCGATCGTGGTCGGCAAATCGATGCTCTTCCGAAGAGGCGATCTGGAGCGGCTGGGCGGCCTCGCCGAGGTGAAGGACGTGCTCGCCGAGGACTACGAGATCGGCCGCCGCTTCGCCGCGGCGGGATTCCGCGTCGCCCTCTCGCCCCACGTCGTCGCCGTGCGCCACGAACGGCGCACCGTCGCCGCTTTCGCCGAGCGCCATCTGCGCTGGGCCGCGATGCGGCGGAGCCTCTCGCCCTCGGCCTATCTGGGCGAGGCGCTGCTCTTGCCCACCCCCTGGCTGCTCGCGGCGGGAGCCGCCGCTCTCGCCGCCTCCCGCCCGGGCCTCGCCCTCGGCGCGGCGGCCGGCCTCGCCGCGCGGATCGCCCTCGATCTCGTCCTCAGCCGAACGCTGGCCCGTCGGGCGTCCCACCCGCCCCGGGTGGTCGAATGGGCCGATCTCGCCGTGGTGCCGGCCAAGGACTGCGCCGCGTTCGCCCTCTGGGTCGCCGGTTGGTTCCGCCGCACCGTCAACTGGCGCGGCCACCTGCTCCGCATCGGCCGAGGCAGCCGGCTCACGCCGGTCGGGGCGACAGCTCCCGATCGGCAGCTCTTTCCCCGGCCCAGCCCTCACCCCCGCCCCCGCTCCCCGTGGGAGAGGGGAGATCAACACGAATTGTCTCTGTCGTGCCCTCCTCTCCCTTTGGGAGAGGGGCCGGGGGTGAGGGCTGTCGGTTGAAGCTCGCATGACCCCTCCCCTCGTCGCAGCGGTCGAGATGGGCTACGGCCACCTCCGCGCCGCGCGGGCGCTGGCGGATGCCTTGGGCACGAAGGTGACGCTCGTCGATCGGGCACCCATCGCGGGCAAAGAGGAGCAGCGCCTCTGGCGCGCCTCGCGCCGGCTTTATGAGATCGCCTCGCGCGCCGCGCAACTGCCGGGAATCGGCGCGCTGCTCGAAGCGTTGACCTCGATTCCGCCGCTCTATCCGCATCGCGACCTCTCGGCCCCAACCCTTCAATCCCGCTCGCTCGACCGGCTGATCGATCGGGGCCTGGGCCGCGGCCTCGCCCGCAATCTGCTGGAAACCGGCGCGCCGCTGGTGACCACGTTTTTCGCCCCCGCGCTCGCCGCGGAACGCTTCGGAGTGGAGGAGATCTACTGCGTCGCGACCGACGTCGATCTCAACCGCACCTGGGCGCCGCGCGAACCGGCGAAAACCCGCATCAACTACCTGGCTCCCACCCGCAGAGCCCGGCGGCGGCTGATCGCCTACGGCGTGCCGCGTGAGCGGATCGAGGTCACCGGATTTCCCCTCCCCGCCGAACGGCTCGGAGGGGAGGATCTGCCCATCCTCCGCCGCGACCTCGCGGCCCGCCTGGTGCGGCTCGATCCGAAAGGGGTCTTTCGCGAGCAGGTGGGCTCGGAGATCGATCACTTCCTCGGCGACTTGCCGGCCGAGCAGGAAGGCCGCCCGCCGCTCGCGGTGTTCGCCGTGGGCGGAGCGGGGGCGCAGGCCGATCTCGCCGCCGCGTTGCTCCCGACGCTTCGCCCCCTGATCGAGCAAGGCCGCCTGCGCCTCACCCTGGTCGCGGGCGTCCGCCCCGAAGTGGCCGCCCGCTTCGAATGGCAAGTCCGCGCCGCGGGTCTCGAATCCTGCCTCGCCCCCAGCCTCGAATCGACGGCAGGCCCCGCGCCCAAGCAACCCATCTCGATCCTGCTCGAAGCCGATCACGACACCTACTTCGACCGCTTCCACGCCCTGCTGGGAAGTGCCGACCTGCTGTTCACCAAACCGTCCGAAATGGTCTTCTTCGGCGCCCTCGGCCTCCCCCTCATCCTCACCCGCCCGGTCGGAGTCCACGAGCGCTACAACCGCCGCTGGGCAGTCGAAAACGGCGCGGGCCTCAAAATGCGCGACCCGCACCACGCCGGAGACTGGCTGCGCGAATATCTCACCGAAGGAACCCTCGCCGCCGCCGCCTGGTTCGGATATTTAAGGCTGCCGAAGTTTGGGTTGTATCGGATTTTGGAGCGGCTGGGGCGGAGGGAGGTGCCTTGAGCCCTTTGTGTCAGACGTCCCATTCCTGTCCAATGTACAGCTTGCGCGAGATCATTTTAAAGCGCCACGAGTATGCAATAGAATGATGCCGAGGTGTCCGGGACTCTGGATGACCTGAACTGTTGCGCAGGGCGGAGCTGTTGGCCCGCCAGAAAAAGGGTTGGCGGAATGAAAACTCAGAGGAAAGTCCTGCGCGTTGCGCTCTTCGCGGTTCTCGCGAACCTGGTGGGAGCAGGTGCGGCACGCACCCAGACCGGGCCCGGACCGTTCGCGTCGTTTCCTTCGCAGAGCACCACCGATGGGCGATTCATGGGGTTCGGTTGCACCGGGGTTGCGACCTTCGAGCAGTCCGTCGCCATCGCCATGGCCTCCCCGGCGGCAACCTCGACTTTCGATCTCAACATCTTCGACGGTGAAACCGGCCAGGGCCTTTTTCCCCATTGGGACGCCGGTACCCGGCAGCTGATCTACCGCCTGTACGCGGATCCGCTGCGCATCGGCAGCGTCGCACCCGAAAATCTGATCGGCACCTGGGCCGGCAACGAGGAAAATCCGACCAGCGGTCTGCTGTGGACCTCCAGTGCGTCTTTCCTGCCGGACAACGACTGGTGGACGGTCACGGTGACCCATGCCCCGACCGCTCAAACAGCCAGCGGCAACTACTTCTACAATCTGGTCATCGAGCTCGACGGGCCGTGTGACGTCGGCGAGATGACGGAGAGCAACCTCAAGATCGCGGTCTCCAACCAGACGACGTTCCGCATGCCGCACTTCGGCCTGGTCGCGGCTCTCCACCAGTTTTCCAATGATGGTCCGATCCTTTACCCGGGTCCGTTCCCGCCTCCGGGTGGGTTCCTCTCGGCACCTACGACTTACGACGGTACCTTTGAGCTCTTCTTCACCTTGCCCGGCGGCGAGACCGAATTGAGCCTGTACGACAGCGACCTCGATTTCGGTACGGATTCGACGGTGGGCGCTCCCTCGGGCGTGGCGCTCGAACCCTGCACGGACGACGACGACCTCAATACCCCCGCGGACTACGGCGATTTTCCGTTCCCGACTTCCGGAGAGAACCCCGAAGGGATCCAAGGCCCAGGCCTTCCCCCGGATGACAACGATCTCGACGCATTCCGGCGCGGCGAGCTGGGCGATTCGAACCGGATCGGTTGCGTGCGCTACGAGGTCACCGACCCCGAGGGCAATGTCTACTCGAACGACAATCCCTCGGGAACTTCCGAGTGGGAGCGGTTCCTGATCGCGCACCCCTCGTCAGCGATGGCCGGCGACGCCGACGCGGTCTACACAGGCGCCGCGACTTCGCTTCCCGCGGGCGTGTGGCGGGTAAAGATCATCGGCCTTGATCTGTCGAACCTCAACTTCTGGTTCGGGGACACCTGTGCCTCGCGTCCGGCTCGTGATCCCCTGCCTGGGGAAGACCCTACCGACGTGCCACGGGAGGCTGCCTGTGCGGACCCGTTGATCGACCTATTGGGCGACTTCGTTTGGGCGGACACCGCGAATCCGGGAGTTTTGGATCCGGGCGAAGCGGGCATTCCGGGTGTCTTGATGGAGCTGATCCGTCCGAGCGACGGGGAGGTCCTCGCAACGGCGATCACGGGTGACACGACCAACCCGAACTGGCCGGCCTGCGTGGCCCATAACACGGGTGTCGACACCGACGGTCTGTACTGCTTCGGACCGGAAACCCCGGGGCTCTACAAGGTGCGTGTAGCAGCAGCCAACTTCAATCCCGGGGAGCCGCTGTTTGAATATTCGTCGACGACGGGCGGCGACTCGTTGACCCGTACTCTCTCCACGAGCGACGTCCTCACCTTTGACTTCGGCTACGCCACGGCGCCGAAGGGGAGCCTGGGGGATCGCGTTTGGTATGACCTCGACGGCGACCGCCTGCAGGATGACGGAGAGCCCGGGATCAACGGGGTAACGGTCGAGCTTCTCGATCGCGGCCATCGGTTGATCGACACACAGGTCACTGCGGGAGACGGCAACTACACCTTCGCCAACCTCGTAGCGGGTTCCTACAAGGTCCAAGTGGTGAAATCCACCCTCCCGGCGGGTTCTGTTGGAAAGACACATACCGCCACCGTAACTCTCGCCGCAAACCAGGATCGAACCGACATCGACTTTGGCTATCGGGGCAGAGGGTCGGGCCACCCGAAAAATCGCTCGGCACACTCGCGAGAGGGTTCAAGCCACACAGCGAGGAGGTGAAGTCACGCAACGAGACGGTGAAGTAACGCAAAAAACGGGCTCGAACCACGCAAAACGGAGCGAAGCCACGCAAAATGACGCCCAAGCCACGCAGCGAACGGGGGAAGCCACCGAGAAATTCACTGAAGCCACCGAGAAAACCCCTGAAGCCACACAGAATGGGACGAAGTCACGCAAAAGACCTCTCTCGCCAACGAGAAATTCGCTCGGGGCGTCCGGAAAAGGGGTCGATTGGGGGACGTCAGCGATTTTCTCGGGGACTTCAGTGGTTTTCCGGAGGACTTCAGTGGTTTTCCGGAGGACTTCAGCGGTTTTCTGGGGGACTTCAGTGATTTTCTCGGTGGCTTCACCCAATTTCTCGGTGGCTTCAGCGAATTTCTCGGTGGCTTCGGCGAATTTCTCGGTGGCTTCAGCGAATTTCTCGGGGACGGGCGGGCCGTCACCGGCCCGCCCTTTCGTTCTTCCTCAGAAGGTCTTGATGTATTCGATCAACGCGAACTTGTCGGCGTCGGGGAGATCCTTCCCGAAGTAGTGGCCTCGGTCCTCGATGAAATCGGGGCACGAATTGAGGGCGTAGAGTTTTTTGACGACCGGCGACTCCAGCCAACGCTTCGTGGCCTCATCTCCCGTGAGGCCGTCGCGCTTGATGTCCTTCATCACCTTCACCGAGTCGATCAGCAGGCCGGCCAAGTCGCCGGCTTTGTGCAAGCCGTCCAGCTCCAGGTTGGTGTTGGCCAGCAGATTGATCGGCGTTCCTTTCGGAATCGGCCCGAAGGCGAAGAACCTCGCGCCGGTCTTGGGGTCCGTTTCCAGGTGTTTGCGCAGCAGGTGCCGCAGGGCGCGGGAGTCGATGTACGACTCCGACAGCTTGAGCCAGCTCTCCTCGGTCGTCCGCCAGAGCGAGGTCGATTGACCGTCCGCTCCATCGTGGTTGCCCGAAGCACCGGCCCGTTTGTCCGGCCAGAGCAGTTTCGTGATGGCGTCGTTGAACGCCTCCATCCGTTCATCGACGGAGATGCCCTGCACGTGTTTGCCAATGGCATTGTTGTGGAGCAAGGGGGCGCTGCTCCAGACGCTGACCAGCGAAGGCGGGCGGTAGTAGCCGCGGCCGGGGCTCGGGACCGTCCATGGGTGCTTGGCCTTGGTGATCGGGTCCCACACTTCGATGTCCCCGACGGCCGGCAAGGTCTTGTAGGTCTCGGACGAGAAGTTGTCCCAGATGTGCCCTCTCAACCCGTTCGTGGCCGAGGCGCGCGTGGCGTTGGTTCCGACCTCGGTGATCTTTACGCGTTCTTCGCTGGCGAGGAAGTTGCCGTCCAAAAAGTCGCTCTTCTTCACCTCCTGCTCGAACCACGCCCGTCCTTCGGGCGAGTGCGGATCGACGCCTTCCGGCGGCCTTTTGCTCGAATGGCAGCGGGCGCAGTTCTGCGCGAAGACCTTCTTGCCTTGGTCGAGCTGCGCTTGATCGGTAGTGAGGTATTTGGCGCTGCCCGGAGCCTGCGAAAGCTTGTGGCCCGTGGCGAACTTGATCAGGTATCCCGCCAGATCGGGCGCCGCCTGCTCGCTCCAGTTCCATGCCGGGGAGAGCCTTTGCATGTCCTTCACCCGAATCGGCGTCTGTTTCTTGATTCCCACCAGCGGCCGGAAGTGGCGCGTCCACTGCTCCCAGTACTCGCCGATGTTCAGATACACGCGCGACAGCGCGCCATGGAGGCCCACCGAGTCGGCGCCCTCTTTCAGCACGCGCGGGGTGACGACCATGTCGGGCTGGCCCGGCGGGTGCTCTAAATTCTTCAGATCCAACGAGCCGCCGACGAGCTTTTCCGGCCTCGCCACGGCGACGCGCCCGGGGGGCGGCAGGTTGTAGACCGCGTTCATCGTCCCGAGGTTGTTCAGGTAGTCGGTCGAGATGAACGACGTGTCGAGCGTACCGGCCGGATTCGACATCAGCAGCTGCTTGACGAAGTTGTCGGGACCCAGCTCGTGGCCGAACACTTCCCACACCTTCATATAGTGCTGGCCCACGTAGTCGGAAAGGTTGGCGAAATCGGGCTCGTTGGGATCCTTCGCCGGGTTCACCGGGTCCGGCCCGATGTGGCAGAACGAACAAGCCATCCCGACCCGGTAGGGCCGTTCGAGCTTGGGGTTCGAGTAATAGTTCACATCGTTCCAGTACTTTTCCGCGTCCCATTTCGAGCGATCGAATTTCGGGTTCTTGAACAGCCGCAGACCCATGATGCCGCTGGACCGGCCGTAGGTGGCGAGGTCGAGGCGCTGGTCGATGTCGTACTTCGAGCCGGGCTCGCGCGGCACGTCGATGTACAGGTCCGAGTACTCGTCCTTCTGCGACGCCTGCATGTAGCCGGGTTGATTGACGACGCCGTAGGTCTGAAATCTTTTGTCCCGCGGCGAGGCGATCATCTTCAGAAAGTCGCCGGTGCCGAAACCGTACTGCGCGAGCCAGTTCCAGAACCCGGCGTTGTCGCCCGACCAAAGGTTCCAGATCACGCGGCCGTTGATGTCGTCTTGCGTCAGCGTGACGTTGCGGCCCTGAACGTCCATCCCGGGGAACGGATCGAAATCGACGTACTTGTAGTCGGCGACCCAGCTTTGTTTCACCGGAGCACTGGCGCAGCCGACCAGCGAAGCGACGAGAAGCGGAACGAGACATCCGACGAGGGTTCGATGACGAAATCTCTTCATGGGAAACCTCCAATTGGAATGAATCTCGGCGGGGCCAGCGGCCACCGTGCGCAGGGGCGGCGCCCCGTCGCCGCCCTCTTGCCGCTCGACCTACCAGGGCGGTCACGGGGGACCGCCCCTGCTCCGACCCGCACCGTCTCCTGAAACCGGCCTCAGAGAACTCGGACCTTGTTCTCTTCGTCCTTCTCCCAGCTCTGCCACATCGGCAGCGCGCGGATGCGCGGTCCCCCGGCGGCGACGATCGCGTTGGCCAGGGCGGGGGCCACCGCCGGGGTGGGGGGCTCGCCGACTCCCGTCGGCGGGTCCTGACTCTCCACGATGCTGACGTGGATCCTGGGTGTCTGGTAGAGACGCAGCACGGGGTAGTCGTCGAAGTTGCTCTGCACGACCGCTCCGTTTTTCACCGTGATCTCGCCGAGGAGGGCGTAGCTCAGGCCGTAGACGATTCCTCCTTCCATCTGGGCCAGAACGCGGTCGCGGTTGACGGCCAGCCCGCAGTGGATCGTGCCGTAGACGTCATGGATGGTCAGTTCGTTGTCCTCGTTGAGTGAGACGTCGACCACGACGGCCACGTAGCTGAGGAAGCTGCGGTGAGCGGCGATGCCGAGGCCACGGCCCTTCGTGTCCTTGTACTGCGCGACCTTGTCCTTCCAGCCCGACTCCTCCGCCACCTGGTGGATCACGGCGCGCAGACGCGAAGTGTCGGGCGGATAACCGGGGACGATCTGGTTTACTTTTCCACCCGCGACCACCGGCACGTCGATCCCCGCCAGGGGAAGCTCGTTGTTGCGGAAACGTTCGACCGACTGGTCGATCAGCGTCTTCTCGTCGAGGATGCGATCCTTTCCGATCAGATCGAGCAGGTAATCCTTGGGATCGCGGCCCGCGGCGATCGCCAGCTCATTGGCGAAGGAGTTGATGGCGAAGGCGTGGTAGATGTTGGCCACCGACCGCATCCAGCCGACGCGGATGTGGTTTTCGGCCTTGCAGTTCTCGAGGCGGAGGTTCGGCACGTTGTACGGCATGTCCTCCAGCCCCTGCGCACGCTCGATGCCTGAGGCATACGGATATTCTCCGCCGCCGAATAACGCGAGGCGCGCTTTCGCATAGGCCGCGAGTTGGAGATCGGTCAGCCCCGGCGTTGAGTAGTTCGGAACGAGCGTCCCGAAGAACGAGGTGAGCGCGCTACGCTGAAGGAGGGCCGTGGGAAGGCCGTCCACGCCCAGGGAAGCCTTCAGGTGCTGACTGCTGGCCGCGTTGTAGTAGCTGAATTGGATGTCGTCCTCGCGCGTCCACTGCACTCGGATCGGCACGCCGGGAAAATGCTTGGCGAGGATGGCCGCTTCCCCGATGTAGTCGGGCTTCGACTTGCGCCCGAAACCGCCGCCCAGCATCGTTACGTGCACCGTCGCGGCGGCCCGGGCCTGGGCTTTGAACGTATCGTCAGTCATCATCTGGTCGTCAGAGAGGCCGAGCGCGATCTGTCCGGCCGCCAGTTGCGCGCCGTCGGGATTCTGCGTGGGTGCCCAGACCTCCATTCGTCCGTTTTCAAAAAGCGCTACGGCGACGGGCGGCTCCATCGGGGCCTGAGCCAAGTGCGGCACGTAATAGCTGGCTTCCACGGTCCCGACGCCCAGCGCGAAAGCACCGTCGACGTCCTCCAATTTGCGCACCAGCTTCCCCGGATTGGCGGTCGACTCTTCGAGTTCTTTGCGATACGCCTCCGAGTCGTAGGTGGCGTGGGGACCGAGATCCCACTCGAGGGTCGGCTTGAGCGCTCTGCGGCCCTTCAACGCCGCCCAGGTGTTCGCCGCCACCACGGCGACTCCGGCGTGCGGCGTGAAGGCTTTGCCCACACCACCCCCACGGACTCCTACGGGGAAGATCGGCACGACATGGCGGACGCCCTCCACCGCAAGCGCCGGGGCGGGGTCGAAGGTGAGGAGCGCACCGTTGGCGACCGGGCAGCGCTCGACCATGGCCGTCAGCATTCCGGGGATCTCGACGTCGGCGCCGTATTTCGTCTTTCCGCGCACCATGTCCACGGCGTCGTAGAACGGCATCGGCTCTTTCCCTTTGCCGATGTAACGCCATTCCTCGGGTTTCTTGAGCGCGTTGCTGATCTCTTCGTACGTCGGCTTCTGCTTCTTCGCGCCCAACAGCAGCCAGCGGTAGTCGGTGGATTTGCCGTTGGGGCCATAGATCCGATGCTTCTCCGCGCGGCACTGCTCTTCCTTGACCCCCCACTTCTTTGCCGCCGCGCGAATCATCGCCAGCCGGACACCGGCGCCGTAGAGCCGCATGACCGAGAAGTACGCGGTCATGCTCCGCGAGCTGTCGGTGAACTGAGATCCCTCGGGGGCGACGAGGTACTGCAGCTTCGGCTTTCTGGTTTTGGGGATCTCTTCATAGGGGTAGGGGAGCTGGTACTCGGTGGTTACCTCGGCCGGGAAGGTGACCGCAAATTTGTAAGCGTCGGCGTCCGCCTGGCGCAGCGTGACCCGGTTCCAATCGGCTTCCATCTCATCGACCAGGACCGCCGCGAGGCTGGAGCGGATGCCCTGCCCCATCTCCGATCGGTGGGTGATGATGACGACATCGCCGTTCACCTTGAGGATGACGACCGGGACGTCTTCCACCGGGAACCCGTTGACCAGATTGTGAATGAGGCCCTGGGCCTGGAGCGAAGGGGTGAGATAAGCGCCGAATACCAACGCTCCGGTGCCCACGCCGGCGACACGGAGAAAATCCCTGCGGGTGACCTTGATGCCGTCGCTCATGACGCACCCTCCTCGGCGGCCTTGTGAATCGCTTTCCGGATCCGTGGATAGGTGCCGCAGCGGCAGATGTTTCCGCTCATCGCGCTGTCGATCGCCGCGTCGTCGGGGTTCGGATTTTCGGCCAGGAGCGCCGCGGCGGACATGATCTGCCCCGGCTGGCAATAACCGCACTGAGGAACGCCGAGATCCACCCACGCCTTCTGACAAGGGTGGCTACCGTCGGTCGATAGACCTTCGATCGTGGTGATCTTTGAAAGGCAGGCCACTCCCACATCGACGGCGCAGGAGCGCGCGGCCCGGCCGTCGAGGTGGACGGTGCAGGCGCCGCATTGCGCGACGCCACAACCGAACTTGGTGCCCTTGAGCCCCAGGACGTCGCGCAGAGCCCACAGTAGGGGCATGTCGCCGTCCACGTCGACAGAGTACTGCTTGCCATTGACGTGGAGCTGAATGATGGACATCGAGAACCTCCTTCTCTGGTCGCTTCGAGGCTAGGTCACAATTTGCGCCGAATTTCCAGCCGCGCTCCGTAGACATTCCGCTGACCCTCGCGCCAGCCATGCATGGCATCGAGGCGCAGGATCCAGGCGTTGTTCAGCTTGTATTGATAGCGGGCTCCGAGGGCGTATTGGGTCCCCGCCGCCTCGTTGTCGTGCATCCGCTCGACCAGCGCCCCTTCGAAGACGATCTGACGGTTGAGGCCGAACAGGTACTCCACCCCCACGGCCCCGCCGTAGGATTCCTTCGCGGCGGCGTCGAGCGTCGGGTAGGCGGTCAGGCCGTCGGACTCGAAGTTGATGCCGGTGTTTTTGAGCACTCCACCGGAATCGGCGGCCCGCGCGAGCGGCTGCGGGCTGTCGAAGCCGGCGAAGAAATTGAAATAGGGAACCAAGTTGATCGGACTCGGAACGGCGTTGATCGGTCGCCGCGGGATCCACGAGTTCTCGACCAGGACCAGCACGCCGTCGGCTTTCTTGATCGTCGCGTCCTGACCGAAGTTGCCGATCAGTCGGACGCTGTTGTTGATCCGGCCCCCATACCGCTTGGTAAACGCGGCGGAGAGGTTGTGGTAGCTGAAATCCTTGTCGTCGGCATCGACGTAGCCGTAGCCCAGCTCGAAATACCCTCTATGGACGTCGGCGAAACCGGCGAGGCCGAAGACTTTGGCGTGGTCGTTGCTGTTGGAAACGGCGGCGGTCGTCACCTGGTTGAAGCCGGCGAAGAAGGTGAGGTCGAAGTTGCTGATGTCGAGCGTCGGGCTGCTCTTCGCCGTGATGCTCAAAGCCGCGCCGTCGAAGGCGTCGTCGAGCCAGATGCCGTTTTGGGTGAACAGCGGAACGCGGCCGAAAGCGATCGGCAGATCGATCTTGTTGATCTTGTTGGTCCACCCTTGCACCATGGCGCCGAGGTCGCCTTCGAAGTAGAGGGTGTCGAAGTTGAAGTCGAATTGATCGACGAATTCGTCGTTCTTCGACCCTCCCTGGATCTGGTAGCGGGTGAACGAGTTGTTTTTGTCGAGCGGGCGCGTAAAGGCGTGAATCCGTTCGGTGGCGGTGAGGGCGAGGTCGATGTCGAGGTTGAGCCGGCTGGCGACGACCGACTGATCGTTCTTGCCGTCCGCGCTGGTCGTTCCGTTGTCATACGCCGCGGCGCCGATCCGCAGGTCGCCATACGCCATCAAGTGGGAGTTGATCGGGTTTTTCTCGCCGAGCCAGGTGGGGCGAGGCTCGTAGGCTCCCTTGTCATAGAGGCGACGGCCCAACGAGACGGGCGGGTTGGCCGTCTTGTTCATGTGCTTCTTGCCGTAGATGTCCAGCTGCTCCTGGGCGTCGTAGGGCCCGAGGTATTGGGCGTCGGGATCGAACCATCCCTGGGCCGGCGCGTCGAGATCGTTTAAGGCGCCGAGGAATTTGGCCTCGGGCGACATCTCGTGGTCCTTCCTCGCGTCGACGCCGGGTTGAGGGGCGCCGGCCGGAGATTCGGCCGCTTCGGCTTGGGGGGCGTCGGGAGTGTCGGCTGGAGCGGCATCCTCAGCGAAGGCGCCGGGAATACCGAGGAGGAGCAGGAGCAGCCCGGCGACGAATCCGGAGAGAAGGGATTTGGAAGTCCACGCTTTTGCGTTCATTTTCGCCCCCTCTCAGCGGACCACGATTTCGACGGCGTAGGCATGAGTGTCGGTGACCCATTCGTTCTCGGCCCGCTTCATGTCCTTCGTGGCCTCAACGAACTTCATGAAGTACATGGGCTCGGTCCGGCCCCGCAGACGCGCGGCGAGCCGGTAGGTGCCGGGTTTCGTCAGCAGACCCGCCGGAACTTTGTATTTGGCGACGCGGGTGGCCAGCGGCGGAATGCTGCGTTTCTCCATCCGCGCGAACGGAGGATGGTTGAGCAGCGAGGTCGGCGCACCGCCGGGCCGGATGAAGGGCAGCTGGTCGAAATCCAGGTTGATCGGCAGATACATCTCCCGATCGGT
>Ga0134122_10001351_pt1 | contig 17672 bp, 20 predicted proteins | sample KB302_FD_96461 | JGI IMG/M metagenome (GOLD analysis project Ga0134122, IMG submission 96461) | Terrestrial soil microbial communities without Nitrogen fertilizer from Kellogg Biological Station, Michigan, USA - KB3-0-2 | ecosystem: Environmental > Terrestrial > Soil > Unclassified ... | reverse complement strand
GATCGCCTCGGTAATGGAGGGCGAGCCAACCCGCTCGATTTGTCTGGCGTTAATGACGCTAATGCCTGCGGGAACCTTATCGATCGGCAGCTCGCTGCCAGCAACGGGCGACATGCGCACCTCGGCCGCGGGCGGTGCGGGAACCGAAGGCTCCGGCGCGGACGCCTTGGGTGGGCCCGGCGCCCGTGTGGCTTTCTGCTTGGGTGCAACGACCTCGATCTTCGGCAGAGACGGAGCCGTGGAACCAGCTGATGGCGTTTCAGGAGCCTGAGCCGCTTTGGGCGGCGCTGCGGGTTTCTTTTTAGGCGCCGTGACCTCGATCTTCGGCAGGGCGGGGGCGGCGGCGGAACCTGGAGTTGGCGGGGACCGCGCCGGTGGCTTAGCCTCTTGCGCTGCCTCGCTCGGCGCCGGCGCTTGGCCGATGGCGACATCGGTGAGGGCGAGACTGGCAACGATCGCCGCCAGGCTGCGTCCGGAGATCCACATCCATCCTCCCAGGAAGCCTCTTGCAAAAGTCCAATGCGCCGTACCGCGCCCCCGCCACATTCGAGGCAAGGCCGCATTTTTCTCTGGGTCAAGGCCCGGCTTGGCGCCATGCCGCCCATACAGCAATTTGTGCGCCGTCTGCGGCCAACGCGCACCAGAAGCGGCAATATTTTGCCCCTGGCGCCCTGTTGCGAATCGCCCCTTCTTTGCAATCGCCCCTCGCCCTGGGGCGGCGTGCTCCCGCCGGCGTGAGCAACACGGCGCACGCGCCATCTGATTCGATCCCTCACGCCACGGACGCCATGCCGCCAGGATCCGTGCGGCTTGGCGTCGAGACCGGGACCGAAGTCGCCACCTCGGCAGATGGTGTCCTATTTGTGGCAGCGCCGCGCCGGCGCCTGCAAATTTGCGGTGACGCTCTGCTGGCGCCCCCTTGGCGCCGACACGCTGCACCGGCGGGGGTGCGCTGGCGCGTGAGTGCTCTTAATTCCGGCAAATTGGCCCTGCAAACACGCGGGTTGCAGCCGTTGTCTCCGGACTGAGCGTAACGGCGGCATGACACCATAACGCTGCCGTCCGAGCCGGCGCCTGCGCCCAACGCCCGGATCGGCAAAAATGTAGCTGGACATAGGCCGGCCAACTGCGCTTCTTGCTGGCAATTGCTGTATACCGGTCAGCGCTTCGCGCTCAATGGGTCACCGATGTGGGGGGTGCCATGGACTCATTTCCGATCAAGACGGGCGTACTCGCCTTGCTTGTCGCCGTGTTCGGGGCCATCACGCTTGGGGTCATGAACCACGCGCAGCAACTCGACAAGCACGGCACGATCGTCATCGCCGCGGGCAATCCCCAATACGCGGAGCTCGCGCAACGATACCAGGAGGTGCTCGCCAAGTTTGGCGTTCAGGTGGTGGTTCGGCAAACTGTTCCGTTCAAGGAAAAGGATGGGCGCACGACCACGCGACCGCTGGAAGGCCGCATTACGCTGCGGGCCTTGGTCGACGATGACTCCGGGATCACGGCGGGCTTCGTCAAGGGGGACCTAGTCGGGAGCCTGCAAGGGAGCCTTGCCACCGAGAAACAGAAGGACCGCCACTCGGAATACTCAAAGCTGCTCTCCGTCGGACGCCTGTTTCACGAGCCGATCTGGGTCTTCACCCGCGGCGACTTGCCCATCACCACTTTGCGCGATCTCAAGGGCAAGCGCATCATGATCGGCACACGCGATAGTGGTGCGCGAGGCGTCACCAGGCAGCTGTTGAAAGCCAATGGAGTGATCGAAAAGGAAAACGCGACCTTCATTGATCAGGATCTCCCCCCCGATGCCGAGCCGCTGCTATCGGGTGCGGCCGATGCCGGCATTGTCATCACGGCCGCCGATACCGAGAAGATCCAACAACTCCTGCGCGTTCCCAATATTCGCCTGATGGACTTTGCCCGCGAGGCGGAAGCCTACACCAACCGCTTCCCCGCCCTGTCCAAAGTCGTCCTGCGCCAGGGTGCCGTGGATTTTGATCCATTGACGCCCAGCGAAGACATCACCTTGCTGTCGACCGCGGTCGCCTTGGTGGTTCGCCCCGACATGCAGTCGGCGTTGATTTCGCTACTCACCCATGCCGTGGTGCACAGTCCAAAGTCGGGGTTCGACAAAAACGGCGACCCGGTGCTGTTTTATCGCGCCGGCGAGTTTCCCACCGCCAACGACCCGGAATTCGAGGTGCCGAACTCCGCCCGCGTTCTTTATAAGACCGGCGAGCTTCCGGTGGTGCTCAAGAGCCTCGCGCCAAAAGCGACGAGCCTCGGCGTGCCCTTCACTTATACGGCGTTCCTCAATGAGCATTGGACCACGCTGGTCGGCGGGCTGGGCATGCTGGCCCTGCTGCTGCCGCTGACCCGGGCAATTCCAGGCATTTACGTCTGGATGGTGCGTCGGCGTCTGGTGTATTGGTACCGGCAGCTCAAAGCGCTGGAGCGGAAACTGGATAACGGCGGCGCAAAATTCGACGCCGAAGCCATGCAGGCGGAGTTCGACCGGATCGACACGCACGTGAGGACCATCAGCGTCCCGCCCTATTACTCAAATCAGCTCTATGACCTGCGCGGACACATCGAGCTGGTTCGGCAGCGTCTGGACATCAAACCGCAACCGATCCGCATGGCGGCCGAATAGATAAGAACACGGGCGCCAAAGCCGCCGCCTGTTGCTAGCCGGCTCGTTGCCGCGTTCGTAGGGCATTTTCCGCCCAGCCTTCGGCCTGGCGGCTTGATCCATACCCCCTGCCAACGCCAAATTCACCGGCGCGGTGGGACCGGGTCTTGAGGCTGAGCGCGGGCGGCGCGCGCCGCGCTTGGGCGGCCTATGAAAAGCTGGAATTCGTCTGACGCAACGCGGTGTCGTTGGTTGTAAGATGACGCGTTCCCGATAAGATGCGAAATCTACAGGACAAAAATCAACGACAAATAGCGGGGGCGTCGTCGAAGGGATCTGTGCGCCTTTATCGGCTGCGTAAATATGCGAGACATTAAATTCAGGGCCTGGGAATCGGTTAACCGTCAGATGAACTATGACCCGCGCTTCATCGCCTGGGAAAGCGTAGCCGGTATGCCCCTTTATGCGATCAACCGCGCCAATAAGGAGGCTGACGTTGTTCTGATGGAATATACGGGGCTTCAGGATAAGAACGGCCGGGACATCTATGAGGGCGACATTCTCAAGGGAAGCAATGGTGGTCTGGTCAAATGCGAGGACGCGCTGCGCGCCCTCTACAGCTCTGCCGACATCGCGCGACAGCTTGAAGTCGTCGGCAATATCTATGAGAACCCCGAGCTTCTAAAGAAATAATCGGAGCCTTGCGGTCGCGGACTTCAATCGGTCGCCTCGCAACCGGCGATGCGACCGCCAGCTTGGCGATGAAGCCGAAGGCAATCGCGCTCACCGCGCGCGCAGAGGTCCGCGACCGCGAGGCCATTGGTTTTGACGAACGCAAAAGCCTGCGACCACGTCTGGCGCGCGCTTGTGCCGCTGCGCGCGATTTTGCCGGCGCGATCGTGTTCATCATCGCCCCCGAAAACCACCGCATGTTGTCGATCGATCGCCCCGCGCGCCTGTTCCAGCCGCGGCGGAAAGTCAAGGTTTGCCGCGTCATGATCGAGGGCCTCTGCGCCGCGAGCTCACGGCAGTGTGGTGGCGTCGGCGAGCAACCCCAGCAAACTCAGTCCAACAGCCATCTACGCCAAGACCGGCGCACACGGGCGCACACCTGGCAACGCTTGGGGGCGTGCAGGCGCCGCGCGACCTTACTCCTTGCGGTCGCTCAGCTTTGGCCGGCGCTTTGCCTTTGCCGCCGCGCTCGGCTTTTTTAGTCGTTCTCGCCGCACATCCGTACGCAGGGCATTATTTTCCAGCCGCAGGCCGCGGTCGCCCGCTTCGCTCCGTTGCGCCAGCGAAGGTGAGGCCGCGCCGCCCAACAACCCGGCCGCCATGGCTGCTGCGATCATGATTGGCTTCATGCTCGTCTCCGAGAACACTAGAAGGCCATGTCAAGTCTCGGACCTATTTCGAGATCGCGATAGTGCCTGAGCGGCACGTTCGACGTGCGCCATTCATAGCTGGCGCTGGTCGTCAGCGAAATGTTGTTGGCAATACTGTACCGCAAGCCGAGCGAGGTAGAGTAAATAATGTCCTGCCGTCCCTCATTGAGGCCGTCCGTAAACCAATAGGCCTCCACGAACGGCGTTGAGACCACGGACCAGCGCGACGTAATCCTGGCTTCAAAGGGCAGCAGCAGATCGAGCCGATAGCGTCGCGCCTCGGGGACGTCGGCAAACCGGTAGGACAATTGCGCGGTCGGAGAAATGGTAAATGGCCCGTAGCTGAAGTCGCGCATCGTAGAAATCTGCACGTCGTCGGCGATGAATAGGAGATCCTGGTAGACGCCGGCGAATTCGAACCGGTGCTCGTAGCTGACACTGGTTCGCCAATCCAAGATGTTCCTTGTCAGGCGTGCGCCGAGCAGCGCAAAGGTTTCGTTTCCAATCTGTTCTTGCGCAAAGGTGTCGAAGGATGAGCGCCCGTAGAGGCGATAGGAAATATCCGACGTCAGTTTTCCATCCAGGCGCAGCAGCACGTCGGGTTCTGCGTAAACGTCGCGCCGCCGATCGTCGCGCCTGAACTGGGCATTGTTGGTATAGGTTGGAGAAAACGAGACGAGCACGCTCCATTGCGGCCGATGGACCGCCTCCGGCGCGGCCTCGTCGGCAGCCAGTGCGTGTTGCATCCCCAGCAGCCCAAAGGCGCTGGCCAAAGCGTTCAGCTTCCGCACAGACCCAGACCTCAAATCGTGAGGGGAAATCTCTGACCGGCACCGCGGGTGACTGACGACGCGCAAAAAAGGTGAAAAAGCGCGATGAAGACAAAACGACTCAAACATTTGGGCTTTCGATTCTAAGCGGTCCTCGGCATCAAAGCCAAGATGCTTTTTGGCCCGTACACCACTTTTGCGCCGTGTTTGCTGTGGTTCCCTCAGCATCCGCCAAGCCCCACCCGGCACGATGCTGCGGCGCGTTGCCTTGCACCCACAAGCCTTAACGCCTCCCCAGTGCGCTCGGCCGCGCACGAACCAAGCACCGACCGCGCACGCCCCACGCAACCGTCGGCGGACGACAGCCCGCGACATTCAGGGTTCTCATGCATGTACAAACGCGATCACCCTGCGCACACCCTCCTGGCATCGCCCTGGCAAGACCGGCGCCCCCGCGAGCCAGTGTGGTGCCAAATTCAAGGCCAAGTTCAAGGCCACATTCAAGGAGAGTGAAGCCATGCCCGAACTCGACCGCCGGAGCGTCCTCGCAGCCATACTGGGTGGGGTCGCCGTCGCCGGCAGCACAAGCCTCTTGGTTGCAACAACAACGCACGCGGCCACGCCCGCCGGCTTTGCCCCCACGACATCGACGTCGGGACCAGGTCCCGTCGAAAAGGCGCAAGTCGTTGTGGTCGGGCCGCGTCGGCGGCGACGCCGGCGGTGCTGGTGGAGCCGCGGCCGTCGCGTTTGCGGCTGGCGCTGGTAGCTGGCTCACGCCATTGCCCGAGGCGGGAGAGCCTCGGCGGGCTGGCGCAAAAGATCGGCGGCCGGCCCGGGGATATGCCGACGACAGATGAACCGGAGCTAGGGCAGCCCCACGGCAAAGGGTGAGCGCGCGCCCTTATCGGGGTTTCCCTCGATGTCAATTGGCCGCAAAGGGAGGCAAGAATGCCTGAGCAGAAACGAAAGGGGGCGAGAGATCAGCGCGTGTCATGGCACGCATACTTATTGTCGACGATCAATACTTAGTCCGGCTCGGGATTCGCAGGATTCTTCGTGCTCACCCGGGCCTGAAGGTGGTCGGCGAAGCCGGCGACGGCGAAGATGCCGTAGTCATGGCCGCCGAAACCGAGCCCGATGTCATCCTGCTCGAGTACTTGTTGCCCCGCATCACCGGTTTGGAGGTCGTGCGCCGTGTCCGCGCGTTGCGACCCGAAACCGAGTTTTTGATGTTCACCCTGCATGACAACGAGGTCCTGATCGAGCAGGCACTGAAGGCCGGCGTGCGCGGCTACCTGTTCAAATCGGATCCGAGCCATGACCTGATCGCTGCCCTGACAGCGCTTGCCGGCCATCAGCCGTTCTTTACCAGCAAAGTCTCCCTGCTCCTGCTCGAGGCGCTGCTGGCGACGCCCGATGAGGGCTCCATCATTACCAACCGCCAGCGCTGCATCGTGCAGCTGATCGCCGAGGGCTATCAAACCAAACAGATCGCCAAAATTCTCGGCATCGGCCTCAAGACCGTGGAGACGCATCGCGCCCACATCATGCACCGGCTCGATCTTTCCTCATCGGCGGCCTTGGTGCGCTATGCCGTGCGCGCCCGGCTGGCGGAGGCTTGAGTGGGGCGCCGCGCACGCTGATCAGCGCTTGATCCCGGCCATGTCCTCCAGCACGGCGCACACGGAGGCCGTGTCGTGGGCGGCGTGTCCGCGCTCAAGGCCCGAGCGATAGATGGGCTCGGTGGCGCTGAACAGGGGTGTCGGGCAGCCGAGGTTAGCGGCGAAGGCGCCGATTACGGCCATGTCTTTTTGCCAAATCGAGCAGCGCATGCTGGCGGGCTCGTAGCGGTTGTCCGCCATCAATGGTGCGCGCAACTCAAACACGCGCGACGTTCCCGCCCCTGCCGCAATCACCTCCACGATCTGCTGCGGCGCCAGCCCGGCTTTCATCCCAAGCACCATGGCCTCGGCGCTGGCAACGTTGTGAATCGCAACCAACAGATTGGCGACAAACTTCATCTTGGTGGCGTTACCGTAAGCACCGAGATTGAAGTACTTGCGACCAAGACCGAGGAACAGCGGACCCAGGCGCTCGATCTCGGTGCTGCTGCCACTGGCATAGACGACGAGGTCCTTGGCTTGGGCCTGTGCGCCAGTCCCGGACAACGGGCAGTCCAGCGCAGTGTGACCCTTGGCCGTCAGCACCGCGGCAAACGCCTCCTTATCTTCGAGCGACAGCGTGCTCATTTCCAGGACGACCAGGGGAGCGGGCGACGCTGCGGCGATCGTCTCGGCCGTTGCGATGGCAGCCCGCGCGCTCGGGAGAGAGGTGATGATGTCTGACGCTGCGGCGGCAACGGCGGCCGCATCGTCGACCACCTCGACCCCCTTCTGCCTGGCGGCCGCCATCGCCTTGGCCTCAATATCGAAGCCGATGACGCGCCAGCCGCCGGCCACGAGATTGCTGGCCATGGCCCCGCCCATAAGGCCGAGACCAATGACGCCGATGCTGCGCTGGGGCGCATCGGGCTTATGCAAGGTGTCGGCCATCCTGCTCTCCTGCTGCGGCTCGCCTCAATGCGCCGCCGTTATCCCATGGTACTGATCGCACCGGAGCTTGGACAAGCCTGGGACGGCCCATGACCGACCTCGTCGGCTCAAGAGGCATCGGGGCAATCCCCCCTCTCCACTCGGCAAGCCGGGATGACGCCTGGGTACGCGCTTGCAGGGCGCGCGGCGGCAGGCGGCGCCGCCCCTCAGGACAGGCCTCACGGCGCTGGCGCACCGCCGCCCACAGAACCGACGGGTTCGGCGCCCGGCGGCGGCGCCGCCACCACGACCGTTGTGTTTGCCAAAGTGGCGTGGATCAGAAGACCGAGCAGGCAGAGCAGGACCACGAGGATCGACGTCGTCTCAAGGGCTCGGCCGAGGCTGATCGGGTTTGCATTTTTTCGCAGCATGAGATCCTCCAACGCCAACAGGTCGACTTGTTGCATCGGATCGCTCGGCAGGCGCTGCCTGAGGCACCTTGCGATCCCGTTAGTCACGGGCAGTTGCCCCCAATGGACCCCTGACGCCCTGACGACGTTTGGGCTTGGCTCAAGGGCTTGGCGCCGGCGAGATGTCGTAGGGCGGCAAGGGTCGCAAGGCTCACCTCAACCTCCCGCTCGCTCAAACGGCAAGCCGTGACGGACTGATCCTGTCCACACCACGGTTCGCTGGCGCCCGTGTCAGAGGCGAACGCGTGCACCGGCAGCGTCACGCAACCGGCACCGCAAATAAGAAGTGCACTGACGGCAGCAATCATCAAACCTCTCGTCACAAAATCTCCGGTACCCGCAAGGCTCCGCTCACGTACTCGGCCTAACAGTCCGTTCGCGCTCACCGGTTTGGGCTCAAGGCGGCATCGGCCAGGACCCCGCGCCCCAGGTTGTGCTTGTCGTTGCTGGGCCCTGACACCCGAGACTCCCTGTAACGACGGCGCATTCCCAAGACCGGCGCCGGATCGGAAATTTATTTTTGCCTCGCATCGGGAATAAATTCCCCGACGTCAGGATCTAAGTATAAATGCACCATGCCCCGGGGTTGCTGAGAACGGGAATGGTCGCAAAGACGCCATTTGAAGAACTGGTGACGCCACACTTGCCGGCGGCGTTCAACTTGGCCTACTGGATCATGCGCAGCCGCGAGGAAGCAGAGGATGTTGTCCAGGACGCCTATATGCGCGCTTTCCGGGCTTTCTCCGGCTTCCGCGGCGCCGCGGCGAAGCCATGGCTGCTCGCCATCGTTCGCAACGTTGCCTATCGGGCCTTGCAAAATCGAAAACGGACCGCAAACGTGATTTTCTTCAGTGAAGATCTCAAGCACAGGGACAAGGAGGTCCTGAGTGAAGCGGTGTCGGCGGAACCCTCCGCCGAAAGCATGCTGGTGGCGGCCGAAGAGAAGCAACGGCTGCTGTCTGCCCTAGCGGCGCTTTCCGTCGATTATCGCGAAGTGATCGTTCTACGCGAATTGGAGGGTTTAACCTATAATGAGATCGCCGAGGCGATCGAAGCACCGGTTGGCACGGTGATGTCAAGGCTGTCACGGGCCCGCGCGGAGCTTCGCGATCGCTTGGCACGGCAGGTCGCCAAGGACGAACCCAATGCAATGTAGAGAGGCGCACGATGTCCTGAGCGCCCTTCTCGACGACGAAGTTGGCGTCGAGCAGCAGCAGGCTGCGAGAGCGCACATCGCCGGCTGTTCGCTGTGTGGGGAGGTCGCGCGTGATTATCGCCGCATCGGCGATAAGCTGCGTACGGTTGCCCGGATGCCCGCACCGGCCGACCTTGCCGGCAAGGTGCTCGCCCGGCTCGCGACCGAGGCGCACTCGGCCAACGACAATCGACGCTTCAATTGGCGCGGCTTCGCGCAACAAGCCGCCACGCTGCTCCTCGTCTGTGGTCTGTCGGGCCTCGTGGGCTGGCATCTGGCCCAATCTAACTTCGAGCGGCGCCGCTTGGAGCGCGACGTCGTCGCTGCCCACGTGCGCTCATTGCTGCAGGACAGCACCGTGCAGATTGCCTCCTCGGAAAGCCATACCGTCAAACCCTGGTTCAACGGTCGCATCGAGTTTGCCCCGACCGTCAAGGACCTGACGGCCGAAGGCTTTCCTCTGATCGGAGGCCGCCTCGATTTTATCGACAATCGGCGGACTGCGACCCTGGTCTATAAACGCCGCCGCCACCTCATCAACGTCTTCATGTGGCCCGCGGACGGACAGAACCCGAAGACCCCGGTCCCGTCGCTGCTGCAGGGCTACAATACGGTCACCTGGACCGCTGGCGGCATCACCTTCTGGGCCGTGTCTGACCTCAACGCCAAAGAGTTGGGCGAGCTGCAAGGCCTGCTCTAACCACGAACGCCGCGGTAGGCCCGGCCATGGGGTCCCCCCGATGGGGACAATCGCGCGCCCGGCTGAGCCCTGGCCGGGCGCGGTTCATGTCGCTTTTTTCAGTGAGCCGCGTGGCGCGATGTTTCCGGCGCGATCACGCTGCTCACCGGGAGCAGTCCGCTTTTCTCGTTTTGGACGATAAGGCCGACCAGGGTCTCGCGCTCGGCCCTCAGCTCTTCCATGCGCACGAAGCGGCTTTCGCCGAGTTTGTTTCTCACCAAGCCACTGTACTCGATGTTGACGTCCCTCAACCGGCGTCGGATTGCAATCATGTCGGTGCGAGTCATGGTCCACCTTCCCTCGATTGGTCCCACACCCCCGCATGATTCGTGTGACACGATCGCGGCGCTGAGACGGCCGAGGCCATGTTTGCCGCGCGGGAAAATCAAATTTTTTCGGCGCCCGCCGATCGGCGGTGCACACATTAATGCCGCGAATCGATGTGCCAATGGTGATGCGGGCTTTCGGGAGGAAAGCGTGAAACGAACGTCTTTGAACCGCACCTTTGCCAAGCGAAATCCAGCGCGAGTGTTCAATAGCCCCTCTGACATCGTCGAGGAAATGCTGCTCACACGCGGCGAAAAGCTCGGCACCCTGGATCGCTGGCGCCAAAGTATTCTCGACCAACTTGAAAGCCACGACGCAGATTTGCGAGGCTGCGGAGCCTTCTCGCAACTGCTCGGGCAAATCGAGGAAGCCAAGCACCGTCTCAGCACGGGCTTGTCGTAGGTTGCATCGGCGTTGCCTCACAATAACTGCTGGCAGCGAGGGTGGCGGCGCGTCACCACCCTCGCTTTTGCAACTTGTACTTTGCAAGCGCCCCGTTTAGGCGCCAATCTTTCTGCCTGCGCCCCTTAGTTGGTCGACTTGAACAGCGTGGCATAGCGCTGCACGTCGTCCTTGAGGATCTGGTCGAAGCGATCAGGTGAGGTGCTGACCAGCACCGCACCCTGCGGCTCAAAGCGCCCCTTGACGTCCGGCATGCGCACGACCTCGGCGATGTCGCGGCTGGCCTTGTCGATGATGGCTTTCGGCGTACCCGCGGGCGCCAACACTCCGAACCATGAATCGTACTCGAACTCGGAGAGCCCCGCCTCCTTGAAAGTCGGCACATCGGGCAGCACGCTCAAACGATCGGGACCGGTGACGGCCAAAGCCCGCATGCGGCCGCCCTGGATGAGATCGCCCGCCGCCGCAAAGAACGAAAACCCCATCGCGACGTCACCGCGAATGATGGCCGTATGCGTTTCGGGAAGGCCCTTGAAGGGCAGGTGCACGATATCGGTCTTGGTCGTCTGTCTGAACAGTGCCCCGGCGATGCCGGTCGTGCTGCCCAGCCCCGCCGAACTGTAGTTGAGATCGCCCGGCTTGGCGCGGGCCAGTTCCACGAGCTCCTTGACGTTTTTCGGCCCGGAGTCTGGCGGCACCACCAGGATCAGCGGCGTGACGGCCACCTGCGTCACGCCGACAAAGTCGCGCACCGGATCGAAGGCCAAATTCTTGTTGAGGTGCCCGATGACGGTATGTCCGTTCGAGGACAGCATCAGGGTATAGCCGTCGGGCGTGGCCTTGGCCACACTGGCGGTCCCGGCAAGTCCCGGCCGGTTTTCGACCACCACCTCTTTGTTCCAGCGCTGTTGCAGCTTTTCGGCGACCACGCGTGCCAGCAGGTCGGTCATGCTGCCGGCCGAGAACGGCACAACCAGGCGCACCATTTGCTCGGGATACTTGGCGGCGTCCTGCGCCAGGGCCGCAGCGGCGAGGCCAACGGTCGCCAGCAAAGTGAGCAGCAGGTTGGCTAACTGGCGCATGCGAACGTCCCCCTTTTTTGATCCACCCGTTGCGCGTCGCTTCCGAAGATCGCGGACAAAACCCAACCTCCTGGCGCCAACGCACTCTGGGCCACGGCCTGCGCGGTGCCACCGAGCCGCCGCCCGCCGGTATCGTATCTGCTCTCAACCGCGTTCGAAAGCACTCGAGCGTACCCCCGACCGAGGCCCGGCCTCGGCCCTCGACCCGCCAGCTTGGGGGCCAGCTTGGGGGCCAGCTTGGGGGCCAGCTTGGGGGTAAGCCGGCAAACGGCGTCTTTTGCCCGGCTTGCCACACGTTGCCGGGCAGCCCCGGCGATGGGAACGGGGCGCCGCGCGCACTCGGTCAGCTCGGGAAGCGGCAAATCCCAAACCCATCGCGTGGGTCGGTGAGGACCGTTGGGAGGCGTTGGGCCTTTGGGCAATGGGCGCTCTCAAGGCCGCGAGGCGCACTTGGGCGTGCCCGCCGGCGCGGCACGCCCTGCAGCCGCGCCCGGCCCAACCCGCTAGCGTACCGGTCGCCCTGGGGCGACCGGTGGCATCGGCCAGTTACTTAGAGTTACTTAGAGTTACTTAGAGGCACTAAGAGCCACTCAAGCGTGGCTTAGAGCGTCAATTGGGGAGGTGCTCGCGCAGGTTCGCCGCAGCCTGGCGCCAGTCACCCGTACGAGGGGCCGGCGGGTTCGGCTCGTAGGCCGGCACGTCGATGGGCGCGTTCTCCAGCGAGGCATAGGGGCTGCGCGGCATCGGCAAGGCGCCCATGCGCGTGGCCAACGACTGCAACTCACGCAGGATCCCCTCACGCCGCATCTCGTGCTCAAGGGCAACATTGCGCACGTCTTGAAGGAGCTTCTGGTCGGCACGGTTCAGCGCCTGCCCCAGGGCCCTGACCAGGTCCTGTTCCCTGCGGGCAAGCTGGTTCATGCGAACGCGCATTTCCTCGATCTGCTCGACGAGAGTCGTCGTCATTGCTGATATCCCTCTTCTGTCGATCGCCATGGCCTGTGACGAATCACTGGCCAAAAGCATCCCTGACGAGTTTGGTGATGAGGAGGCGAAACCGCGACCCAAGCAGACACGCCTCGACCTGCGCATCGAAGCTGCGCGCGTCGCCGAAGCTCAGCATTGCCGACCTGCAAAATCGGCCACCCCCTGTGAGAACAAACGCCTTGACGAACGATGCGGTCCTCGACCAGGACTGGCGCACCGCCGAACACAACGAGAGAACTGGAAAGACCCGAACCGACACGCCGCAAACTCAAAAGGCGAATCACCTGCCTTGACCATGGGCGGCCAATATCGATAACGAATGAGGCGCACCAACATTTCCTCTTCACGGAAATGTGCTTCCCGGGTCTTTGATCCAGCCCAGGGCGCCCTCGCAAATGGGCCCGAGGGACGCTGGGGCGGCGGCGCAGCGTTGCCGCGCTTGCGCCCGTGGCGTCTCCATCGCTGTTGGCCGCCGTGATTCGCGGGCCTGCCCCCGGGCACAAAAAGGCCCCGGGCGCGGGACAGTGGACCTTTCGTGCGTGGTGTCTGGCGCCAACGCGAGCCGAGTTTGGTGCCTCGCCCGCTACAGCCCCAACAGCGCCTTGGCATTGCCGCCGCAAATGGCCGCCGTCGTGGCCGCATCGAAGTCGCAGGCCGCAACGTGCCCCACGGGATCGTAGTCGGCCATGTCGAAGGGATAGTCGGTGCCCATGACGATGCGGTCGGCGCCGTAGAGGCGCACCAGTTCCTGCAGCTGATGTGGGGTGAAAACGATCGTATCGAAGTAAAGGCGCTTCAGATAGGTGGTCGGCGGCAGCGGCAGCGTTCCGTGCGAATCCGAACGCGCGCCCCAGGCATGATCGATGCGTCCGGCATAGGCCGCCAGATAGCCGCCGCCGTGCACGGCCAAAATCTTCAGCTTCGGGTGCCGTTCCAGCACGCCGTCGAAAATCAAATAGTGCACGGCGATGCTGGTTTCCAACGGATTGCCGATCACATTGTTGAAGTAAAACCGAGACAGGCGGCCGGCATCGGTGAAACCGTTGGGGTGGATGACGACCAGCGCGCCGAGCGCCTCGGCCTTCTGCCAAAACGGTGCAAAGCTTGGGTGCGATAGCTCCTCGCCGTTGACGTTGGTGAGGATCTGCACGCCCTTGAAGCCGAGCTGGGTCACACAGCGCTCGAGCTCCTTTGCCGCTTCGTTGCCGTCCGGCATCGGCACCGTGCCAAAGCCCCTGAAGCGGTCGGGCCTGCGGGCCACGAATTCGGCAATGCCATCGTTGATGATTCGCGCCGCCTCGACGGCGATCTCGGTCGGCACGGCGTAGTAGCACTGCGGCGGCGGCGGCTTGATCACCTGCATATCGACGCCCATGGCGTCGAGATCGGCCAGCCGCTGCTCGAGGCTGGCGCGCGCCACAATGTCGGCCTCTTGCTTTTGATTGAGCGCCTTGGTCTCGGCGTTGGCAAACCGCACCAACGGGGAGGCGACCGGCGACAGATGTGGCTTCACGAATTCGCTCGCCCGCGGCACGCCCAGGTGCGAGTGCAGGTCGACGGTCAGGCTTTTCGGCCTGATTTCGCGCCCGGGCCGCACCTGCGCGCGCGCCGCCGTCGGCCCATACTTGTTCCATTGGCTCATGGGGTCCTCCTCAAATGCTCTTGGCTGTCCCTAACGTCCGGCCGACGGCCTGCAATCGATGGCCTTTGTTGTCCTGCCCGCCCACGTCAGTGCACGCCCAGGTGCTGGGCGACGATGGCATCGTCCAAGGCGATCTGGCCCGCCAACCCGCTGAACACCACGTGCCCCGAGTTCAAGATGACGATGTCGTCGGCCAAATCCAACGTCAGCTTGATGTTCTGCTCCACCAGGACGATCGAAAGCCCCTCGCCCTTGAGCCGGGCAATGGTGCGCCCGACGTCGGCGACGATCTGCGGTGCCAACCCCTCGGAAGGTTCATCCATCAGCAACAGCCGTGGATTACCCATCAGGGCCCGGCCGATCGCCAACATCTGCTGCTCACCGCCGGAGAGCAGACTGGCGAGCTGATGACGCCGCTCGGCGAGCCGGGGAAACATCTGAAACACGGTGTCGAGGTTCCAGGTGGTCTTGCCGGCGACGATTGGCTTGCGCGCGGCCACGCTCAGGTTCTCGCGCACCGTCAGGCTACGAAAGACGCGGCGGCCTTGCGGCACCAGCGCCACGCCGCAGGCGGCAATCGCTTCCGGCGTGAAACCTGCAACGTTCCTGCCGAACACCGCCACGCTACCGGCGCGCGGCGGCAACAGGCCGACGGCGACGTTCATGGCGGTGGTTTTACCGGCTCCATTGCGGCCAACCAGACCGAGCAAGCGTCCCGCGCCCGCCGCGAACGACACCTGCTGCAGGGCATGGCTGTCGCCATAGTAGGCATCGACCTGGCGCAGCGTGAGGGCTTCAGGCGCCAAGGTACACCTCGCGGGTGCGCGGATCGGCCACCACCGCAGCGCGCGTGCCTTCGACGATCACCTCGCCGAAATGCAAGAGCGTTATGCGGTCGGCGAGCTCGAGGGCGACGTCCATATTGTGCTCGATCATCACCACGGTCACCTCGCGGGGGATGCCGAGCAGCAGCTTCTGCACGTCGCGGCGCTCGTCAACCGAAAGGCCGGCGAACGGTTCATCGAGCAGCAGGAGCTTAGGGTTTTGCGCCAGCGCCATGGCAATCTCGACGCGTCGGCGCTCGCCATAGGAGGTCTCGCCCAGCGGCCGCTCGGCGATGTGAACAAGGCCAACGCGAGCCAGCACGGCGCGTGCCTCAGCAACGAGCGCGCGCTGCGAGCCCAGATCGCGCAGCGCATTCCAACGCAATGGCGACAGGCCGAGCAATGCCAGCATGATATTGCGCACAATGGTGTCGCGCGCAAACAGCGTAATGATTTGGTAGGTGCGCGCCATGCCGAGATGCGCGCGTCGGCGGCAAGGCGCAGCCGTGATGTCGCGACCGAACAGCCTGATTTTGCCGCTGTCGGGGGTGAGCTCGCCCGTGATCAGATTGAAAAGCGTGGTCTTGCCCGCCCCGTTCGGGCCAATGAGCAGCCGCCGCTCTCCCGGGGCGACGGCAAGGCTGACATTGCGCGTCACGCGCAGACCGCCAAAGGCCTTGCTCAGGCCGTCGATTTCGAGCGCCGTCATCGCGACGCCTCCGGTGCGCCCGTCGCCCGCGCCGTGACCGCACCCTTGCCGCGCAAGGCCTGCCAGCCGGCGCGCCACAACCGCACCGAGCCGGGCACCAGACCCTCCGGCATGAAGCTGATGATGAGGATGAAAATAATGCCGAGCACCAGGTTCCAGCGTTCGATGTAGGCACTGACCACGTTCTTCATCACCACCACGATGGCGGCGCCGAAGATCGGCCCGAGCAAGGTGCCGCTGCCCCCCGAGATCACCATCAGCAGCGCTTCCGCCGAGGTCGTCAGCGCCACCACCTGCGGACTGATGAACTGGTTGTAATAGATAAAGAGCAGCCCGGCCACGCCGGACCAGAAGCCGGAAAAAAGGATGGTCAAGAAGCGTATCAGCCAGACATTGTAGCCGAGCGCCGTCATGCGGCGCGCCTGGTCGCGGGTACCGACCAAACTTGCCCCAAACGGCGAGCGCACGAACACGGCCATGCTGGCGACGGCGAGCAAGAACACCAGGAGCGTCGCGTAGTAAAATGCCGGCGCCGCCGCCAACGACAGCCCGAACGGCGCCGGCCGGCTCGACACGCTGATGCCATTGTCACCATTGGTCAGGCTCGCCCACCGGTAGGCGATGCCCCACAGGATCTGACCGATCGCCAAGGTGATCATCAGGAAGCCGATGCCCGTTGCCCTGAGCGCCAGGACGGCGAACACCGCCGAGGCCAGCAGCGTGACGATCAGCGCCACCAGCACGGCGAGGACATGGCCGTGGCCGGCGGCAAGCACCATCGCGGCGGCGTAGCCGCCGATGGCAAACAGGCTGGCATGGCCGAGCGAGGTAAGCCCGGCGTAGCCGACCAGCAGGTTCAGCGCCAGCGCCAGGACGGCCCAGATCAGGATCTGGCTGGCGATATTGATGTAATAGGAGTTGCCGATCCACATCGGCAGGCTGAGCAGGACCGCGATGGTGAGCGCACGCGCCAGGTAATGGGCGTTGCGGCGGCTCACGGCACCACCTTGCCGAACAGACCTTGCGGCCGTAGCACCAGGATCACCAGCATCGGCAAGAACAGGATCACATAGGCCAGATCGGGAAACATCGCCTGGCCGAAATTGTAGAGAAAGCCGATCAGAAAGCTGCCGACCAGCGCCCCCAGCAAGCTGCCGGTGCCGCCCAGGATCACCACGATCAGCGCCAGCGGCAGCATCTCGAAGTCGAGACCGGGATAAACCGACAGGTAGGGCGCCCCCATCACCCCGCCGAACCCGGCCAGCGCCGCGCCCAGCGCGAACACCAAGGTGAAGAGTTGCGAGACCTTGATGCCGACCACCCGGGCGATGGGGGCGTCATCGACGCCGGCGCGGATCTTGGCGCCAAGCCGCGTCCAATCGACCAGCAGCCACAGCGCGATCGCCACCACGAGGCCAACGGCGACGATCACTAGCCGGAACAGTGGAAAGTAAAGTCCCGCCACCTGCACCACACCGCGCAGGTGCTCGGGCGTGCCCGGCTGCCAGGGGTCGCCCGTCCACAGCATCAAACACAGGTCGGCGACGATGAAGGCGCCACCCAGGGTCAACAGCACTTGCGGCAAGGGGTCGCCGGCAAGCCGCCGCAGCAGCACGCGCTCGATAAGGCCGCCGATCAGCGCCAGGGCGGCCGTGCTCGCCAGCGCCGCCAGCCAGAAATTGTAGCCGCGCGCCAGCAAGGTTACGCCCAGGTAGGCCCCCAGCATAAAAAACGAGCCGTGCATCAGATTGGGAATGCGCATCAGCCCGAAGATCAGCGAGAAGCCCGATGAGAGCAGGAACAGGAGGCCACCCAGCGCGATGCTGTTGACGGCCAAAGTCAGCCACAAGCTCATCTGGCCTCGCCCCGGTCACGTCGCTCGATCTTGCGAGCCCTCAAGTACTGACCACCGGCACGCACCCAAATTGCCTCCGCGCCGCCGCGCTAGTTCTCGAGGTTCTTGGCCGGCGGGTAGTC
>Ga0134122_10001349_pt1 | contig 17676 bp, 13 predicted proteins | sample KB302_FD_96461 | JGI IMG/M metagenome (GOLD analysis project Ga0134122, IMG submission 96461) | Terrestrial soil microbial communities without Nitrogen fertilizer from Kellogg Biological Station, Michigan, USA - KB3-0-2 | ecosystem: Environmental > Terrestrial > Soil > Unclassified ... | reverse complement strand
GTTCCGCCATATCCGCGAGTTTCACAACGAACGCCGAAACCCCACACCAGCCGCTGAGATCACGGCGGCGCCGGTTGAAGTCGAAGAGATCTGGCATAAGAGGCAAAACCACATCCCTGGCCTAATCTCTCTTCTGGCGCATGCCTGCCTGGCCACAGCCTGGATTGTTTTTTCCGTGGTTCATCCCCGCATTCAGAAAACTGCTGAGGTGATCGATGTCCTTATTGAGCCGGTCGCACCGTCTCACGCGCCTTTAACTCTCAAGCCTGGCGGTGGCGGGGGAGGCGCGAAGGCCCCCACTCCGGCGTCCAGAGGAGTCCTTCCAAGAGCCGATGACAAGCAACTGGTGCCTCCGACACCCATCATCATCAACATGGCGCCGGAACTGATAGCCGAGCCCACGATCGTCGCACTGCAGCTCACGCCTCTTCCGACGCGCAGCACTTTCTTACAGCTCGGCGATCCCAATGGAGTGATTGGCCCGCCGTCTGCCGGGCCCGGCACCGGTTTTGGAATTGGCCCGGGCAACGGTCATGGCGATGGACCAGGTGATGGTCCGGGCGCTGGCCCGGGAACAGACGGAATTCCGGGAGGCCCCGGCGGAGGAAACCCCGTTGTCCAGATCGGTAAAGGTGGAGCTTCCGCCCCAACTTGTCCGGTACCTTCGACTGAACCGAACTACACCGACGATGCGCGCAAGGCGCATATTCAGGGCACGGTCCGATTGGATGTCGTCGTCAATAAGGACGGAACTGTTTCCGTATCCGGAATTACCCAGAGAATCGGTTACGGACTCGATGACGAAGCCAGGCAGTTTGTTGCGAAGAATCTCCGGTGCAAACCGGGCGTTTACCAGGGACAAGCCGTAGCCACTCCGGCAAGAATTGATGTGAACTTTCATCTATACTGACCAATGACAAATGAAAGAGCCCGTCATCATCAGCGCCGTCCGCACTCCAATTGGCAAGTTTCAGGGCGCTTTGAAACCATTCTCTGCCACTCAGCTGGGAGCCCTCGCCGTTCGTGCCGCATATGAACGCGCCGGCCTGAGACCCGCCGACATCGACGAAGTCATAATGGGCAACGTCGTCTCCGCCGGGTTGGGCCAGAATCCTGCACGTCAGTCCGCGCTCGGCGCCGGTCTGCCGCCTGAAGTTGCGGCGCTGACAATTAATAAAGTCTGCGGATCGGGCCTCAAAGCCGTCGCTCTGGCTTCCCAGGCCATTATGACGGGCGATTCCGAAATCGTCGTGGCCGGCGGTATGGAAAGCATGAGCAACACACCCTACCTGCTTCCAAATGCACGGGATGGATACCGGCTAGGAGACGGAACAATCGTTGATTCGATGATCCACGACGGGCTTTGGGACGCCTTCGAAAAGTATCACATGGGAAATACCGGCGAAATCGTGGCCGAAAAATACCGCATTTCGCGCGAACTTCAGGATGAATATGCCCTGAATAGCCACCGTAAAGCCGTCAGCGCGACTCGCGAGGGAAGATTCAAGGAAGAAATTGTAGCGGTGCAGGTTCCCCAGAAACGCGGTGATCCCATAGTGTTTGATGCCGATGAAGGCCCCCGCCCCGATGCATCGATCGACGCCCTTCGGGCTCTCAAGCCCGCATTCAAGAAAGATGGCACGGTGACTGCAGGGAATGCTCCTGGCGTGAACGACGGCGCCGCCGCACTGATCGTGACTTCCAGGGAGCGCGCCGTGCAGCTTGGCAAAACGCCGCTCGCGCGTATTGTGGGCCACGCGGTGAGTGGAATTGAACCGGCGCTGGTGATGATGGCTCCGGTCAAAGCGGTTCAGAAGCTGCTTGCCAGAACCGGCTGGACGATCAGCAGCGTGGATCTTTTCGAACTGAATGAGGCGTTCTCGGTACAGGCCATTGCCGTCATCGAACAATTGAATCTTCCGCCGGAAATGGTGAATGTAAACGGGGGCGCAGTGGCCCTGGGCCATCCCATCGGCGCAAGTGGAGCCAGGATTCTGGTCACGTTGCTGTTTGAGATGATGCGGCGTGGATCCACGCGGGGCATCGCGACGTTGTGCCTGGGGGGCGGGAACGCCGTCGCCATGGCGATTGAACGGTAAGCCCCGGTGGGAAATCGGCAAGAAAATGGAGCAAATTCACATCATCGGAATTGTCGGTGCAGGCACCATGGGAAATGGCATTGCTCATGTCGCTGCCCGTTCCGGCTTTCGGGTGCTCCTCTGTGACCTCGAGCAGATTGCTCTCAATCGGGCGCTCGCCACGATTTCTCGAAATATGGACCGCGAGGCCGCCCACGGCAAATGCTCCACCGGCGACAACACCGGTGCGCTTGCTCGAATATCGACCACGCTCCGATTAGACGACCTTGCACAGGCGGATTTCGTCATTGAAGCGGTAATTGAGCATGTTGACGCCAAGCTAAAGATTTTCAAGGGGCTGGATAACATTGTCCGGCCGGAAATCATACTGGCTTCGAACACTTCTTCGATCTCCATCACAAAGATTGCCTCCGTCACCCATCGTCCCGGCAATATCATCGGCATGCATTTTATGAACCCCGTACCGATGATGAGTCTCGTGGAAATTATTCGGGGCTTGGCAACTTCAGATCAGACTCAGTCGACGACGGCGCGGCTATCGGAATCCCTGGGCAAGACGCCGGTAACCGTCAACGATTCTCCGGGATTCGTGTCGAACAGAGTGCTGATGCCGATGATCAACGAAGCCATATACTGCGTCATGGAAGGTGTGAGTTCGGCAGAATCCGTGGATACCGTGATGAAGCTCGGCATGAACCATCCCATCGGACCACTCGCCCTGGCAGACATGATCGGTCTGGATGTTTGTCTTTATACAATGGAAGTTCTGCATACCGGTCTGGGGGATCCGAAACACCGGCCTTGCCCGCTTTTGCGCAGGATGGTGGATGCGGGATATCTGGGCCGGAAATCCGGGCAGGGATTTTTTAAATACGAACTGAAATCGGTGTAGTTCTGGACCTCCCCTGTCCACAAATGTAGGAAGCTGTGTCTATATGGTTCATTGTCAGAAGTGCACGACAAGAAATGCGCTGAACCGGGAGTTCTGCTGGAAGTGCGGAACCCGCTTATTGGTGTCGTCCGGGGGATCCGCCTTTGACGGGTCTCTGCCTTTCCTTGAAGAGCATGTCCTCGAACGGATCAGCGCACTGGAATACAACTTTGCCTCGCTGACCAAACGCGTCGATATGCTGATGGAGACCATCGAGCGGGTGGCGGCCAGCAACTTTATCGATCACACGATGATCGAAACGCTTACCGATTCGCTGGAGACGGCAGGCATCGATTTGGCCAATCTTGAAGCGGACTGGCGCCGCCGCATTGATTCGCGCATTCTCGAAACCGAAGAAGTCGAACGCCTCAGCACCCGCATGCAACGCATTGTGTCGGCCTTTCAGGGATCGGACCGGAAGCAATTCGGATTGTGGATCGAGAAATCCTACGATTTGATCGTGGCCGATCGCGCACCGGAAAGTCTGCATTTCCTGAAGTCCGCTGCCAAGGAAGATCCGGCCAATGCGGAACTGGCCTTGCTCCTGGCGGAAGTGCATTTTCAGGGTAAGGACTACGCCCGGGCCCTGGAATGCCTGCGTCCCATTTTGGAGGCAAAGCCGGACAGCTTTGAGGCGACGTTTCTATCCGGACTGATCCAGCAACGGAAGGGCGAACTGCACGATGCGCAATCCCGCCTCGAGCGCGCCGTCGGCCTGAAAATGGATTCCTCGGCCGCGCACGCATCGCTGGGATCGTTGCTCGCCGGTATCGGCAACAGCAAGCAGGCTCTGAAGCATCTTTCCAAGGCATTGAAATTGAAACCCAGCGCCGCGGTCCATTTTCTGTTGGGATCGGTTTACTACACCAATGGCGAGCACAAGCGCGCCATCCAGCATTTGAAACATGCCACGCAGATGGATCCACATTTCGACGAAGCGTTCTATCAACTTGGATTGCTTTGTCTGGAAATGAACTGGATGCGAAAAGCCCAGGAGTGCTTCAAGACGGCTCAGGCCCTGAACCCTCGCGAAACACGCTACCGCAAGCGCGTACGTAGTTTTTCCGAGGAATCCACTGGCCCCGATCCACTCAACGGACTGATCCGCGAAGAACTCCGCCTGGTTCAATACGGAAATCTGAAGCGGACTAAATAATTGGGAGAAAAGGAAGAAGAAAATGACTGAAGAAAGAATGGAAAAAAACAAAGCAATCGACCTGGCGTTCTCGCAAATCGAGAAGCAATTCGGCAAAGGCTCGATCATGCGTCTTGGAAGCATCGACCCCAGCCTGGCCCTGGAAGCGATTTCATCGGGATCACTCTCATTGGATGCCGCGCTCGGCGTCGGCGGTTACCCGCGAGGACGGGTGATTGAAATATTCGGACCGGAGTCGAGCGGAAAGACCACGCTGTCGCTGCATGCCATCGCGGAGGCGCAGAAAAACGGCGGAACCGCTGCATTCATCGACGCCGAACATGCACTGGATGCGACGTACTCGCGGAATCTTGGCGTCGACATCGACAACCTGCTGGTTTCCCAACCCGACAGTGGTGAGCAGGCGCTGGAAATTGCCGAAGTCCTGATTCGCAGCGGCGCGGTCGATATCGTTGTTGTCGACTCGGTTGCCGCGCTTGTACCGCGCGCGGAACTGGAAGGCGACATGGGCGACGCGCAAATGGGGCTTCAGGCCCGATTGATGTCGCAGGCGCTTCGCAAATTGACCGGCATCGTTTCCAAGTCCAAAACCACTCTCATCTTTATCAACCAGATTCGCGAGAAGATCGGGGTGATGTTCGGTAATCCTGAAACAACCACAGGCGGCCGTGCGCTGAAATTCTACGCTTCGGTGCGCGTGGATGTGCGGCGTATCGCGTCCATCAAAGACGGCGATGAAATTGTCGGCAACCGGACCAAGGCCAAGATCGTCAAGAACAAGGTAGCATCGCCATTTCGCGAAGCCGAGTTCGACATTCTTTACGGACAGGGTATTTCACGGGAAGGCGATCTGCTGGACGTGGCCGTGGAAAAGAACGTCGTCGACAAGAGCGGCGCATGGTTCTCGTTCCAGGGAGAACGCCTGGGTCAGGGACGCGACAATGCCCGGCAATTCCTCAAAGACAACCATGATTATCGCGGCCGCATCGAACTGGCTCTGCGGGAGATTATGGGGATGGGAATTCCAACCGTGCCGCCGGCTGCATCCGCAGTCGCGGCTGGTTCCGACAACGGAAACACGGCGAAGAAGAAATAGCGCGAAGCCGCGCCCGAACAATTGCAGGGGCGGGCGGAAGCCCGCGCCTGCAGCAAATCACCGGCTTGGGTAGGTCCCCAGCACGCGCAATGTCGAGCAAACTCCCGCCAGGTTTTTAATCGCCGCTTCGGCCATCTTCGACGTTCCCGGTTCGGAAACCAGATCAACATAAAACCAGTACTCAAACGGCGAGCCCTTGATCGGACGGCTCTCAATTTTAGTCAGGTCAATTCCCCGCTCCGCAAATGGACGCAGCGCCTGAACCAGCGCGCCGGGCGCGTTGGCGAGCTTGAAAACAATCGTCGTCTTGCACCGTACCGAATTCGAAGCAGTCTTGTTCTCGCGCGAAATCAGGAGAAACCGCGTGTAGTTCTCGGCATGATCCTGAATATTGTCGGCCAGAATTACGCCTCCGAACAATTCTGCAGTGCGTCTTCCGGCGATGGCCGCGGAATCCCGGAGGTTTTCCTTGATCACTTTTTCGACAGCGCCTGCGGTGTCGTATTCCGGAACCGCTTGAATGTCGGCGTGTTTCCGGAAAAAACTTTCGCACTGACCTAAAGCTACTGGATGGGAAAGAACCTTCTTCACCTGCTCCATCTTTACCCCGGGCGCTCCAACAACGGCGTGCTCGATACGGCACACGGTTTCACCGATAACAAAGAATTTGTATTGGTATAGCAGTTCCAGGCTTCCGGGGACCGATCCGGCCAGCGTATTCTCCACAGGAATCACACCATGCGCGGCAACACCGGTCTGAACCGCCTCGAACACTTCAACGAGGCTCGGACACGGTAGCAGATTCGCGGAAGGTGTCAGCAACTCCCAGGCTGCAATCTCGCTGAACGCCCCGCGGCTCCCCTGGAACGCGGCGTCGTAGGGGCCATTGGACGGTGTGTTGGTACTCATAGAACTCAAAAGTATAGCGTGGATTTACGCCGATGCTTTCGACGCGGAGATATGGACGGAGCGTTTTCCAATCTCAGCAGCCTTGGCTGCACGCGCATTTTCGACATCCTGCACCAGAGAGGTTGCCAGTGTCTCACTCATGACGTAGTCCCGATGAACGGCAATCACATCATCTGCCCCTCGAATGCCGAGAGTGATCCGGTCTGAGAATTCAAAGTCCGCCTCTTTACGAAGATCCTGGATGGCGCGCACGAGATCGCGCGCATCTCCCTCCAGTTCCAGCTCCGGAGTCACCTCTGTTGAAAGCGCCACGACAACTCCGTTTTCGGATTCCACCGAAAGACCCTGCTTTCCTACGAAAGTGATTTCCACTTCATCCGGCAGCAGCATGTGTGATCCAACCGACACCGAGCCATCGGCGTTTTGTGTGAAGCGGCCTTCCTTGAGATCCTTGATGATTGCCTGGACGGCAGCGCCGTACTTGGGACCCAGCTTCTTTGCCTGTGCCTTTGCGACGCGATCGGCGATATCCGATGCATTTTCGACAATCTCGATCGCCTTGACGTTCAATTCCTGCGCGACCGCACCGATCTGCCTGCGGAGATCCACTGCCGACGATAACGCCACTCGGGCGCTCGGCAACGGCTGACGAACCCGAATTTTTTCGCGGGCACGAATCGCAAGACCCGCGGTGATGATCGTTCGCGCCAGGACCACTTGTTGAGACAGCGCTTCGTTTATATATTTCGGCTCCGCCGCCGGCCAGCTTTCGAAATGCACGCTTTCGCGATGCCCGAGACGCTCCCAGACACTTTCGGCAACGAAGGGGCAGAATGGCGCCAGCAGAGTGGTGATCCGCGAGAGCACGCGATAAAGCGTGGCATAAAAGGCCATCTTGCGTGGTTGTCTGCGGTCGGCGCTCCAGACGCGGGTTCGGCTTCTCCGGATGTACCAGTTGTTCAGCGTGTCGAGGAATGGCGAGAAGAGCTGTGCCGCTTCGTGCAAGGCATACTGATCCATTTTTTCCGTTACACGCTGAACGACAATCTCCACTTCGGAAATAATGAAAAGATCGAGTTCGTCGAAGGAGTATTGATCGCTCCAGGCAATTTCCTCTGGCGAGACGCCATCGATGGCCGCATACGACGCAAAAAACGACAGTGCATTCCACAGCGGCAGAAGAATGGTTCGTGTCATCGCTTCAACGCCGTCGTCACGGAAACTCATGTCATCCATCTGGACGGCCGCAGATGAAAGCAGATACATCCGAAGCGAATCCGCTCCCAGTCGATCCATAATCACCAGCGGATCGGTGTAGTTCTTCAGCGACTTCGACATTTTCTTGCCATCTGCTGCAAGCAGCGTCCCGTTAACCAGGCAGTTTCGAAATGCCGGCCGCGCAAACAGCGCCGTCGACAGCACGTGGAGAACATAAAACCATCCACGGATCTGTCCCGTGCCCTCGACGATGAAGTCGGCCGGAAAATGTGAACGGAAATGCTCGGCGCGTTCGAAGGGATAGTGATACTGACCGTATGGCATCGAGCCGGACTCGAACCAGCCGTCGAGCACTTCGGGAGTGCGTTTCATGGTTCCACCGCACGCGCATGGGTACGTGATCGCATCCAGGAATTCTTTGTGCAGGTCGTCCAGCTTGTGTTTCGCCCGATCTTCAATCTCCGCGATGGAACCCAGCACTTCGCGCTTCCTGCAGACAGAGCATTCCCAAACTGGAATCGGCGTTGCCCAGTAGCGGTTGCGCGAAATATTCCAGTCGCGCGCGTTCTGAAGCCATTTCCCAAACCGCCCTTCCTTGATGGTTTCGGGATACCATTCGATCTCCTTGTTGCATTCGACCAGCTTGTCCTTGAGTTTTTCAACGTTCAGGTACCAGGCGTCGAGGGCCTTGTAGATGAGGGCCGTTCTGCATCGCCAGCAATGCGGGTAATTGTGCTCGACGGTTTCATCCTTCACCACCAGGCCAGCGTTCTTTAGATGCCGGATCACATCGGCGTTCGCTTCATGAACGTTTCGTCCGGCAAAGTCGGCGACTTCGCCAGTGAAATTCCCCTGCTCGTCGACCGGACAAATCGGAGTGATTTCCGCTTTGCGGGCAACCCAATAATCATCTTCTCCGAACGCCGGCGCAATATGAACGATGCCGGTGCCTTCGTCGGTTCCGACAAAGTCCGCGGCCAGCACCTGAAAGAGTTGCGGAGCCCGGTCCGCGAAATAGGGGAAGAGTGGTTCGTACCGCAGTTCTTCAGCAACCAGTTCGCTGCCGCTCAACTCGCGCAGAACTTCGATGCCTTCGAGTTCCTTCTTGTAACGGGCCAGAGCGCTTTTTGCGAGGATGTAGGTTTCGTCGCCCTTTTTGGCGTAAACGTAGGTGACCTCGGGACCTACCGCCAACGCCAGGTTCGAAGGAAGAGTCCAGGGTGTCGTTGTCCATGCCAGGAAGAAAGTGTTTTCGCTGCCGCGAACGCGAAACTTCACGGTAATGGTCCGGTCCTGCTTCATCCGAGTCGCATCGTCCATGCGAGTGTCCGACACGGAGAGCGCCGTCTGGCAGCGATAACAGTAAGGGCTGACGCGGAAATCCTTGTAGATGAGACCCTTCTTGTAGATCTCGGAAAATGCCCAGATCACGGATTCCATGAACGACGCATCAAGCGTCTGGTAGGGATGGTCGAAGTCCACCCAGCGGCCAATGCGATCGACATAAATCTTCCAGGCCGTGTTGAACGTGGACACCAGCTTTCGGCATTCCTTGTTGAAGGCCGCAACGCCAATACTCTGCTCGATCTCGCGTTTGTCCTTAATGCCGAGATTCTTTTCCGCCTGAGTCTCCACGGGAAGTCCGTGACAGTCCCATCCCCACGCACGCGGGACATAGAATCCCCGCATGGTCTTGTAGCGTGGAATGACGTCCTTCAGGATGCTGACGAAAATGGTGCCGTAATGAGGGCTTCCTGTAGGGAACGGCGGCCCGTCATAAAACACGAACTCCGGTTTTTCCCTGGAACGTTCCAGGGAACGCTCGAATGTGTGCTCGCTCTGCCAGCGTTTCAGCACTGTCTTCTCAAGTTCAGGGAATACCGGTTTCGACTCGACCTTCGTGAACATCAGGATAATGTAACAGGCCAGGGAATCTGGGGACAGGGGGGAAATTCACGACTCCGGAACCTGGACGCTTGCACGCCCATCCGAATCAACATATATTGACCGGTATATATGAAGACAATCTCGGTTAATATCTCCGAACCGGTGTATGACGACTTTGTGGAACACGCCCGCCGTACGGACCGCACTGCGGCCGAGCTTATCCGGGAGGCCATGGAACTGTTTCGTAACCAGCGCATCCGGCCGCGCACCAGCGTCGCCACAATGAAGCCGCTCGATCTCGGCAAGACTCTTCGCCCCCTTACGAGCCGCGATGACCTTCTGGGAGAAATGCTGAAGTGACCCATGGCCTCGACACTTCTTTTCTCGTCGCGGTCGAAGTTCGCTCCCACATCGAACACGCAGCCGCACGTGCCCGATTTCAACGATCGTTGAAAGCTGGCGACACATTTTCACTGGCTCCCCAGGTTCTTGCGGAGTTCATTCACGTCGTAACCGATCCCAGGCGATTTTCGTCGCCGCTCACGATGGAGCAGGCCGTGGAGCGAGCAGAAACCTGGTGGAATGCCGCCGAAATCCATCATGTTTTTCCAACGGCGGAGAGCACGCTGCTTTTTCTCGGCTGGCTGGAAGAACACAAACTGGGTCGCAAGCGGCTGCTCGATACCATGCTTGCGTCCACCATGCAGTCCAGCGGCGTCACCTCCATACTGACACTCGATCCGAACGATTTCGCCACGTTCGGAAACTTCACCTTCCCGAAATGAAACTGGAACCGCAAAGGCTAAAGATCCGTTGCCCGTGGGCATCAACAGAACCGAACCTCTCGTATCACGATCTGGAATGGGGCGTTCCCGTTCACGATGATCGAATACTGTTTGAGTTTCTGACCCTCGAGGGAGCTCAGGCCGGCCTGAGCTGGCAGACGATCCTCAAGAAGCGAGACAATTATCGGCGGGCGTTTCGCGAATTCGATCCGTCCGCTGTCGCCAGATTCACGCCAATTCGAATTGAAAAGCTAATGCTCGATCCGGGAATTGTCCGCAACCGGTTGAAGATCGAAGCCACCGTCAGTAATGCGAAAGCGTTCCTTAAAATCCAGAAAGAGTTTGGCAGGTTTGACAACTATGTCTGGAACTTTGTGGGTGGCCGCTCGAAGCTGAATCATTGGAACTCTTTCAACAAGATTCCTGCAAGCAGCGCCGAATCCGACCTGCTCAGCGCAGACCTCAGACGCCGTGGCTTTCGTTTTGTGGGAACAACGATCTGTTACGCCTTCATGCAGGCCGTGGGGATGGTCAATGACCACGTCGTCGACTGCTTCCGCCACGATCAGCTTCGGAGAGCGTTGTAGGCGCAGTCTATGACCGCGCACGATGTCTCAGTTCACGATCGTGCGCGGTCATAGACCGCGCCTACAACTGTTCGGTTGCCTTCACCAGCGTTTGAACCTTACCGTAATCCTTGAGAAACTGGCGGCCTTTGGGGGTGACGCCAATGACGGGACGAAGACCCTCGCCGGCGTCGATGTAGCCCTCAATGATGAGATTGTCGATGAATTCCGTAATCGTGCGGATGGGAAATGTCGAAAGAATGGCATATGTCGTCAGGCTGCGGAAATCCTGAATCGATACGTCTTCAGAACCCGCGAGAATCTTCGCGATCTTCCCCCGGCCAAGCTGCTCCTTGGCACGCAGAATGCACGAGAGCACTTTCAATGTGACGACCGTCGAGTCTTCTGTTGAAACAGATTTCGCGACCGGCGGCAGGACGGAGATTTCTTTCGCAGGCTGGTGCACCCGTTCCGCTGAAAGCTCGACGCGCTTGTCCGGCGCGCACCGGCTGCAGTTGCCGCAGTCCCGCACCTTGCTCCACTCGCCAAAGTAACGCAGGATGAACGAACGGTAGCAATGCTTCTTGAATCGGCTCGCATACTGAAGCATCACTCCCAGCTTCCGGTATTCGAATTCGCGCCGGCGTTCCAGTTCTGCAAAATTGAATCCAGCCAGTTCCCTGTCCTTCGGCCGCAGAATCCGCACACCGGAACCATTCGCCGAGTGAACGCGCTCGACGTATCCCGCGCGCTGCAGCAACGACACGGCAGCATGAAAACGTTGATCCATGCGTGCGGTCACTTTCTTCCACGGCTCGCCGATAACCACCGGTTCGCCGGCGCTGAGCAGTCTTGCAAATGTTTGCTTCAGATATTCGGCTGGCGGATGGCTTGCGTCGATGAACAGCTCGGGTATCCATTTGTCGGCGTAATTGAATAGCAAGAGACATTGAGCGGGCTCGCCATCGCGGCCGGCACGGCCGATTTCCTGATAGTAGGCTTCGACCGAATCCGGAATGTCGGCATGAACGACGAAACGCACATCGGAGCGATCGATTCCCATTCCAAACGCATTCGTTGCGACGATGATTCCCGCTTCGCGCGACATGAAGCGATCCTGAACGGCCTTGCGCTCCACGCTCGAGAGCCCCGCGTGGTATGCCACTGCATCGATGCCGTTGCGTCGAAGCGATCGATGAATGTCTTCCACGTTCCGCCGTGTGCCCGCATAAACGATTCCTGTCTTTGCCCCCTTGCACAAGCTGGCAATCGCCCGAACCTTCTCCGCAACGGTCGAAGTTTCCCGTACCTCGAGATAAAGGTTCGAACGGTCGAACCCGCTGATTATTTCGACGGCTCCCTCAATGCCCAGCTGCTTGACAATGTCCTCGCGGACGGCCGGCGTCGCGGTGGCGGTCAAGGCAATCACCGGCGGTTTACCAATTTCCACAATGATTCTTCGCAATCGCAGATAGTCGGGACGAAAATCGTGTCCCCACATCGAGACGCAATGCGCTTCATCCACCGCAAACAGGCTCACGCGAACGCGTTTCAATGCCGTGCGAAACTCGTCATTCTGAAACCGCTCCGGCGCGACATAGAGAATCTTGAGCTTCCCCTTGATCGCATCCTCGATGCGATCGTTCTGGATGTGGCGCGGAACCGTACTGTTGATCACCGAGGCGGGAATTCCCATCTCTTCGAGGTGATCGACCTGATCCTTCATCAGGGCGATCAATGGTGAAACGACAAGAGTCAAACCCGGAAGCGCGAGCGCGGGAAGTTGAAAGCACAGCGATTTGCCGCTTCCGGTGGGCATCACGCCAACCACATTCCGTCCCCCCATCACCAGGTCGACGATCTGACGCTGTGCCGGCCGGAAGTCTGCGAAGCCGAACTTTTCTCTGAGAAGCGCGGGCGTATCCACAACTTCTAAGCTTATCCATATGCCGGACAGAAAAGGACCGGCCGTTTCCAAATCGAAGCTTTACGAAGCCGTCTCCGTTCGCTATCTTTATAAGGTTTGCCTGAGCCGAGGTAGCTCAGCTGGTAGAGCGCGGCCCTGAAAAGGCCGGCGTCGGCGGTTCAACTCCGTCCCTCGGCATGAATCTTTTCAAGAATTTGCAGACCTCGTTCGTCTCACAAATGAACCCCTTTAAGCATTTTGCACATTTTTGCCACTTTTGAGAGGAGGCGGAAACATGTCCCGAATCAACGCTCACTCGAAGGTGCTGTTTACCGTCCGGAGACGCGTGTGCCGCAGCGCGTCATTTCCCGCACACTCGACGCTCCGAAGCCAGGAAACCGGATGACGTTCAAATTGCCCTCTCGTTCCTACACGGTACTGCACCTCGCGATCTCGAACCCTTCGCGATCCCGTGGAAACGACTGATTTCTGTTCAATCCGGTAAGGTTTCTGCAAGCCACGAAGTGCCCGTGACCTTTACCGTGTACTCGACTCCGCCATAAGGAAGGTACAGGTGTCCAACAATACGTCTGCTTCAAGTCACAGCACGGGAACGCGCACCAAGCCGTTCACCTCGGTGGAATACTTCCAGAGCCTTCGCGACGGCCGGGAGATATTTATCTACGGGGAACGGGTGAAAGATGTAACGACCCACCCTGCGTTCCGCAATACGGTGCGTATGATTGGGCGGCTCTACGATGCCTTGCATGACAAACGCAGGGACGTCCTTTGCGCGCCTACGGACACGGGCAGTGGCGGCTACACGCATCAATTCTTCAAGGCGCCCCGCAACGCCGAGGAAATGGTTGGCTCGCGCGATGCCATTGCAGAATGGGCTCGGGTGACCTATGGATGGATGGGCCGGAGCCCAGACTACAAGGCGGCTTTTCTTGCGACGCTTGGAGCGAATTCCGATTACTACGCTCCCTACGAAGAGAATGCGCGGCGATGGTACAAGAAGGTTCAGGAAGAAGTCACCTTCGTCAATCACGCTATCGTTAATCCACCTGTCGATCGCAATAAAGAACTGGCCGAGGTCCGGGACGTCTACATGCACGTCGAGAAAGAGACGGACTCAGGCCTCATCGTGAGCGGAGCCAAGGTCGTCGCCACCACGTCGACGCTGACCCACTTTAACTTCATCGCGAACAACGGGGCTTTGCCGATCAAGACGAGGGATTTCGCGTTCGTATGCATCGTCCCCACGGACGCTCCAGGCGTGAAGCTGTTCTGCCGGCCTTCTTACGAAATGGCAGCGGCGGCAACCGGCAGCCCCTTCGACTATCCCTTGTCGAGCAGGTTGGATGAGAACGACTCCATTCTTGTTTTCGATAAGGTTCATGTCCCGTGGGAGAACGTCTTTGCCTACGGCGACGTGGAGAAAGTAAATAACTTTTTCCCACGTTCAGGATTTCTTCCGCGCTTCATGTTTCATGGATGCGTCAGGCTGGCGGTAAAGCTCGATTTCATTGCAGGCTTGCTTCTTAAGGGCGTCGACGCCACAGGCTCAAAAGACTTTCGTGGCGTACAGGCGCAGGTCGGTGAAGTACTGGCATGGCGAAATCTCTTCTGGGGTCTGACCGACGCGATGGCCAGAACGACGACGCCATGGACGCCCGGGTATGTGCTTCCGAATCTGGACTATGGTCTCGCGTACCGCGTCGCTGCGAGCGTGATTTATCCGCGTCTTAAGGAAATCGTCCAGAACACGTTGGCGAGCGCTCTGATTTACTTGCCGTCGCACGCCGCCGATTTCAAGAATCCCGAGATCCGAAAGTACCTCGATCAATACGTGCGCGGCTCCAACGACTATTCCGCCGTCGAGCGAGTGAAGCTAATGAAACTGATGTGGGACGCGGTCGGCACGGAATTTGGCGGGCGCCATGAACTCTACGAGCGGAACTATTTCGGTAACCACGAAAGCATCCGTTTTGAAACGCTCATGGTCGCCGACAAGATGGGCCAGAGCGCGAAGTACAAGGGTTTCGCCGAACAATGCATGGCGGAATACGATTTGGATGGCTGGACTGCCAGCGATTTGATCAACCCGGATGACATCAATTTGATCATGAGGAAAGGGGCAGCAACATCGTAGGCGGTTAACGAGATCAGCTCGACCGATGCTGCCGGTATGCGGCGGGCGCAACGCCCAGATAGCGCTGGAACCAATAAGACAGGTGGCTCTGCGAGGAGAATCCCGCCGCCAGGGCGACGTCGATCACCGGCAGGTCTGTATTCCTCAATAGTTCTTTAGCTCGATCGATACGGCGGCCAAGAACGTACCGATGCGGAGACTGGCCGATTGCCGCTTTGAAGGCCCTTGCCAGGTAAACCGGGCTGATTTCGACTTCAGCGGCCATCGCTTCAAGGCTGAGATTGCCGTCGAGGTGCTCTTCGATGTACTCGATAACCCGGCGCATGCGCCACCCCGAGATCGTTTGACGGGCGGGCGCCTGGACAGGCCGCGATTGCGACGAATGAGTGCGAGCAAGGTGGACAGCCATCATCTGCGCGAGGGTATCGATATAAAGCTCATCTCCGGCTGTTCCATCACGCAATGCCGTTGTGATGGCGATGGCGAGCTGCTCGAGCATGGGGTCAAGAATTGCGAACCGGGGCACCAGTTCGGCCTGCGCGCCATCGCAGTCGTAGATCTCGCTCACTGCCGCTTGATAGATCGTGCCTCGCAAATAGAGTTGCAGGATTTCCGGATTGCCGTGATGCTCCCATGTCGTGGTTGCATTCCCCGGCGTGAGACAGATCCGGCGCGGTCCGATGAGTTGCCGATTGCCGGGACCTCCATCGATCTTCCGCGATACGTCTGTTGGCCGAGTCAGGTGGTAGATCAGCATGGGATGGCCGATGGGGGCTTCCGTCGCCTTAAAGGGGCCCTCCTCAAGAATTGCCGCATGCAGTGAGCGCCATCCGGAATCCTGACTATTCGCGATGAGACGGTTTCCCGCGCGGGTTGCGCGGCCGTGAGTTTCGCGAACTGTAAAGACAGGACTATCGGGAGGCATCCCCAGCATGCGGTATCCTATATCACCAGTCCGTAAAGCTGTTCAAGGAGGCGCATCGAGGGGTTAAATTTCTGTTCATCGAAGCATGCTTTTTGCTAGCCAAGAACGGCATTCTTCGTTAACGTCCTGACCACGTGGAGGAGTGTGGCCATGCGGACTTTATATCGGATCTTGCTGCCAGGGTTCTTCTTACTGGCGGCCCTGGTGCTGTTCAGCACGCCGGCCTACGCCCAGATAGATTTTGTGGGCGAGTGGGCGCCTCAATTCCATGAAGACAATCCGGAGCGCCTGCAAGGTCCCGACATCGGCGACTACGCAGGGATTCCCATCAATGAAGCCGCGCGAATGATGGCCGATGCCTGGAATGCGGATATCCTTTCGGTCCCCGAGCATCAATGTAAGCCGCACCCTGCCGATTACTCGCCGCGTGGTCCCGCCGCTCTGCAAATCTGGAAAGAGGTGGATCCGGCTTCGCGGCAAGTCATCGCAATCCGCACGCACATTCAATGGCAGGCGCCGGAGCGGTGGATCTGGATGGACGGACGGCCGCATCCCGACGAGTTTGCCGCACACAGCTGGCAGGGGTTTTCCACGGGAGAATGGCTGGGACAGGTTTTGAAAGTCACGACCACGCATTTGAAGAAAGGCTGGATCCGCCGCAACGGCATCCCTCGAAGTGACCAGGCGGAATTGACAGAGTACTTCTGGCGTCACGGTGAGTTTCTGACATGGACGGTCTTCGTCAATGATCCGATTTATCTGACCGAGCCGATGATCCGAAGTACCGATTTCAGGTGGGCGCCAGGCCAAAACGTCGGGAACTATCCCTGTCAAATCGTGACAGAGCTTGATCACGACCAGGGCTGGGTCCCGCACTGGCTGCCTGGAGAAAACCCGAATCTCGATCTCTATTCCAAAACCTATGACGTCATCCAGGAAGCCGCTCGCGGCGGTGCTGCGACAATGCTTCCCGAAATGCGCAAGAAAACCGCCGCTGCTCAAAAGTGGCCGCCACCGGTACAACCAGCTGGTGGCGGGCGAGGCGGCGCAGGTGGCGTCCCTCCTGGTGGCGGGCGAGGCGGCGCAGGTGGCGTCCCTCCTGGCGGCGGTCCTCGCGGAGGGGCCGCCGGTCAACGCGGCGCAGCTCCCGCCCCACAGGCGGCGCCAGCCGGGCGAGGTCAGTGAAGCCGCATGAATAGTCGCACGCTGGCTTTTCTTGCTGCCTTTACGGCAGTTCTCATTGGAACGATCGTAGTCTCTGCGCAGGGGCCGCGGGGCCGAGGTGCCGGGGACGCCCAGGGGACTCCGCTTCGAACAGCGATATTCGATCCTCAGCAGAAGATCTACTACGCCGATGCGACCGACCGCACCGTCCGCGCTCTTCCCGTCCGCGACAACGTCTGGATGATCGTCGGCGCCGGCGGCAACATCACGGTACAGACCGGCGATGACGGTGTTCTCGTTGTCGATACCGGTAGCGGCGGCGCATTGACCGATAAGGTGCAGGCCATCCTTCGCGCCATTTCAACCAGGCCCGTCCGATACATTCTCAACACCAGCTTTCGCCCGGATCACACCGGCGGCAACGACCCGATGCGAGGTGCTACGGGAGCAGGAGGCCGAGGCGGCGCTGGTGGACCTGGCGGTGGAAACAGAGGCACTCCTATCGCAGCCCACGAAAATGTGCTTGGCCGCATGAGCGCCCCTACGGGAAAGGTTGCGCCCACACCGGCGAATGCGTGGCCTTCGGAGACGTATCACAACGCCTTCCACGACATCTACTTCAATGGCGAGGGCATTCAGATGTTTTACATCCCGGATGCCATAACCGACGGCGATAGCATCGTCTACTTCCGAAGGTCCGATGTCATCGCAGCCGGCGATATTTTCCTGACTACAACTTATCCCGTAATCGACGTAAAGTCCGGCGGCACCATCAACGGGGTGATTGCGGGACTGAATAAGCTTCTGGATATCTGCATTCCGAAAGAAAAGCAGGAAGGCGGAACCACGGTTATTCCCGGCCACGGCCGAATCAGTGAC
>Ga0134122_10001347_pt1 | contig 17679 bp, 9 predicted proteins | sample KB302_FD_96461 | JGI IMG/M metagenome (GOLD analysis project Ga0134122, IMG submission 96461) | Terrestrial soil microbial communities without Nitrogen fertilizer from Kellogg Biological Station, Michigan, USA - KB3-0-2 | ecosystem: Environmental > Terrestrial > Soil > Unclassified ... | reverse complement strand
GGTCCGGCGGCCGCTCGACTTCATCCACCTGCCGGTGCCGCGCGAGCGCGACGACGCCGCGTACTTCGCGCCGCTCCGCGGGCTGGGCCTGCCCGGGCGCACGCGCCTCTACCTCGGGCTCATCCACCACGGGGACGTCGAGGGCGACCGGCGGCGGATGGACACCGCCCGCGCCGCGGTGGGCGGCGGCTTCGGGGTGGCCACCGAGTGCGGCTGGGGCCGGGGCGAGCCCGCCCGGCTCGACGGCCTGCTCGAGAGCCACCGCCGCGCGGTGGACTACCTCCGGTCCGGAGCCGCGCGATGACCGACTCGATGCCGGGCCCCGCGTCCCACACCTTCTTCTCCCAGCGCCTCCGCCTGCACTACGTCGACTGGGGCAATCCCGACAAGCCGCCTCTCCTCTTGATCCACGGCGGGCGCGATCACTGCCGCAACTGGGACTGGACCGCGGCGGCGCTGCGAAGCGACTGGCACATCATCGCGCCGGACCTGCGCGGTCACGGCGACAGCCAGTGGTCCACCGACGGCAGCTACTCGATGGCCGGCTACATCTACGATCTCGCCCAGCTCATCCACGGTCAGCGCCTGGCCCCGGTCACGATCGTGGCCCACTCGCTCGGCGGCAACATCGCCCTGCGCTACGCGGGGATCTACCCGGATACGGTGGCCAAGCTGGTCTCCATCGAGGGCCTCGGGCCCTCGCCGCGAAAGCGCGCCGAACGCTCGGCCAAGACGATCGCGGACCGGATGGACGACTGGACCCGGGAGCAGCGCGGCTTCGCGGGCCGCCTGCCCCGGCGCTACGCCTCGATCGAGGACGCGTTCCGCCGCATGCAGGAGGAGAACCCGCACCTGTCGGCCGAGCAGGCGCGGCATCTCACCGTCCACGGCGTGAACCAGAACGAGGACGGGACCTACAGCTGGAAGTTCGACAACTACGTGCGGGTGTTCCCGCCCTACGACATGCGGACGCGGGACATCGCGCTGCTCTGGTCGCGGATCACCTGCCCGACCCTGCTGCTGTACGGCAAGGAGAGCTGGTCGGGCAATCCGGCCGAGGACGGCCGCCTCGAACCGTTCCACCACGCCAGCGTGATCGGCTTCGACCGGGCCGGCCACTGGCTGCACCACGACCGCCTCGACGAGTTCCTGAAGGTCCTCCGCCGGTTCCTCGCCTGACTCCCTCTCCCCTCGGGGGAGAGGGCCAGGGTGAGGGGGTGGTCACCGCGGCAGCCGTCCCACGAACGCGGCGACCGCCTCGCCGATCTCGTGCGGCGAGTCCTCCTGGATGAAGTGGGTTCCCCGCACCGTGATCTCCTGCTGGTTCGGCCAGGTCCGGCAGAACTCCCGCTGCGCCCCGGTGAGAATGACGCCCGGATCGGCGTTGACGAAGAGCTTCGGAAGCTCGGCGGCCGCGGCCAGCCACTTCGCGTACGCGTCCACGATGGCCACGACGTCGGCGGGCTCGCCCTCGATCGGGATCTGCCGCGGCCAGGTCAGCGTCGGGCGCCGGGACTCGCCGGGCTCGAGGTAGGGCCGGCGATAGACCGTCATCTCGGCCTCGGTGAGGCCGCGCAGCACGCTCGCGGGCAGGATCCGATCCACGAACACGTTCTTCTGGAGCACCATCTCCTCGCCGCCCGACGACCGCATGGCCTGGAAGATCTTCCGCGCCGGCTCCGGCCACTCGTCCCACGTCACCGGCCGGACGAGGGCCTCCATGTAGACGACACCCCGCACGCGCTCGGGATGCCGCCGCGCCCAGTGGAAGCCGAGCGCCGAGCCCCAGTCGTGCACGACCAGCGTCACCGGGAGCGCCGGGACGATCGCGGCGAACCAGGCGTCGAGATAGCGCGCATGGTCCACGAAGCGATAGGAGCCGGCGGGCGCGCGGCCCGAGTCGCCCATGCCGACCAGATCGGGGGCGAGACAGCGGCCGAGCGGCGCGACGTGCGGGATCACGTTGCGCCAGAGATAGGACGACGTCGGGTTGCCGTGAAGGAATACCACCGGAGCGCCCGCGCCCACGTCCACGTAGGCCATCTCGGTGTCGAGCACGCGCACCCGCCGGCGCGGGGAGAGATCGGCGGCCGGAATGGCCTCACTCATCGATACATTCTCTCCCGGTATCAGCGCGGCGACGCCAGCGCCGCCTCCGCCTGGCCCAGCCAGAGCTTCATGTCCATCTCGCGGTACATCGTGACCGCGGTCGCGAGATGCTGGTCCGCCGCCGCCCGCCCGTCGTGTCGGTAGAGCCTGGCGAGGCCGTCGTGGCATCGGGCGATGAGCGGAGACAAGCCGACCTGCGCGGCCAGGGCCAGCGCTCCCCGATAGTGACCTTCGGCGCCCTCGACGTCGGTGTCTCGCGACGCGAGGCGATCTCCCCGAGGAGCCACAGGGCCCAGGCCTCCAGGCCGCGTTCACCCCGCTCCCGCGTGAGCGCCAGGGCGCGCTCCGCCCGAGCGACCGCCTCCTCGAGCTGATCGGCCCGCATGAGCGCCTCCCCCAGCCACAGAGTGAGGCGTGAGTGATAGAGCGCCAGACCGCTGGCCTCCGCGGCCTTCGTTCCTTGCTGAAGCGACTCGAGGCCTTCGGCCACGCGCCCGGACAGCACGTGCATGTAGCCCAGGAAGCCGGCGGTGACCGGTGCCAGGACCGGCACGGTCCACTCGCGGCAGAGCCCGAGGGCGCGCTCGAGCTGCACGCTGGCATGGCTCAACTCTCCCTTGAGGGCGTGAAGCAGCGCGAGGCCCCAGCACATGAGGATGAGGCTGTACGGATGGCGAATCTCCTCGGCGATCCGCAGCCCTTCCTGGCCGTGGACCAGGCCCTCGGTGAACTCTCCACGCTCGGCGAGCGAGGACGCCAGCAACCACCGGGCCATGACGGCCGGGAAGCCGGCCAGGCCAAACCGCTCACGGCTCAGCTCGCCTTCGAGCGAGTGCAGCGATTTGCGGAGAAAGCCCTCGGCATCCCGGTAGTCGGTCGAGGCGAAAGATGCCGCGCCGGCATAGTAGTTCGCCACCGCCTGCAGCGAAGAATCCCCGAGCGTCTCGGCGATGGCCCCGGCGTGCTCGCCGGACGTTCGTGCCTCGGTCAAGTGACCGGTGACCCAGAGGTACTGGCTCATGTAGACCGACACCCACGCCTGCCTCCGTGGATCGTCGAGCGCCTTGGCCAGGCGCTCGGCGTCACGGAGCGTGGTCAGCATCGCCTCGAGCTCGCCGAGCGGGAACAGCGAGCTTCGAAGCTCGAAGCGAAGATCGATGGCCTGCTCCAGCCTCTCGCGGGTCTCGGGAAGATGGGCCAGGGCCGTGAGCGCCTGCTCCAGGTACGCCACCGCTTCCCGGTTGGCCGACCGCGCGAACGCCTTGGCCCCGGCCTGGCGGAGGTAGCCCACCGCCTTTTCCCACACCTCGCTCCGGAAGACGTGGTGGGCGAGCCGCTCGATCTGCTCGGTGAGACGGTCGGCGTAGAGCGCTTCGATCGTCTCCACGACCTTGGCGTGGAGCTCGCGTCGCCGGTCCTGGAGCAGGCTCCCGTAGGCCACGTCGTGGGTGAGGGCGTGCTTGAACGTGTACTCGAGGTCGGGGAAGAGGCTCGTCTCGTACAGGAACTCGGCGGCCTGGAGATGGGCGAGCCCGCGGCGGAGGTCCTCCTCGGGCAGCCCGGCGATCCCCTGGAGCAGCGCGAACGGGACGTCCTTGCCGATCACCGCCGCCGACTGCAGGAGACGCTTCTCGTCCAGGGGCAGGCGATCGATGCGGGAGGCCAGGATCGACTGGACGGTGGCCGGCACCTGGATCGCCTCGACCGGCTGGACGAGCCGGTAGGCGCCGCGCGCCCCGGCCAGCGCCCGCGTCTCGACGAGTGTCCTGACGCTCTCCTCGAGGAACAGGGGATTGCCCGAGGTTCTCGCGGTCAGCAGCGCCTTGAGCGGCCCCAGGGCGGGATCGCCGCCCAGCAGCCCTTCGAGCAGTTCGCCCGCGCTTTCGGCCGGCAGCGCATCGAGCCGGAGCTGCGTGTAGTAGGTCTTGCTGCCCCAGGTGTGCTGGTACTCGGGACGATAGTTGACGAGCATCAGCAGGCGCGCGGCCGGCAGACTCGCCACGAGGCTATCGAGCAGGGCCTGGGTCTCGGTGTCGACCCAGTGGAGATCCTCGAAGATGACGACCACCGGCTGGGCCTGCGCCTCACGGAGGAGCAGGCGCTTGTTGGCGTCGAGGGTGTGGTGACGCCGCTGGGCCGGGTCGAGCGCCTGCCACTGCGGGTCCTCGACGGGCACGTCAAGCAGACCGAAGAACGCGGGCAGGAGCGGCTTCAGGGATTCGTCGAGGGTGAAGAGCTTGCCCGTGATCTTCTCGCGGAGCGCGCGGTGATCGTCGCGATTCTCGAGCTTGCAGTACCCCTTCAGGAGATCGATGACGGGCAGGTAGCTGATGCTCTTGCCGTGGGACACCGCGCTGGCCTCGAGGACGAGCCAGCCCTGGACCCGGTGGGAGTGAGTGAACTCGTGGTAGAGGCGGGACTTGCCCACGCCCGCCTCGCCCACGATCGCCACGATCTGGCCGTGGCCGCCGCGCGCCTGCTCCTGCGCGCGGATGAGCTGCGCGAGCTCGGGGTCCCGTCCGACGAAGGGCGTGAGCCCCCGGGCGGCGGTCGCCTGCAGGCGAGATCGCGCCGTCCCCGCTCCGGTCAGCTCGTAGATCTCCACCGGCTCCGGGAGACCTTTCACCGGCACCGGTCCGAGCGACCTCACCTCCACGTAGCCGCCGGCCAGCTCGAGCGTCGCGGGACTCACGAGAATGCTCCCCGGATCCGCGAGCTGCTCCATGCGCGCGGCGAGGTGCGTGGTCTGGCCGACCGCGGTGTAGTCCATGTGCAGGTCGCTGCCGATGGCGCGGACGACGACTTCGCCCGAGTTGACGCCGACCCGGATCCGGACGGTCGTTCCGTGGGTGCGGCGCACCTCCTCGGCGTGGCTCTTCACCAGCTCCTGCATCCGGAGCGCCGCGTAGCAGGCGCGGACCGCGTGGTCCTCGTGCGCCACCGGCGCGCCGAAGAGCGCCATGATGCCGTCGCCCATGACCTGGTTGACCGTGCCCTCGTAGCGGTGCACGGCCTCCATCATCTTCTCGAGCACGGGGTCCAGGAGCTTGCGCGCTTCCTCGGGATCCCGGTCGGCGAGCAGCTCCATCGAGCTCTTGAGGTCGGCGAACAGAACGGTGACCTGCTTGCGCTCGCCTTCCAGAGCGGCCTTCGAGGTGAGGATCTTCTCGGCCAGGTGCTTGGGCGTATAGGTCTCCGGAGCCGGCGAACGCACCGGAGACGCGGTGCCACCGGCCACGGCCTGGCCGCACTGCAGGCAGAAGCGGGCCCCCCCGGGCAGCTCCACGCCACAGGAGCCGCAGGCGAGAGCGAGCCGGGCTCCGCAACCGAGACAGAACTTGGCGTGGGTCGGGTTGTCCTGCTGGCACCGAGGACATTTCATGCGGGAGGGCTCTCCGTTCGATGAGGCCACGCCAGCTTGTTGCGTCGGACGCGCCGACGTTAGCCGGAGACTCTCCGGGAGTCAAGGTCCTCCCGGATGCTACACTTCCGGCACCGTGCCCGCCCCCCCGGCTCTGCGCGACATGGCCGCCGCATGATTCACGCCCTCGATCACGTGGTCATCGCGGTGCGCGATCTCGACGCCGGGATTGCCGCCTACGAGCGCCTGCTCGGCCGCCCGCCGTCCTGGCGGGCGGCCGCGGCGGGCGGCGGAGCCGAGACCGCGGTGTTCCAGCTCGCCAACGTCGCGGCGGAGCTGATCGCGCCCGCGGGCGATGGCTCCGGTGCCGATTCACTGCGCGCCGTGCTCGACGATCAGGGCGAGGGCCTCGCGAGCCTGGCCTTCGCGGTGGACGACGTCGAGCGCGCGCACCGCCGCCTCGCCCGGCTCGGCCTCCATCCCGAGCCGGTCGTCACGGCCGAGAGCGTGGATCGCGCCAGCGGCGTACGCCGTCGCTGGCGTCGCACCCGCGCCGCGACGGCGGCGACCCACGGGGTGCGTGTCTTCCTGATCCAGCGCGAGGCGCCGCTGCCCGCCGCGCCGCCCGCGGGGCCCGGCGGGATCACCGGCCTCGACCACGTGGTGGTCCGCACGCCCGATCCGGAGCGGGCCGCCGCCCTCTACGGCGCGCGCCTCGGGCTCGACATGCGGCTCGACCGCTCGAATCCCGCGTGGGACGCGCGGCTCATGTTCTTCCGCTGCGGGGACCTGATCGTGGAGCTGGCTCACGATCTGCGGGCGGGCGTCTCCGCCGGACCGGACCGTCTCTGGGGCCTCTCCTGGCGGACCGACGATCCGCCGACGGCGATCGCGCGCCTTCGCGGCGCCGGGCTCGACGTCTCGGACGCCCGGCCCGGCCGCAAGCCGGGCACGCAGGTGTTCACGGTGCGCGACGGGACGTGCGGCGTCCCGACGCTCATGCTGCAGCCGTCCGCCTGAAGAGCCGTTCCTCCTCATCCCCCTCTCCCCAGAGGGGAGAGGGCAGGGTGAGGGGCAGGCTTACCGCGACCCGCCTCCGTCGCGCAGGTGGCGGCCAAGGAACTCGAGCACATCCTGATCCCACACGGACATGCCCTGGGCCGAGAAGACCTGGTGCCCGGGGGCGCCGGCTCCGAGGTTGCGTCCGGAACCGAACGGCGGGTAGATCACGACTCGATGCGCGATCCCCCGCCTCTCGAGCACGTCACCGACGGCGGTGATGGACTCGGTCGTCCGGTCGTTCTCTGACACGAGGAGCAGCATCGGCGTCGTCACACGGCCGGCGGCGGCGGCGAGCGCGCTCCGGATCGCCGGGTTGCCGTTCCAGGTCAGCGCGCCGCCCGCCTGATCGACCGCGGCCAGGAACTCGCGACTGCGGCTCACCGCGAACAGCGTCACGATGCCGCCGAAGGACCAGCCCATGACGCCCAGCCGCTTCGAGTCGACGAACGGCAGCCCGCCGAGATACGGCAGCGCGGCCAGCACGTCGTCGGTTTCCGCCTCCAGTCGCGGGACCACGCGCCGCGGCTCGGCTCCGACCTCCTGCGACCAGGTCGGCCCGTCGGAGCGCCCGTAGCCGCGGCGCTCGGTGACCAGCACCGCGTACCCGGCCCGGGTGAGCAAGCGGCCGATGTGCTCGAACGGAACCGATTGGCGCTCGCGCGCCGGCGGGCGCGACCCGTGGTTGTAGATGACCGTCGGGAAGGGACCGGCTCCATCGGGCCGATAGAGGTACGCCTGGATACGCAGCTTCCCGCTCGGATAGAAGACCTCGGCGTACGCGGGGCCCGCGGCCGGCTGGCCGTGGACCGCCGGCGCGCCCGAGCAGAGAAGGCCGGCCACCACGAGAGCCACCAGCGCGCTCCGGGTGGCGATCACCAGGAACGAGCTACTTCTTCGAGCCTTGCTGCATCGCCCGCCACACCCGCTCCGGGCGCAGCGGCATGTCGAGGTGGCGGACGCCGAACGGCTTCAGGGCGTCCACCACCGCGTTGACCACCGCGGGCGTCGAGCCGATGGTCGCGGCCTCGCCGATGCCCTTGGCGCCCAGCGGGTTGAACGGCGAGGGCGTGACCGTCTGGTCCGTCACGAAGAACGGCAGGTCCTCCGCGCGCGGCACCGCGTAATCCATGAGCGTGCCGGTGACGAGCTGGCCGTCCGCGCTGTAGACCACCTCCTCCAGGAGCGACTGCGCCGCCCCCTGGGCGATGCCGCCGTGCACCTGCCCGTCCACCAGCAGCGGGCTGACGCGGACGCCGCAGTCGTCCACCGAGGTGAAGTCGCGCAGCGTCACCCGGCCGGTGTCGCGGTCCACCTCCACCACCGCCACGTGCGCCCCGAACGGATAGACGAGCTGCGGTGGGCGGAAGTACTCGGTGGCCTCGAGCCCCGGCTCCATCCCGGCGGGGAGGCCCTCGCCGTAGGCCTTCTCGGCGATCTTGGCCAGGGTGAGGCTCTTGTCCGGCGAGCCCTTGACGTGATAGCGCCCGTCGGTGACCACGACGTCCTCGAACGCGGCCTCCAGCGCGGACGCCGCCACGCGGCGGGCGCGCTCCTGGACCTTCTCGGCCGCCTTCACCATCGCGGAGCCGCCGACGACCAGGCTGCGGCTGCCGCCGGTGCCGAAGCCCATCGGCGCGCCGGTCGTGTCACCGTGGCGCACCACGACCTGATCGAAGTCCACGCCCAGATAGTCCGCGATGAGCTGGGCGAACGTGGTCTCGTGCCCCTGCCCGTGCGCGGAGGCGCCGGTGTAGGCGGTCACGGTTCCGCTCGGCTCCACCCGGATCATCGCGCTCTCGTACGGCCCGAAGCCGCACATCTCGACGTAGCACGCCATGCCGATGCCGAGGAGCTTCCGGTCGCCCTTCTCGATGCGCTGGCGCTGCTCGGCCCGGAGCGCGGGGTACTTCGACACCTCGAGGCTCTTGGCCAGCGCCCGCGCGTACTCGCCGCTGTCGTAGTTCTGCCCGGTGGGCGCGGCGTAGGGGAAGGCGCCCGGCGGGATGAAGTTCACCCGGCGCACGTCCTCCGGGGGCTTGCCCAGCTCCATCGCGATGCAGTCCACCAGCCGCTCGAGATAGTAGGCGGCCTCCGGCCGGCCCGCGCCGCGGTACGCGGCCACCGACGTGGTGTTGGTGAACACGCACGTGCTCTTGAGCTCCACGTTCTTCACCTGGTATACGCCCACGCCCATCATCAGGGTGAGGTCGGGGATGAACGTGAAGATCGGGTAGGCCCCGATGTCGGCCACCACGTGCATACGGAGGCCGTCGATGCGGCCCTCCGCGTTCACCGCCGCCTCCAGGTCGGTGACCTGGGCGCGGCCGTGGGTGGTGCCGGTCATGTGCTCGACGCGGCTCTCGATCCAGCGCAGCGGGACCTTGCGCAACCGCGCGAGCGCGGCGACCGTCACGTCCTCCGGGTACGTTCCGAACTTCACCCCGAACCCGCCGCCCACCTCCGGGCAGATCACCCGGATCTGGTTCTGGGGCATGCGGAGCGCGTCGGCGAGGCCGCCGCGGAGCACGTGGGGCGCCTGGTGCGTCGCCCAGACCGTGAGCCCGCCGCTCGCGAAGTCGGGCGCGGCGAGCACCGCGCGGGTCTCCATGGGAATGCCGGAGAGGCGCTGACTGTTCATACGCTGCTTGACCACCCGGTGCGCCTTGGCGAAGGCCGCGTCGGGATCCCCGGCCTTGATCGTGGTGCCGTGCTCGATGTTCTTCGGCGCGTCGTCGAAGAGCTGGGGCGCCCCGTCCGCCATCGCCGCGAAGGCGTCGGCCACCGCGGGCAGCGGCTCCCAGTCCACCTCCACGAGGGCGGCCGCGTCCATCGCGGTCTCCGGAGAGGTGCCGATCACCGCGGCGACCGGCTCGCCCACATAGCGCACGCGGTCCAGCGAGAGCGGGTAGTGCTGGCGCCCGACCTTGATCTCGGCCGCGCCGCCCCCCTCGGCCGAGACGGTCGCGGTGGGGATCGGCGCGAAGTGCGCCTTGAGGTCCTGGCCGGTCACCACCGCCACCACGCCCGGGAGCTTCGCGGCGGCCGCGCTCTTGATGCCGCGGACCCGCGCGTGCGCGTGCGGGCTCCGAACGAACGCCACGTGCTGCATGCCGGGCATCGCGATGTCGGCTACGTACTGCGAGACGCCCGTGATCAAGCGCGGGTCCTCCTTGCGCTTGACGTGGGCTCCCAGGAGCTTGGATGCCATGATCGGATCTCCTCTAGAGGATGCGGCAGGCGTCGTCGAACGGAAGCCGCGGGGGCCGGGGGCCCAGCTTGCTCGCGTCGCCGTAGCCGAGATTGCACAGGAAGTTGGACTTCACGCGCCCGTCTGGGAAGAACGCCGCGTCCACCTTGGCATTGTCGAAGCCGGACATGGCGCCGCAGTCGAGCCCCAGCGCGCGGGCGGCCAGCATCAGGTAGGCGCCCTGGAGGCTGCCGTTGCGAAAGGCGGTCGCCGCGATCAGGTCGGGCTTCCCCGCGAAGTTGGCCCGCATGTCGGCGGCGGGGAACAGACGCGGGAGCAACTCGTAGAACTCGACGTCGTGGCCGATGATCGCGGTGACCGGCGCCTGGATGGTCTTGTCCACGTTGCCCGGAGTCAGGGCCGGCCGCAGCCGCTCCTTGGCCTCCCGCGACTTCACGAAGAGCACCCGCATCGGGCTGCAGTTCGCGCTGGTCGGGCCCTCGATCGCCAGATCGTAGGCCCGGCGCAGGAGGTCGTCGGGGACCGGCCGGTCGAGCCAGGCCCGGTGGGTGCGGGCCTTCCGGAAGATCAGGTCGAGAGCGTCGGCGGCGAGCGTGGGGCGGGCGTCGGGTTCGGGGCTCATGTCCGTCGAGTATCGGGGCAGGCCAGGGGCGCGTCAAGCGGGCGGGTCCGCTTGCCCCTTGTTCTGCGGGCCGCCATCGCTTAGCCTGTCGCCCAGTCGCGCCGGTTGCGCGAGCCATCACGTCCAGGAGAGCCGATGCCCCGAGGTTCCGGGCCGAAGAACGCCCGCACGAAGGTCAAGGCAAGGGCTGCCGCCTCGAAGCCGCGGTCCCGGCCGGCAGCATCCCGCGGGAGCTCCGGGGATCGTCTGGCCGAAGCCCTCGCCCAGGTGGCCGCCACCGGCGAGATCCTGCGCGTCATCTCGAGCTCCCCCGCCGACGTCACGCCGGTCTTCGACGCCATCGTGAAGAGCGCGGAGCGCCTGTGCGACGCGGAATTCAGCGCGGTGGCGCGCTTCGACGGAGGCCAGCTCCACCTGGTCGCGGTCAACAACCTCTCGCCCGAGGAGGCGGACGCCTTCCGCCGCCTTTTCCCGCGCTCGCCGGAGAGGGGCTTCGCGATGGGCCGGGCCTTCGTCGACGGCCGGCCCGCGCACATCGAGGACGTCCTGACCGATCCGGTCTACGACCGGCAGACCCAGGGCAGCCTCCTCCGGATCACCCGGTATCGCACCTTCCTGGCCGTTCCCATCCTGCGGGCCGGCGTGGCCATCGGAGTGATCGGCTGCGCGCGGCGCGCGGTGAAGCCGTTCTCCGCCTCGCAGATCGACCTGGTCAAGACCTTCGCGGCCCAGGCGGTCATCGCCATCGAGAACGCCCGGCTCTTCGCCGAGGTCGAGGAGCGCAATCGCGACCTGACCGAGACCCTCGAGCAGCAGACCGCGACCAGCGACATCCTGCGGGTCATCTCCAGCTCGCCGACCGACGTCCAGCCCGTGTTCGACATCATCGCGGAGCGCGCGGCTAGCCTCTGCGACGCGGAGGTGGGCGTCGTCTCCCGCTTCGACGGCACCAGGCTGCAGCTGGCCGCCATCCACGGGGTGACCCGGGACGGGGTCGAGGCGGTTCGGCGCGTGTACCCGATGCCGCTCGACTTCGAGGCCGTCACCGCCCGCGTGTATCGGGAGCGGGCGGTCGTTCACGTCCAGGACGTGATGGCCGATCCGACGTACGCGATGAAGAGCGAGGCATCGACGGCCGGCTGGCGCGTGGGGCTCGGGGCGCCGATGCTGCGGGACGGCCAGGTTATCGGCGTCATCTTCGTTGGGCGATCGACGCCGGGACTCTTCACCGACCAGCGGGTCGAGCTGCTGAAGACCTTCGCCGAGCAGGCGGTGATCGCGATCGAGAACGTCCGTCTCTTCACGGAGGTGCAGGCTCGGAACCGCGACCTCACCGAGACCCTGGAGCAGCAGACCGCCACCGGCGAGATCCTGCGCGTCATCTCGAGCTCGCCCACCGACGTCCAGCCGGTCTTCGACGCGGTGGTGACGAACGCGGTGCGCCTCTGCGGCGGCCTGCACAGCGCGGCGGTGCGGCTCGATGGCGGCCTCCTGCACCTGGTCGCACACCACAACTGGTCGCCGGAGGGCCTCGCGACCGCCCATCGGCTGTTCCCGATGTCTTTGACGCGCGACCACGTCACCGCTCACGCGGTCCGGGAGGCCCGGACCATCCACATCCCGCGAATCCAGGACGATCCCACCGTGGCCGCCAGCTCGCGCGAGCTCGCGATCGCGCAGGGCTACCAGACACTTTTGGTCGTGCCCATGTTGCGCGAAGGCCAGGCCATCGGCGCCATCATCGTGGCCAAGGTCGCGGGACCCTTTTCGGAGAGCCAGATCGCCCTGCTCCAGACCTTCGCGGACCAAGCGGTGATCGCGATCGAGAACGTCCGCCTGTTCAACGAGCTGGACGTCCGCAACCGCGACCTCACCGAGACCCTCGAGCAGCAGACCGCCACCGGGGAGATCCTGCGGGTCATCTCGAGCTCGCCGACCGACGCGCAGCCGGTGTTCGACACCATCGCGGAGCGCGGGCGACGCCTCTGCGAGGCCGAGCTCTGCCAGGTCTTCCGGTCCGATGGCGGCGCTCTGCACTTCGTGGCGTCCGAGGGGCAAACCCCCGAGGGCCTCGCCGCCGCGCTCCGCGCGTTCCCGAGGCCGGTCGACCGGGGCACCGCGGCCGGGCGCGCGATCCTGACCGGCGGCGTGGTCCAGATCCCCGACGTCCGCACCGACCCCGGGTACGAGCTCCCCGAGGTCGGTCGGGCGATGAATTTCCGAAGTCTGGCCGCGGTCCCGATGATCCGGGAGGGACGGGCCATCGGCGCGATCGCGGTCGGGCGGGCCGCCCCGGGGCTCTTCCCGGACCGGCAGGTCGAGCTGCTCCGCACCTTCGCGGACCAGGCGGTGATCGCGATCCAGAACGTCCGGCTTTTCACCGAGCTCGACGCCCGCAACCGCGACCTCACCAACGCGCTCGAGCAGCAGACCGCGACCGCCGACGTGCTGCGGGTCATGAGCGGCTCCGCGACCGACACCCAGCCGGTCTTCGACTCGATCGTGCGGAGCGCGGTCCGTCTCTGCCGGGCCCGGTTCGCCCTCGTCTACCAGCTGGAGGGCGACGTGATCCGGTTCGTCACCCACCACAACCTCCCGCCCGCCGCGATCGATCAGTTCCAGCGCACCTTCCCGCAACGGCTCTCGGAGAGCGGCACCCTCGTCGCCCGGGCCATCCTGCGCGGCGAGGTCGTCAACGTGCCCGACATCGCGGCGGAGCCGAACGTATCGGATTCCGTGCGCGAGCTCGCGCTCTCTTCGGGCTACCGGAGCGTGCTCGCGGTCCCCATCAAGCGGGAGGGGCAGGCCCTCGGCGCCCTCGCGATCACTCGGAGCGGCCCCACCGGAGAGCCCGAGCCGTTCGGGAGCGACGAGATCCCGCTGCTGCAGACCTTCACCGAGCAGGCTGGTATCGCGATCGAGAACGTGCGGCTCTTCAACGAGCTGCAGGCCCGGACCCAGGATCTGACGCGTTCGGTCGGCGAGCTGCAGGCGCTCGGCGAGGTGAGCCAGGCGGTGAGCTCGACCCTCGACCTCGACGCGGTGCTCGAGACCATCGTCGCGCGCGCGGTCGAGCTCTCCGGCAGCGACCAGGGCGTCGTATACGAGTTCGACGAGGCGAGCCAGACGTTCCACCAGCGGGCCACGCACCGGATGACCGCGGAGTACATCGACACGATGCGGGCCGCGCCCATCCGCCTCGGGGAAGGGGCGATGGGTCGAGCCGGAGTCATGCGGAGGCCGGTGGAGGTCGCCGACATCCGGGCCGACTGGGAGCTCGTCGCGCCCCAGGCCCGCGAGCGCCTCGTCCAGCAGGGCATGGGGTCGCTCCTCGCGGTACCGCTGGTCCGGGAGGACCGCCTCCTGGGCGGGCTGGTGATCATCCGCGGGGAGCGCGGCGCGTTCTCGCCCGACGTCGTCGCGATGCTCCAGACCTTCGCGACCCAGTCGGTGCTCGCGATCCAGAACGCCCGCCTCTTCCAGGAGAGCCAGCGCCAGAAGCAGTACTCGGACACCCTGGTGGAGACGAGCCCGGTGGCGATCGTCACCATGGACTTCGACGGGATCGTGGTGGGCTGGAACCCGGGGGCGGAGCGGCTGTTCGGTTATCCATCCGGGGAAGCGATCGGCCACCGCATGGAGGACCTCATCGCGACCCCAGAGATGCGCGAGGAGATCCGCACCAACATCCGCCAGATCCGCGGGGGCGAGCTCATCCGGGCGATCGCGCGCCGCGCCCGCAAGGACTCGACCCTGGTGGACGTCGAGATCTCCGCGATGCCGGTGGTCGTCGACGGCACCCGGGTCGGCATGATCGCGATCTACCACGACATCACGGAGCTCCTGCGCGCCCGGCAGGAGGCGGAGGCGGCCAACGAGGCCAAGGGCGCCTTCCTGGCCACCATGAGCCACGAGATCCGCACCCCGATGAACGCGGTGATCGGCATGAGCGGGCTCCTGCTCAACACCCGGCTGACCGAGGAGCAGCGCGACTACGCGGAGATCATCCGCGGCAGCGGCGACACCCTCCTCACCGTCATCAACGACATCCTCGACTTCTCGAAGATCGAGGCGGGCAAGCTCGAGCTGGAGGCCCTGCCGTTCGACCTGCGGGAGTGCGTCGAGGGCGCCCTCGATCTCGTGGCCACCCGCGCGGCCGAGAAGGGGATCGACCTGGCCTACCTGATGGGCGACGGGGTGCCCGCCGCGATCATGGGCGACCTGACGCGGCTCCGCCAGGTGCTGCTGAACCTGCTCTCGAACGCGGTCAAGTTCACCGAGCGGGGCGAGGTCGTGCTCTCGGTGAGCGCCCGCCGATTCGGCCGCGGGGCGCGCCGGCATCAGCTGACCTTCACGGTGCGCGACACCGGCATCGGGATCCCGGCGGACCGCCTGGGCCGCCTGTTCCAGTCGTTCAGCCAGGTCGACGCCTCGACCACCCGCCGCTACGGGGGCACCGGGCTCGGTCTCGCGATCAGCCAGCGGCTCACCGAGCTGATGGGCGGCAAGATCGGCGTCACCAGCCAGTTCGGGACCGGCAGCGAGTTCCGCTTCACGATCCCGGCCGTCGCCACCGAGGTGCCGGTCCCGCTCCGGCGCGACCTGAGCGGGGTGCAGCCGTGGCTGCGCGACAAGCGCGTGCTCGTGGTGGACGACAACGCCACCAATCGGCGCATCGTCACGGCGCACCTCGACAACTGGGGCATGCCGTCGCGCGCCTCGGAGTCGCCGCTCGAGGCACTCGGGTGGATCCGGGCCGGCGAGCGCTTCGACGTCGCGATCCTGGACATGCACATGCCGGAGATGGACGGCGTGGCCCTCGCCCGGGCCATCCGGCAGCTGCCCGCGGGCAGCTCCCTGCCCCTGATCCTCTTCACCTCGCTCGGCCGGCGCGAGGCGCACGCCGAGGACGAGGGCTTCGCGGCCTATCTCCACAAGCCCATCAAGCCGTCGCAGCTCTTCGACGCGCTGGTCTCGGTGGTCGCCGATCAGCCGGTGCACGTGGCCGCGCCCGCGGCGGCCCGGAGCGAGCTCGACCCGGAGATGGCCCGCCGCCACCCGCTCCGGATCCTGCTCGCCGAGGACAACGTGGTCAACCAGAAGGTGGCCCTGCGGCTCCTCGCCCAGTTGGGCTACCGGGCCGACATGGCCGCCAACGGGCTCGAGGCCATCGAGGCGGTCGAGCGCCAGACCTACGACGTGGTGCTCATGGACGTGCAGATGCCGGAGCTCGACGGCTTCGAGGCCTCTCGCGAGATCAACCGCCGCTGGCCGGCCGCCCGGCCCCGCATCGTGGCCATGACCGCGAACGCGATGCAGGGAGATCGGGAGCTGTGCGTGGCCGCCGGCATGGACGACTACGTGGCCAAGCCGATCCGGGTCGAGGAGCTGGTCGCCGCGCTCGGGCGCTCACCCGTGCATCGGGACGCGGCGCCGGTCGCCGGCCCCGCGGAGCCGGCCGCGCCCGCGGCGAGCGCGATCGACCGCGCGGTGTTCGAGCGCCTCGTCGCCACCACCGGCGGCCCGTTCGTGGCCGAGCTGATCGACACTTTCGGAGAGGACGCCCGCGAGCTGCTCGCGACCCTGCGCCGCACCTTCGCCGCGAACGACCGCGACGCGTTCCGCCGGGCCGCCCACTCGCTGAAGTCGACGGCCGAGAGCCTCGGTGCCACCGGCCTGGCCGCGTTGGCGCGCGAGCTCGAGACCGCGGCGCGGGCCGGGAGCCTCGACGGGGCGTCCAGCCGGCTCGACCGGCTGACCGAGCACTACGAGCGCGCCGCGAACGCGCTGGGAGACCTGCGACGTGACCTCCCCGCGTAACGGTCCCACCGGCGACCTCCTCGTCGTCGACGACAACCGGGTCAACCGTCTGCTGCTCGGCCGCGCCCTCGAGCAGCTCGGGCACACCGTGACCTTCGCGGAGAACGGGCGGGAGGCCCTCGCGACCCTCGCCAAGCGTCCGGTGGACCTGGTTCTGCTCGACATCGAGATGCCGGAGATGGACGGCTACCAGGTGCTCGCCGCCCTCGCCGCCGACCCGCGCCTGCGCGACGTCCCGGTGGTCATGATGTCCTCGGTGGAGGAGGTGGACAGCGTGGCCCGGTGCATCGAGATGGGCGCGGAGGACTACCTCTTCAAGCCGGTGAACCCGGTGCTGCTCCGCGCCCGCGTCGGGGCCAGCCTCGAGAAGAAGCGCCTGCGGGACCAGCAGCGGGAGCTGTTTCGGAAGTTCGCCACCGCCGAGGTGGCGGAGGAGCTGCTCACGACCGGCGTCACCCTGGGCGGCAAGCAGGTCGAGGCCAGCGTGATGTTCTCCGACATCCGTGGTTTCACCCGCATCACCGAGACGCTGGCGCCGGCCGAGACGATCGAGCTGCTGAACAGCTACTACACGCTGACGTTCGACGCGATCGGCGGCCACGGGGGGATCGTCAACCAGATGCTCGGGGACGGCCTGATGGCGATCTTCGGGGCGCCGCTGCCGCGCGCGGACCACCGCGAGCGGGCGGTGCGCGCCGCCCTGGAGATGCTCGAGCTGGTGGACGGCTTCGACCAGGATCAGGCGCGCCGGGGCGGGACGGAGATCCAGATCGGGGTCGGCATCGCGTCCGGTCCCCTGGTGGCCGGCTTCACCGGCACCCAGCAGCGCATGACCTATACGGGAGTGGGCGACACCGTGAACCTGGCCGCCCACCTGGAAGCGCATACGAAGGTAGTCGGTCGTCCGATCCTCATCGACGAGAACACGCTGGGCGGCCTCGGCGAGGGCATCCGGGTCGAGTCCCACGGCCCCGTGCAGTTCAAGACGCGAAGCCAGCCGGTCGTCGTCTACTCGGTCCTCCCGGGGCAGACCGGTGCGCGATAGCCCGGACCGTACGCCTAAGACCTCGGCGACACGGTCCCACGTCAAATGACGGCCCGTCGGGCCGCGCGGTACGGTATGCTCTACGGCAATCGCGGCTATCCCGCAACGTAGCGGAGACCAAAGGCCCCATGTCGAACACGAGCCCCACCGCCCTGCTCCTCAACGTCGGTCACGCCATGGACCACCTCTTCCTGCTGATCTTCGCCACCGCGGTGGCCGGGATCGCGGCGCAGTGGGGGATGGTCTGGCAGGACCTGATGCCCTACACGGTGGGCGCCTTCGTGATGTTCGGACTGGGCTCGCTGCCCGCGGGGCGCCTCGGCGATCTCTGGGGCCGGCGCGTCATGATGATCATCTTCTTCCTGGGGCTCGGCGCGGCGGGGCTGGTGGTGGCGACGGCCCAGCGTCCCTGGCAGCTCGCGGTCGCGCTCACCCTCATGGGCGCGTTCGCC
>Ga0134122_10001345_pt1 | contig 17688 bp, 11 predicted proteins | sample KB302_FD_96461 | JGI IMG/M metagenome (GOLD analysis project Ga0134122, IMG submission 96461) | Terrestrial soil microbial communities without Nitrogen fertilizer from Kellogg Biological Station, Michigan, USA - KB3-0-2 | ecosystem: Environmental > Terrestrial > Soil > Unclassified ... | reverse complement strand
GCAGAGGTCTTCGCTGTGCGCATGACCTACGGCGCCGAGGCAGCTTACAAGAGCGCAGGGCGCGAACCGACCGACTACGTCAACTCCAAGCTGATTGTCATGTGGGGCTGGAGTCCGGGCGACGGCACCTTCGGAACCGGGACCTACGAGTATCTGAAACGGGCGAAGAAACGCGGCGTCCGGATTATTTGCGTCGACCCACGCAAGACGCGGTCCAGCGCCGTGTTGGCGGATGAACACGTCTTCATACAACCCTCGACTGACACTGCCGCGCTCATCGCCATGGCTTACGTGATCGCGAGCGAAGGTTTGCAGGACCAGGCGTATTGCGACACCCATGTGCTCGGGTTTGATGAAGAGCACTTACCGCCCTGCGCACCGGCCGGGGCCTCCTATCGTTCCTACTTGCTCGGGCGGTCGGATGGCATCGTGAAGACACCCCAATGGGCCGCGGCTATTACCGGCATGCCGGCGGAGACTATTCGCCGGCTGGCAATTGACTTCGCCACCACCAAGCCCGCTGCACTCCAGTGCGGCTACGCACCCGGCCGCACAGCATACGGCGAACAATTCCACCGCGCGGCATATGCGCTCTGCGCCATGACCGGCAATGTCGGCATTCCCGGCGGCAGTTCTGGTGTGAGCAATGGCGCCACGGGTAGAGCGAACATCAGGAACCTGCCAACAGGCGCCAATCCGACTAACGCACGCGTGGCCTCACCGCTACTTGCCGATCTCTTGGCGCGCGGTAAATCTGGCGGCTACCCGGCCGACATCAAGCTCATCTATTCGGTCGGAGGCGACTTGTTCAATCAATGCCCAAACGTCAACAAGATCGTGGGTGCGCTCGACGGTGTCGAATACCTGGTAGCGCAAGACCATTTCTTGACACCGACCGCCCGTTACGCCGACATCGTGCTGCCGGCGACGACGTTCTGGGAGCGCAATGACGTGCACACGCCCTGGGCCGGTGCGGGTCATTACGCGATCTACATGCGCCAGGCGATCGAGCCGATGTACGAATGTCGCAACGACATCGACATCTTTGCCGATCTTGCGGCCCGTCTTGGCATCGGTGGCTACAACGATAAGAGCGAGTCGGCATGGCTGCGCGAGTTGACAAGAGACGCCGTCGACAACTTCGATGACTTCGCTGACAACGGCCTTGCCAGGTTCGCCGCGCCTGACGATGCAGTGGCATTTGCCGCTCAGATTCGAGACCCACAGCGTCACAAGTTCACGACACCGTCTGGCAAGATCGAGATCTACTCGATGGCGCTCGCTGCCAAGCCTGATCCGTATGGTCTCGGGCATATCCCGGCCGTCCCGACGTGGAGCCCGCCATTCAAGGCGAGCACACGATATCCACTCAAGCTATGCACGCCAAAATCGCGCGCCCGTACCCACTCCATACATGACAACCAGCCGAAGCTGGCGCGAGTTGATCGCGACGATGTCTGGGTCCACCCCGAGGATGCACGTACGCGCGGGATCTTGGACGGCGAGCACGTGCGAGTCTTCAATGATCGCGGCACCACCGTACTACCTGCGCGCGTTACTGATCGCATTGCCCGCGGCGCAGTATCGATGAAAGAAGGAGCCTGGTTCACACCTGACTCTGCCGGAACGGACACAAACGGATGCGCCAATGTACTCACCGATGACCGCTCGGCACCTTGCGGTGCAACCACCTACAATACCAACCAAGTGGAAGTGATGCCTCTACGGAAGCAGCCGAAGGCTGACAAGCATTTCTTCAATGGGTTACGTAAAACGGAACTGCCTGAGTGATTAACGCATTTCCCGAACTGGGACACGCGATTACCTCTCATCGCTGTCGCGCGCTTGACGATCTCCATGACGGTATTCTTGCTGAGCCCGACGTTGCGGCGGAACCGGTAGCACAGCCCTTCATTTTGAATGCTTCTTGGCCTCGTCAGACGAACGCTGACCCAGGCCTGCACGCGCGTGGGCGCGCAAGACAACAAGCACCATCAAAAACGATTTGCAATTCGATGGAACTGCTCCGCCCCCTTGGATCGACAGCACGAGTTCGCCATCGTCCGCTGGTCAAACGCCAATATCTTCAGTGCTTATCCCAGGGAACATATCCTGGGCAAATCCGACCACCAACTCTCCGACGCGGCGGGCATACTGCCAGTGGTCAACCCGCGCCAGTCATGGGCAAGGGCCCAACCGCAGTCGGCGGGCGCGACGGTCTTGATATCGCCGCGCCGGCGACCCGCCGCTAGACCATCAACCCTTGGGCCGTTCCTGCGCAGCCGCGATGGAGCGACCCTCACCGCCCGCATGGCGGCAACGCGGCCCGGCAAGCCATCGCTTTCGCGTTCCTGGCACGATCGGTGCCGCCGTTCGGTATAGATTTGAGAAATTTGCAGGTTTGCGAACCGAGGTGAGCATGGTCAGTGAAAATGATGATTTACCGCGGCTCGATGTTGCCGTGACGCGGGCGCTTCCGGTGCAGGTGCTCGAGTTGTTCCGGAATCGCCATGACATTTGGGTCAACCCGAACGATCGTAGCCTGACCCCTGCCGAGTTGCAGCAAGCGGCTGGCGGCGCCGATGCCATGGTCGTGACGGCCTTCGATCGATTGGATGCCGACGCCATTGCCCAAATGCCGGCAAGGCTGCGCATCCTTGCGACCTACTCAGTCGGGATCGAGCACATAGATCTCGATGCGGCAGCGAGGCGCGGCATCGCTGTGCTATCGACGCCGGACGTGCTGAGCAACTCCGTGGCGGAGATGGCCATTCTGTTAATGCTAGGCGCCGCGCGCCGGGCGCGCGAGGGCGAGGCCCTGCTCTATGGGAAGACTTGGTCAGGCTGGACGCCGACGCAGCTCATAGGCATCGAGCTGACGGGGCGCCGCATCGGCATCCTGGGCATGGGGCGCATTGGGCGCACGATCGCACGACGCGCCCGCGGCTTCGACATGGATGTCCACTACCACAACCGCCGCCGCCTCGAGGCCAAGCTGGAGGAGGATGCCGACTACCACCCAACGCTCGAGGGATTGCTTGCCGTCAGCGATGCTCTCATCCTGGCAGCGCCCTCGACGCCGCACACCAAGGGACTTCTCAATGGCGCCAGGATCGAGGAGCTGCCCGCCAACGCCATCCTGGTCAACATCGCGCGCGGCGATCTCATCGATGACGATGCGCTCATCGCGGCGCTGGGATCGGGCCGGATCGCCGCCGCCGGGCTGGACGTGTTCAACAATGAGCCGCGCTTGGATGCAAGATACCTCGATCTTCCCAATGTCTTCTTGCAACCCCACCAGGGGAGTTCAACGTTGGCGACCCGGCTCAAGATGGCAAGCATCCTGCTTGCCGGAATCGACGCCATCCTCGCCGGTTCGCGCCCTCCAAATCTGGTCGTTTGAGCGAGAGGGGGGAGACCTTCCTGCTGTAGGACTGGACGGCCCATGCTCCAAAAGATGTATCGCTCAGAATTTCGGCGTGCCCCGGAGCACGCTCGCGCATTCGGAAGAAGACCAGTAGCTTCTCCAGGCAGATGTGCCTGGGGCCTCTTGCAGGCGATCACATCGTACTGGCGGCTCGGTGCATCGTGGAACCTCGGCCGCTAGGGGCTAGGTCGAGGCGACGTAGGATAGCCACAGCACGTCAGGAAGGTTTCAGTCTCATGCCACAAGAGCGCAACTACGACGCGGTTGTGTTCGATCTGCTTACCGCGCTCATCGATTCGTGGACTCTCTGGCACCGCGCGGCCGGGTCGACTGAGGACGGCCTGAGGTGGCGGCGTAAATACCTCGCGCTCACCTATGCGGCGGGTCCATATCGCCCTTACGCTGACATTGTGCGGCAGGCAGCGACGCAAGCGGATATCAAGCCACTCGGTGTGGAGGCGCTATTGGCGGGTTGGAGCGACTTGCTGCCATGGCCCGAAACACGCAAAGTGCTGACAACACTCGCAGAGAGGGTGCCTTTGGGTGTGGTCACAAACTGTTCAGTGACGCTGGGTGCTGCGGCCATTGCCTGCACAGGAATACGCTTTGCGGCTATTGTGACGGCGGAGAGTGCCGGTTTCTACAAACCGAGGCCCGAGCCATATCGCGCAGTGCTGAGGTCGTTGGGCACCGCGCCAGCCCGAACGCTCTTCGTGGCTGGCTCAGCGGCCGATGTGCCGGGCGCCACGGGAGTCGGCATGCCTGTGTTCTGGCACAATCGGATGGGATTGCAACCTGTCGATGCGGCGCGGCCCGACTTCGTAGCCGCCAGTCTCGAGCCGCTGCTTAATCTCGTCTGATATGCGCGGGAGGATGCATCCACGTCTCGCCAATTCCGACAGAAGATGGCATCTCGCGATTGGCTGAGCTAGGAACTAAGGTGGCTGACTCTACTCCGCTGTTGTAGTCTCAAAGGTGCCAACGCCCTTGTCATCTTTGTCATTGATCACAAGACGCAGGCAAGCGACGACCATCCATTTATGTACGTCGAGAACGGGGTTACCGGCATAGTGACGTCGCGAATGTGGAACACGCTTAGGACATCGACGACGGCGCTGATCACGGCGCCCGGGGTGGCCGTCAGTGAGCCGCGACCGCTCCTGAGGACTGCCACACGTTTCAGAAGTTTGCTTTGGTTGTAGCAGGCAGAAGCGTTGAACTGCGCCTGAGTAGCGACGTTGGCGCGCGCCCCAAACCACGCCTAACGATCTCAGGTAGACGGGTTACCGCCCCTCAACCTCAGACAGGAACGCGGTAGACGCGCACCGCCGTGTCGTGGAACATCCAGGCGCGTTCGGTAGGCGTGTAGCTCTTCGAGAGCCGTTTGAAGGCGTTGTACATCACATGATACGAGAAGGATACTTTATCGACTGGAAAGTTGCTTTCGAACATACACCTGCTGGGGCCGAACTGTTCGATGCAGTACGTCATAAAGGGGCTGATGGCCGCCGCCAGCTCCTCAGAGCCGATGGGTTTTTGTCGTGAATGCCAATCGAAGCCGGTGCGGGGCATGCCTATGCCTCCGAGCTTTATGGTGACATTCGGGCAGAACGCCACCGCCGCGATGCCGCGCCGCCACGTGACGAGCACCTCGTCGTCCTTATTGGCATAGGGGCCGGTCCGAACCAGGCCGCCAATATGGTTCAGGATGATGGGCAGGTCGGGGATGGCTTTGGCAAAAGCCGCAAGCTCTTGCAACTGCGGGAAGTACATCCAGCCCTCCAAGGACAATCCCATGCCGGCCAGCACGCGAGCGCCAGCCCGGAACTGCTCGTTGCCGAGCTGACCCTGGATTCTGTGCGCGGCCGTGTTTTCGACCTCGGGATGAGGGTCCCACGTCACCGAATGGCGGATGCCCCGGAACCGGTTGGGACTGGCCGCCTGCAATGCCTCGAGCACCGGGGCGACGCGGTCGCCCAGAAGCAGGTTGGCGTGGCCGACGATTGCCGCCGCAGCCCGTCCGGGGCCGTAGAGACCACTGGCGCTCGCTGCAGCCAGCCCTTGCACGAACTCAACCTCGCCGATCGGGCGCATCTCCTCGGGACCTTCAGCGCGGTACATGGCGCGCGCTTCAATGAACACGGTGGAACGCACGTTGTGGCCGCTGCGCATATCATCGGCCAGTTCGTGCAGCAGATACCGCTGGTAGGGAATGCGCGTCGTGCGAAAATCCCAAAAATGGTGATGGGGATCACAGATGGGCAGCTCCGGCTCCAGCGCCGGTTCCTGGGTCAACGCCAGCCAGTCATTGCCTCCGAACGGCATGAGACAGCTCCCCTGTTCATCGTTATGGAACCCTCAGGTTCCGCAGCCTAGCGCGCCGACGGGCCTAACCTCCAGCGTCGATTGTCGTGCAGCGAGATCGCCTTGTCGGCCACGCGACGTGACGATGCGCGAGCTTCCGGGGTTCTCATCGAGTGTCAGCGTCTCAAGTTGTCACGGCAGAACAGCGGATGCGGCCCGGGCAGCGAGTGCATCCCCGACAACCCGCGCGCTGCGACGGTTATTTGAGGCCAGCGACCTCGGCCACTGCCTCCAATTGCTCAGTGTGGCGGGAGATCGGGTTCAAGAGCAAGTGGTTGGCGCCGGCGGCCACTAAGTCCTCGAGCCGCTCGCGCACCTGCTCGGGCGTGCCGTGGATACCCGAGGCGTCAGTTCCCGGCGGATTGTGGTAGACTTCGGTGAACCAGCGCTCGAGCTCGCGACGCGCAACTGCGGGCCGCTCATCGACTGCCATGAACACGCGCTTGGATACGGGAAACTTCGTGGGGTCGCGGCCGGCCGCCTCCAAGGCCTGCTTGAGGATTGGCACCGAGGCCTTGAACTCGGCAAGGCTCGATCCGCCCGAGCCCATCCAGCCATCGGCGAGCGTTGCCGCCCGGCGCACCGCATCCGGGTGCCCAACTCCCATCCACAAAGGCGGATGCGGCTTGCGCACTGGCCGCTTGGCCAGCTTGAGGTTCTCAACCTGGTAGATCTGCCCGCGGTAGGTGACTTTGTCCTCGGTCCAAAGGGCCCTGATCAGCTCCACCTCCTCGCGGAAGCGGCGCACGCGCCGCGCAACGGGAACCTGGAAATCCCGGTAATGGTGCGCGCGGCCAAGCCCGACGGCCAGGATCGCCCGTCCATCACTGACGAAATCCAGCGTCGCCCACTGATGCGCCAGCATCAGCGGGTGATGGATCGGTAGCACGATCACGGCGGCACCGACGCCGATGCGTTGGGTAATCGACGCCGCAAAGGTCAAGGCCACGACAGGATCGAGACAGGTGCCATCGTCGACAGTGTTCTCGGTGACCCAGAGATCCCGGAATCCCAATTCCTCTGCGCGGCGCGCCACGGTACTTATTGTGGTCAGCGCCAATGAATCGAGCGAACGGTGCGGCAACGACATACCCAGGGCGGCTTTGTCTCGCAATGTCATTGTCAACCTCGTCAGACTTTCGATTAGCTTGCTCTAGATGCCTTCAGGAGCTAATGGAAGCAGATTGCCAGAGTCACTTGGGCGGCAAGCAGAATAAGTGCGGCCGCGATGGTCGGCAGGTTCGCAGCTCCCACGCTGAGTATCGCCTCACTCGCCGCGGAACCGGCCAAGCCCCCTCCCCAAAAAAAGACCCAGACCGAGGGCGGCCCCTGCTTACTCGTCATTCCAACTCAGGCGCCCAGTCTCGGCAAGCTGCGCTGCCAATGACGCGTAATCTGGACCAAGGCCGGCCACTGTATCTGGTGCCTACGGCTCCGTTATTTGAACACGGGATTTGGCCGCAGCTCTTCCACTTCGCGTGACCCAGTGTTTTCAGCTCGACCGCGAACCTTGATAACGCGAGCGGCTCATAGTCGTGCGTAGCGTAGCAAGCTTCGTGGACCGCGCACAGTTTCTCCCGCCGCAAGCGAGCATCCGTTCGATGTTTCAAGTCGCTCCCGACGAAAGCCCTAAGAGGGCTTACGCGGCCGCATCGGGAGGACGTATCCACGGCCCTCGCCGTCATTGATTGGCCGGATGCAGCCGCATGCACCGACAAATAATAACGCCTAATCCTCGAGAAGGATTACGTTTTGTGACTCGATCCCCACCGGAATGGTACTGCCGAGAGCAAGAGCTATGCGGCGCGTCATGGTGGCGGTCAGACGCTGACCGTCGGAAAGACACAGCACATAGTCGAGCACCGTGCCGCGATAGGTAACGCTTTCGAGCACACCGGGCAGCTGGCATGCGGCCCCCGCAGCGAGAGGCCCGATGGCCACATCTTCGGCACGGATAGCGACATGCGATCCAAGTGTCCGTTGATCACCAAGAGGAACGCCGGAGACTTCAAATCCTGCGATGCGGAACCGGCCACTGCCGCCGGTGCAAGATAAGTCGGAAATCTCAAGTACATTGCAGCCGCGGAAGAAGCGGGCCACGAAGGTCGAGCGCGGGCGCCGATAGAGTGTCTCGGGCTCGTCGCATTGCGCGCAGCGACCGCGGTCGAGGATGGCGATTCGGTCGCTCATGGTGAGCGCCTCTTCTTGATCGTGGGTTACGTACAAAAAAGTCGTTCCCGTCTCGGCGTGCACGCGCTTCAGTTCCTCCTGCATGGCGCGCCGCATGCGCTCGTCGAGCGCCGACAGCGGCTCGTCCAGCAGCAACATCTTCGGCTCGGGCGCAAGTGCGCGGGCGAGTGTCACGCGCTGCTGCTCGCCGCCACTGAGCAAACTCGCGTTCTTGCCCTCCGTGCCGGCGAGGCCGACGAGATGCAACATTTCCTTCACACGCGCCTCGCGGGCGACAACCGGGACGCCTCGGACCTTCAAGCCGTAGCCGACGTTTTCGGCGACGCTCATATGCGGGAAGATGGCATACTGCTGGAACATCATGCCGAGGTTGCGACTCCAGGGCGGCACGCCCGAGACCTCCCTGCCGTCAATCTCGATGCGGCCCGTATCCGGTTGTTCGAGGCCAGCGACCATTCTGAGTACAGTCGACTTGCCCGCGCCGCTGGGGCCGAGAAACGTAAAGAATTCACCGCGTCGGACCTCGAGCGACAGGTCATCGGCGGTCACCGTAGGGCCGAACCGCTTGGAGATCGAGGTCAGGCGCAGGATGATATCACTCACGGCGCTGTGATTCGTCCCTGGTCACGAGAGATGCTTGGCCGCAGTCGCGACGGCGATCTCCAATGCGCGCACCATCATCGCCAAGTCCATCGATGCCGTATCGGCGCGCTGGTGCAATTCGAGCTGGCGAGCGGTCTCGACCGACTGAAGCAGCTCGGCAACCTGCTCTGGCAGGTAGGGCACATGCACGAAGCCGGTCAGCGGTGGTCTGTGTTTCCGTGCGGCACGGGAAAGTATCGTATAAAGCGCCGCGTTGCAGAGAAAGGTGCCGGCCGTTGCAGAGATGCGTGCCGGAATGCCGGCCGTGAGCAGGGCATCGCGGATCTCGCGATTGGGTAACGTGGCAAGCATGGCTGCGCTGCCATTGCCGCTCAGAGGCTCGTCGGTACGCAAGGTGCCCTCGTTGTCGGGGATCTCGAAGTCGGCAACGTTGATGCCGATGCGCTCAAGCCGGATCATGGACTCGCCGGGCCATAGGCCCACGCTGATGACGATGTCGGGCTCGACCTCCTCGAACAGGCCCTCGAGTCTCTCAGCCAGTCGACTGAAGGAGACGGGAAGCGGTCTGCCCGCCACCCTGACACCCGCAATCGTGCGCCCGTTGAGCGCCAGCGCCGTCTCGCCTGCCGGGTTGCGGCCGCGTCCGCCATAGCCTTCGAAGCCCGTGATCAGTGCCGTTGCCATGCAAGCGCCGCCTGAAGTCGCATGCCCCGATTACGCGCCATATCGCCATGAACGGCGTCCGAGGGCAAGCCGGTCCGTGCACCTCCCAGACCGCGGCGTGGTAAGCTAAGGACAAAGGCAATCGCTGTTTGCTGCATTCTGCAGATCTGCCACCGTTGCAATAAGAGCAAGCTCCGCCCTCGCACAGCCTGCTTGCTGGCGCTATCGTTTGTATGGCACGAGGTGGGTCGTGCAGGCCAGATTGGCTCGGTCCAGTCATACCCGGGAGGTGGATATGCATTTCAGAAGTGGACTTTCCAGGCGCGATGCCCTGCAGCTCGCAGTGGCGGGCGTATCGGCTCCGGTGCTTGGGCGGCTATCCCCGGCCTTGGCGGCCGGAACCATCAATTTCGCCGACATCGGCGTCGGCGACCCGAACGGCGACTGGACGCGCTACACCAAAGCGAGCGGCTACAACGTCAACCTGGTGTCGATTGGAAATGCGCCATCGGCGATCTTGAACGTGCTGGTGGCCGGTGGCGGCACCGGTACCTACGATATCATTAACATCGTGGGCGGTATGCAGAAGCCGCTGGTCGACAATAACCTCATCGACGAGCTCGATATCTCCAAGCTGCCAGCCTGGGCGAAGAACAAGAACATCGTTGAGTTCCTCGCCGTCGGATCGCCCGGGTTCAACTTTATCGGGTACAACGGCAAGATCTACGGCTGCCCGACCGTGCTGCAGGGCGACAGCTTCGCTTACTTGCCCGAAAAGACGGGACCGCTCGATTCCTATGCGGCGCTGTTTGACCCCAAGTTCAGGGGCTACGTCGCCCTCGAGGACAACTACACCACCGCAGCAGCGAAGACCGCCCTCTACATGAAGGCCGCCGGCCTGGCCGACATCAAGAATGTCGACGACATGACACCCGAGGAATTTAAGAAGGTCGTCGACTTCCTGATCGAACAGAAGAAAGCCGGGCAGTTCCGCGTCATCTGGAACAGCTTTCAGCAGGCAGTCGACCTCCTCGTCAACAAGGAGGTCTATGTCATGGATTGCTGGGAACCTATGGTCTTCGTCGCCAAGTCCAAGGGCGTGAACGCGGTCTATGCCGATCCTAAGGAAGGCTACCTGCTCTGGGCCATGGCCGCCTACATCGTGAAGAACGCAAACCGCTCGGCCGAGCGGACAGCCGCCACCTATCAACTCCTCGACTACATGCTCGGCGGCTGGTACGGCGCCAAGATTACGACCATGCGCGGCTATATGACAAACACGGATGCGCCAGCGTACGCAAAGGCCCACACGGAGGAGTTCTCCAGCGATGAGGCCGGAAAAGTAACCAGCATTACCGAGAACGTGCGCCGTAAGTTCGCCAAGGGCGGCACCTGGCAGAACCGCTGGCCGACGGCGGTCGACGTCTACGAGGCGCAGTGGTCGCGATTCAAGTCTGCGTGAGCAACGCGTGAGTTAGCGAGGATTGCGGTCGTGAGCGGTGGTACCAGTCTGCTGCACCGCTCCACCACCTCACTTTCTCACCAATTGAGGGCCTACCTAGCTCAATCCGCAGCCATGCGTCTCAAGCTTCTCGCCCGCCGCCTTTTGTTGTCGCTACCCGTCGCGTTTGTGATCTTGCTGCTTGTGTTGCCTCTCGGCTTCATGGTGGTGGTGAGCTTCTGGAAGCGGGCGCTACTGAAGATGGTGCCTGCCTTCGAACTTTCGAACTACCTCGAGTTCCTGACGGGCACCCGCCTGTCCGTGCTCGGCCGCAGCTTTCTCGTCTCGATCGAGGCAACGACGATCTGCCTCGTCATTGCCTACCCGATCGCTTACTACCTAGCCCGCCACGCCAGGCCGTCGGCAGCCCGGCTGGTCATGCTGCTCTTCACAATCCCCTTCCTGGTCAACTACGTGATCCGGGTTTTCTCCTGGACCTATCTGCTCGGACGCACTGGTCTCATCAACAAAAGTCTGATCGAGATCGGTATCGTGTCCGGTCCCGTCGATTGGCTGCTTTACAGCGACTTCGCCGTGCTCGTCGGCATGATCTCCTCCTACATGCCGTTCATGATTTTTCCGCTCTGGATCTCTCTTGCCGGCATTGACCACAGGCTCGGCGAAGCGAGCTCCATGCTCGGTGCGCGGCCCTGGACCACTTTCCGGTACGTGACGCTGCCGTTGTCGATGCCGGGCGTATTTGCGGCGATCATCTTCGCGTTCGTCGGTTGTTTCGGGGAAAGCGCCGTCCCGATCATACTGGGCGGCGTCGGCTACCAGCTTATCGGCAACGAGATCACGAGCACGCTCGACGTGCTCAATTATCCGCTCGCAGCCGCCATGTCTTCGGTTGTGACAGCCGCCATGCTGGCCTTGCTCGCTCTCTGGTATGTCGCCTTCGACCTGCGCTCCTTCCTCGGCAAGATCCTCTCCTGGAGGATGCAATGACATGGCGATCATGGCTCGTCTGGTCGGCGATCGGTGCTGTGCTGGCACTGCTCTATCTGCCGCTCGTCCCGCCGCTCTTCTTTTCCTTATTGCCCGAGACCGCCGCCGAACCTGCGCCGACGCTACGCTGGTACGTGGAGATGTGGCGCAATCCGTTGCTGACTGGTGCCGTAGTGACGAGCCTGGAAGCTGCTGTGACCGTCGCTCTCACGACGCCCTTGCTCGCTCTTGTGGCAGCGATCTCGATCCGAGAGCTCAAGCTGCCTCGATTGATCCTGGGGCTCATGTTACTGCCGCTTCTGGTGCCAGGGATCAGCATGGGCATCGCCACTGCCTTCTTCTTCAAGCAAATTGGGATTGCTCCGTCACTCGGCACCATCGTCATCGTGCAGATTCTTTGGGCCTTGCCGTTCGCGCTTCTGGTCGTGCTGACGGCCATGTCGACGTACGATCCGGTCCTAACCGAGGCCGCGCACATGAGCGGTGCCGGCCGATGGCGCGCCTTCCGGGACATCGAGCTGCCACTCATCTGGCCCGGCGTCTCGGGCGCCGCCACCTTCTCGTTCATCCTTTCGTTCAATGAGACGGTTCGGACCGCGCTCGTGCAGGGCCCGCTCAACACGGTGCAGACCTACATCTGGTCGACCTACAAGCAGATCGGGCTATCGCCAACGCTTTATGCGCTGATGACTCTGCTGATTCTGCTGACTGTTGGGCTATCGAGTATCGCCGTGGCAATTCGCCGAGTGTGACGTCTATCCGGTGTGTTAGCCGGTGGCGTCGTGATCTTGGTTGAAGAGGAAGTCGCGCTTTCCTCCACTACCCGGCAATTTGAGGGGAGCATGCAGATTGCACTGGAGCGCACCGTCCAAAGCGTGATCGATCTCGTTCGGGGTTGCGAGCCAAACTTTCTGGCTACGACATGCCGCAGGATTAGCAACTCAAAGGCAAGGCGCCTTGCAGCCCAGCCTTCGAGAGCTTGAAGCCGATCGGCATGTTTCTGTGCCTCATATACCGCTGGCCATAGCTTGCGACGTCATCCGGCAGGCCTCTGCGGCTGAGAAGGTTGGGGCGTCGATGCAAGCGAAGGCGGGCGGCCGATCGTGCTGCCCGTCGCCAGATTATTCGGAGGGCGCAGTCGGGACGCGGCGGTTTGAGACTGCCAAAGCCGCGACTAGCGCTTGCCGCGTCCCGGCCGCTGCGTAAGCGCTGAACCCGCCGCCGGCCTGGCCCCCGGATTACTGAGCGTCCGCACGGCTGCCGTCGCGGCATTGGCAGCCCTGACCTCTTTGCTGTGGACCTGGGTAAGCGCCGAGCCTGCGGCCGATTTCGCCGACTTCCCCCGCGCTACGATGGGCGGCTGACTTCAGCCGCAGGATGCCCACGTTGCGTCCTCGTCGAGCGGATAGCTGGGTCGACGCAAGCCTTCGAATGGCAGGCGCTCCAGCACCGGGCTAGTCAGTCCGGCAGTGTCGACCTCTCTCACCTGCTCAGGCGGGAACCATGGCCGGAAGCCGGCGCGAAAGTGCCCACGTGATTTGACGACCACGGTGCGCGCCTTGCCGATGTCGATGCCGAACATTTCGAAGAACATCGGATCGGCTGTCTGGCAGCGTGCCGAGATCACCACAACCGTGAGACCGCCAATGCGGAGCGCGGCGGAGGGACCGAGGTTGACCTTGCGGCCCTGCAATAGGCCGAGCTTGCCGATGAATTGCCCATCGGTCAGGCCAACGACTTCTGCTTCCGCTTCGAACGGGAGATCCCATAGCTCCCAGGGTGCCTGGCCACGATCGCGATTGAAGCGGGCAAGGAAGCGCGCGCCTTTGCCGAGCTTATGCGCCTCGGATGCCAGCGCGGCGTCGAAGAACGAGCCGTAGATGACGTCCCGCGCGCCGACAGCATAAAGCGCCATGAGTAGTTCGGTGGTGCGGCCGCTGCCACCTCCGCCGGGATTGTCGCCGGAATCGGCATAGATGACGGGCGAACGCTTGCCGGCATTGGCATGAGCGACTGCCTCGGCGACAGGCATAAGCGTCTTGCGAAAGCGGCTGCGCATGGCCCAGGCGCGTTCAGAGATCTCGTTGGCTAGGGCTTGGGCGAGCTCGCGGTCATTGCGAGCGGTCACAACGGTAGCGATGCCGTTCTTCGGAGTATCGGAGAATACGAAGCCGCCGAAGATGGAGACGTTGAGAATGGCCCCCGAGTGTTCGGCCTGACGCTTCTGTCCGTAATCGATCAGCTCCCCATAGGGGCCAGCATTGGTCAGCAGGTTTACGGACGCCGGCGTCAGCGGGAGGCGCACCAAGGCGGTCTTGGGTTCGGCCAGCCCTGCCAGCATCCGCCGAAGGGCAAATGCCGCCTCCTCGCCGCGCTCTATCATGTCGACGTGGGGGTTGGTGCGATAACCAACCACGATATCGCAGGGCGCCACCATCTGCTCGGAGATGTTGGCGTGCAGGTCCAATGTCAAGATGAGGCGCGCTTTCGGTCCAATGGCCTGGCGCACGCGCGTGACGATCTCACCGTCGGGATCGAACATGTGGGTTGCGGTCATCGCGCCGTGGTTGCAGATGTAAGCGGCATCGAGGGGCAGCGCCGCCTCAAGACCTGCGAGTATGCAGGCCAGTACCTGCTCGAAAGTAGCTTGCTCGATCGGGCCTGCCGGAAGGCTGGTCGCAATCAGGATTGGCACCGGCTCCCAAGGCCCGGTTGCATCCATGGTTTTGACGAATGCCGCCGCCTCCATTGGCATGGCTGGCGTCGGCTGACGAGCCTCGCGCAGAATGGCATCGCCTTCGAGCCAGCAAGCGGACTTGAAATCCTCCTCGCCGGCGGGCCGTGACCAGCGATTGGACTCGAGCGCGAGCCCGAGGATCGCGACGCGGGGACTTGTCATGGAGGAGGAGCTCCGGGGAGGAAAGAAAGTATTGCAATTCTATAACTCAGGCGCCTTGGCACCGGCTAGCTGACGGTTTCGCTTGGCCGCTCCCCGTTTGCAAGCGGGTCAAAGTCCAGGGGCGATGGTGGCGCGCGGTTTCGAGGAGTGGAAGGCGGCCGGCATCATCACGCGGCTGTGGGCCAGCCCCCAGCGTTGCGGAGGGGTAATGCACCAGCGCGGGGGCCAACCGACCCCTCGCCCCGGGCGGCGTGCGGGAGACGCGGGGCAGGCGCTCCGCCGTAAGCAACCATGCGCATCCACTGACGTTGGCAAGGCTCACTCTGTGGCCGGCGGGCAGGCTCCGACGGCTTGCATGTTGTGCCGGCGCAGCCTCCCGAGCATACTGCACTCGGCCAAATTTGGGAGGATAGCCCATGAGGTTGTGGACGCGTGCGCCAATTGGCGAAGCCTGCATTGCGATGGCAGCCGCGGTGGCTTTGGGTCTCGCCCCATCCGGCTCTGCCCAGGCGCAGGAGAAGGTGTTGCGCGCGGTGCTGCACGCCGACGTGCGCGTGCTCGATCCAATCTGGACCACGCAGACGATCGCCAACATCCACGGCATGCTGGTCTATGACACGCTGTTCGGCAACGACGCCGACATGCAGCCGAAACCGCAAATGGTCGACAGATTCGAAATCACCGAGGACAAGCTTACCTACACTTTTACGCTGCGTGACAAGCTTAAGTTCCATGACGGTTCGCCGGTTACCAGCAAGGACGTGATCGCCTCGCTCGACCGCTGGGGCAAGAAGGATGGCGTCGGTCAGCGCCTCTTCGCGTTCGTCGACAGGCTCGAGGAGTTAGACGACAAGACCTTCCGGATGACGCTCAGAAAGCCATACGGGATGGTGCTGGAGTCACTTGGCAAGACCAACTCGTCGGTCGCCGTCATCATGCGCGCGCAGGATGCTACCACCGACCCGCAGCAGCAGGTGAAGGAGGCCGTAGGCTCCGGACCCTTCAAGTTCGCCAAGGACCAATGGGTACCGGGCAGCAAGGCAGTTTACCTCAAGAACGCCGACTATGTGCCGCGACCGGCGAGCGAGAAGGCGGAGAGCTTCGCTGGTTCGAAGTTCCCGGGCGTCGATCGCATTGAACTCGTGTGGATATCGGACCCGCAAACCGCCATGTCGGCGCTCATCAACGGCGAGATCGACTTCTACGAGAACCCCAACATCGACTTCTACCCGATCCTGGAGAAGGCGAAGGGCGTGAAGCTCATGCCGACGGGCAAGCTCGATTCCACTCACGGCATGATCCGCCTCAACCACCTGCACCCGCCCTTCAATAACGTCAAGGCGCGGCAGGCCATGTACTTCCTCATCAACCAGGAGGACTTCCTGCGCGCCATCATCGGCGACCCCAAGTACTATCGCATCTGCCACGGCCTCATCACCTGTGGCTCACCACTCGCCAATGATGGCGGCAGCCAGTGGTTCAAGGAGTACAACCCAAAGAAGGCACTGCAGCTGCTGAAGGAAGCGGGCTACAACGGCGAGCCCATCACGGTGCTCGCAGCTACCGACCACAATACCATCACACCGGCCACTCAGGTGCTGATTCAGGCAATGCGCGACGCCGGCATCAACGTCGATGCCCAGTCGATGGACTGGGGCTCGGTGGTCTCGCGCCGCGCCAAGAAGGAGCCGCCCGCACAGGGCGGCTGGAACATCTTCGTCACCACGACGGGCGGCGTCGGCTCATCCAATCCCGTTCTACACACCTGGATCGGAGCCGCCTGCGATAAGGGCCTGTTTGGTTGGCCCTGCGATCCCGAGATCGAGAAGCTGAGGAACGATTACGCGTTCGCCCAGAAGGATGAGGAGAAGGCCAAGATCGCTCGTGAGCTGCAGACGCGCGCCATGGACCAGGTGGTTTACATCCCGTTCGGGCAGTGGAATGCCATGCTAGCCTACCGCTCCGATCGGCTGGACGGTATTGTGCCCAACACCGGCCTCGTCGTGCTCTGGAATATAGCGAAGAAATAGCATTGTCACCTCTCGGCCCGTGCGGAGGGAGGACCTTTGGCTAGGGGGCAGGTGGTTGCGAAAGGCGCCGGGTGCTGTCCCTTACCCCCGCTCCTCTCGTCACAACGAAAGTCAGGCGCCGGATGGCCATACGCAGCGAGAAGACAATAACCGCGCGGGACAGCACATGACCGCCTTTATCCTGCGCCGGCTCATTGCAACCATTCCTGTCATGGTGGTGGTCGCCGTGTTCGTGTTTTTTCTCTTGCGGCTGGCGCCGGGTGACCCTGTCGCCATCATCGCCGGCGAGGATGCCACCGCCGAGCAACTTGCCGCGGTGCGGCGCACGCTCGGCCTCGACCGGCCGATCCTTGAGCAGTTCGCACTCTGGGTGCTCAGCATGTTGCACGGCGACTTCGGGATTTCGATTTTTTCCAACCTGCCGGTCAGCCGATTGATCCTGCAGCGCCTCGAGCCGACGCTGTCGCTGACGCTGGCAACGCTGTTGGTTGCCGTGTGCCTCGCCGTACCACTCGGCGTGCTGGCGGCGTGGAAGGCGCACCGGCTGATCGACAGACTGGTGATGGGATTTGCCGTGCTGGGCTTCGCCATGCCGGTGTTCCTCGTCGGCTACGTTCTGATCTACCTGTTTGCGGTCAAGCTCGGCTGGCTTCCCGTACAGGGCTACCGCCCGCTCGCTGAGGGCCTGTGGCCGTGGTTGGAAAGCCTGATCCTGCCATCGCTGGCACTCGGCATAACGTACATGGCTCTGATCGCCCGGATCACGCGCGCCTCGATGCTGGAGGTGCTGGCCCAGGACTACATCCGCACCGCCGACTCCAAGGGACTCTCGACCAACCGCGTGCTGCTGCTGCACGCCTTGAAGAACGCCTCCGTCCCGATCGTCACGGTTATCGGCATCGGCATCGCGCTCCTCATCTCGGGCGTCGTCATCACGGAGACGGTGTTCAACATCCCAGGTCTAGGCCGCCTCACGGTCGATGCAGTGCTGAAGCGCGACTACCCGATCGGCCAGGGTCTCATCATTGTGTTCGCTGCCGCCAAGGTGCTGGTGAACCTCGTT
>Ga0134122_10001342_pt1 | contig 17702 bp, 13 predicted proteins | sample KB302_FD_96461 | JGI IMG/M metagenome (GOLD analysis project Ga0134122, IMG submission 96461) | Terrestrial soil microbial communities without Nitrogen fertilizer from Kellogg Biological Station, Michigan, USA - KB3-0-2 | ecosystem: Environmental > Terrestrial > Soil > Unclassified ... | reverse complement strand
ATGCGCCAGTTTGCCGAGGAGCGCCGTAGCGGCACGCTGGAACTATTGCTGACGGCGCCGTTGCGAGAAATCGAAATCGTCGTCGCCAAGTTCATCGCCTGCATGGTGGTGGTGCTGGCAATGACCAGCCTGACCCTGATCGATGCGGTCGTGCTCGCCGTCTATGGCCAGCCGGACTGGGGTCCGATTTACAGTGGCTACCTCGGCCTCATCATGTTCGCTGCGGCCCTGATCGCCATCGGCCTGATGATCTCGGCCTTGACCGCCAATCAGATCGTTGCCGCCGTGGTGTCGCTCGGGCTGTTCGGCATCCTTTGGGCGATCGACACGCTGGCCTCCTTGCTGCCGCACCCGTTCGAGAACTGGCTCCTCGGTTTATCGCTGTTGGCGCATTTCACGCCCTTCGCGGTCGGCGCCATGTATTTGTCCGACTTCGGGTTCTTCCTGACCGTGGTGTTGCTCGGCCTGTTCTTGACCGTCCGGGCGCTGGCGCGGAGCTGAGCGATGGGGGAGCATGCGGTCGATCTGGCGGGGCTGCTGTGGTCGGTCGGCTGGCTTCTCGCCGTCCTCGTGCTGTTCGCGGCGGGGCTTCGCCTGCCGCTGGAGACCCGCCTCAGTGGTAAGACCGCCTGGCTATATGGCTTAGGCTGCGTCGCCGCGGGGCTGGGCGTGTGGGGGCTGGCCAACGTCGCAATCGTGCTCAACGACACGCACATCGACCTGACGCGGGAGAAGGTCTACACGCCGTCAGCCGATGCCTTGGCGGCCGTCGACGAGCTGAAAACCCCGGTGCGTCTCACCTATTTTTATCGCTCGGAGGATCCGGCCGGCCGGCGCGCCGGTGACATCCTGGAGGTGATGGGGCGGCGCAATCCGCTGCTGACGGTCACGACGGTCGATCCCGACAAACGGCCGGAGCTGGCGCGCCGCGAGGGCATTCGCCTCTACAACGCTGCCATCATCGAGGCCGGCGGCCGGCGGATCTTGATCCAGGGTACCGATGAGGCGGAGATTGCCATCGGTATCCAGCGCGTGCTGCGCACGCGCGCCCTCACCGTTTGCTTTCTCGAGGGGCATGGCGAGCTGCCGATGGACAGCTTTGAGTTCCACACCCATCTCGAGGGCGCAAGCGATCACAGCCATGGCGATGCCTCCTCGCAGATCATCGAGACCAGCGGCCACGGCGTCGGTCGGTTGCGCCGGGCGTTGGAAGCGCAGGGGTATGCAACAACCAAGCTGATTCTTGCCACCAGTAGCGCCGTCCCCGGCGACTGCACGGTGCTGGTCGCCGCCAATCCGCGCACGACCTTCCTGCCGGCGGAAAGCGCGGCCCTGCGTGCCTACCTGACCGCCGGCGGAAGCGCGCTCCTGCTGTTTGACCTCGGCTTTGTGCCCGAGCCGGGGCTGGCGCGGCTGCTCGCAGACCTCGGCGGCCGTCTCGAGCAGCAGGTCGTCGTCGATCCGCTAAGCCATTACCAGACCGATCCGGAAATGGTTGCGGTGACCGGCTACGAGCCCCACCCGATCACGCGCACCGTATCGCTGACGTTCTTTCCGGGTATCCGGCCCCTGAGCTTGACCGAACCGGCAGCGGGTGTCCTGGCGACACCAATCCTCAAAAGCAGCCGCGACAGCTACGCCCGGCCCGTGCAGCCGGCCGAGACCCGTAGCATCGAGGAGAGCTCACCCACCGGCGCTGCCGTGCCGGCCGGCTCGACCCCGGTCGAATCCGTCTCAGATGTGCGCCCGCGCCTGCTCGGCATCGCGGTTGAGGGGACGCTGGCAGCGGGCGCGCCGCCCTTGCGCGCCGTAGTGATCGGGGACGGCGACTTTGCCAGCAATTCCTTCCTGCCCTACATGGCCAACAGTGATCTGGCGCTGGCGGCCGTGCGCTGGCTCGCCCGCGAGGAGCACCGCACCGCCGTGCGCAACCGCATTCCCGTGCCGCCCATGATCCTGCTCACGGCGGCGCAGAGCCGGGTGATCTTTACATCGATCGTCATCGTGCTGCCGTTGACCGTCATCGCTCTCGCCGGCCTCGTCTGGTGGTGGCGGCGATGAGAGTTCTTGCGTTGCCTCGCCTGACCACGCCCGTCCTGGCCGCGCTGGCGCTCGCCTTTCTTGTGGCAATGGTGGTGAACGGTGCGCAGCCCAAGCAGCGCCAACTCGTAAAATTCGAAGCCAAGGGCGTGTTGCGGATCGACCCCGGTTCGGTGCGCATGATCACGCTTAGCCGCGGCGGGCGGCGAGCCCAACTGGTGCGCAGCGCCGAGGGAGGCTGGCGGCTGGAACAGGGCGGTGCGGTCGAGCCGGCGGTGGCAACGCATCTTGAGACCGCCGTGAAAATGCTGCACCGTTCCGCGCCCGTCCGCGAGATCGCGCCGGAGGAGCTGACGGGCGTCGACACGGGCCCGTTCGGGCTGCAAGAAGCCTCGCTCCTGGCAGCGCTCTCGGGTCCGGGCGGCCCTGTGCTGAGCGTCCGATTTGGTGCGCACAACCCGGAGGGCTTTCTGCAATACATGGCGATCGAGGGCGACCCCAGGGTCTATCTGATGTCTCGCTTTATCGGTGCCGAATGGCTGGCGGCATTGGACGGCATGGAGGTTCGCTAATGTGGGGGAGCAGGGTGACACGGGCGGCGCTGTGGGCCTGCGCCCTTTCGCCCTGGGCGCTTTGCCTGATCGGCGCTGGCGCCGTCGCGCACAAGGCGGGCACGACCGGGTATGCCACCATCTCCATCGCCGGCCAGACCGTGCGCTATGCCGTCACCTTGCCCGAGGAGGGGGTGCTTCCCAACGCCTCTCAGCAAGACTTGCGCAATTTGGCAGCCGCGCTGGCACGCCATCTCGTGGTCGTGGCCGACGGGGCGGCGTGCGCCGGTGTACCTGGCGAGGTCCGCGGACCGGCACCGGGACGTGCCAACATCGAAGTCGTCGTGCTCTATGCCTGCAGCGCGCCCGTCGGCACGCTAAATATCCGCGACGATACCACCGCCGTGCTCGGCGCCGATCATCACACCATTGCCGACATCCAGTGGCCCGGTGGCGCCAAGCAGGTGGTGTTTGAAAGCGAACAGCGCGAGGCGGTCGTTGCCATCGCAGAGGCCCAAGGGCAGGGCCGGCGGACGAGCACGTTCGTTTCTTATTTCGGCATTGGCGTTGAGCACATTCTGCTCGGTTTCGACCACGTGTTGTTCATCATCGCTCTCATTTTGCCCGGCGGCCGTTTGTTGTCGCTCGCCGCCATGGTTACGGCCTTCACGCTGGCGCACAGCCTCACGCTGGCGCTGGCGGTGCTCGGCATCGCCAGCCTACCCAGCCAGATCGTGGAGCCGGTAATTGCGCTGTCGATCGCTTACGTCGCCTTCGAGTACCTCACCATGAAGCGCGCGCTGTCGCGGCGCTGGGCGGTCAGCTTCCTGTTCGGACTGGTGCACGGCTTTGGCTTTGCCGGCGCTTTGGCCGAGGTTGGGCTGCCGGCAAGCGGGCTGGCCTCGGCGCTGATCGGCTTTAACCTCGGCGTCGAAGCCGGCCAGCTGCTGATCGTGTCCGCGCTCCTGCCCATTCTCATTTGGTTACAAAGATTTGCGTGGGAGAAGCGGCTGGCGCAGGTCTCCTCGGGCGCCATCATGGCCGCCGGGCTGGTGCTGCTGGCCGAGCGCGCGCTGATCGGCAACATGTGACCCGGCAAGGCCGGGCGGCGCCGGGCCAGGGCGCAAGCAAAGACGCCTTGGGGGTGCATGGGTCGTGACCCCGCCTTGCTTGCCCGCTATCGTGGCCCCGATCAACGGAGAATCGGCAATCGGCAGACGCCGTCTTGGTTTTTGCCGCCTTGGTTTTCTGGAGGGGCTTGCCGTGGATACGTCCAAGAAAGCGGTCGCCGCGCTGGCGCTCAACCGATTCGGCTTGGGTCCACGTCTCGGATCCATTGCTGCCATCGCCGCCGATCCACGCGCCGCTTTGCTGGCCGATCTTGACCGGCCGCGGGCGGGCGAGCTTGCGGCACCGGGGTTGCCCTCGAGCGCGCAAGCCTTCCGAACGGTCGCCGATGCCAATGCCGAGCGGCGCGCCCGACAGATCACCATGGCCAAGGCGGAGGAGGCCAAGGCACAGGCCGAGCCCTCGATGCGCGAGGGCGGGGTGCCCACGGCCAATGCGGCGGCAACCAAAATGGCGACCGAGGCGGTCCCCAATCCCGGACGGCAAATCTATTTGAATGAGGCCAAGGCGCGGATCGATGCCGCGCTGGGGAGCGAGGTCGGCTTTGCGGAACGTCTGGTCTGGTTCTGGTCCAATCATTTTTGCATCTCGGCCGACAAAATCCAAAGCATGTCCGGCGCCTATGAACGCGAGGCCGTGCGTCCTCACATCCTCGGTCGCTTCCAGGACATGCTCGAGGCCGCCGAAAGCCACCCGGCGATGCTGTTTTATCTGGACAACACGGTGTCGATAGGTCCCAACTCCGTTGCCGGCATCAATCGCACGCGCGGCCTCAACGAAAACCTCGCTCGCGAAATCCTGGAGCTGCATACGCTCGGTGTGCGCAGTGTCTATACGCAGGAGGACGTTAGCCGCTTCGCCAATGTGTTGACGGGCTGGACGCTGCTGCCGGCGGCTGACAATCCCGATCACGGCGGCGAGTTCGCCTTCAATCGACGCCTGCACGAGCCAGGCGCTCAAACCATCCTTGGCCAGGTGTATTCGGAGGGCGGCGTCGAGCAGGGAAAAGCCGTGCTGCACGATCTCGCGCGCCATCCTGCCACCGCCAAGCATGTCGCCGGCAAGCTCACCCGTCACTTCATTGCCGATGAGCCAGCCCCGGCGCTGGTCGAGAGCCTGGCGCGAACCTTTCAGGATACGGCCGGGGATTTGAAGGAGGTCGCCAAGGCCTTAGTGGCGTCCGACGAAGCGTGGAGCTTGCCACCGACCAAGCTCAAGCGCCCAAGCGAATGGGTCACCGCGATGGTGCGCGCGGGCGGCGGCACGACGGCCGATCCTCGGCGCTTTACCGCGGGGCAGGCAAGCCTGGGGGAACCGCTGTGGCGTCCGCCCTCGCCCAAGGGGTACGCCGACGATGAGGCGAGTTGGATCGACGGCATGGGACAGCGCCTGGACATCGCCCACACCTACGCGGAGCGTGTCGCCGGCGCGCTCGATCCCCGTTTCGTCATCGACAGCGTGCTCGAAGGCACCGTATCGGCGAAGACCACGCAGGCGGTCGTGCGCGCCGAGAGCCGGCAGCAGGCGCTGGCTCTCCTGTTCATGTCCCCCGAATTCCAGAGGAGGTGACCCATGGCTCCCTGCCGTCATTTGCCGAGCCGCCGCGCCGCGTTGCTGGGTTCGGGTGCCTTGTTTGCCTGGACGCAATTACCCAAACTTGCGCGCGCGGAAGGCCGCGATCCGCGCCTGCTGGTCATCGTTTTGCGCGGGGCCCTCGACGGCCTGGGGGCGGTAGCTCCGGTCGGCGATCCCGATTGGATCGGCTTGCGCGGCGATCGCGCCCTTGTGCTCGACGGCAAGACGCCGGCGCTTGCCCTCGATTCGTTCTTTGCCCTCAACCCGGCGATGCCCAATCTTTACCGGCTCTACAAGGTCAACGAGGCGACCATCGTGCATGCCGCCGCCACGCCCTACCGGGAGCGGTCGCATTTCGATGGCCAGGACGTGCTGGAGAGCGGCTTCGCCAAGCCCGGCGTCTATGACAGCGGTTGGCTCAATCGCGCCCTTCTGGCGCTGACGTCGGGCGGTCGGGTTGATGCCTCGGGTGCGGGCGCCTTGGCGGTGGGGCCGGTCACCCCGCTCGTCGTGCGCGGGCGGGCTCCGGTGATGTCCTGGGCTCCGCAACTGGTCGTGCCGGCCAGCGACGACACGCGGGCGCGCCTCTTGGAGCTCTACCAGCACACCGATCTCAAGCTGGCTGCCGCCCTCGAAGGACGCATTCGCCTGGCCGCGCTCGCGCACGCCGACGGCAGCACGGCGTCGGGGCCCCCGCCGCAGCTGCCGCCGCCGGGGATCGCGCGGGCGCGTGCCTACTTCGCCGAAGCGGCCGGCACCGCGGCCCGCTACCTCGCCCGCCCCGAAGGACCGCGCGTTGGTGCGATGGGCTTTGTCGGTTGGGATACCCATGTCAACGAGGGTGTCGCAGACGGCCAGCTGGCCGGTCTGCTCGGCGCCCTTGACGGGGCGTTGGCCGCCATCGAGAGCAACTTGGCGGCGGCCTGGCGGGAGACCGTGGTCGCGGTGATCACGGAGTTTGGCCGAACGGCCCGCATCAACGGCAGCAACGGCACGGATCACGGCACCGGCACGGTTGCCCTGCTGGTTGGCGGGGCGCTCAAAGGCGGGCGCGTGCTCGCCGATTGGCCCGGGCTCAAGACCGCGCACTTGCACGAAGGACGCGACCTCAAAGGCACGATCGACCTGCGCGCCGTTCTCAAGGGCCTGTTGCGGGACCACCTGCGGGTCGAGGAGGCGGCGCTTGCTGAGAGCGTTTTCCCCGGCAGTGCCGGCGTCGCCGGCACTGCCGGGCTTGTCCGCGCGGCGTGAGGGCCCCGTGCGGCTGCGGCGCGCGCTGGACCGGTCACCGCCGGGGCCCTCTGGCCCGTTCCAGGATCCATGACCCGACCATGATCGGGCCCGCCGTTGCCGAGCCAAGAAACGAGGCCATTCTGGATCAAGGGGGGCCAAATCGAGGGGGTCCAAGGGTACATTTCAAGGAGACCGCCCCGGGGTGGCCTGGCGTCCGCAATCGGGGGCGGCTCGCGCCTGCGCCGGGGCGGCCGGGGCCGTCTTGGGTCGCGGCCCGCGCCTGTGCCCGATCTACCCCTCCCAGCTGGTATCGGCAGGGGCGCGTTTTGGCTACCTTGACCCGCCGCGCAACCCCCCGCTTCAATGGGCGGTCCGGCAGTTGCCGCAGGAAAGGTGCAGGAGCTTTGACCCCGCATGTTTGATTTCGACCGCGTCATTGAGCGCCGCGGCACGCATGCGTCCAAGTGGGACAACATGGCCCGGCTTTCGGGGATCCAAGCGGCGGATGCGATTGCCATGTGGGTGGCGGACATGGATTTCGCCGCGCCCCGCGGCGTCAGCGAGGCGCTCCTTGCCGAGACCCACCGCGGCGTGCACGGCTACTACGCCGATACGGGGAGCTGGGCCGCGGCGCTCGTCGATTGGTTGCAGCGTCGGCATGATCTCAGCGTCGATCCCGCCTGGGTGAGTGCAACGCCGGGGATCGTCGCCGGGCTCGGACTGATCCTGCAAGCGGTGAGCGCACCGGGCGACGAAGTCGTGGTCTTCCCGCCCGCCTACCATGCCTTTCGGCGGATTATCCTCGCCAACGAGCGGCGCATCCTCGATGCCCAACTCGTGGAGCGGAACGGCCGCTACGAGATGCCTCTCGATGCCCTCCGCGCGCGGCTGACGCCCCGCACCAAGGTCGTGTTTTTCTGCAGTCCACACAATCCCGGCGGGACGGTCTGGGCGGTCGATGAGATCCGTGCGCTCGCCGCCTTTTGTGCCGAGCACGACCTGATCTTGGTGTCCGACGAAATCCACGGCGATCTCGTCTTCGCGGGCGCCAAGCACAGCCCCACCCTCAGCGCGGCGCCGGAGATTGCGGATCGCCTCATCACCTGTGTCGCCGCGACCAAGACCTTCAATCTCGCCGGCGCACACGTGGGCGCCTGCATCACCTCGAATGCCGCCTTGAAGCGTCGTCTTGACGCCCGCATCATGGCGAGCGGCCTTGGCTCCTACAACAGCTTTGGCATGCTTACCACCGAGGCGGCCTGGCGAACCGGCGAGCCGTGGCTCGAGGCCCTGTTGCGCTACCTGACCGCTAGCCGCGACCTGTTCGATGCGCGCATTGCGGCGGCAGTTCCCGGTGCCCGCTCGATGCCGCTTTCCGCCACCTATCTTGCCTGGGTCGATTTTTCTGGGACGGGCCTGTCGCCCGAAGAGGTTGCCGCCAGGGTCAAGGGTCGCGCCCGCATCTTTGCCAGTCCGGGCTCACAGTTTGGACCCGGTGGCGAGACCTGGCTGCGTTTCAATTTTGCGACACCGCGTAGCCTGCTCGAGGAGGCGCTGGGCCGCTTGGATGAGGCGTTTGGCGACCTGCGCCAGGGCCGCAAGTGAGAAGCGAAGATGAAGAGACCAGTCGTCGGGATAATCGGCAATGCGCATCGGGTCGAAAACCGCTTCAATATTCACGGCGTCGGGGAGCGAAACTTGCGCGCCGTGGCCGAGGTCGCCGGGGCGTTGCCGTTGATGTTTGCGGGCACGCCCGACGTCACGGACATCGGTGCGCTGTTACAGGCGGTCGACGGCATCTTGCTGACGGGTGCGCGCGCCAATGTCCATCCCTCGCGCTTCCGTCAGGAGCCCCATCCCGCGCATGAACCCTACGATGAAAGCCGCGACGCCTTGGCGCTGGCGCTGGTCGAGGCCTGTGTTGCCGAGGGCGTGCCCGTGTTCGGTGTTTGCCGCGGTTTTCAGGAGATGAATGTCGCCTACGGCGGCACGCTGCACCCGGAGATCCGCGAATTGCCCGGCCGCATGAACCATCGCATGCCGCGTCTGGAGAATGGGGAAATTCATCCCGATCCTGCCGTTGTCTTCGCCGATCGTCACGACGTCAGTCTGGTTCCCGGCGGCGTTTTTGCCCAGATCCTGGGGTGCGAGTGCATCCGGGTAAATTCGCTGCACGGTCAGGGCATCCTCGAGCCCGGCCAGCGCGTGGTCGTGGAGGGCGTGGCGGAGGACGGCACGATCGAGGCCATCCGTATCGCCGATGCCGCGGGCTTTGCGCTGGGGGTGCAATGGCATGCCGAGCACGATGCCGGGGGCAACGTTGTAAACCGCGCCCTCTTTCATGCCTTTGGTCAGGCGCTGCTGGCGCGGAAACGTCGGGTCTAACGCAATCCCGAGGGGTCGGGAGCGATCGGCGCCAGACCTCGCCAGCAAACGCCGGGCGCGCCAACGCTTGCCTAGCAATTGGCACAACCTCGGCGGTGGGGTCAGAAACTCAGTCGACGATCGCTTGGTAGACCAGTTGCCGATAGAGCAGCCGGTGGTACAGACGCAAGGTGCCTGCCGACTGGACCATCAGGGTTGCCACCAGCTGCTCTTTGGGATCGACCCAAAAGAACGTCCCGGCATAGCCGCCCCAATTGAAGTCGCCGGCGGATCCCGAGAAGGGCGCAATGCCATCGCCAGGGCGCACGGCAAATCCGAGGCCGAAGGTATAGGTCGAGGCGCCGAGGACCATGCCGCCGGGCGTGGCAGCCAGGGGCAAGCGCGAACCCAGATGATCGGAGGTCATCAGCTTCAGGGTGGTGCGGCTCATGATGCGCTGGCCGTCAAGCGTGCCGCCATTGGCCAGCATCTGGGCGAAGCGCAAATAGTCACCGCCGGTCGAAACCGCACCGGCACCCCCCGAATCGTTGCCCGGCTGTTTGCTGACGTCGATGAGTTTGATCGGCGTGCCGGCAACGGCATCCGTCTCAAAGGGCTCCGCCAAGCGACCCTTGTTGGCCTCCGAAACCCAGAAGGCAGTATCGGTCATCTTGAGCGGCTTGAAGATGCGCTCACTCAGGAAATCACCCAGCCGCTTGCCGGAGGCGGCTTCGATGACGCGGCCGAGCAGATCGGAGGCAAGGCTGTACTCCCAGGTGCTGCCCGGCTGATAGAGCAAGGGGATCTTCGACAGCCGCTCCACCTGTTCGGCACCCGTCATATCACGGGCGTCAAACTCGATGACGCCCGGCTTGAATAGGCCCGCCTTGGCGAGTGCGTCCTTGACGGCTGCATTCTGCGTCAGCTCTCCGTAGGGCAGGCCCGCGGTGTGGCGCAAAAGGTCCTGGACCGTCATCGGCCGCTCGGCTGCGACTTCCCCGCTCGCGGTTGACACCTTCACGTCCTTGAACGCGGGGAGCCACTTCGAGACCGGATCGGTCAGCAATAGCGTGCCGTCTTCGACGAGGAGCATGGCCCCCACGGAGACGATGGGTTTGGTCATCGAATAGATGCGAAACAGAGAATTCGTCCGCATCGGGTCGGTGCCCTTGGGATCGCGCAGGCCCAGCGCGGTCGAATAGACGAGCCGACCCCGTCGCGACACCATCATGACGACGCCAGGCAGCTTCTTGTTTGCGATCTCCTTCTGGAAGGCCCCGGTCAGGCGGGCGAGCCGGGCCGTCGACATCCCGACACTTTCCGGTGTGCCGGTCGCAATCGGCGCCCCGGAGCCCTTTGCGCGCTGAGCGTTGGCAACAGAGGATACGAGCCCAAGGCTCGTGCCGGTCGCAAGTAACATCAGTGACGCGCCAAATAGGGCGCGTGGCAGCATGCCAGCCATGGCTTTTATTCCCCCCTTGAAGTGCGTGTCCGTCCCAGGCCTCTGCTAGCGCGCGGAAAAGGCAAAATTGCGTTGCCATGCCATGGCGTGGCAAGGCGCCGGGCGTTTGCCGCAAGGGCATGCTGGCAAGCCTTGCGGCCGCGCCACCGTCAACAAAGACCCTGCCTTTTGTCAGGAATTCTCCTGATTGCTTTGTAAGCGGAGCTAATTGAGCGTTTATCCCCTATGAGGCTTGGCAATGGAGACCTAGGATGAAGCAACTGGTAATTGCTGCCATGATCGGCGCCTTCGGCGCCGCCGTGGTGCTGCCCGCCGCCGCTGTGATCAGCTCCGGAACGGCGGTTGCAGCGCAAAAGAGCAGTAAAACGACGAAGAAAGCCGCCAAGAAGCCGGCGCAGAAGAAGAAGACGACGCCCTCGATGTAAGGCGTCGGCTCCCACCCTTCGGACGCCGCGCAGGTTGGGCTGGCGTTCGCGCTCTACCTGGCCGATCGCCAGGGCGAGGTGTCCGGCGCCATAGAGGCGGCACGGCTGCCATTGTGGCCAACCTCCGCGCACCCTGTCGCGGAGGTTCACCCGCGCGCCTGAGTCGCCTTGCCTGCCCGCAACAAGCTGGCGCGCGCCGCGGCAAGGACAAGAGGCCGACCTCGGCCTGATACGACCGGCCTGGTTCAACAAATCCTCCAAGGCCCAGTCTCAAGCCTGCAAGGCTCCGACCCGCGCCGTCGGGCCACGATCCTTGCCGTTGGCGTGGCGACGTCGAGCGGCACTACAACAACCCAGCCTGCGCCGCCTCGACAAGCCGGGTGGAGGTGGCGCGCCGAGGCCGCGGCGCACTTAGGCTGCGGCCCACTTGGGCTGCGGCGCGCCTCGGCGCACCTCACCGCGGCGCACCTGGGCCGCGGCTCGCGCAGCCTCGCCCACCAGGCCTCCTTGACGCTCAAGCCCGCCGATCGCGGCAACCACGGCGCGCGGCCCAGGAAACACACGGATTTTTGCTTTTGCGGCCCGATGTGTCTCCTCGAGCCTAGGCCGAAAAAAGCATCTCGCGGACAATCGACGAAAGTGATTCGCTCATGGACCGAGACCTTCGATGACAAAGCGCATCCTCAGGCCGCAGCGGTGCCTGCTTGTGGTTTTTGCTGTCCTTGCCATCTACTCGGGCCTGGCCAGCCCGGCCGCGGCGCAAGGCTTTTTGTCATTCCTGTGGGGCGGGGGCTCGCGTGAGGTCGTGGCCTTTCATCCCGACCACCCAGGGGGGCAGATTATCGTGAGCTTCGGCGACCGGCGGCTCTATTGGGTGCATCGCCGGGGAGAGGCAATCAGCTATCCGATCGCAATTCCGCGGGAGAAAAGCCGCTGGCAGGGCGTCACCACCGTATCCGAAAAGCGGGTCAATCCCGACTGGACGCCAACCGCCGAGATGCGTCGGGAAAATCCGCGGCTTCCGCCGCATGTTCCCGGCGGGCACCCACGCAATCCCCTGGGCGTGCGCGCGCTCTATCTCGGCTCCAGCATGTACCGGATCCACGGCACCGATGCGCCCTGGACGATCGGCGACGCCGTTTCGAAGGGATGCATCCGGCTCTACAATGAGGATGTGCTCGACCTTTATCGGCGCGTTCCCGTGGGCACGCGCGTCACGGTGACGTGGCGACGCTTCCGCGCTTGAGCGGGCCCCCGCGGGCCCGCATCAACAGCGACGAGAGGCGGGCTCCAAAGGGGTATGCTCGCAAGCGGGCAGCCCAGGGCGCGGCCGCTCGTCGGACGCGGGCGAGATCAAAACATCGCGGCCCAGGTATGATCGCCGGGCGCCGCGATCGCCCGGGTACTCGCGCGCCGCCCGCCTCGAAGTAGTCGATGAAGGCCTGCTTGCCGTCGCCGCTCCCCGGATTGTTTTGGATGTAGTGGGCACCCACCTAGTACTCGATGGCTCCGCGCCGCGCCGTCAGCGCCGCTAGCTCCGGCTAGCCTGCGACTGGCCCTCCTGGGCTAGATATTGGTGAATGAAGGCGATCGCCATGCTGCCCTCGCCGACCGCCGAGGCCACGCGCTTGACCGGGCTCAACCGCACATCGCCGCACGCAAAAACGCCAGGCACGCTTGTCTCTAGCAGATAGGGATCGCGGCTGTGCGACCAGCGGCCAGCCTTATTAAGATCATCCCCAGTCAGAACATAGCCGCGCGTATTGCGGGCGATGTCCGCCGGCGGCAATGCTCTGGAGCCCGCCAATGCGCTCGCGCGCCAGAGCGCTGACCTTTAGCGAGATGTCCTTGGAGACTGCCGCGACAGCGTAATACTGCTGAATATCCACGCGCATCACACGTGACGGCTCCGCGGCGCGATATCCGCCCGGGAACGGGGTGCCAAGCGCAATGGGTACCTCGCCAAAAATAGTGCCAGGGATGCGCCAGCCGAGCGTGCGTTCAACGCCGTCGATGGTCTTGACCACTTCGATCTCGGCGAGGAGATGCCGTTACCGAGTTGGGCAGCGGCGACGGCCGAGGACTGGCTTGGCAAGACGGCCATGAACCTGATGCTGATCGGGGTCGCCGCCCGAAAGATCGGGCGCGTTGTCCGGCTGCCAGAAGGTCCACTCCCGCGTGTTGATGGAGACGGGACGTCGAAGTCAGCGGCCTCGCGCCGGTTCGTGGCGCTGTCGCAGCAGCGATTGGAAGAGTGGCTCGCCAGCGACATCTCCGAGCTCAATCTGCTCGTCATTCAGATCGACGGCCTGCATTTGGCCGAGGACATCGTGCTGATCGGCGCCATCGGCATCGACGGGAAGGGCGACAAGCATATTCTCGGGCTGGTCGAGGGTGCCACCGAGAACGCTGCGGCGGGCCGCTCGCTGGCCTGTACCAACGCGATCCGAGAACATGCAGGGCACGATCCGCCGCGTAACAAGGAACGTGAAGCGCTGGCGCGATGTGTCGATGGCTCTGCGATGGGCTGCGGCCGGCATGTTGGAGGCGATGGCAGGCTTCCGTCGACTGAAAGCCTACCGTCAGCTCCCGGCTCTCCGTCGAGCGCTGGCCGAGCACCAGTCTCGCCGCCCTGAGATGCACGGATAACTTACCCGCCTTGCCCGTGCCCATCGCGCGTGCGCCTGTCGGCTGGTCCTCCGGGACCTGCCGAACGGCTGATTCCTGCTTGGGGCACAATAGGGTGCATTAGCACGAGTGCCAGCAGCTGTTTTTTTTGTTGTCCGCTCTATGATACAATTTTACCATGGCAAAGCTTGCAGCAACACTCTACGACCTCAGCGTCCCGACCTTCCTGCAGACCGTGAGAGCCGTCGGAGGCTTTCTCGACCTCACGACCAAACATTGCGCCGAAACCGGGACCGACCTGGAAGAAGTCGTGAAGGCCCGCCTCTTCCCCAACATGGCGCCTTTTCACTTCCAGATCGAAGCCCTGAAGAATCATGCCGTGTGGGGGATGGAGGCGGTGAAGACCGGCGTGTTCGCCCCACCGCCTCTGGTCGGCGCGATGCCTTTCGCCGCCATACGGGCCATGGTCGGCGACGCAATAACGGCGTTGGAGGCATTCACCCCCGATGAGGTCAATAGCTGGTCTGGCAAGAATCTGGATATTGAAATCTTTCAACCGCTCGACGTGGGCAATGCCACAACGTCGAGCTGGGGCCCGCGGACATTGGCCTTCACGCCAGAGACCTTCCTCCTCTCGTACTCGCTACCCAACTTCTATTTCCATGCTGTGACCGCGTACAACATCCTGCGCACGCGGGGCGTGCCGCTCGGAAAATACCAATACCAGGGACAGTTGCGCACCAGACCGGCGGTCTAAATCACCGCCACATGCAGTGCACCAGATACACGCGCAGATGAGTCTGACGGGGGCGAGGTAGTCATGCGCCTGGCGGACAAGTTGCGCAAATACTGATGGCCGCGATTGGGCGGCTAGCAGGCCATCTTTTTTGCCAGCGGCACGCACCCATAGATGTCCGAGTCGGGTCACGAAGGACGGTTCGCGACCGCGCCGCTTCTCCTCCTCTGCCCTCGATAGCTGCCGTTCTCGGTACGAATGGAGTACATGCGGGAGCGCGCGCGACTGCCCCTCAGACTTGCTGCCGCGCGCCATCATGAATATCTTGGTCAATGAGCAGCGACCTCGGCCCTAAGTTCAACAGAGGTCGGGACATCGCCGGACGTGATCGGCAGCCTACACAAGGCAAGTTCGGTAGCGGGATAGCGCAGGGCCACACACCGATCCTCGGCCTCCCCCGTCGCCGGGATCGGACACGTCGGCGACCCATTCCCTCTGTCGCGGGACGATTTTTGTGTGGCTCTGCGGCTTCATCAAACCACGAGATAGCGATGCGCCGGCTGGATGGACATTGAGGCCACGAGTGCCACGCTCTACGTGCGCCCCTTGGGTGGGTTTTCTCGTCGCTGGCGTGATCTGGAAGACGACCAGCCCCCCTCTAATTCCTTGCCAAACTGTATTATGGGGCCGCTGGTGGTTTTCCTGGGCTGGCAACCATTCTTCTGTGAGCTTTTTTGTCCTGACCAGCGTCTGACGGACCCGCCCTACGCAATCGACGGATTGAGGTGGAGGCGTAGCCGAGCCAGGAGCGCAGGGCCCATCTCGGACTTTCTAGCATGAGCATCGCGATCAAGATGCCGCCACCGATCAGCATGATGCCTATCATGAGGACGATGACGAAGCTGTGAAAGTTCATGTGAATCGATCCGGTCGGAGCAGGGAGCGGCCGTCAAATGGCGCAACAGATGCGGCACGCGATCTGGGAGACTAGCACGAGAGGACCGGCGCCTCGGATCTAATCATTAGGGGACCCGAACCCCCATCTCAGGAGACTTTAATGGGCACGGGTCTGGCTCGGGCTTTGGGCTGTCGAGTGTGCCGATGCCGATCTGCTCGGTGTTCGGAGGAGAACAAGCGCTGCAGCGAGCGCTCGGCTCCATCTCGTTCAACACAAACTGAAGTGCAATTTGCCGCGCAATGCCGGCATTTTCACGGGCGAAATCGCGAGGGACGTATCTCCGCCTCGTGAGCAAGGTCCGCGGTCTTGGCAGGACTTGGACTCATTACGAGCTTGTCGTTCATAACTGCAACAACTTTGTGAGCGAAATTGCAAGTTCGGTCGGCTTTCGGACTCCGCTTGACAATAGCGCAGTGCCCTATCGGCTACGTCACTGAGCTTCGTGCACTTAATGCTCCGCAAATTCCCGGAAGTGACCAAGGCGTATTTTATCGGAGCGCGCGTGCTCCAGCGTTTTGCGCAGGAGTGTCGCGCGGATCGAGCCACCACAGTTGTTATCGACTGAGATTTAAGACCCCGGCCGCAGAGCGCCGCCTCCCGCTCTCCCGCTCCTCAGCTCCGGGTCAACACGCCGGCATGGCTCAGCGAGGGCCGTAGCATGCGTGGAGAAGGATTAGGAGTGTTCCCGCCAAACCATTCGGGCAACCCAACACCTGCCCAGACAATCCCTCATCAGAACTGATGAAAGTAGCATCCGGCATTGCATACGCCCATCAAGATAAACTTCAACGGTGAACTCCAGTCCGTGTCGGGTTCGGCAAGCGCGGGCGTGGGCAGGCAGCGACGGCCCGGCGCGAGAGTGATCGCAGCGTGTTGGCGTCTTCGGCGAGAGAGCACGCAACTAACCCCTTCCGTTTGGGTCCAAACCATCCGTGGTGAGTTCAGGGCAAGGCACGGGTCAACTTCACTTCATCCGCTGCTCCGGTGCATTACGCTATTCGAAACAAGCTGGTCGAAGCCTGATTTGACCAATTGAGTAGTTACCTAAAACAATCTGCGGGTTTATCCTGATATGTTGGGCTGCTCAAATGCGCGTACATGTTTCGTAACGCAGGGCCACACCCGATCTTTTGGCTTCTCCCCCGTCGCCCAGATCGCAGAGATTGCGACCCCCCCTTAGTCGCAATTGGTTTGTGTGGCCCTGCTTTTCCACTCCCCCTCTAGTCTCAGACGCGTTCGGCCGAGAGCTATATGGTTAACGCACCAGGGATTTCTTGTATTTGCACTTCGGATATCAAATATAGGTTCGCTTGCGTACCATCGACGTCCGGACAGAGGGATTTTCTAGGATGCCGTGCGGGGGGCTGCGGATGAAGTGGCTTTGGCGAGTTGGGTTGGCGGCCATCGCTCTTCTATGGTTCGCGACGCTGGAGCCGGTTTCGGCCGAGAGCAAGAGGGTCGTGCTCCTCCATTCCTTTGGTCAAGATTTCAAGCCCTGGAGCGAATACGCCAAGACCATTCGCAGTGAGCTGCAGCGGCAGTCGCCTTGGCAGCTCGACATTACTGACCATTCGCTTGTGACGGCCCGTTCCAGGAATGAAGACCCTGAGGTTGCTTTCGTCGCGTATCTCAGCGCGCTCTTCGCTGAACAGCAGCCCGACCTCATTGTAAGCATAGGCGCGCCTGCGGCTGTCTTTGTCCAGCGCCACCGACCACAGCTCTTTGCCAATATCCCCATGGTGTTCACGGCGGTGGACGAACGTCGCGTTCAATTCGCCTCCCTCTCCAAGAACGACGCCGTTGTCCCGGTCCGAATAGATTATCCCGCAGCCATCGAGAACATTTTGCAGGTGTTGCCGGACACCAAGAATGTGATGGTGGTGGTCGGCACTTCTCCTACTGAACAGTTTTGGAGGGAGGAGATTGGCAGAGTGGTGAAGCCTCTCACAAACCGGGTTTCATTGACGTGGACCAACAATTTGTCGCTCGATGATTTGCTCAGAAAAGCCGCGGCACTCCCGCCTCACTCCGCGATCTTCTGGGAGCTTATGATCGTCGATGCGGCGGGCGTTGTACACGAAGGAAACACGGCGTTGGCAAGGCTTCGCGCAGTCAGCAGCGCGCCCATTTTTTCCTATGACGAATCCTTCTTTGGCCATGAGATAGTCGGCGGTCCGCTGCTCAAGGTGCTCGACAGCAGCCGGCAGACAGCTGCCGTTGCAGTGCGCATCCTGGGGGGCGAGAAGGCGAGCGACATAAAGATAACACCCATTGGATTTTCAAGGCCGAAATTCGACTGGCGGGAAATGCAACGTTGGGGAATCAGCGAAAGCCGCCTGCCGCTGGGGAGCGAGATCCTGTTTCGTGAATTGACGGCATGGGAGCGCTACCGTTGGCAGATAACAAGCATTCTGCTGGCGCTGCTCGTGCAGTCTGCAATGATTGCATGGCTGCTGGTGGAGCAATTGCGGCGACGCAGGGCCGAGACAAGATCCCGCAAGCTCTCGCTGGATGTCATACATCTCAATCGCGCAGCCGAAGCAGGCGCGCTATCGGCATCCTTCGCGCACGACCTCGGCCAGCCAACGTTGGCCATAGCACT
>Ga0134122_10001341_pt1 | contig 17704 bp, 15 predicted proteins | sample KB302_FD_96461 | JGI IMG/M metagenome (GOLD analysis project Ga0134122, IMG submission 96461) | Terrestrial soil microbial communities without Nitrogen fertilizer from Kellogg Biological Station, Michigan, USA - KB3-0-2 | ecosystem: Environmental > Terrestrial > Soil > Unclassified ... | reverse complement strand
ATCATGGACTCGGCGGAAAAAATCGCGAAGAAGATTGTGCGCCCCAATGCGCGACTCCTCGGTCCCACGCTCGGGAAAGATATGCAGCAGGTCATTACTTTGGCAAAAGAAGGGGAGTTTACGGAAGAAGCAAATGGCGTGCGCGTCGGGAAGTATTTTCTGGAGAATGGAACGTATGAGATCGCTTTCCTCGGACATGAAGGCTTCGATGTCGCTTCGGATCAGGGCATCGTCGTGGCGCTCGATATGCAACTCAATGAGGAACTCAAGAATGAAGGCTTGGTACGGGAGTTTATCCGCTCGGTGCAGGAGGCGCGCAAAGAAGAGGGCTTTGAAGTAGCGGATCGAATCATGCTTGGCATATCGGGAGAGCAAGAGACATTACAGATACTTCAACATTTTCCCGATGAAATTGCAGCAGAAGTGTTGGCAGAAAAAATTATATTTGATGAAGAGTTCAAAAAAGTTGATTTTGAAAAAAAGGTTGAAATAGAAGGTAAGGTATTACATATCAAACTCTGCCTTTTTAAATAGGGCTTTACCTTTTCATGAGAAAGGGGTACAAAGACACCCTTTGTAAAATCCTATGATTGAGCGCCCCCAAATTGGTCTTTTAGAGCTTGAGCGGTATCGTATTGATGTTCCAGCAACAGAACCGCGCAGTCGGCATCCCCATGATAGTCAAGCACTGCGAGTATTTGAACCTGCACTCCGTCACTCTTCTACAGGTAACCATATGCATATTGATACCGCTGTGTGGAAAAATCCTGATGGAACAACTACAGGTCGATCAACACAATGGGGCTCACAGATTGATGCACCGCAACACTTTTTGAAAAAAGGGGCAATCAAAATAGATATAGATAAAGCCCAAGGACCAGCTCGGGTAGTAGATATTAAGGAAGAATTAAATGAATTCAGTGACTCTTTGGCTATTTCCGAAGAAGTCGTCAGAGCTTGGCTTAATAGGGCGAATTTAAAACAATTCAGTAATGGAAAAGATACTAGTTGGCAACGTATCTTGCTTCGGACTCTTTCCATTGGGCAGGCTCAGAGCAATGTACCACTAGCTTGGTTTCCTTATTTCGATAATCCAAGGGCAGTAGAGCTATTGATAAATAGCATTGAAAGAGAAACGCAACAGATCGTAAGAGCTATTTTTGTAGAACCGCCTTCAGTAGATCGAGTCGATCAAGGTCACCTAGCTGGTGCGGACGCTCGAGGAAAAGGAGGTGCTCATGGTGCATTCCATCGGCATGGAGTTTTAATTGGTGAAAACTGGGACCTTTCAGGCATCTCAGATGGAACACGAGGCTTAGTTCGTATATTCCTTGATCCAACCATGGCAGGATCAAAAGATTCCGCCATAGTAGCAGCAGGATACTTTTTTCCTGAAGAGGCTCTTGCAAAAATTAGAAAAATTCTTATTCCTGAACTTTAAGAGTTTTCATGAAATAAAGAAATGGAGTATCCAGTATATTCCCGCGGCTATTCCCGCCGCTGCCGGGATCGTAAATACCCATGCCCAGACAATCTGAAATGTCACATTCCAGCGCACTGCTGACAGCCGCTTTGCCGCTCCAACGCCGGAGATCGCTCCGGTGATGACATGCGTGGTGCTCACCGGTACGCCAAGGTGCGTCGCGATGAAGAGGCTTACCGCGCCAGCGGTTTCAGCGCAGACGCCGTCGATCGGGCGCAGCCGCGCGATCTTTTGTCCCATCGTTTTTACGATGCGCCAGCCACCGCTGAGGGTTCCAAGCGCGATGGCGGTGTGTGCGCTGAGTACTACCCAGAGCGGCACATCGAATGACGTAATCATTCCTGCGGAAAAGAGGAGACTCGTGATGATCCCCATGGTCTTTTGTGCATCATTGCCGCCATGTCCGAGACTGTAGAGCGCTGCCGAGAAGAGCTGCAAGCGGCGCGACCATTTGTTCACGGCACTTGGCGTCGATCTATTGCGCTGCAAGATCCAGGTGGCGAAGGTGATCAGGAGAAATCCCAAGACGCCGCCGATGATCGGGGCACAGAAGAGGAAGATGAGCGTCTTGGTCCAACCGCTCCAGAGCACGGCACCAAAACCCGCTTTGGCAATCGTCGCACCGGCATAGCCGCCGATCAAAGCGTGCGAGGAACTCGTCGGCAGACCGAAGTACCAGGTCAAGATATTCCAGCAGATCGCGCCGCAGAGCCCCGCTAGTATCACGGTCGGCGTCACCACATTGATATCGAGTAAACCACTGCCGATCGTCTTTGCCACCGCCGTACCGAAAATGACAAAGGCGACGAGATTAAAAAATGCCGCCCAGATCACCGCCTGACGCGGACTCAAAACGCGCGTCGAGACGATGGTCGCAATCGAATTTGCGGCATCGTGCATGCCGTTGGTATAGTCAAAAATGAGCGCGACCGCGATGATGAAGATGATGTAGAAGAGGCTCGCATCCATGAGTGAAATTCCGAAAGTTTTTAATTAGATTTCACCAGGATACCCTCGATGATGTTGCTGATTTTTTGATATTTATCCATGACTTCTTCCAGCGCTTCGAGAATATCCTTGCGCTTCAAGATCTGAATGGCATCGGTCTCCTCTTGAAACAGCGTGCTGATCGCCTCATGAAAGACGGCGTCGCCGGCATCCTCCAACTCATGAATTTTTATTTTTATCAGGATCAGGGTTTCCGAATACTTGAGTTCCTCCAGGCAATCGAGCATCTTTCCGAGTTCCATCGTCGCTTCACTGATCAGCTCAGCAAATTTTTTCAGCGGAGGAAGTTCCTCGGCAATACCGTAGAGAAAGATATTTTTAAAGACATTCTCGATGAGATCGATCACGTCATCGAGCTCCTGCACCAGCAGATAGATATCTTCGCGATCAAAGGGCGTCACGAAGAGCTTATTGAGCGTCGTGATGACCTGATGGGTCTGGGTGTCCCCGGCATGTTCGATCGCTTTGGCGGCGGCGGCGTACTGCTCAAAATTCTGGAAGTCACCGGAAAATTTTTGCAATAACGCGCTGATATTTTGCAGTTCGACGTAAATATTGCGGATCAGGCCGAAGAACTCAGACTGCTTGCGGAGGAATTTCATATGACGAAATAAGACGAGGGGCTGCGAGAGAATAGCATATTTTTCTCCAGAGCAAAGAGCGAATTATCGGGAAATCAGACTTCCCACCTCACCCGTTTTCACAGCGATCTTCGCCGCTTCCGCCCAGGTGACCGGCTGCTCCGGATGAAAAGTGCCGTCGCCGTAGCCATTCACAATCTGCTGCTTCGCGGCATAGTTCACCACGGGCACGTACCAAGCGGACGCCTCCACATCGGGAAACGGAGTGGTCGGTGCAACATAATCCGGGGAAAGTTTCGCCGCGAGGCAAAATATCTTCAAAGCTTCGGCGCGATTCACGGTTCGATCCGGCTGGAAAGTGCCGTCGCCGTAACCGTTGATAATCTTATGCGCCTCAGCCGTGGCGATATAGGCTGCCGCCCAATGATGGGGATCAAAGTCCGGAAAGGAGGGCAGCGCATCTGGTTGGATCTCATAGCCAAAGGCGCACAGCGACATCTTCACCACTTCCGCTCGGCTGATCGGCGCATCGGGAACGATCTCTCCTTGCTGACACTCGGGTGATTTCACCAAGGATCTCAGCACCGCGAAATAGGCACTTGACCAATGTTCCGCATTTAACAGGCGATATTCCAAGGCTGGAATTTCCGGTGCGGCGCGGTGTTCTTCCTCTGAATCTGGCAAGATTTGATGGAGTACAGCTCGACTTAAGCCCCCATCAGGATTCTCAGACGCAGCAGTTCTCACACTGAGCGGACGCCAATCGGTGCGCACTTTGAAATCAGAAGTTGGGCAGGTGTCATTATCGGCACAATTAAATTGGACATATTCCGAAAGGTCGCCATACGCGCCCCCATGAAAAAAGCCGGCGCTATCGATCGTGACTCCGGTGAAATCGATATAGCCGACATTCTCCCCCCAAGCATTGCCGGAGAGATTTCCTGCACCATCATTGCTGACTCCAGCCAGAGCAGGGTTCAAGATAATCCAACCGTACGCTTCATTCCAGACCGCTCCGGTCAGTCCGGCATCTGTTACCACTACATTCCCGAGCGGTGCAGCAAAATTGATCCAGCCTAAATTCTCACTCCAAGCGAACTTCGCGTCAGCATCGATAGTTCCCAAAGTTTCCGAAGCAGAGGAATTTCCTCGGGTCATAATTAGGAGAAATATAAGCCCCGTTATGCCAAAAATAGGGAACAGCAGTTTTTTCATCAGTACTGAAAAAATCTTAATATTGGAGACAGTGATACATGATCCCGCTGTTCGCGAAGTTCAAGGCATTGGTGGTGAGGACCAAGGTTGTGGTCGTGGTGCTGGCGAAGACCACAGTTCCACCGGTCGCGACACAGGCAGGTGCGGAGGAGTAAGCGCTGCTGAAAGTGATGGTACAGCTCGTGACCGTCAGCCCACCGCCCACCGTCACCTTTCCGGCGGTATCATTGCCACTGATCGAGGGAGTCGTACCGCACGCACTTACCCCGGGGGTGGAACCGGAAGTGACCACATGTCCGACGTTGTCGATCGCGATGACATTGGTCGGACTGCCGTCGAGAGCGTCGAGCGAGTTGCCATCGGCGGCGGCGGCAACACTGATCGTGCCATCGCCATTCGTGATGCTGATATTTGCGCCGGCAGTGATGTTCGCCACACCGTAGCTGCCGTCCGTTTTGCCGATCAGGAGCTTCCCGTCACTCGGTGCCGTGGTCGTGCCCGTGCCGCCTTTACTGATCGGCAGCGTGCCGGTGGTTTGGGAGCTGAGGTTTACATTTCCACTGGTTTGAGTGCTGAGATTCAAAAGTCCGCCGAGATTTGCCAGACTCAGATTTGCTTCGGTGACATCCAGATCGACTTCATTGTTTCCACTGTCATTTGTCACTGAGAGTTTATTCGATCCGACGTTGATATTTTTGAACTGCAAGTCCACGCCGGATTTTTGTTTAAATACCCCGACTCCGCCGACTCCCTGATTGGAAGCGGTATTGGCTGGAGTGATCCAGGAGAGACCGCCCGCACCGTCATTTTGTAAAACTGTGGAAACGCCACCCTGCAGTGCGGGAAGGGTATAGGTGATATCGCCACTTTGTGCCTGTGCCGTGAGCGCCGTGAAATTTGTGCCGCTGCCGGAAGGTTCAAAAAATTTTAAAACACCGGCAGTGACACCATTTGCTAAGGAGAGATTGGCAAATGACGGCGAACTCACGGTTGCCAGGTTTTGATTCAGTGTCGCTAAGAAGCCCCAAATGGCAGTGGAGATCGCCGTGGCATCGATGTTTTTCAATTGATTCACTTCCGCCGTCGTGAGTCCTTCCACGCCATTTGCCAGCGCGGAAACTACGGCGCTGACAAAATCGGAAATGGTTGCCGCGAGCTGTGTGCCGGTGTGATTTGCCCGGTTTAAGAGCGTTGCATCAGAGCTATTGGCAGTTGCTCCAGCAGCAATGCCGGCAAGTTTTGTTTTTTCAGTCGCGGTAAAAGCTTTATTGGTCGTGCCATCGGTGATGGTATCGGCGCTTTGGGTACCGGTATGGTTGGCACGAGCTAAAGGATTTGTTGATAAATTTGCCGGATTTATATTTGCTTCCACTACCTCCAGATCCACCTCATTGTTTCCGGTATCATCTGTGACGGAAAGTTTATTTGATCCGGCATTGATATTTTTCAATTCTAAATCCGCGCCGGATTTTTGTTTAAAAATGCCTACGCCGCCGACACCTTGGTTGGAAGCAGTATTCGTTTCTCCCGTATCAGCGCTCTCAATAGTGATTGTCCCGTCTCCAGGCGTGATGGTGACATTGGAACCGGCACTCAAATTGGCAACTGCATAGCTCCCATCATTTTTTCCAATTAATAATTTGCCATCACTCGGTACGGTAACCGTTCCGGTTCCGCCTTTACTGATCGGAAGCGTACCGGTGGTTTGGGAACTTAAGTTCAAATTCCCGCTCGTCTGCGTCGCCAAATTCACCGTTCCCGCGGTTTGTGTCGCTAGGTTTAAAAATCCACCGATATTTGCAAGATTTAAATTGCTTTCGTTGATGAGAAAATCGATTTCTTTATGGAGTGCATCGAGAGAAATAGTGAGCAGATTATTCAAAGAAACGAAGGAACGAAGCTCTAAATCGGCGTCATTTTTATTGTCAAATACGCCGATGCCACTGCCTTGATTCGAAGCCGTATTGGTTTCGCCCCCGCCGGCACTACTTCCAATCGTAATCGTGCCGTCACCGGGAGTAATTGCCACATTTGGTCCGGCAATCAAATTCGCAACTGCATAGGTTCCATCGGTTTTCCCAATTAATAATTTGCCATCACTCGGTGCCGTGACCGTTCCCGTACCTCCTCTGTTTATGGGTAAAGTCCCGGTGACCTGCAAAGCAAGGTTTAAGTTTCCGGTGGTTTGAGTTGTGAGATTCACGGCACCACTCGTTTGGGTGGCGAGATTTATAGTTCCGCTCGTTTGGGTACCCAGATTTAAGAGCCCACCAAGATTTGCGAGATCAAAATTTTCTTCATTGACCGTGAAATCTATTTCTTTGTTCAGGGCGTCCAGAGCGATCGTGAGGAGATTACTGGTGGAAAGAAGCGAACGAAGCTCCAAATCCACGCCGTTTTTATGATCGAATACCCCGATCCCGCTGCCCTGATTGGAAGCGGTATTTGCTTCAGCGTCACTCGTATTGTTGATCGTGATCGCCCCGTCGCCATTCGTGATCCCGATATTGATGCCGGCAGCGATATTCGCCACACCGAAGCTGCCATCGGTTTTCCCGATCAGAAGTTTCCCCGCTGCAGGCGCGGTTGAATTGCCCGTGCCCCCCTGTGAGATGCTGAGCGGAGTTACCAGTCCAGAAAGTGCCGTGATATTGGAGTTTGCCCCGGAAGTTGCGGGAGGAATGACCGTACAATTCAAGCTTCCCGGCGCACAATTCGGATTCATCGTCTCCCCGGGCTCATATGGCGAAGCCGGGGGGAGAGCGGCTACCTGTGAAATGAGCAGTATCGAAAAAACACCAAGAGCAAAAATAATTGCTGCAGAAAGAAATCTGAAGGGGAGTTTCTTAAAAAAATTCCTCATGTTTCACGAGGAAAGATGATGTGTAAAATTCTACGTCTCAACCTCTAGAAAGCCATTCGAAATGGCTGATTTTTTAACAGTATATTAATAATTGTACTGTGCAGGAATACAATAGAATTCGAGCATGCGCGCTTCGTATTTATAAAATTTTCCAGGGCAAATAGCCGTGATACCCTTGGCATCACGGCTATTTGTTTTGCACCCGCATTGCTAAATATTAGTTTTTTTACTTCGCCGCATCTTTCTCTTGCAAATCTTCCCAGTGCTTCTCAAAATTTTTCATCAATTTAGAACTCACTTTGGATGACCAATCCTGAGCTTTCGCAAAATTATCCACCACTTCCTCAACAATTTCATGATATTTTTTCTCCGTTAAATCCTTCGCAGCTTCGACATTTGCCAAGATGTCCGCGCGCATTTCAATATAGGTTTTTTCCAGCTTATCGCTTACTTCACCGAAGATATCTTTGATATCCGCTTGGATTTCAGCGCGGCTCTCTTTGAATTTCTTGACGAGTTCGCTGACCTTATCGGCGATATCCTGTCGCGTTTCTTCGCCGGCTTTTGGCGCAAAGATGACGCCAAGAGTAGCGCCGATAGCACCGGCGAGTGCCAGCGAAAGGAGACTGCTGCCACCTTTTTGATCTTTATGGTTCATAAAAAATAGGGGTAAGGGAAATTTAAAAATAAATTCTATACGTTAATACTACTTTTTACCAGGGCAGTTACGTACATCGAGAAATGAAGGTCAGCTACTGCTTTAAATAGTTGAGAAATACGAAATTTATTTCCATCATCTAAGCTAGAAGTAGCTATTTTGCAGAAAAAATTTAGAATTTTTCGGGAAACTGTTTGATAATACCAGCGGAAAGGGCGTCAGACATCATGAGAATATGATCGAATACGGCATCGAATGCTTTTACATCCTCACCGTATTGTTTTTTTATTCTGGCGGTGGCTTCAGCTTTAGTAGTTTCCAGGTGTTTTTGCATCATATCCACGAGCGTATCCTTCGGCCAATTCGGATTTGCCTGACTCAAAAAAGTGGCGATCTCCGCAGCATTTTGTTCCCAACGGCTATCGGCATCATTAAGTTTTTCCGTATCATTCACCTTGGCGGCAGCGATTAAATCGACTGCGATATTGATATGCTCCTTGAGCAAAGCGGTCAATTGAGTTCCCGCCGCCGCTCCATAATAGGGCATAATTGCCGTGCCGATATCTTCTTGGTTTTTTAAAAGGCGCGCCGCTGCCATTTGGGCATCAGGTCGGTCATCAACTGCACTGATGATATATAATCTCGTCCAAATGACATGGTCAGCCCACAGCTTTCGCATGTTTTGAAAGAGCGCCAGTTTTTTGTCCTGTTGGTAATTGTAATTCATGCTAGTATCGCTGGTATTGTTATTTATATTTGAGGGCGTTGTTTTGGTAGCAGCATTACAAGCGGAAAACAATCCTACTGTGAGGAATAATGTAATCGCGATCGCGATTCTGGTGATATTGTTTTTCATAAAAATCAGTTTAAAGGTTAAAAATAAAGCACACTCTTTAATACTGATTTTTTGCGGTGCCGTTACAAAAAAATGAAAAAATATTCTGAAATAGTTTCACGGAGAAAAACTCTTCATAGCAAAAAAAAGAGGAATATTTTTTCTCTCAAGAAATTTTTTTGGTGGAGCAAATCCGGAAGAACTGGAAATAGGTAATTGAGGAGCTGGAATATTGGAAAATGATTCTCAATCCTCAGATGAAAATATCACTGTAAATACAGTGCCCTGGCCGACTTTGCTCTCCACTTTTATCTCCCAACCTTCCTGCAAACAAATCGCCTTGCAAATTGCCAGACCGAGGCCGAAACCGTCGTTTCCGGAGCGGTCTCCTTTGAGTCGGTAAAAACGACTGAAGATGTGCGGAATAACTTCGGCCGAAACTCCAATCCCGGTATCGCGGACCCGCAGCAGTTTTTTTTCAAGTTCAATAGTCACTTGGCCTTTTTCGGTAAAATGGATCGCATTTTTCAGCAAATTGCTCAAGACTTTTTCCAAAGCGAGTGTTGAAGTACCGATGGTTATATCTTGGCGGATCACGGTCTTGAAGCGCAGGCCTTTTTGTTCGGCCAAATGCCGAAAAGGAGGAAGGAAAGAATCGAGGAATGGCGCGAGCAGAATCTTTTCTCGCTTTTGCTTTTCCAGTCCGCGCGAGAGCAATAAGAGTTCTTCAGTGAGGCGCTCCATCCGATTCACTGCAGATTCCAATAGGCCGATTCGAAGCTGCTGTTCTTTGGTGAGTTTTGCCGGAGGAAGGGTTAAAAGTTCAAGCGAACTCTTCATGACCATCAGCGGGGTGCGCAACTCGTGGCTGGCATCTTGAGTGAAACGCTTCTCGCGTTCAAAACCGACACTGAGCCTTTCCATCATCGCATCAAAACTTTGGGCTAACGCGCTGATTTCATCGATTGGTCCTGTTCCGGAAAGAGGAATGTGTTTTTTGAGCTCCTGCACATTGATGTTCTCAATCTTGGTGCTAAGAGTTTGCAGCGGAGCCAGAGCTTGTCGAGCAAACCATTTGCTGATAGCAAAAACGCAAACAGCTGTGGATAAAAGCGTGATCACCAGAACTAACAGCAGATTGCTTTGCGCTTCTTCATAGTCATGAAGGTTTTGTCCGATCATCAGCGTGTATCCGTTCCTGCGGCCACTGAAAAAGCGATATTCCGAATTGCGGGATCCAATTTCAGTATATCCCAGAGCGCTCGGAAGTGTGATTTGGTCAGGAATTGTCCGGTAAATTATTTTGCCGTTGCTATCAGCGATGGCCACGGAAAGCCTGAGATCTTTCACGCCAGCAGTGCTGCGGAATATCTCATCTTGAAAATCCAGTGGCTCGTGATCTGTCGCCGCCTCGCGAATACTTTCGGCTATATTCTCATATTGTACGAACAGCAAGGTATCAATATCATGCTTCGCCTTGGCTGAAAAAAGAATAAAAACAACCGCGCTCAGAGTTATGAGCGCTGCAAAAAGAAGCAGTGAAAACTGCAGCGCTAAACGCCAAGTGAGAGGTAATTTAGAGAACATTGGGAGCATCGCTAATTTTATACCCGACCCCCTGAATGGTCCGGATGAGTTTCAGTTCGAAATCCTGATCGATCTTTTGGCGAAGTTTCAAAATATGGGAGCGCACTACATCGCTCCACAATTCTGCCTGTGCATCCCACACATGGGCTTCCATTTCGGCTTTAGATACCACCTGCTCCTTATTGCGCATCAAAATCTCCAGCAGCTGATAAAGTTTCCGGGTCAGTTTGATGGGTTTTTTCGCGCGAAATACTTCTTGAGTCTTCAGATTCAATTCGAGGTCGGCAACTTTCAAAATACCCTCTTGGGGCTGATTGCTGTATTTGCGGCGAAGCAATCCCTGAATTCTGGCCATGAGCTCGCGGAGGGCGAACGGTTTGACAATGTAGTCGTCAGCGCCAGCGGTAAGACCGTCGATCGTGTCATCAAGGGCATTTTTGGAGGTGAGCATGATGATGGCTGCTTGCGGATCGTTCCTCCTGATTCGGGCGCAAATTTCCAATCCGTTCATTTCCGGCAACATCCAATCCAGAAGGATGACATCATAGTTGACGACGCGGGTCATCGCATACCCGCTTTTTCCGTCTGTCGCAGTATCGACTGCGAATGAATGCTGAGAGAGATAGGCCGAGATGTTTTGGGCGATCCCCGGTTCATCTTCAACAAGAAGTATTCTCATGGGAGGTAAAAACGTATCTTAAATGCAAAGGTAACATTTTTACATGTCAAAATATTGTGAAAAACACCAAGAACTCTTTTTCTTCTGAAAAGTCCATTTAAAAATAGGCCGGATTTCCGGCCTATTTTTAGGAATAAAGCCAATTGCTGCAGTTTTAAAATCGATTATTTTACTGCGCTTGGTTCGGCAGTACTCAATGAAGCGTTTGCTTCTGCAGCCTCCTTCTCATTATTACGCTTGTCGTTATCATCATTGTCATGGCGGTGATGTTTTTTATTTTCAGCAGTGAGTATTTTTCCGGTATTGGCATCGATCTCAACCCGATATTTCGCTTGTCCTTGAAGAATGGTGATCGAATAGGAAAGATTTCCATCACGATTGTGCAATTCGGACTCTTCCACTTCCCCCGGTTGAGCCTGAGTTGCAATTTTCTGGGCTTCAGTCAGGGGAATTTTCGCAAGGGGTGCCAGTTTGGCAGTTTCCTCTTGTTCTGCCTTTTCATGGGCTGCAGATTCGCCGCCCCAAAGTCCCTTCCAGAATCCAGGTTTGTCCTCTTCATCCTGACTATCGGCTGCATCCGCTTCAGTCTGCAAAATTGTGCCGTTTCCGGCATCAACCACGATATCGAATTGCTGTTTCTGAGCGTCGGTAATTTCAACGGTGTAGACGAGGCTTCCGCCTTTGTTCTCAAGCTCCACTTCTCCGATTTCTCCAGGTTTGCTTTGTTGGGCAATTTTCCGGGCTTCATCGGCAGTGATTTTTGCCAATGGGGCAAGTTTTACGGCTTCTTCTGAATCGGAAAGTGCTTCTTGAGTATCGGGCACCTGAATGCTGCCATTGAGAGCGACATGCTGCTCGGGAGCCGGTGAAACGGGAGTTACCGGATCAGTCGCAAATGCGCCATTGGCGATCAGCGCAATTGCCGTCGGGATGGTCATGGCACCGAGGACAAAAGCGGCGAGAGTTTGTTTTTTCATGATAAAAAAATGAAAGGATAAAAAGTTGGTCAGAAGGAGAAACGCGTCCGCATCTCATCAAGACAGGTGCATTGTAAAATAGGAACTGTCGTTTTTTTGTGAATTGTCTGTCGATATTTTGAGAATTTTTCAAGTGATCGAATCAATTTTTTATTTTATGAATGCAATCTTATTTAAGTACCAGCAGCAAAGCATCAAGTGCAGATTTCTCATTTGATATTTGTGGATATATCGCTCTGAGTTCACGCAGGACGGTATCGATTTTATCGTCGATCTCAGTCCATTTCGCTTTGTCTTTGGGTTTTAGCCGGGCTTCAGCATTATCCCACTCGTATTCAAGATCCCCGATGCGGTTGGTAGCGCCGGATTGATCGCCTTTATTGAGGAGATCAAGGGTATCCTGGGTGATGATTCGGAACGGAGCCAGATCTCCGAAAGATGATGTTGGTGGAGTCTGATTTCCTGCTCCAATTGACGGCGTATCCGTTTGAAGTGCGGACTGGCGCATGTGATATCCGATTCCTCCAGCAATGAGCAGGAGCCCTACTACAAAGACTGTCTGCCATAAACCTCCTTTTTCTTGAGATACAGCGGTGTGTTCTGCAGACGCGGCGGCAATTACATCTCGTTTGGTCAGAGAAAGATAGACCACCAAAGCGAAGATCCCTCCAACGAAGATCACACTGGTCAGAGTGACGCCAAGTCCTAATCCTCCGTGATTCCCTGGCTGGGAGAGATAATCACCGATCGAGGCGCCGAGCGGGCGGGTCAGAATGTAGATGATCCAGAAGGATAGAACTGAATGAAGTCGCAGTCTCCATGCCACTGCCATGATGCCGATCACTGCGGCAACAATGAGTCCGGTCGTGAGATAGCCAAGGCCAAGACCTTCTGCCATGAGATCTCCGGCTGCAGTGCCCAGCGCAAACGTGAACAGAATAGCGAACCAATAGAATACTTCTCTTCGCCTCGTAAAAATAGAGTGCATAGAGAGTGTTTTTTCTTGGGAATACCAGATCAAAAAAGTAAGCCCCAACAGAATGCTGAAAATAATTGTGCTCACCTCAAGCGGGACGCCCATGCTATCAGTGAGATTATCAGTCACTAAAGTCCCAAAAACACTCACAATGGCTACAGTCAGCCAATAAATACTGGGTATGTATTTTTTTACTCTCAATTGGAAGAAAAGAGCAATCAGCAGCAACACTCCGGTAACGATTGAGGTTCCTGTAAGACCAAAATTTAGATTCACGTTGAGAAAATCAGCTGCTGTTTCTCCGACGGTGGTACAGAGTATCTTAATAATCCAGAAGTAAAGTGTAACTTCCGGAACTTTATTGAAAATTTGCCGCGTTATCTTGGACACATTGTTTTGCGCCAAGTTTTTTGATGCTTCCATAAGGAAAATCCCAAAATGATGAGCTTATTAGACGATAAAAGATGTCGCTTTTTTGTGAAAAAATATCTGTTCTGGAAAACTGCAAAGATGCAGAAATTGGAATTATTTCTGATATTTTTTCAGCTATACTGTCTACCGTTGTTCTGTTCTTATTTTTACTTTGACATAATTTTCTGTACACCAGAGGTCTTTCTATTGGCGAAAACTGATTGATCAGAAATTAATAAAACTATGAACTGGATACTCTATGCCATCCTCTCGGCTTTTTTCGCTTCTCTTGTGGCAATTTTCGGCAAGATCGGTATTAAAGATGTAGATAGTAATCTGGCAGTAGCCATCCGCACGATAATTATTGTCGGTTTTGCTTGGATCATCGTTTGGGCGCAGGGAAACGCGAGTGATATTTTGAAAATTTCCAAATACTCGTATCTATTTATCGTACTCTCCGCCATAGCCACCGGGCTCTCCTGGCTGTTTTATTTCAAAGCATTACAGCTCGGAGAGGCATCGAGAGTAGCACCGATTGATAAGATCAGTATTGTTTTCACCATCATTTTCGCTTTTATTTTCCTGGGAGAAAAAGCATCTCTCGGGAAAATTCTCGGAGGAGTAATCGTTCTCATCGGGGTTTTGGTTTCCGTATTTAGTGAATAAAACCAATTGGTGGAGCAAATACGAAAAAATTGGAAACAGATAATTAGTGAACTGAAATATGGGGAAGTATTATTGAATTATTTCTATAGAAGCTTTTGAACCCGAGCTAATCTCTATTGAGAGAAGCTATTTTTTCTTGTTATCGGCTGCCGATTACTTTAACCAAAAGAAACCTAAGTCATTAAAAGTATATTAAAATAAGCGAATTAATTAGCAGATACCAAAGAAGTGTGAGAAGGTGGAACGTAAGCAACTTTTCCCCCATAAATACCATGAAGAAGTTTAATAAAAATCCACTATTCATAGTGGCTATGTTCAGTGTTTCTCTAGTTTTCGGCTTAACTGGCTCAGTTCCCGCGTTTGCAGCAACGACCCCCTCACTGGGAGCAGCAGCAAGCTACGCTATCCTTGCCGGTACGTACACCAATACTTCGGCAGCAACTACCGTTACCGGAGATATCGGGTTTTCAACCGGACCGGCCCAAGCTCCATTGGGGGTGCATCCAAACTATGGATCCGGCGCTCCTACCCCGACAGCCAGAATAGATGCAACCGCTGCTCTGAGTGATCTGAATAGTCAGTTACCCTGCACCTTTAACTTCCCGGGTGGGGCGGTTGATGTCTCTACCGATGGACCGGGTGGTGCCACCGGAATATATACTTCTGGAGTGTATTGCGGTACGGGAGCGATGAATATCGGAGTAGGAGGAATTACCTTAAATGGGGGCGGCACCTTTATTTTTAGAACCGTCGGTGCGCTCACTTCGACGGCGAGTTCAAATGTCACCTTAGGAGCTGGCGTATCAGCGTGTGATGTTTTTTGGACTCCGACCGCAGCCACAACGCTTGGTGCTACTAGTCATTTTGAAGGGACAGTGATCGACAATGGAAATGCTATTACCGTGGGCGCAAATACGACCTGGACCGGAAGAGCCTTGTCATTGGGAGCGGGAATAGTGACTACCGGCAATACTTCTACTATTATTGCACCGAGCTGTGCTGCTGCTCCACCCACTTCGGGAGGATCAGGACGACGTGAGGGGACGGTCAATGTCGTCAAAACCGTCATCAATGATAACGGCGGCATCAAGACCGTCGCCGACTTTCCGCTCTTCGTCAACGGCATCCCGGTCATCTCTGGCGAGACCAACACCTTCCTGGCGCGCGGCGATGTATATGCCGTGGAAGAAACCGCCGATCCCAACTATGCTCGAACGTTCTCCGGCGATTGTGACAGCGCTGGACTTCTGGCTCTCAATCGCAATGAAAATAAATTCTGCATCATCACGAATGACGACATCGGCGCACCCGTGGTCGTTCCACCGGTGCCGCCGCTCATCGATGTGCTCAAAGTTCCAGACCCTCTGGCGCTGCCAGCCGGTCCCGGTGCGGTGACCTACACCTACACCCTTCACAATATCGGAACCGTTCCGGTGACCGATATCACGATGGTCGGCGACAGCTGTAGCCCGGTCAGACTTATTTCCGGGGACAGCAATGGCGACGCCAAGCTCGATGTGAATGAAACCTGGATCCACCGCTGCTCGACGACCCTCTCAGAAACTCACACCAACACCGTGGTCGCGACGGGCTGGGCGAATGGACTCAGTGCCACCGATATCGCCAGCGCTACCGTGGTGGTCGGCGTACCGGCGGTAGTACCGCCACTCATCCATGTGACGAAAGTCCCTAACCCGCTGACTTTGCTGGCTGGAGGAGGAATGGTCGTCTACACCGAAATGGTTACAAATCCCGGGACGGTTGCCCTCAGCAATGTCCGCCTCACGGATAACAAATGCGGTCCCATGAAATACCTCTCCGGTGATGCCAATAACGACTCGAAACTTGATCCCACCGAGTCGTGGAGATATTTCTGTCGTTCAAATCTCACCAAAACGACAACGAACACCGCCATCGCGAGAGGTGAAGCCAATGGACTGATGGTAAGAGATTTCGCTATCGCTACAGTTGTCGTAGCTACTGCTGTTCCGAAACTGCCGAACACGGGTTATGCGCCTGCCGAGAATACTCCACTCTGGAATCTCGCGATCCTTTCCGCTATTTCTGTAGCTTCATTTCTCCTCTTCATTATTTGGAAAAAGAGAGCTCGTCAAAAGAATCGATGAAGCGCCGCCTTATTTTTCTCATCGGCTTCATCCTGATCGGTACCGCCTGTGCGCTCTCTGCAAAAACCGCGACGAAACCGCTTGTTATTTCACCTAAAAATATGAGCTACCACTCCAATATCATCAGCGCTACTCAAGAAAACGAAAACTTCCGGCGCGTTCTCTTCACCGGTGCCCAGAGCCAGCTCGTCGTGATGAGTATCCCACCGGGTGGTGAGGTTGGCGAAGAGACGCATAAGTTCACCGAACAGACGTTGTTTTTCCTCTCGGGAACCGGTGAAGGCATGCTTGATGATCAGAAGTTTCCGATTCTCCCCGGGGATGTCGTGGTGGTGACTCCAGACACCAAACACAATTTTCGGAATACCGGCAGTGCGGATCTCAAAATCTATACCGTCTACGCTCCCCCAAATCACATCGACGGGCGCGTCCATCGCACCAAAGCTGATGCTGATGCCGACACAGCGGATGAAGCGGTCGGCGAAAGCGCAGCGGAGTGATAAAAAATAATACCTCGCCAAGATAAAACGAGAGGAGTCAGAAAAATATTTGCCTGATCCTTATGGTCAGAAACCTTTTGAAAAAGCTATGCAACTCAAAACTCTCTCCAGCAAACTTCTCTTCGGTGCGGTTTTCCTCCTCATCGTAGCCGGATCTTATTTTCTGTTGTTGCCTCAGTTGCAGCACAATACTCCGGTGAACACTGCATCCGATGCTCTATTCGGCTGGAAATTCCCGGAAGATAAATTTCCCTTCGTCGAAGCACCTCGAAATCTAAGAAGTTTTTCCGATTTTCGCGATCCTAAGGCTACTCCTCAGGGACTTCCCGTCCGCTTGAAAATTCCCAGTTTAGGCGTGAATGCGGCAATTGAAGATGCGCTCATTACTCGGGATGGGAGAATGGATGTGCCGCTCGGTTCGGTAAATGTTGCCTGGTTTTCGCTGGGACCTGCTCCGGGGCAAGTGGGGAGCGCAGTGATCGGCGGACACTTCGGCATCAGCAATGGAGTGCCGTTTGTCTTCTATAACTTAAATAAACTCCAGTCTGGCGACAAGATATATATAATAGATGACAAGAGCGCTACTCTTGCCTTTGTTGTCCGGTCCATCCAATTATTCCATCGAACTGATGACGCCACGACGGTTTTCACTTCCGACGACGGCTTAGCACACTTAAATCTTATTACCTGTGAAGGAGTTTGGAATCGTGTGAACGATAGCTACCCTGAGCGGCGGGTGGTGTTTACCGATGCGCTCCCAGCAGAGAATGGAGCAGCTGTCGGAATGCCAGAAAAAAGTCCGAATACAGCGTTCCTACGCTCACTTGAGATTGGCACTCAGGGGGCAGATGTTGCGGCACTCCAAAGTATTTTGGTTCAAAAGGGATTCCTCAGAATGCCATCAGGAGTGAGTTATGGATACTTCGGTGCTCTGACGCGTGCGGCAGTCATCGAGTATCAGACCAGTGTCGCTTTACCAGCGAATGGCATCTTCGACGCGTTGACGAGAACTGAACTCGTTTCGGAGCAGGAGTAACTCGCTGCTACTACCCTCCAGAGTAATTAGGACATCCGCGGCACTTTCTTTTCCCTAAATTTTTATTTAATTCACAAAAAACTTATGCACTTAAAAATCCTTT
>Ga0134122_10001339_pt1 | contig 17709 bp, 12 predicted proteins | sample KB302_FD_96461 | JGI IMG/M metagenome (GOLD analysis project Ga0134122, IMG submission 96461) | Terrestrial soil microbial communities without Nitrogen fertilizer from Kellogg Biological Station, Michigan, USA - KB3-0-2 | ecosystem: Environmental > Terrestrial > Soil > Unclassified ... | reverse complement strand
GTTCCTGCCGATCGGCGACCTGTTCACCATGGACCCCGAGCAGGCGGCGCGCGCCGCGCGGTTCCTGGGGGTCCGCAAGGTGATTCCGATCCATTGGGGGACGTTCCCGGCGCTCACCGGCACGCCGGACGAGTTTGCGCGGGCGCTCGACCAGCTGGGGGCGGCCTGCGAGATGGTCGCGCTCGCCCCCGGCGAGTCCTACTAGCCGCGCGCCGCCTCCCGTCGGCCGACTTGCCATGGCGACCAGCACCGTCGAGGACTATCTGAAGCACATCCTGCTCGCCGAAGAGCGGGAGCCCGACGCCCGGGTGTCGATGGGCCAGGTGGCCGCGGCGCTCGGCGTCTCGCCCGGCACGGTGACCGCGATGATGAAGACGCTCGCCGACGGCGGCCTGGTCGAATACGAGCCGTACAGCGGCGTTCGCCTCTCCGCCCCGGGGCGCCAGCTCGCGACCCACGTGCTGCGCCGCCACCGGCTGATCGAGCTGTTCCTGGTCGAGGTGATGAAGATGGACTGGAGCGAGGTCCACGCCGAGGCCGAAGACCTGGAGCACGCCGTCTCCGACCGGCTGATCGAACGGATGGACGAGATGCTCGGCTTCCCCTCGGTCGATCCGCACGGCGACCCGATCCCGGACAGCCACGGAGTGGTGCGCAAGCCCGATCACGTAAGCCTCCTGCTCTGCCCCCTCGGCCACCCGGTGCGCGTCGCCCGCGTCGCCGACCAGAGCCGCGACTTCCTCCGGCTCCTGGAGCGCCGGGGCCTGAAGCCCGGCAGCCACCTGACCGTCGAATCGCGCGAAGAAGCGGCCGACGCGGTGACCTTGAAGCTCGCCGCGGGCGAACCGCTCACCCTCGGCTTCCGCGCGGCGTCGAAGATCTACGTGGACGAGATCGGGTAGGGGGTCGTAGGGGCGCAGCATGCTGCGCCTTCGGACTGCGTCGGCCTGCCGAAGAGGGCGCAGCATGCTGCGCCCCTACGGCGAGAGGTCCGATGCCCCCGGCGGTAGTGGCCGACCGCGTTCCCCACCCCTAGATCTAGCGCAAACAGGGCCTGACATCCGCGCCGTGGGGTGATAAGTTCCGCTCGCGCCCCGCCCGTTTTCGGCGGGGCCGCCCGATCCGATGCCCTGGCAACAGGCGACCCTCTGGCAAATCGAGGCCCTGCCTCCACCGCCCCCACTGCGCGCGTGCGTGCTCGGTTCGGGGAGCGCGGGCAATGCGGTGATCGTCGAATCCGCCGGCCGGCGGCTGCTGATCGACGCCGGGTTCTCCTGCCGCGAGCTGGAAAAGCGCATGCGCGCGGTGGGGGTCGAGCCGGCGTCGATTCAGGCGCTCCTGATCACCCACGAGCACATCGACCACAACCGCGGGGCGGCCCGGCTGGCCAAGCGCCACAAGATCCCCGTCTTCGCCACCGCCGGGACGTTTTCCGGAACCGACCTGGGGCCGGAGCAGACCCGGACCGCGACCGTGATCCGCTCCGGCGAGATCCGCGAGATCGCGGGTTTTTCCGTCGAGCCGTTCGCGATCCCGCACGATGCGCGCGAGCCGATCGGCTTCGTGATCGAGGACGCGGCCGGCCGCCGGCTGGGGCTGTGCGGCGACATCGGCAACCGCAGCCGGCTCGCCTGGGGGCGGCTGGCCGATCTGGACCTTTTGATCCTCGAAACCAACCACGACCTCGACATGCTGCGGAACGGCCCCTACCCCTGGTCGCTCAAACAGCGCGTCGCGGGGCGTCACGGGCACCTATCCAATCGAGAGGCGGCCGACGGGATTCCCGAGCTGCTTTCGCATCGCCTGCGTTGGGTGGTGCTCTACCACTTGTCGCGAACCAACAACCTGCCGGCCCTGGCGGCCGCGGAGATCGGCGAGGTCCTCGAACGCGAGGGCGCCAAGGCCGAGCTTGCCGTCGCCGACCAGGATCGGCCGACCCCATGGCTCGAGATCTCCGCGGCGTCTGCCGCGATCCCGGGCGCGATGGCGGCACTTTCGGAGGCCGGATGATTCAAGCGCGCGTCACCGTCTATCCGCGGCGCGAGATCCTCGATCCGCAGGGCAAGGCGATCGGGGATGCCCTCTCTCGCCTCGGGTTTCAGGGCGTCGCCTCGGTACGGGCGGGCAAGAGCTTCGAGATCCAGCTGGATACCACCGAGGTCAGCGGCGCCCGGCGCCAGCTGGAGGACATGTGCGAGCGGCTGCTCGCCAACACGGTCGTGGAGGATTACGAGATCGAAATCCTCGGCGAGGACGGACGATGAAGGTCGGGGTCGTCGTCTTTCCCGGATCGAACTGCGATCACGACGTCTACCATGCGTTTTCCCACGTGCTCGATTGCGACGCCATGTTCCTCTGGCACGGCGACGAGACGATCCACGGCTGCGATCTGGTCGTCCTGCCCGGCGGCTTCGCCTACGGCGACTACCTGCGCGCCGGGGCGCTCGCCGCGCTCTCGCCGGTGATGTCCGCGGTTCGCCGCCACGCCCGGGAGGGGGGCCTCGTGCTCGGGATCTGCAACGGCTTCCAGGTGCTGCTCGAAGCGGGGCTCCTGCCCGGCGCGATGCGGCGAAACCAGGGACTCCGGTTTCTCTGCCAGGACGTCTATCTGCGGGTGGAAAGGAACGACCTGCCGTTCACCTCGCGGCTCAAGGTGGGCCAGGTGCTGCGCCTGCCGATCGCCCACGCCGAAGGCAATTACGAGGACGCCCCGGAGCGGCTCGACGCGCTCGAAGATGGGCGCCAGGTGGTCTTCCGCTACTGCGATCCCGACGGCTCGATCTGCGCGTTCGACCAGGAGCTGAACCCGAACGGCGCGGCCCGGGCGATCGCGGGCATCGCCAACGAGCAGGGCAACGTGCTCGGCCTGATGCCGCATCCTGAGCGCTCGGTGGAGGCGCTGCTCGGCAACTCCGACGGCCTGGCCCTGCTCGCCGGAACGGCCGCTTCGCTCACCCCCTTGAGGGAGGTTCGCGCGTGAGCGAGCCGGGCGTTTCTCCGTCCTCCTCCGCCCCCGCGCGGCGGCCGAACGAGCCGGTGGTCAACCCGGCGCTCGCCGCGGAGCGCGGCCTGTCGGGCGAGGAGTACGAGCAGCTGCGCGCGATCCTCGGCCGCGATCCCTCGTGGACCGAGCTGGGGGTCGCCTCCGCGCTCTGGTCGGAGCACTGCTCGTACAAGTCCTCGAAGGTCTACCTGCGCGAGTTTCCGACCTCGGGCCCCAGGGTGCTCCAGGGTCCGGGGGAGAACGCGGGCGTGGTCGATGTCGGCCATGGCTGGGTGGCGGTGTTCAAGATGGAGTCGCACAACCACCCGAGCTACATCGAGCCTTATCAGGGGGCGGCGACCGGCGTCGGCGGCATCCTGCGCGACGTCTTCACCATGGGCGCTCGGCCGGTCGCCTGCCTGGACGCCCTGCGTTTCGGCGAGATCGGCGCGCCGCGCATGCGCCATCTGATCGACGGCGTGGTGCGCGGGGTGGGCGACTACGGGAACTGCTTCGGCGTGCCGACGGTCGGGGGCGAGACCGCCTTCCATCGCTGCTACAACGGCAACATCCTGGTGAACGCGTTCGCCTTGGGCGTCGCCCGGAAGGATCAGATCTTCAAAGCGCGCGCCTCGGGGGCCGGCAATCCGATCCTCTACGCGGGAAGCCGCACCGGCCGGGACGGAATCCACGGCGCGACCATGGCGTCGGAATCGTTCGACGCGGAGTCCGAGACGAAGCGGCCGACCGTTCAGGTGGGCGATCCGTTCACCGAGAAAGTCCTGCTCGAAGCCTGCCTCGAAGCGATGAGGACGGGAGCGATCGTGGCGATTCAGGACATGGGCGCCGCGGGGCTCACCAGCTCGACGTTCGAGATGGCGGGCCGCGGCGGCACGGGGATGCGGCTGGATCTCGAAAAGGTGCCGCTGCGCGAGCCCGGGCTGTCCCCCTACGAGATGATGCTCTCGGAATCGCAGGAGCGAATGGTCGTGCTCGCCAAGCGCGGGCGCGAGGAAGAGGTCGAGCGGGTCTTTCGCCGCTGGGGTTTGGAGATCGCCGAGATCGGCGAGATCACCGACGGCGGCCGGGCGCTGCTCTGTTTCCACGGCGAGACCTACGCCGACATTCCGATCGAGCCGCTCACCGAGCAAGCCCCGGTCTACCGCCGGCCGACCGCGCCGCCGCCCGATCTCGCCGCCAAGTGGGAGGCGCCGACTCTCCCTGAGATCGGCCACCCGATCGAGACGCTCGAACGGCTACTCGACACGCCGGATTTCGGCAGCAAGCGCTGGATCTGGCGCCAGTACGACCACACGGTCCGCACCAACACCGTGCGCGGCCCGGGAGGGGACGCCGCGGTGGTCCGGTTGAAGGGGACCCCCTCGGCCCTCGCGCTCACGGCGGACGTCAATCCTGTCTACTGCCAGCTCGATCCCGAGCGTGGCGGCATGCAGGCGGTGGCCGAAGCGGTGCGGAATCTCGCCTGCGTCGGCGCCGAGCCCGTGGGCTTGACCGACTGCCTGAACTTCGGCAACCCGCAGAACCCGCACGTCGCCTGGCAGTTGCAGCAATCGGTGCTCGGCCTTTCCGCCGCCTGCCGGGCGCTCGACGTGCCGGTCATCTCGGGCAACGTCTCGCTCTACAACGAGACCCAGACCGAGTCGGGGCCGCAATCGATCTATCCGACCCCGGCGGTCGCGATGGTCGGCCTGATCCCGCTGCTGGGGCACCTGCCGGAATCGCACTTCGAACAGGCCGGCGACCGGATTCTTCTGCTCGGCCGCGACCGGGCGGAATTCGGCGGCTCGGCCTGGCTGCGCCTGCTCTACGACCTCGAACAGGGCCGGCCGCCGGAGGTGGACCTTGACGCGGAGCGTAAACTGGCGCTGCTGTTGCGCGAGCTGATCGGCGCGGGCCTTCTTTCGACCGCGCACGACCTGTCGGAAGGCGGCCTCGCGGTCGCAGCCGCCGAGGCCTGCTTCGGGAAGGGCTTGGGCGCACGGATGGAAGTTTCCACCCCGCTCGAATTGTTCTCGGAGACGCAAGGCCGCGCGCTGGTCGCCTGCCCGCCGTCGCACTCGATCGAAATCCTCCGCGCGGCGGAACGGCACGGGGTCCCGGCGGCCGAGATCGGCGAGGTCGGCGGCGAAAACCTCGCGTTCGAGGCCGGCGGGGAAACCTTCCAGGCGCCGGTCGCCCGGCTCGAAGCGGTCTGGGAACGGGCGCTGCCGAAAGCATTGGGTCTCTAGAGCGGGGCCTCTACAAGGGGAAGACACAAGCGAATGTGCGGAATCTTCGGCATCGAGGGGACGGACGAGGCTTCGTACCTCACCTATCTCGGCCTCTACGCCCTTCAGCACCGCGGCCAGGAAAGCGCGGGGATGGCGACCTGGGACGGCACGCAGCTGCGCTACGAGCGGGGGATGGGGCACGTCTCCGAGCTGTTCAAGGAGCATGTCTTGAAGCGCCTGTCCGGCAGCTCGGCGCTCGGCCATACCCGCTATTCGACCTCGGGCACCAGCGTGATCGGCAACGCCCAGCCGATCGTGGTCAAGACCTCGATGGGGCCGCTCGGCCTGGTCCACAACGGCAACCTGACCAACGCGATGGCGATCCGCAAGAGGCTCGAAAACGAGGGCTCGATCTTCCAGACCACCAGCGACACCGAGGTCATTCTGCACCTAATGGCGCGCAACCCGCGGAAGTCGATCGTCGAAAGCTTTCTGCTCGCGCTCGAAGAGATCCGCGGCGCCTATTCGCTCCTCCTGATCACCGACCAGGGGCTGATCGCGGCGCGCGACCCGAACGGCTTCCGGCCGCTGATCGTCGGCGAGCTGCCCGGCGGCGTCCACTGCTTCGCCTCCGAGAGCTGCGCCTTCGACCTGCTCGAAGCGCGGCCGATCCGCGAGCTGGAGCCGGGCGAGGTGGTGTTCGCCCACGACGGCCGGATCGAGAGCTTCCGCCTGTCGATCGCGCCGAAGCCCACCCGCTGCCTGTTCGAGCACGTCTATTTCGCCCGGCCGGACAGCCGCATCTTCGGCGACTCGGTCTCGCTCGCCCGCCTGGCGATGGGCCGGCAGCTCGCCCGCGAGGCGCCGGCCGACGCGGATTGCGTCGTCCCGGTGCTCGACTCCGGCCTGTTCGCGGCGATGGGCTACGCCCGAGAATCGGGGCTGCCGCTCGAATTCGGCCTGATCCGCAACCACTACGTCGGCCGCACGTTCATCCAGCCGAAGCAGTCGATCCGCCACTTCGGGGTGAAGGTGAAATTGAACCCCGTGCGCGAGCTGATCGAGGGAAAGAAAGTCGTCCTGGTGGACGACTCGATCATCCGCGGCACGACCTCGCAGAAGATCGTCCGCATGGTGCGCGACGCGGGCGCCGCCGAGATCCACATGCGGATCTCCGCTCCGCCGACCGCCTGGCCCTGCCACTACGGAATCGACACGCCGACGCGCAAAGAGCTGATCGCGGCGAACCAGGACATCGAAGGAATCCGCCGCTTCGTTGAGGCCGACAGCCTCGCCTACCTGTCGCTCGAAGGGCTGCAGGCGTCCGTATCCGGCCCGAAATCCAGCTACTGCACGGCTTGCTGGACGGGCGACTATCGCGTGCCCGTGGCCGAAGAGGACCGGCGACAAGCCGAGCTCTTCCCGCTGCGGGTCGAAGGAGATTGACCCGATGAAGAACTTCTCGCGCTTCGCCCTCTCCCTCCTCCTGCTGATTTCCACCGTCTCCGCTTTCGCCGCTCCGCCGACAACGCCTCCGGCCGCTCCTGTACCTCCCGTCGCGCCCGTGCCTCCCGTCCCGCCCACCCCTGCCGCTCACGATCCGAACTTGCCGCCTACCGAGGCGACCGCCAAGGCGCAGCTCGACAAGTCGCCGCGCCACGGCGAGTACGTGGACATCGCCCTGCCCGGTGGCGGCAAGCTGAACGCCTGGGTGGTCTATCCGGAACGGAAGGACAAGGCGGGCGTGGTGATTCTGATCCACGAGATCTACGGCCTGTCGGATTGGTTTCGCGGCGTCGCCGACCAGCTCGCCAAAGAGGGCTTCATCGCCGTAGCGCCCGACCTGATCTCGGGGATGGGACCGAACGGCGGCGGCACGGCTTCAGCCGCCAACCGCGATGACGTGGTGGCCCTCGTCCGCGGCCTGACTCCCGAGGTGACGACCGCTCGCCTGAACGCCGTGCGCGATTACGCGAAGAAGATCCCCTCGGCCAACGGCAAAATCGCCACGATCGGCTTCTGCTGGGGGGGCGGCAAAAGCTTCGCCTACGCCGTCTCCGAGCCGAGCCTTTCCGGCGCGGTGGTCTATTACGGAGTCTCGCCCGAGCCGGCCGATCTCGCGAAAGTCAAAGCTCCGGTGGTCGGTTTCTACGGCGGCGACGACGCGCGGATCTCCTCGACGATTCCCGCAACGGAAGCCGAGATGAAAAAGCTGGGCAAGAGCTTCGAGCCCCACGTCTTCGACGGCGCGGGCCACGGCTTCCTGCGCGCCCAAGACGACCGCGACGGAGCGAACCTCAAAGCCGCCAAGACCGCCTGGCCACGCACCCTGGCGTTCCTGCGCGACCGATTGGGGAAATAGCCCCCGATTCGAAGCCATTCGGGTCGGGGGGCGACCCTCCCCCCGACCGAATGGAGCCGCCCCAATCCGTTTCCGGCGGCGCCGCACGATTCTTCCCCGCCTTGATCGAGTTTCTCGATCGATCGCGCCTTTCTTCTTGGATTCGGTTTAGCGAAGTAAGCGCCGTCACATGATCGACGGCCGGTCGTGTCTTTGGTGTCAGCGCTCGGCGCTTCGATCGAGGGAAATCTCGGAAAGGTCAGTTCATGTTCAGAAAGACTCTGTTGCCTGCCGTCCTGTTGCTCCTGTCGTTGTCGTCCCGGATTTCGGCCCATGCTGCCGGCACGTTCATTTCGGCGCCGTCGCGGGTCGATATGGTTCACGACGCATCTCGCGACACGCTCTACATTTCGAGCGCGGGCCAGGTGCTTCGTTATCGACTGGGGAGCGCCACGTTCGACGCCCCGTTCGTTCTCGGCGGCAGCCTGAAAGGGATGGATCTGTCGCCCGACGGCAACACGCTCGCCGTGGCCGACCAGACCCGCACCGCCACGGAGGTCTGGGTTTGGCTGATCGACCTGCCGACCGGCACGGCGCAGAAGGTGACGTTCCCTCGGGCGTTCGGCGAGGGGGGAACTTTCTCGCCCGCTTTCGCCAACGACGGCGCTCTGCTGATCTCCGGCACGTATGAAGGCTCAGGCTGGGTGCCGCTGCGTCGCTACAATCCGGCGACCGGCAACACCACCATTCTGCCTGTCCCGCCGTTCAACGACGTGCGGCAGAGCTCGATGCTCGCTGCGAGCGGCGACGCCTCGATGGTCGGCTGGGAGGAGTCGAACATCTCGGACGGGGCATTCGGCCGTTACCGCGTCTCGGACGGCAACGTCCTCAAGAAGTCCGGCTCCGGCGGCACGGGCTGGTTCAACTACGAGATCGGCGTCAACGCGAACGGCACGCAGTACGCGCTGCCCACGTTCGGCGGCTGCTTCATCACCGACGGCAACCTGGTCAAGCAGCGGACGCTCGGCACCTCGGGCGGCGGCTCGCAGCCGATCGGCGTCGTGTTCCATCCGGTGGAGCCGCTGGTCTATTTCGCCTGGTCCACGACCACCCAAGTGCGCGCCTTCGAGACCGCCGGCTACACCCAGGTGGCCTCGTACGACGCCGGCTACACCTTCACCCACCCGGGCAACGCCGCGTTCCAGTGGGGGCGCCTCAAGATGTCGCGCGACGGATCGCTGCTGTTCGGGACGGTCGGCAACGGCGTCCGCTATTTCAACCTCTACGCCCCGCTCGCGGCGACCAGCCCGTCGGTTTCGACGGCCGAGGACACGGCCCTGCCGGTAACCCTGTCCGGTTCCGTGGGCAACGGCGGCGCGATCTCCTATGAGATCGGCGAACAGCCGCAGCACGGCATCTTGACCGGCGACGCGCCGAACCTCCTCTACACGCCCGATCCCGACTACTCCGGCCCGGATTCCTTCACCTTCGTCGCCACGTATGGCCGGGCGCGCGCGACGGGAACGGTCACGATCGACGTCACCCCGGTGAACGATCCGCCGATCGCGGATTTCCAGTCGATCGGAACGGACGAGGACACCGCGGTTTCGATTCACCTCACCGGCACCGACGCCGACGGCGACCCGCTCACCTTTGCGGTGACCGCGACTCCTACCCACGGCACGCTCTCCGGCACCGCGCCGGATCTCGTCTACACCCCGGATCCGGACTATTTCGGCGACGACTCGTTGAGCTTTACGGTCAACGACGGCCAGGCGACCAGCGCGCCGCGGACGATTTCGATCTCGGTCGTTTCGGTGAACGACGCGCCGGTCGCGAATTCGGGCAGCCTCGCGACCGACGAGGACACGGCGGGCTCGGTCGTCCTCTCCGGTGCGGACCTGGAAGGCTCGACGCTCAGCTTCGCGATCGCCGCCGCGCCCGCCCACGGAACGCTCTCAGGCACGGCGCCGAACCTGGTCTATACGCCTGCGGCGAACTACAACGGGGCCGATTCGTTCACCTTCACGGTGAGCGACGGCGAGGCGACCAGCGCGCCCGCCAGGGTGTCGATTTCGGTCGCTTCAGTGAACGACCCGCCGGTTGCGAACGCAGGCTCTCTTTCGACCGACGAAGACACGGCGGGATCGATCGTTCTCTCCGGTTCGGACGTCGAAGGCTCGGCGCTGAGCTTTGCGATCGTCGCCGCGCCCGCCCACGGCACGCTCTCGGGCACCGCGCCGAACCTGGTCTATACCCCCGCGACGAACTTCACCGGGGCCGATTCGTTCACTTTCACGGTGAGCGACGGCGAGGCGACCAGCGCGCCCGCCACGGTGTCGATTTCGGTCGCTTCAGTGAACGACCCGCCGGTTGCGAACGCCGGCTCGCTTTCGACCAACGAAGACACGGCGGGATCGATCGTTCTCCCCGGTTCGGACGTCGAAGGCTCGGCGCTGAGCTTTGCGATCGCCACGTCGCCCGCCCACGGAACGCTCTCGGGCACGGCGCCGAATCTGGTCTATACGCCCGCGGCGAACTACTTCGGGGCCGATTCGTTCACTTTCACAGTGAACGACGGCGAAGCGACCAGCGCGCCCGCCACGGTTTCGATCTCGGTCGCGTCGGTCAACGATCCGCCGGTTGCGAATGCCGGCTCGCTATCGACGAACGAAGACACGGCGAGCGGAATTGTCCTCACCGGATCGGACATCGAAGGCTCGGCGCTCACGTACACGATCGTCGTAGCGCCCGCCCATGGAACGCTTTCCGGTTCCGGGGCGAATCGGGTCTACACCCCGGCGGCGAACTACAACGGAGCCGACTCGTTCACCTTCCGGGTCAACGACGGCCAGGCAAGCAGCGCGCCCGCCACGGTTTCGATCTCGATCGCCTCGGTCAATGACCCGCCGATCGCGGTGGCGAATACGGGCACGACGACGAAAAACACGGCGGTTGTGCTCGCGGTTGTCGCCAACGATTCGGACGTCGATGGCGACGCGCTCACGATCACCGCGGCGGGACCCGCCACACCGAGCGGTACGGTGACCCTTCTCGCCGGAGCAACGACCGTCCGATATACGCCGGCCACGGGCTTCACAGGAACCGCGTCGTTCCCCTATACGATCAGCGACGGCCACGGCGGCTCCGCCATCGCGACCGTGACGGTGACCGTGACCAAGAGGTAGTGCGGCCAGGAATCCCCCGATCCGAAGAAATTCGGGTCGGGGGTGCCCGGCCCGAATATCAGCCGCCGCGATTCGCTTTCCGCGGCGCCGCGCGCGCTGTCACGCCTGGAAGCCGTTTCCCGAAGCCGAAAGTCCTGGTACAGCGTCGCAAGCCCATTCCAGAGCCTGAAGCTCGCTTTCAGCGCCCGCCGCTCCGATTCTGGGACCGCTGTTCCGGTCCTGGGACGTATATTCCGATTCCGGGACTGTTGGTCCGGTTCTGGGACAGTAGGTCCGATTCCGGGACGGCTATTCCGGTCCCGGGACGGATATTCCGATTCTGGGACGGCTGATCCGATCCTGGGACGGATATTCCGATTCTGGGACGGATAGCCGCTATCCACGGCGTATAGCGGCTATCCGAGAGCGGAGGCCGCTTTATGGACCGGGAAGTCGCTCCCGGAGCCGAGAAACAGCTAATCGGGGCGGATAGCGGTTTGCGGAGTCGGCGAAGCGGTCGCGTTAATGCCCCAAGATCGTCATCAGAGCGAAAGCGAGGTTTCGGGTTGAGCGGGCCTATTTTAACACCGCGCTATCCTCCCCCCACCCATGCGCATCGACACCTTCGCCTCCCACCTCTCTGAAGCAGAAGCCGCCGAAATCCTCTTTTGGGTCTGGGGCTTCTCGGGTACTCTCCGCCGCCTGCCAGGCGAGTACGACAACAATTTTCAGTTGACGCGTTCCGACGGGTCGCAGCAGGTGCTCAAGGTCATGCACCCGGAGCGGGAGGAGTCGTTCGTCGATCTCCAGGCGGCGGCGCTGGCGCATATCGCTCGGACGGCTCCGGATCTCGGTATGCCACGGGTGGTCTCCAACTCTGCGGGAACGAATTGGGCCCGAATCGTTATGGCACGTAGGCCACGTTTGGTCTGGATGCTCGGTTGGGTGCCGGGCCGGCCCTTGGCGGAGGTGGCAGTGCGGCCTCCTGAATTGCTGGGCAGTGTCGGCCGCCTGCTGGGCCGGGTGAGTGTGGCGCTTTCGGGGTTCGAGCATCCGGGGCTCGATCGGGAGTTGCGGTGGGATCTCGTGCGGGCCGGATGGATTCGCGATCGGCTGGAGGCGATCGAGGACCCGGCGCGCCGGGGTCTGGTCGAGCGAGCGCTCGCGCGGTTCGATGCGGAGGCGGCTCCGGTGCTCGCCGCTCTGGCGAAGGTCGCGATCCATGGCGATGCGAACGATTGGAATGTTTTGGTGCGCGGCGGGCGAGGGCGGGTACCTGAGGCGGTTTCGCTGATCGATTTCGGCGATATGGTGCGCTCGGCGCGGATTTGCGATCTGGCGATCGGGGCGGCGTATGCGCTGTTCGGATCGGAAGATCCGCTGGCCGCCTTGGCGCAGGTGGCGACGGGGTACGCGCAAGCGGCGGTGCTTGCGGAAACGGAAGTCGAGATCCTTGCTCCGCTCGTTGCGATGCGGCTTGCGGTCTCGGTCACGAACTCCGCGATTCGACGGTCGCTCGCTCCCTTTGATCCTTATGTCGCTGTGAGCGAAGCTCCCGCGTGGGCGACGCTCGAAGCGCTCGATCGGATTCCTCCGCGGTGGGTGCGCGCGACGCTTCGGGAGGCTTGCGGGTTTTCTCCGATCGCAGTCTCCGGAATCGAAAGCCTTAAGAAAGAAACTCCCGCGCCGATCCTCGGGCCGCCGCTCCTCAATCGATTGAGGCGGATTCGCCCGCTTGATCTTTCGGTGGGGAGCCTTCTGCTCGGTGCCGATCCGCGGAATCTTGAGCCCGCGGGGCTCTGTGCGCTGATTGAACGCGAGCTCGGGACGGGAGAGACGGCGGACCTGGGTCTTGGCCTTTACGGCGAGGCGCGGCTGCTCGGGCCGATTCCGCCCGAGCCGGGGATCGAGCCTGCCACGATCCAACTGGGTGCGGAGTTGTTTCTTCCCGCGGGGAGTGAGATTCGCTCGCCGTTCCTGGGGAGGGTGGTGGAGATTTTGGAGACGGGGGTGCGGTTGTTGATCGAGCATGCGGCCGAAGTTGCCCTCTCAGCCCTCACCCCCGGCCCCTCTCCCAAAGGGAGAGGGGAGAAGGGCCAGGAAACGTCTTCGTTTGTCTCCCCTCTCCCTTTGGGAGAGGGGCCGGGGGTGAGGGCTGTCTGGCTCGGTCTCGCCGCAGATTCCCTCCCCACCGTAGGCACCACAATCGACCGCGGCGCACCCATCGGCCGGGTGGCCACGGCGGAAGTAAACGGCGGCTGGCCGCCGCACGTTCGTCTCCAGATCCTCTTGGACGACCTTGGCTTCGGCGCGCGTTTTCCGACAGCAGTCCGGCCCAGCGAACGGGCGGTCTGGCAAGCGCTTTCGCCCGATCCGACCGCACTTCTCGGCGTTTCTCCCGATCGCCTTCCCGCACCGCTACCGACGTTCGACGAAATCCTCGCCGCGCGCCGCTCTCGCCTGGGGCGCAACCTCTCGCTCTCCTACCGCCGGCCGCTCGAAATCGTGCGCGGGTTTCGCCAATACCTGTTCGACGCCGACGGGCGCGCCTATCTGGATGTCTACAACAACGTCGCCCATGTCGGGCACCAGCACCCGCGCGTGGTCGAGGCGATTCGTTCTCAGGTGGGGCTGCTCAACACGAACACCCGCTATCTGCATCCGAACCTGGTGCGCTACGCCGAGCGCCTGTCCGCGAAAATGCCGGCGCCGCTTTCGGTGGTCTACGTCGTCAACTCGGCGAGCGAAGCGAACGAGCTGGCGCTCCGGCTCGCCCGGGCCGCCACGGGAGTACGCGATCTGATTGTGCTCGAAGCGGCGTACCACGGCCACACCACGAGCCTGATCGACGCGAGCCCCTACAAGCACGACGGGCCGGGGGGCGTGGGGGCGCCCGATTGGGTGCATACCGCCCCGATTCCGGACGACTACCGCGGCGCGTGGAAGCGCGGCGATCCGGAGGCCGGTCGGAAGTTTGCCCAGCCGGTCGAAGAGATCGCGGCCCGGCTCGCGGGCGAGGGGAAGCGCGCGACCTTCCTCGCGGAATCGCTGCCGAGCGTCGGCGGGCAGATCGTGCCGCCCCCGGGCTATCTCGAAGCCGTCTACCGCGCTGTGCGAAGCCACGGCGGCGTCACCATCGCGGACGAGGTCCAGACCGGTTTCGGCCGTCTGGGCCATGCGTTCTGGGGTTTCGAGCTGCAAGGCGTGGTGCCCGACATCGTGGTGCTCGGCAAGCCGATCGGCAACGGCCACCCGCTCGGCGCGGTCGTGACCACCCCGGAGATCGCCGCCGGGTTCGACAACGGCATGGAGTTCTTCTCCACCTTCGGAGGCAACCCCGTCTCCTGCGCCGCCGGCCTCGCAGTGCTCGACGTATTGGAAGAAGAAGGCCTCCAAGAAAACGCCCGCCGCGTGGGCGACCGCCTACTTGCGGATCTCCAAGCGCTCACCACGAAGCACGAGATCGCCGGAGACGCCCGCGGCGTCGGCTTCTTCTTAGGGCTGGAGCTGGTCCGCAATCGCGAGACGCTCGAACCCGCAACGGAAGAAGCCTCCTACGCCGTCGACCTCCTCCGCGACCTAGGAATCCTCGCTGGAACGGACGGCCCCCACCACAACGTGATCAAGCTCCGCCCCGCGATGATCTTTGCTGACGCCGACGCGGATCGGCTGATCGCTGGGTTGGATCGAGTGTTGGGAGAGTTGGGAGCCTTCTGACGCAGATTCGCCTTGTGGTTGCGCACAGATGTGCATACAATTGACCGCGTGGACTACGAGTGGGATGAGCGGAAGGCCGCCTCGAATCTCCGCAAGCATGGCGTCGATTTCGCCGATGCGGCGTTGATCCTAGGAGGACGACCGAGCCATCACACTTCCAGACCTGGCTTCGGTGAGCGAAGAGCGCTATGTGACACTCGGTTGTGATTCTCGGGGACAGGTGTTTGTCGTTGCCTACACCTTTCGAGAAGACCGGGTTCGCCTGATCTCTGCTCGGCGGGCAGAGCCTAGGGAACAAAGACAGTACTTTGAGGGACGAAGATGAAAAAAGAATATGACTTCAGTGCTGGCAAGCGGGGCGCCGTCGTCCCAATTCCTCCGGGTAAGAGCCGGATCACGATCCGCCTGGATGACGACTTGCTCGAGTGGTTCAAAGAACAGGTCCACGCGGCAGGGGGTGGGAACTATCAGACCCTGATCAACGCGGCGCTACGAGAGCATGTTCATCAGAAGAAAGAGCCCCTGGAGGAGACTCTGCGGCGAGTTGTGCGAACAGAGCTGGAAGCCAAACTTCCGGCCGCGAATGAGGGTACGCGCCCAGCGGCCGTGGGAGGTCGGCGCCGCTGAGTTCGCGACAAATTTCGCGGCCCTACCCCTTCGGAGCCATCCGAAACTCCGCCCGCCCCCAGATCGTCGCTCCGTCGCTTAAGCCCCCCAGGGTGAAGGCCATCTTTTGATCGACGTTGCGGATTTTGATCACGGTCTGGAAGCGCGCCAGCGTGCCGGCGGGTAGGGTTGCGGGCAGGTTCGCCTGGAGGCGCGAGCCGGCGAGATCGGAGCGGCGCCCTTCGGCGTCGAGGATCGCGACCGCGAGCGGCAGCTCGACGCGCTGCGGGCCGGGCGCCCTTCCTTCGAGCAGCAGCTCGACCGGCACGCCGAGCGTCACCGGGATTTCGATCTCTTTGCGGCTCAGCCGCTTCGGCGCGCCGAGCTGGACGTACAGTCGCTGGCGGTTCGGATCTCCTCCGAGCAGGAGAACGCCTTCGGCGCGGGCCGCCGCGTCGCGGCTCGGCGAGCGGTCGAGGAACGAGCCGCGGGTGCGCACGGTGAGCCCCGGCCGCGTGACCTTGACTTCGACGCGATGGCGGGTTTCGTCGGCCTTCCAGGTCGGGCTGAAGCCGAGCAGATAGTAGGAGCTGGTGTCGAGCTGGACCGCGGGGAGGATGCGCAGGTCGGCGGCGACCACTGCCCGCCCTCCCGTCGCTCGGCCGAGTTGGTCGAAGGCGGAGATTTCTCGGGCGCTCGAATTCGCCAGATCCACCGGATAGATCGTGTAGCCGTTCTGGTCCGCCGCCGCGAGCAGCGGCCCGAACAGGTGGCCGGCCACCTGCATCGACCAGGCGCCCGAGAGCATCAGCATCACCTTGCGCCCGGGGGGGGCGTCGAGCCCGCGCAGGGCACCGGCGAGCGCCGCCGTCACCTTGCCCACCTCGGTGCGCGCCTCCGGGCTGATCCGTTTCGACATCGCGGCGACGAAGAGTCCGGCCGCGTTGGCCCTTGGGTCCGGATCGCCGTCGGCCAGCGCCTCGCCGTTTTCCTGGATCCAGTCGACGTCTCCATCCAGACGCCGTTGATCGGCGAGCAACTGATTGCCCGACGCGGGCCTTTGCCGCGCCCGATCGAGCGCCGCCGCGACCTGTTTCGCGTCGCCGGTCCACGGGCAGAGAACGTCGATTTTCTTGCCGTCGAACGCGAGCACCGAGACCCGATCGGTCGGACCCAAGGTCGCCAGATCGGTCGCCAGGCGCGTGAGCACCGCGTCGCGCACGTTGGCGAGGGCGAACACCTCGTCGATGTAGATCAGATAATTGCGCGCCACCCGCTCCGGCTCCGGCGCGGCGGCCGGTGCTTTCGCCGTCGTCGCCTGGGAGACGCCCGGCGCCGTGACTTCCGTGCCCTCGGCGATCTCGGAGAAGTAATCGAGCCCCATTTTCTTGCCGTCCACGATCAGCTCGAAATCGCCGCGGGCGAGAGCGCGGACGCGCTGGCCGGCGGCGTCGGTCACGACCGCTTCGACGTTGACCACGCGGACCTCGACCTCCTCCCCTTCGATCCGGGGCGGGGGCTGGTCCTTTCCCGCCGCGGCGTAGGTCGCAACGAGGCCGAGAACCAGGGTAAAAAGCAGGGGTCGCGCCATGGAGGATTCCTTCCGTCGAAGCCTGAAGCCGCGAGCGTACGCCGATCGCAGCCCTCGTGCGACCCGGGGTGGGACGAACGGCGCCAATTTCGTTCTCGCGTACCTCTTGCACCTGACGTAACGTGAGGTCGTACCGTGCTCTCGGATGGCACTCCCGAAGGAGGCAAGACGCGACATGAGCGAGCGTTTTCGAGTGGGCGAGCTGGCGGAGCGGGTCGGGCTTTCGGTCCGGACGCTTCACCATTGGGACGAGGTGGGGCTGCTCCGCCCGTCGGAGCGGACCTCGGCGGGGCACCGTCTCTACGACGAGACGGACCTCTCCCGCCTTCAGCGGATCTTGTCGCTGCGCCAGCTGGGGCTGTCGCTCGCCGAGATCGGCGCCTGGCTCACGCGTTCCGATCGTTCGCTCGCCGACGACCTCGAGCTGCACCTCTCGCGGCTGGATCGCGAGATCCGCGAGCTCGACGCGCTTCGCCGCCGCCTCGGCCGGGTGGTCGGCCATCTCCGCGCGACGGGGACGGTCTCCGTCGACGACCTATTCGCATGCATGGAGAGCACGATGAACGTAGAACGACATTTCACACCCGAGCAAATGGCGGCGATCGAGCGGCGCGGCAAAGAGTTGGGGGCCGACGCGATCGCCAGAACCCAAGACGAGTGGACCGCGCTGATCGCGGAAGTTCAAGCCGCGATGGATCGCGGCGCCGATCCCGGCAGCACGGAAGTCCAGGGCCTCGCCGCCCGGTGGCGCGAGCTGGTCGAGCGCTTCACCGGCGGCGACGCCGGAATCGCCGCGGGCGTCCGCCAGGTCTGGCAGCAGGAAGGGGACGCGATCCGCGCGCAGCACGGCGGTCCCGACCCCGCGATGTTCGAGTACATGGGCCGCGCGTTCGCGGCGGGGAAGGCTGACTAAAAGAACCGCCGCCTGTGGGAATCCATCTCAAGTCTGGGTAAGGGCGGCCCCCCGTGGCCGCCTCGAATTGGGCAAACGTTCGTCGCGGGCAAGGGCGGCCACGGGGGGCCGCCCCTACGTTCCCTACAGGGCCTACTTGCCGCGGCCGGCGAGCAACAGC
>Ga0134122_10001338_pt1 | contig 17709 bp, 14 predicted proteins | sample KB302_FD_96461 | JGI IMG/M metagenome (GOLD analysis project Ga0134122, IMG submission 96461) | Terrestrial soil microbial communities without Nitrogen fertilizer from Kellogg Biological Station, Michigan, USA - KB3-0-2 | ecosystem: Environmental > Terrestrial > Soil > Unclassified ... | reverse complement strand
GCCGGTCTGATCCGGAAGAGCAGCCCATTTCAGGATGCCGTACTCCAGTCGATCGACAACGCGGCAGTTCAGGCCTTGAGGGGCGCCGGCGTACCCGTCAAGCAGTTCTAGGCGTTGTTCCCGCGCTGGAAGTGGACCGTCGCCGAATCACCAGCTGCAACGGCGGCAGCACCAGGAGGACAACAGGATAACCGGGTGCGACCCGCACACATCTTGACTTGGGCGCGATGTTGCCCGTGGCAGACTCGGGCCCCTATGAGTGACGCCAATGTCGTTGAGGCCCTAAGCCATGAACTGCGCTTGTTGGCTGGTCCGCTTCTCGGACCGAGCCATCGAGGGATACAGCGCGTACGCGAAATCGTCGCCGAGCTTCGGCAATTTCACGACGCCTACGTGAAGCAAAGGGCAACCGAGATCCTGGATGATTTCGAGCTTTGGTTTTCGAGCCAATGGCAGCGCTATGAACGTGAACCGGATGACTTTCGCATGCGGCTCCTCACGTCCATAGAAAAACTCGAACATGCGCTGAACGGAACGCCGTAGCGCTTCGAGCGATTCCCGCCGCCGCCCTCAGCGGTCGGGAATCTCCAGGTCGACGAGCTGCGGGTATTGCTGGCCGGCAAAGACGTCCGTCTCGTCCGGGTCACCCGAAATCGTATAGCGAGGCACGCTGGCCTTGATCGCGTACGCGGGATCGTAGTGGAAGAGCTTCACCTTCGATGCGTCGATCTGGAACATGGCGGCGATGAATTCCTTGCTGACTTTGCCGCTCTTCTTGACCCGCTCGTAGGTCGGCTGGTCGGCGAAGATGATGTCGATCGTCAGCTCGAACGGTCCGGCGTTCTTGCTGCGGATCAGGCGGGCGAGCTCGCGCAGGCGTGCCATGGTCAGACTTTCCGGTAGTCGATGCGGAACGGCTCCATCGGCGTCGCCGGCTCGACCACATGGTTGAGCATGAAGCGATACACCGGGCCGCGGTCGATGACGTGCGGCGCGTACGGGAAGGCGACGCCCGAGATCAGCCCGTGCCACTCGGGGATCGGGTGATGCAGCGCGATGTGACCGCCGCTCGCCGCCATGGTGTGCGCGGTCTCCTGGTCGTCCGCCAGGAAATCGAGCAGCAGGCAGACCTCGTGGCCGATCTTGCCGCGCTCGGGCTCGCGCTTGCCCATGACGCCGTCGCGGCCGTAGACGCGCAGGTTCATGTGGTACTTGGCCTTCATGTCCTGGCCGAAGATGCTGTCGATGCGGTCGGTGATGCGCTTGTGCATGGAGCTGATCCAGCTGTCGAGCTGGCCGAGGATCACCGGGTCGCGCACGCCGCCGATGACGATCGACTGGTAGCCGATCATCTGCGCGCCCTCCAGCTTGATCGTGTAGGGCATCTTGCGGAAGCCGCTGCCGCGCACGCGCACGCAGCGCTCGTCGACCGCCTCGTAGGTCGCCTTGTCGGTCTCGAGCGCGCCGCTCGGCTCGTAGAGCAGGAACGGGTCGGCGTTCTCGTAGAGGGTGTGCGCGGCGACGCTCACCGGCGTGCATTTCATCTGCGGATTGGCCGGCTCGATGATGAACTCGTCCTGGCGCATGGTGCAGAGCATGCCGTCGGGCGTGAAGCGGTTGGTCACCGCCGCCGCGCCGCACTCGAGGATCTTGGCGGCGTGCCAGGCAAGGCCGGGCGAGAAGCCGTGCTTGACCGGCAGCGCGGCGAAGATCGAGGTGTCGCTCGAGCGGCCGGCGAGCACTACCTGCGCGCCGTTGTCGACCGCCTCCTGGAACGGCTCGACGCCCATCATGCAGACGACGTGGTCGGCGCTCGCCAGCGCCTTCTCGTCGAGCGGCGGCGCGGGGTCGAGCGGCCGGATGCGACCTTCGCGGAATTTCTTCAGCAGGTATTCGCGCGGCGGCTCGGAATCGATCACCGCGGCCTTGAAATGGTGGCCGTTCTCGCGCGCGATCTCCTGCACGATCTCCCAGGTCCACTCGAGGTTGATCTTGCCCCCTGCCCCGCCGCAGCTGCCCACCAGCAGCGGGATCTTCTTCTCGAGCGCCGCCGCGATCAGCAGCCGCAGGTCGCGCTTGCACGCCTGGCGGGCGAACATCGGCTTGCCGGCGCCGAGCTGATAGGGACCGTCGTCGGTCGAGCCGCCGTCGCAACCGATGAAAAACGGATCCGCGGCCATCACCCGCTTCAGCGACGCTTCCTGGAAGCCCGAGCCGATCATGCCGGTCGGGGACACGTAGCGCATCTCTTTCATGACGGAGTCAGCACCAGGTTGGAATGGGAATCGAGCGCCGCCGAGAAGCCAGGCGGCACGAGCACTGTCGTATCGAATTCGTGGATGACCGCGGGCCCCTCGAGCGCGCCCTTGAAGTCCCGGGTGACGATCCGCGCCGGCTGCCAGTCGCGACCGACGTAGATCTTCCTCTCGCTGTCCTTGCGGCTGAGCCGGCCGCGATACTCCAGCGTCTCGGGCACGCGCGGCCGGTCCGAAAGGCCGCTCGCGACGAGGTGCAGGTTGACCAGCTCGACGATGCCGTCATGGCCGCGGTGGCCGTAGGCCTGCTCGTGCTCCTCCTCGAAGCGCGCGGCGAGCTCCTTCAGCGTCGGCTGCCAGGGAACCGACAGCTCGTGCGACTGGCTGAGGTAGCGCAGCTCGGCAAAACGCTGCAGCTTGATGCGGCCGCCTCTGTAACCCTCGCGCTCTAGCGCGCGGCGCGCTTCGCCCTCGAGGCGCTGCCACAGCGCCTCCGCCTGCGCTAAATCGGTGCGGTCGAGTCGCCCGAGCAGCGTCTGCGTGAAGTGGTGCTCGAGGTCGGAATAGAGCAGGCCGAAGGCCGAGAAGATTCCGGCAGCAGGCGGGACGATGACGCGCGGCAATTCCAGCTCGCGCGCGACCGCAGCGCCGAACAGGCCGCCGTTGCCGCCGAAGGCGATCAGGTCGAAGTCGCGCGGATCCTTGCCACGCTCGGTGGAAATGGCGCGGATCGCCCGGCACATGTTCGAGACGGCGATGAGATACACGCCGTGGGCGAGATTCTCGACCGTGAGAGCGAGCTTCTTCGCAATCTCCTCGAGGGATTTCCGCGACGACGGCAGGTCCAGCGGCACTTCGCCGCCCGCCAAACCCTGCGGATCCAGGTAGCCGAGCACCGCGCAGGCATCGGTGAGCGTCGGCTCGCTGCCGCCGAGGCCGTAGCAGACCGGGCCGGGACTCGCGCCGGCGCTGCGCGGGCCGACGCGCAGCGCGCCGCCGCCGTCGATCCAGACGATGCTGCCGCCGCCGGCGCCGATCTCGGCGATATCGATTGTCGGCGCGCGCAGCACGTAGCCGCCGCCGCGCGACATGCGGCCGGCACGCGTGAAGCCGGCGCCGACCTCGTATTCCTTGGCGTAGGTGACCTTGCCATCCTCGATCAGGCTCGCCTTTGCGGTCGTGCCGCCGATATCGAGCGCCACCGCATTGGCGACGCCGGCCTCCCGCGCCAGATGGTGCGCGGCGATGACGCCGGCGGCGGGGCCCGACTCGACCACGTGCATCGGCGTCTCGCACGCGAGCTCGGCCGACATCGTGCCGCCGTTCGACTGCATGAGGAGCAGCGGCACCTTGAAGCCGGCGCTGCGCAGCCCGCCTTCCAGCGACTCGACGTAGCGCTTCATCACCGGCATGACGTAGGCGTTGATCACGGTGGTGCTGGTGCGTTCGTACTCGCGCATCTCCGGTAGCACGTCCGACGAGAGCGTGACGTGCATGTCGGGCGCCGCCTCGCGCAGCACTGCCCGCACGGCCTGCTCGTGCGCCGGATTGGCGTAGGCATTGATGAGCGACACAGCCACCGACTCGACGCCGTTCTTCTTCAGGGCGGCCATCGCTTCACGCACGGAGTTCGAATCCAAGGCGATGTGCTCTTCGCCCTTATGCGTGGTTCTTTCAGTGACCTCGACCCGCAGGTACCGCGGAACCAGCGGCTCGGGCTTCTCCCACTCGAGGTCGTAGAGCTTGGGGATGCGGATGCGCCGCAGCTCCAGCACGTCGCGGAACCCCTGCGTGGTGATGAGGCCGGTGCGAGCGCCCTTGCGCTCGATGATGGCGTTGGTCGCGACGGTGGTGCCGTGCACGACCGCGGTGCAATCGGCGGCCTTGAGCTTCAGCTCCTTCAGCAGCCTCTCGACCAGCGTGAAGATGCCCTTCTCGTAGGCTTTCGTCGTCGAGATGCCCTTGGCGACGTGCACCGCGCCGTTTTCCTGGATCAGCACCACGTCCGTGAACGTGCCGCCGATGTCGACGCCGATGGAGAAGCCCGTCATTTGCCGTTTCGCAGGCGCGCCGTTTCCGCGTTTTCCAGAACTCCTTCCCGGGAAACAGAGACGCGATAGACGTCGCGCGCTCTCTTGACCGAGACCTTGCCGTCGCGCACGTCGCGTGCCACCAGGTCGGGCTCGCGCTCGGCGGCCGGGCCGTAGCCGCCCGCGCCGGGCGTGACGTGCAGGTAGACGGTGTCGCCGGGCACGTGCATCGTCTCCAGGCCCTTCAGCGTGCGCTCCTGCGGCGTGCCGGGATTCAGGATGTTGCGGCAGCTCGTGCCCTGCTCGCCGCCGGCGAATCCCCACGGCCGCTGCTTCGAGCGGCCGGAACGAAGTTGCAGCACGCCGCCCTGCGGCGCGAGCAGGCGCACCTTGCGGCGCACGCCCAGGCCGCCGCGGCGGCGCCCGGCGCCCTCCGAGTCCGGCTCGTAGCCGTATTCCTCCACCATCACCGGGTAGGTGCTCTCGACCATCTCCACCGGAGAGTTGGCCATGTTGGCGGCGATGTTGGCGACGCCGTCGATGCCGTCGAAGCGCGCGTGGCCGCCCCAGGCGCCGACCAGCGCCTCGCTCAGGATGCTCGGCTTGCCGTCGACGCTCGAGCCGAACGTGTAGCGCGTCGTGCCCCCTTCGCTCGCCGCGCGCACCTTGTGCGGCGCCGCCTTGGCGAGGGCGCCGTAGATGCAGTCGGTCAGGCGATAGCCGGTGACGCCCATGGCGCCGACCGCGCCGGGAAACTTCGGATTGATGAGCGTCCCCTCGGGCGCCACCATGTGCAGCGGGCGGAAGAAGCCGGCGGTGTTCGGGATCTCCTGCGACATGATCGAGCGCACCGCGAGGTAGAAAGCGGAGCGCGAGTACGCGAGCGGCGAGTTGATCGCCGTCGGCACCTGCGGCGCGGTGCCGGTGAAGTCCGCGGTCAGGTCCTCGCCGCGGATGCGAAGGGTGACGAAGAGGCGCTGCGGCGGCCCGTCGAGGCCGTCGGAGTCGAGGAACTCCTCGAAGCTGTAGTCCCCGTCGGGCAGGGCCGCGATTTCGGCGCGCGCCATCCGCTCGCTGCGCTCCAGCAACCCCTCCATCGCGGCAACGATGACCTTGTTGCCATAGCGCCCGGCGATCGCCGCGAGGCGCTTTTCCGCCGTCCTGCAGGCGCTCACCTGCGATTCCAGGTCGCCGAAGAAGTCGCGCGGCAGCCGGGTATTGGTCTCGATCAGCGAAAGCAGCGTGCGGTCGCGCTCGCCGTCGCGCTCGAGCAGCATGGGCGCGATGCGCAGGCCCTCGCCGAACACGTCGCGGCTGTTGACCGGCACGCTGCCCGGCACGTGGCCGCCGACGTCGGTGTGGTGGCACATGGTCACCGCGTAGCCGAGCAGCTCGCCCGACGCGTAGCAGGGCGCGAGCAGGATCACGTTCGGCAGGTGCATGCCGCCCGAGTAGGCGTCGTTCATGATGTAGACGTCGCCCGGCTTCATTTTCGCGCCGGGGAAGCGAGCCAGGATCGCTTCCACCGCGCTCGGCAGGGCGCCGAGGTGAATGGCCATGCCGACGCCCTGCACCACCATCTCGCCGCGCGGATTGCAGAGCGCGACGGTGAAGTCGTACAGGTCGCGCACCAGCGGCGAGTAGGCGGTGGCGACCACCACCGTCGCCATTTCGTCGGTCACGCTCAGCAGGCCGTGCTCGACGACCGAAGCGGTAACGGGATCTAGGCGCGGCTCCATTCGGGCTTTTTCCTTGAAGAACTCTTCACCCCCTGGGCGATGACGATCCTTCCGTTCGGATCCACGGAGGCGCTGAACGAAGGGGGCACGACGATGGTCGAATCCGCCTGCTCGATCACCGCCGGCCCGGCGATGCGGTTGCCGGCGCGCAGCCGGTCGCGCTCGTAGATCGGGCAGTCGACGAAACGGCCGCTCGACTGGAAATGCACCTTGCGCCGCGCCTTGAGCGCGGCTTGCGCGCCGGCGCCGCCGCGCTCCAGCGCGCGCGGCTTCGGCCGGTCGGTACGGCCGACGGCCGCCACCCGCAGGTTGACGAGCTGCACCGCCTCTTCGCGGTCGCAATAGCTGTAGAGCCGCTCGTGCGCGGCGTGGAAGGCTTCGCAGGCGCGCTTGAGCCACGCCGCGTCGACCTTGCCCGCGGGAAGCGGCACGTTGATCTCGTAGTTCTGCAGCGGATAGCGCATCTCGGCGCTGCGCAAGAGCGAACGGCGTGCCGCCGGCACCTTCTCGCGGTCGAGCCATGCCCCGGCTTCGGCCTCGACGCGCTGCAGCGCCGCCTGCAGCTCGCTCGCGTGCGCGCCCGTGACATTGCGCCGCACGGTGCCGCTGAAGTCCGCGCGCAGGTCCGCCCAGAGGAGCCCCAGCGCCGAGAACACTCCCGGCGCCTCCGGCACGACGACGCGCGGGATGCCGAGATCGGCGGCAAGGTCCGCGGCGTGCAGAGGGCCGGCGCCGCCGAAGGCAATGAGCGCGAAATCGCGCGGGTCGAGCCCGCGCGCCACCGACACGACGCGCAGGATGCGCACCATGTGGGCGTTGACGATGTCGATGATGCCGGCCGCCGCCTCCATGACCGTCATGCCGAGCGGCTTGGCGATGCGGGCTTCGATCGCCGCGTACGCGCGCTTCGGGTCGAGCCTCGCCTCGCCGCCGACGAAATATTCGGGATTGATGCGCCCGAGCACCAGGTTGGCGTCCGTGACGGTCGGCTCGCTACCACCGCGGCCATAGCAGGCCGGGCCCGGGTCGGCGCCGGCGCTGCGCGGCCCGACCTTCAGCACGCCGAGCGCGTCGACCGAAGCGATCGAGCCGCCGCCGGCGCTGCACTCGGTGAGCTCGATCATCGGCGCCTTGATCGGATAGCCGGTGAAGCGCACCCGCAGCGACTGGTGCACGCCGCCGCCGATCTCGTACTCGGTGGTGGTGCGGTACGTGCCGCCCTCGATCAGGCTCGCCTTGGCGGTGGTGCCGCCCATGTCGAAGGAGATGACGTTCTGCTCGCCGAGCTGCGCGGCGAGCGTCGCCGCGGCGATGACGCCGGCGGCCGGCCCCGACTCGACGATGGCGTGCGGCCGCTCGCCCGCCGCTTCCGGCGACATGACGCCGCCGGCGGAATTCATGATGAGCAGCTTGCGCGGGTCGTGGCCGCGCGTCTGCAGCTCCTTCGCGAGGTTTTTCGTGTACGCGGAGAAAACCGGCTTCAGGTAGCCGACCAGGACCGCGGTGCTGGTGCGCTCGAACTCGCGGAACTCCGGGATGACGTCGGACGAGGCGATCACGAGCTTCTTCGAGAACCGCCGCGCGAGGAAATCGCGCAGCTGATGCTCGTGGTCCGGGTTGATGTAGGAGAAGAGTAGCGCGATCACCACCGACTCGGCGCGCGTTCCCGCCACCGCCTCGGCGACACGCTCCAGTTCGGACTTCTCCAGCGGCAGCACGACCGAGCCGTCCGCGGCGACCCGCTCGCGCACCTCGATGCACAGGCGCCGCGGCACGAGCGGCTTGGCCTTCTCCGCTTTCAGGTCGTAGAGCGACGGTCGCCGCTGGCGCGCGATCTCCAGGATGTCGCGAAAGCCCTCGGTGACGACGAGCGCCGTGCGCGCGCCCTTTCCCTCGAGAACCGAGTTGGTGGCGACCGTGGTGGCGTGCAGGATGCGATGCACTTCGGCGGCCTGCAGCTTTTCCGTCGCGCGCCCGAGCGCGTGGACGAAGCAGTTCTCCAGCGCCGCCGGCGTGGTGTCGACCTTGTGCTCGGCGACGATGCCGCCGCGCTCGTCCATGAGGACGACGTCGGTGAAGGTGCCGCCGATGTCGATGCCGACGCTGTATTTCAAAGCTTTGCCGCCAGCTTGAGGGCTTCGTTCACCAGCTTTTCAGGGTAATCGCGCCGCGCCGCGGGCTCGGTCACCTTGCCGTCGGCGAGGTCGACCGCCAGGCGCTCGGCGCTGCGCTTCGCCGGGTCGCCGAAGCCGCCGGCGCCGGCGGTCTGGCAGCGCAGCACCTCGCCGGCGTTGAATTCCAGCGGGCCGCCCTTGCTCTGCAGCCGCTCGCTCTGCCCGTCGGGATTCCTCGCGTGCAGGCCGAGCGCGCCCGGCTTGCCGCCGCCGAGCGCCCAGGGCTGGAAGAGATGCCGGTCGGCGTGGGCGATGAAACCGGTGTCGGCCAGCATGCGGAAATCCTTGCGCGTCGCCGTGCCGCCGCGGAATTCGCCGGCGCCGCCGCTGTCGGGCACGAGCTCGTAGCGATCGATGCGGATCGGGTACTCGCTCTCCAGCACCTCGGTCGGCAGATTGGGGATGTTGTTGGTGTTGATCTGCACCGCGTCCATGCCGTCGTGGCCGGCCCGGCCGCCCATGCCGCCGCCCAGGCCGTCGATGCAGATGTAGCGCCGGCCGCGGATCGGGTCGTGGCCGTGCAGGTTGACCGTGGTGGTGCCGTGGCCGCAGGCGGTGACGCGATCCTCGCTCACTTTCGACAGCGCGCCGAGCAGGAGATCGGCCAGCCGCTGGCAGGTCGTGCCCCGCCCGCCGGTCGCCGCCGGCGGCCGCGGATTGACGATCGAGCCCTCCGGCGCCTCGATCTTCACCACGCGCTCGAACGCGGCGTTGGACCAGAGTTCCGGGTCGAGCGTCGCCTTCAGCGCGTAGGCGACGGTGGCGAAGAGCGCCTCGTAGACGCAGTTCACGCCGCCGATGCGCTGCGGGCTCGAGCCGGCGAAGTCGAACACCATGTGCGCCTGGGGCTTGTGCCTGATCGTGAGCTTGACCTTGAGCGGCACCGGGCCGGCAACGTGCGCGTCGTCGTCGAGCTGGTCGGCGAAGCTCCAGCTGCCCTCGGGCAGCTCCTTGATGCGGCTGCGGATCCAGCGCTCGTTGTAGTCGAGCGTGCCGTCGATCAGCTCGCGGAAGCGCTTCACGCCGTACTTGCGGCACAGCTCCTGCACCCGGCGGATGCCGACCTGGTTGGTCGCCACCTGCGCGCGCAGGTCGGCCGGGCGGTCCTCGGCGAACCGCATGTTGAGCAGGATGAAGGAGAAGAGGTTCTCCTGCAGCTTGCCCTCGCTCATGATGCGCATCGGCGGGATGCGCAGGCCTTCCTGGTAGATCTCCGTGCAGCCCTCGGTCATCGCCGCGCCGGGCTTGATGCCGCCGACGTCGGGCCAGTGGCCCATGTTGGCGACGAAGCCGACCAGCTCGCGGCCGACGAACACCGGCGAGGCGACGGTGACGTCGGCGAGGTGCGTGCCGCCGCCGTTGTAGGGATCGTTGGCGAGGAAGGCGTCGCCCGGCCGGAGCGTCTTCTTCGGGTAGCGCTTGAGGAGGTGGGTGATCGCCGAGAGCAGCGCGCCGAGGTGCATCGGGATGTGCTCGGCCTGCGCGATCAGGCGGCCCTCGGCGTCGAAGATCGCCGTCGAGGCGTCGTGCCGCTCCTTGATGTTGGTCGAGTAGGCGGTGCGAATCAGCAGCGCGCCCATTTCCTCGGAGATCGAGAGCAGCGCGTTGGAGAAGACTTCGAGCGCGACGGCGTCGGTCTTTTTCGCCATGGATAGTCCTTGCGTGGTGCACCGCAATTGAACTACGCTTTCTTTATGCCGTAGCAGTTTTCACCATGGTGAAAACATCATAAGGGTAGCGAAAGCACTTCGAGCCTCAGGCGCGACACCGGTGGAGCTCGCCGTCACCGGCGGGGTGACGCTGCTCGTGCTCTGGCTGGTCTTCTATCCGGTCGCCTGGCTCGGCTGGGCGGCGTTCCACCGCGGCGCGCCGGGCGACACCGGCTCGTGGACGCTGGAGAACTTCGCCCTGCTGGCCGACACGAGCTACTGGCGCCTGGTCGGCCGCTCGCTGCTCGCCGGCACCGGCATCACGCTCGTCGCCACCCTGATCGGCGTGCCGCTCGCCTGGCTGACGGTGAAAACCGACATGCCGTGCAAGCGCCTGGTCGAGCTCTCGGCCATCCTGCCCTTCTTCACCAGCACGTTCATCGGCGGCCTGGCGTGGATCTTCCTCGGCAACCCGACCAACGGCCTGCTCAAGCTCTGGTTCGGCCTGCCGGTCAACGTCTATTCGATGAGCGGCATCATCTGGGTGACCGGCATCTACATGGCGCCGTACATGTTCCTCTTCACCGCCGCGGCGCTGCGCAACGTCGACACCACCTACGAGGAAGCGTCGTTCATGTGCGGCGGCAGCCTGTGGCGCACGCTGACGCGCGTCACCCTGCCGCTCATCCTGCCGGCGCTGCTCTCGGGCATGAGCCTGGTGCTCGTGATCTCGATGGGCATCTTCGGCGTCGCGGCCATCCTCGGCTTCCCGGCGAAGATCATCCTGCTCGCCACCGAGATCTACGCGAAGACGGTGCTGACGCCGCCGAATTTCGGCGCGGCGACGGTTTGCGGCCTGACGCTGATGGCGATCACCGCCGGGCTGATCGTGCTGCAGCGCAGGATCCTGCGCAAAGGCTCCTACGCGCTCGTCGGCGGCCGCGGCTTTCGCGCCAAGCTCTACCCGCTCGGCCGCTGGACGCCGCTCGCGCTCGCCGCCTGCGGCCTCTATGCCCTCCTCGCCGTGATCCTGCCGGGACTGGTGCTGATCAAGACCAGCCTGCAGCCGTATCCGACGCCGAAGTTCGGCCTTTGGACGCTCGACAACTGGACCGCCTTCTTCGAGAAGGCCGATCTCCTGCAAACGCTGCTGCGCTCGCTCTACCTGTCGACCTTCGGCGCCACCTTCTGCGTCGTCCTTACCGCCGTCATCGCCTACATCATCCACCGCAGCAACGCGCCGGGGCGGCGCTTCCTCGAGCAGGTGTCGGTGATGCCGATCGGCATCCCGGGCATCGTCATGGGCCTCGCGATGATCTGGGCTTACATCACCTGGCCGGTCTGGGGCAGCATCTGGGTGCTGATCATCGCCTACCTCACGCTCTTCATGCCCTACGGCGTGCGCGCCCTCGGCGCCACCATCGTGCAGATCCACCCCGAGCTGGAGGAGTCGAGCCGCGTGCACCGCGCCTCGTGGCTGCGCACCTTCGTGCGCGTCGTGCTGCCGCTGCTCAGGCCGGGCATCTACTCCACCTGGATCCTGCTCTTCATCATCTTCATCCGCGAGATCAGCGCCGCGGTGCTGCTCACCTCGATCAACACCCGACTCTTCCCGGTGCTCATCTTCGAGCAGTGGACCGAGGGCTACCTCAACGTCATGAGCGCCGGCGCGCTGCTGCTCAGCCTGATCATGCTGGCGGTGATCGCCCTCTTCAAATGGGGCTTCCGCGTCGATCTTTCGCCGGCCTATAGGTAACCGCGCGATGATCACGGTCGAAAACCTCAGCAAGACTTTCGGCGAGGTCAGCGCGCTCAACGCCGTATCGCTCGACGCCAGGCAAGGGGAGATGCTGGTGCTGGTCGGCCCGTCGGGCTGCGGCAAGACGACCTGCCTGCGCTGCATCGCCGGGCTCGAACGCCCGACCAGCGGCCGCATCCGCATCGGCGAGCGCATGATCACGGCGATCGAGGACGGCGTGTTCGTGCCGCCGGAGAAGCGCGAGATCGGCATGGTGTTCCAGTCTTATGCGGTCTGGCCGCACATGACCGTGTTCGAGAACGTCGCCTACCCGCTGCGCGCGATGGGCTTGCGCGGCGACGAGGTGCACAAACGCGTGCTCGAAGCGCTGAAGCTGGTGCAGCTCGAGCCGCTCGCCGAGCGCTACTCCTCGCAGATCAGCGGCGGCCAGCAGCAGCGCGTCGCGCTCGCGCGCAGCCTGGTCGGCGCGCCGAAGCTGCTGCTCTTCGACGAGCCGCTCAGCAACCTCGACGCCAACCTGCGGCTGCAGATGCGCATCGAGATCAAGGAGCTGCAGCGCCGCCTGGGCTTCACCGCCGTCTACGTGACGCACGACCAGGCCGAGGCGATGGCGATCGCCGACCGCATCGCCATCATGGAGAAGGGCTCGCTGCGCCAGGTCGGCAGCCCGCGCGACATCTACGAGCACCCCGCCAACACCTTCGTCGCCGGCTTCATGGGAACGACCAACCTGCTGCAGGGCAAGGTCGCGGCGAAGGACGGCGCGGGCGCGCTGGTGCGCACCGCTTCGGGGGTCGAAGTGCGCGTCGCGCTGGCCGACGGCGTCGGCCCCGGCGATGCGGTGTGGGTCTCGATCCGCCCCGAGGCGATGCAGATCCGCGCCGGGCAGCCGGCCGGCGCCAACGCCTGGCCGGCGACGATCCGCATCGCCACCTACGTCGGCGAATCGATCATCTACCGCGCGGAGCTCGGCGGATTGAATGTCGAGCTGCACGCGCCGCCGAGCGAGAACTACCCGGCCGGCGCCGGCGTGACGCTGGCCGCAGATCCCCGCAGGTGCATCCTGCTACGCGAATAAGGAGGAGGACGACATGAGAGCATTCATCGCAGGTGCAGCACTCGCCGCCTTCGCCGCCACGGCGGCGGCGCAGGACGCGAAGCTGATCAAGGAGGCGGCCGCGACGAAGAGCGGCGAGATCATCGTCCAGAGCGCGCTGTTCGAGTCGCTCGCGACGCAGATCACGAAAGCGTTCAACGAGCGCTACGCGAAGGACAAGCTGAGCGTCAAGGTCGTGCGCATCCAGACCGGCCAGCAGGCGGCGCTCTACGACCAGGAGCTGCGCGCCAACCGCGTGAGCGGCGACGTCATGTTCATGGTCGACCCGGGGCTCTTCCTCAAGCTCGCGCGCGAGAACAAGCTCACGCCCTACTGCAGCCCGCACGCCAAGGACTACCGCCCCGAGGCGCTGCAGAAGGACTGCACCCACATCCACGTCACCGCCTACTACCAGTACCTCTCCTACAACCCGGAGATGGTGAAGGGCGCCGACGTGCCGACGAGCTGGAACGACCTGCTCAATCCCAAGTGGAAGGGCAAGATCAGCATCCCCGACCCGAAGGTGGGCGGCGGCCACTACTACTTCGTCTTCACGATGTACAAGCTCTTCGGCAAGGAGTGGTTCGAGAAGGTGCGCGCCAACGACCCGCTGCTCACACAGAGCCACGGCGTGACGCACAACCAGATCATGGCGGGCGAGCGGTTGATGGGCGTGAACATCTCGGTGCTCGCGCGGCGCGACGGTCCTTACCCGGGCGGCAAGGGCGCGCCGGTGAAGGAGGCATTCCCCAAGGAGGGCGGCGCGCTGCTCGCGGGAAGCATGGCGATCACCAAGGGCGGGCCGAACCCGGCGGGGGCGAAGGTGTTCATCGAGTGGGCGACCAGCCTCGAGGGGCAGAAAGCGATCAACCGCCTCGGCCATTTCTCGCTGCGCAAGGACTTCACCAGCATCGAGGGCGATGACCTGGCGAAGATCAAGTACCACTGGTGGGACGCGGCGGAGATGGACAAGTACCGCGACCAGTGGACCGCCGAGTCGCAGAAGATCCTGACGGGGAACTAGGATGAGGCTCGTTCTCGCCCTTGCGCTTCTGGTCTCCGCGACCGCAAGGGGCGCCGACATCGTCGTTCACAGCGTTCTCTTCGAGCCGATCGGCCTGGCGATGACGCGCGCCTTCAACGAGGCGCATCGGGCGAGGAACCTGACGCTGAAGATCGTGCGCGGCCAGACCGGCGCCATGGTGAGCCTCTACGACCAGGAGCTGCGCGCCGGCAAGGTCAGCACCGACGTCATGTTCCTCGGCGATCCGGGCATGTTCCTCAAGCTGGCGCGCGAAGGAAAGCTCACCGCCTACTGCAGCCCGAACTTCAAGGACTACCGGCCGGAGGCGCTGTCGAAGGACTGCAGCCACATGTTCTTCACGGCGTACTACCAGTACATCGCCTACAACCCGGAGCTGGTGAAGCCGAGCGAGGTGCCGACGAGCTGGCGCGATCTCCTCGACCCGAAGTGGAAAGGCAAAGTGAGCATCCCCGATCCGAAGGTCGGCGGCGGCCACTACTACTTCGTCTTCAGCATGTACAAGCTGTTCGGCAAGGACTGGTTCGAGAAGGCCCGGGCGAACGACGTCATGATCACGCAGAGCCACGGCACGACGCACAACCAGCTGATGGCGGGCGAGCGTGCCATCGGCGTCGACATCTCCGCGCTGGTGCGCCGCGACGGTCCCTACCCCGGCGGCAAGGGCGCGCCGGTGAAGGAGGCGTTCCCGAAGGAAGGCGGCTCGCTGCTGCCGATCGGCCTCGGCATCACCAAGAACGGCCCGAACCCCGCGCTGGCGAAGCTGTTCGTCGACTGGCTGACGAGCCTCGAAGGGCAGAAGGCGATCAACCGCCTCGGCCATTTCTCGCTGCGCAAGGACTTCACCAGCATCGAGGGCGACGACCTGTCGAAGATCAAGTACCACTGGTGGGACGCGGCGGAGATGGACAAATACCGCGACCAATGGACCGCGGAAGCCCTGAAGATCCTCAACTAGGAAAAACGATGAAACAGACCATGCGAAAAACTGCGGCCCTGCGAAAGCTCCTGAAGAAGAAGGAGTTCGTCTACATGCCGGTCGCCTACGATGCGCTCGGCGGGCGCCTGCTCGAGGACATCGGCTTCGATGCCGTCTACACCGGCGGCTTCGTCACCGGCGGCTCGCGCTGCACCTCCGAGCCGATGCTGACCATGGACGAGCAGGTCGAGACCGCCGGCGACGTGGCGGCGGCGATCGATATTCCGCTGGTCGCCGACGGCGGCGCCGGTTTCGGCGAGCCGCTGCACACCATGCGCACGGTGCGCGAGTTCATCCGCGCCGGCATCGCCGGCACGCACATCGAGGACCAGCTCTATCCGAAGCGCGCCCACTATCACAAGTACGTGGCGCACGCGATCCCGCGCAAGGAGTTCGTCGACAAGATCGCCTTCGCCTGCAAGCAGCGCGACAAGTCCGATCCCGACTTCGTCGTCATCGCCCGCACCGACACCTGCCGCTTCATGGGCCTCAAGGAAGCGGCCTGGCGCGTCAACGCCGCGGCCGACGCCGGCGCGGACATGGGCCTCATCTTTCCGCGCGACCTGGAGGAGATGAAGAAGGCGCCCAAGCAGTGCAGGATCCCGCTCGTCTACGTGATCAGCCGCGGCAACCGCGACGGGCGGCCGCTGCCGACCGGGCCGCAGCTCGCCGACATGGGCTACAAGGCGGCGATCGACGCCCTCACTTATCTGCTGGCGAGCTTCCATTTCGCCAAGCGCGCCTACCAGGAAATCAAGCGCACCGGCGGCTACACCGGCCTGACCGCGAAGCAGTGCACCGACGCGCGCCACGAGATCGAGACGCTGGTCGGCCTCGACGAGTTCTACAAGGTCGAGGAGCAGACCGTCGAGGAGAAAAAGTGGGGGAAGCGCTGAGCTAGGCGCGCGCCGCGGCGCGTTCCATGGCCGCGGCGGTCTCCACCACCGCCTTGCCGACGGATTCGAGCTTCCGCTTCACCCGCTCCAGCGGCCCCGCCACGCCGACGGCGAAAGCCTCGTCCTGCACCGCGAAGGCCCGCGCTACGCCCATCCCGGCGGTGTCGAATTCGCCTCGCGTGACGAAGTAGCCGCGCCGGCGCGACTTGCGCAGGTCCGCGAGCAAGCCATCGGCGTCCAGCGTCCCTGCGGTGAAGCGCTTCAGCTTGAGCCGGCGCAGATCCTCGATCAGGCGCTCGTCGGGCAAAGCGCCGAGCAGCGCCTTGCCGACCGCGCTGGCGTGCAGCGGGCGACGCGTGCCTGCATGCAGCGTGTAGCGGATCGTCTGCAGGCTTTCGATCGTGACCACGTAGAGGATCTCGTCGTCCTCGCGCTTGCCGATCAGCACCGTCTCCTCGGTGCGCTTGCGCAGCGCCTCGAGGTGCGGCAGCAGCCGCTCCATCAGCGGGTCGTGCGGGGAGATGCGGCTGCCGAGGTCGAGCAGCTTGCGGGTCGGGTAGTAGCGGCGCTTGTCGAGCAGGTAGACGTAGCCGCGCGCCTTCAGGGTGCGGATCACGCCATGGCAGCTGCTGACCGGGGACTGGATATGCCGCGCGAGCTCGCTGAGCGTGAGAGGTTCCCGCCTCGCCGCGAACGCCTCCAGGATGTCCAGCGTGCGTTTAGCCGTCTTGACCGCGTCCACGCCGCATCCCGGGACTTTTCATGATGGCGTAAGAGTATACGGGTTGCCGCATGACTACCGCCGCTTCTCGGCGAGCTTCGCCTCGTAGGCCACCCAATCGTACTGGCGGCCCTCGCGGCGGCGCCCGGTCGTCGCGCCGGTGTGGAGCACGCGGTGGCAGGGGATGGCGAAGGCGAACCAGCTCCGCGAGCAGGAGCTGGCGACGGCGCGGATGGCCTTGGGCGCGCCGATTGCCGCGGCGATCGTCGCGTAGGTGGAGGTCTCGCCGAAGGGGATCTTGCGCACCTCGCTCCACACCCGCTGCTGCAGATCCGTGCCGCGGATATCCAGCGGCAGCGCGAAAGGCCGGAACGGCGCCGCAATGTACCGGGCGACCTTCGCGACCGTGGCCTTGCCGCCTTGTTCGTCGCGCACGAGGTTCGCCTTGGGAAACCGCGTGCCGAGGTCGCGGATCAGCCGCGAGCGCGTGTCCCGCACCATGATCGAGACGATGCCCTTCCCGCTCGAGGCCACGAGCAGTAGTCCCACGGCGCAGCGGCCCATGGCGTAACGGATGGTCTCAGGTTCGCGGCGCGTCAGCGGCCCGTCGCGGAATAGGCGCATGTCTGCAGTAAATTATCACCATGCCGATCATCGACTCGCAGGTCCACGCTTACGAAGCGAACACGCCCAAGCGGCCCTGGCACTCCGTGCCGAACTGGCCGCCCCACGTCACCGGCGACGAGATGGTTGCCGCGATGGACAAGGTCGGGGTCGATGGCGCCATCTTCATCTCCGCCTTTTCCCTCTATCAGTACGACGGGAGCTATTCGGTCGAGGTGCAGCGCAAGCATCCCGGGCGGTTCGCGATCATCAAGCCGGTCGATCCCGGCGATCCGGCGGTCGGCGAAGTCATCGCCGAATGGAAGAAGCAGCCGGGCGCGGTGGCCGTGCGCATCATGATGACCACGCGCGAGGCGAGCTTGCGGCCGGGCGATCCCGGCCTCGAGCGCATCGCGCGCGAAGCCGCACGGCATGGCTTTCCGGTCAATCTGCTCTTCTGGGGAAACATCGAGCTGGGCACGACGCTCATCGACCGCCATCCGAACACCCGCTTCATCATCGACCACATGGCGCTTCTGCAGCCGCGCACTCCGCCGGCCCCGCCGGAGCCCTGGGCCGACCTGCCGAGGATCCTGGCGCTCGCCAAGCGACCGAATGCGCTGATCAAGGTGAGCGGCGCCTGCACGCTTTCGCGCGAGCGTTACCCGTTTGCCGACATCTGGGATCCGCTGGCCCGCATTTTCGATGCATGGGGCTTCGAGCGCTGCCTGTGGGGGACGGACTGGACGCGCGCCTTCGCGGTGGT
>Ga0134122_10001336_pt1 | contig 17710 bp, 10 predicted proteins | sample KB302_FD_96461 | JGI IMG/M metagenome (GOLD analysis project Ga0134122, IMG submission 96461) | Terrestrial soil microbial communities without Nitrogen fertilizer from Kellogg Biological Station, Michigan, USA - KB3-0-2 | ecosystem: Environmental > Terrestrial > Soil > Unclassified ... | reverse complement strand
GTCGATCAACGCCAACGGCGAGCAGCCCAGCCTGACGGTCGACGAAACGGTGCTTGCGACCAACGCCAGCGCCAGCTTCGCCGGCTCGTTCATCAGCTCGTTCGGCGCCGACGGCGCCGGCACCATCGCTTATGCCCTCGGCATCAGTGCGCCGGGTGCGGACAGCGGCCTGATCGACGTCGCCACCGGCCAGCATATCCTGCTGTCGGTCAACGGCAGCGGCGTGGTCGAAGGCCGCACCGCGATCGGCGGCGACCTCGTGTTCACCGTCACCATTGACGCCAGCACGGGGTCTGTCACGCTCGACCAGATCCGGGCGCTCCAGCACCCGAATCCGAACAATCCGGACGACAACGTCACGCTCAGCGCGGACAACCTCGTCACGATCACCGCGACCATCACCGACCGCGACGGCGACCACCAGAGCGCAGTCGCCAACATCGGCCAGAACCTCAACTTCCACGACGACGGGCCGAGCATCAGCCTCGCGACCCAGGCCGAACCCCAGCTGACGGTCGACGAGACGGTCCTCCTGACCGACGCTTCGGCCAGCTTCGCGGGCGCGTTCAACTCGAGCTTCGGCGCCGACGGCGCCGGCACGGTGACCTACGCGCTAAGCATCCTCTCGTCGGGCGCCAACAGCGGCCTCGTCGACACACTGAGCGGCCAGCCGATCATCCTGGTGATGAGCGCGGACGGGACCTTCGTCGAGGGACGGGTCGGCAACGCGCTCGGCGCGGTCGCCTTCACGGTGACGGTCAACGCCTCGGGCCAGGTGACGCTCGACCAGCAGCGCGCCATCATTCATCCGGACCCGACCAATCCGGACGACAGCAAGACGCTCAGCGCCGACAACCTCGTCCAGCTGACCGCGACGGTCACCGACAGGGACGGCGACCACCAGAGCGCGACGCTCAACATCGGCCAGAACCTCCACTTCGAGGACGACGGACCGACCCCGCGCAACGACACCGACACGATCTCCAACGGCGGCACCTCCGCCACGGGCAACGTGATCACCGGCGTCGGCACCAACGAAGGCGCGGTCAACGCCGACAGCTCGGGCGCGGATTCGCCGGCGCACATCACGGGGATCTCTGGCGTCAGTCCGATCGACACCACGTTCAGCGGCGGCTTCCTCGACGCGACGGGAGTCCATGGCACGCTGCAGATCGATGCCAACGGCAATTACACCTACACCCGGACCGACAACGTCCAGGGCACCGTGCATGACGTGTTCACCTACACGTTGACCGACGCCGACGGCGATTCCGTGACGGCCACGCTCGACATCACCATGACCGACAACGCGCCGACCCTGCCGGACCCGGCACTGGTGCAGCTCGACGACGATGCGCTGGCGGGCGGCAACCCGGGCGGCCCGGGCGGCACCGACGACGTCGACTCCGCGGGCCTGCCCGGCCAGCTGGCCGGCACCGGCGGCGACGGCACGCTGACTTACTCGTTCACCGGCAACAACACGCTTCCGGCGGGCTTCACGGTCAACCCGGTCGATGCCAGCCACGTGCAGATCCTGCAGGGCGCGACGGTGGTCCTGACGATCACGCTGAACACCGCGACGGGCGCGTTCAACGTGGTCCAGAACCACGCGATCGACCATTCGGCCGGCAACCTCGAGAACAATACGGTCTTCAACATCGGCGTGCAGGTCGAAGATGCCGACCACGACGCCGATCCGGCGACGATCACGATCAACGTCGACGACGACACGCCGACGGTTGTCGCGTCCGCGACCCAGCCGACGCTGACGGTCGACGAGACGGTGCTTGCGACCAATGCGAGCGCGAGCTTCGCCAGCGTGTTCACCGACTCGTTCGGTGCCGACGGCGCGGCCGCGGCCAACTCGGTCGTCTACACGCTCGGCGTCAGTGCGTCGGGCGTCGACAGCGGCCTGATCGACACGGCGACCAACCAGCATGTGCTGCTGACGGTCAACGGCAGCGGCGTGGTCGAGGGCCGCACCGCGGTCAGCGGCGACCTCGTGTTCACGGTCAGCGTCAACGGCTCGGGCACGGTTACGCTCGACCAGATCCGCGCGGTCGTTCACTCGCCGGACTCGGGACCGGATCAGTCGACCACCTTGTCGGCGGACACCCTGGTCACGCTCACTCAGACGATCACGGATCACGACGGCGATCCGGCGTCGGCGACGGCGAACATCGGCACGAACCTGGTGTTCAAGGATGACGCGCCCAGCATCAGCGCGACGGGTGTCGAGCCGACGCTTACGGTTGACGAGACTACGCTTGCGACCAACGCCACGGCCAGCTTTGCGGCGAACTTCACCAGCGCGTTCGGAGCCGACGGTGCCGGCACGCTCACTTACGCCCTGAGCGTCAGCTCGTCGGGCGTTGCGAGCGGCCTCGTCGACACGGCGACTGGCCAGAGCGTCGTTCTGACGGTCAACGGCAGCGGCGTGGTCGAAGGCCGCACCGCGGTCAGCGGCGACCTCGTGTTCACGGTCAGCGTCAACGCTGCGGGCCAGGTCACGCTCGACCAGATCCGCGCGGTCGTTCACACGCCCGACACCGGGCCCGACCAGTCGACCGGACTGTCGGCCGACAATCTCGTGGTCCTGACCGCGACGATCACCGACAAGGACGGCGACAGCGCCAGCGCCGCGCTCAACATCGGCAGCAACCTGATCTTCAAGGACGATGCGCCGACGGTGACCGGCCCGGCCGCTCAGTCGAGCGTCTCGGTCGACGAGACCAGTGCGGCCAACGCCGGCTTCAGCGTCGCGGTCGGAGCGGGCTTCCCGATCCAGTCGACCAGCGCTGCGGCGATGGTCACCGCGACGACTTCGTTCGGCGCGGATGGCGCGGGCACCACCAGCTACGGCATCTCGATCGTGGGCGGCGGAGCAACGACGCTCAAGACCGCGGTCGGCGACTTCGCCATCACCCTGGTGCAGACCGACGCGCAGACGATCACCGGCCAGTACAATGACGGCGTCGTCAAGACGGCGTTCACGGTCCACATCAACGCCAACGGCACGGTTACGCTGACGGAGAATGTGCCGCTCGAGCATAACGTCGACGGCGGCACTCCGGCCGACTTCAACGACACCTTGACCCTGGCGGGGCTGATCAACGCGACCATCACCGTCACCGACAAGGACGGCGACAGCGTGACCAGCTCACCGGTCGGCATCGGCGGCAACATCAGCTTCTTCGATGACGGCCCGCACGCCTTCACTCCGGACGATGTCGCGTCGCTCAACGGCCAGCAGCCGCCGGTCAACGGCAACCTCAACGTCAACATGGGCGCCGACGGGCTTGGCAGCTTCGTCTTCACCGGCACGAACGGGTCCAACGCGGTCGACGACAGCGGCCACTTGCTGAAGGTCGGCGGCGTTCAGCTGCACGTGTTCGGCTTCGGCACCAACCACATCTATGCGACGACCACGGATGCCAACGGCGTCCACGCCTACGATGTGACGTTGAATGCCGACGGCACCTACACGTTCGACGTCAATGCGGTGGTCGACAACGGCACGCAGACCAGCTTCACCAACCTGACCAGCGCTGCAGCGGGCAACGTCGAGTTCCGCGGCATTGGGGTCGACGTCGCCAACAACAACTCGTCCAACACCGACGTGTTGATTTCCGGCCATGGCGCGACGCAGGCGCCTGGCACGGTCAACACCGACAGCGACTCGATCGGCGTCGACAACCAGTCGATCAATCCGGGCGAGGGCGCCCGCCTCGATTTCGTGCAGGCGCTCGTCACCGACGCCGGCCAGCCGACCGGGTTCAACTACACGACTCACGTCACGACGACCCACTTCGAGGAGCTGATCCCGCAGGTGCAAGGCTCGCCGAGCAACACGGTCAGCATCGTCGTCAACGCGATCGTGGCCGACAACGACCAGGTGTTCGACAACACGCCGGCCAACGGGCTCGAAGCGGGCGAATCGCGCGCGACGATCACGGGCGTCAGCGTCATCGACATCAATGGCGGGCCCGGCGGCACGCCGATCACCCGCACCTTCACCGCTGACGGGACGCAGGGCGGGATTACGGTCGATTTCCGCGCCGACGGCACGGTGTCGATCAGCGGCCTGCAGGCCGGCGACACCTACGGCATCGACACCACGACCCCGTTCAGCGCGGTCATCGTCGAATCGCCGGACTTCACGAACGGCCTGTACGCGGCGTCAGAAACCGCGACGATCGACAACGACGACGGCTTCGACCTCGGCATCTTCTCGCTCGGCACGCAGAGCAACGGCCTGCCGATCGACCAGACGTTCAACGTGACGGCGACCGACAGCGACGGCGACTTCGTGACGTCGCACCTGACGACCACCATCGCCAACGCTGTGGCCGGCAACGCCGTCGGCACCACCGCCGGCGACACGCTGAACGGCGATGCCACGGACAACGTGCTTGCGGGCAATGCCGGCAACGACACGCTGAACGGCAATGACGGGGCCGACTTCATCTACGGCGGGTCCGGCAACGACACGTTGAACGGCGGCAACGGGAACGACATCCTGGTTGGCGGAACCGGTGCCGACACGCTGACCGGCGGAGCGGGCAACGACACGTTCGTGCTCAGCAACGCCGCGGTCACCAACGGCGCGGGCAATATCGACATCATCACCGACTATACGGCCGGCGAGATCATCGACATCACCCAGATCCTGAGCGTGACGACCGCGACCAACGTCGTGACCGGCGGGTTCCTGCGGCTGACCACGGGCGGCGACATCCAGGTCGACCTCAACGGCGGCGGCAATGCCCTCGACTGGGTCACCGTCGGCCACCTCAACGGAGTGCTCGGCAACACCACCGTCCGCTACGACCTGTCGGACGGCACCACCGCCAACGTGGTGCTGACCCCGGTCGCTCCGGCGGCCGAGCTCAACCCGAAGGGCTCGGGCTCGACCAGCCAGACGCAGATCGTGACCAACAGCAACAATGTGCTGATGGGCGCGTTCGCCGCGGCCGGCCTGATGGCCTCCGAGCAGCTGGCGGCCTCGACCCCGAGCCATGCCGACCTCAACTCGAGCGTCAGCAGCCTCGCCACGGTTGCCTTCCACAACCAGGCGCTGGCCCCGATCTCGCTCGATGGAGCGGGCTCGAGCCACGGCATCGACGCGATGCCGGCGCTCAACTTCGCCCGGCCGATGGGCCTCGGCGAAGCGGCGACGATCCACTCGGCGCCCGAGCAGTTCGCTGCGCACACGCTGGCGGGGACGGGCGGCGAGGCGTCGCAGCCGGTCGCCGCGGCGTTCCTCGCGGGGACGGCGATGCCGGCCCATGACGGCGGCGCGATGGCGGCGATGGCGCCGGTCGTGGCGATGCCCGCGGCCCATCAGCTGGTCGCGCTCGGCAACGGCTCGGTCAGCGGCGCCCAGCACAACCAGGTGGTGAGCCAGGTGCTCGCCGACGCCCTCCACGGCGGCGGCGGCGCTCCGGCCATCGAGCATGCGCTCGCCTCACTGCCGGGTCACGGCGGGATGGGCAGCGGGCTCGCGCTCGATGTGCTTGCAAGCCACAACGCTGCCGCCGTTCCATTCGGGGACAGCAGCGCCTTTGCCGGCTTCTCCGCGGTTCATTCTGCGATATCGATGGAGGCCATGATGGTTCACGTCGACGCCGTTCAGCCGCATGCCTGATTTGCGTTAATTGCTAAATGGCGGGGCCCCCACCTGTGGACAGTGGGGGCCCGGCAACGACCAGAAGGGGGTACCATGACTAAGAAGCACTGGACGATGATCGTTCCCGGAGCGGTGCTGCTGTGCGCGTCACCTGCATTCGCCGTGGAACTTCGAGACGCCGTTCAATCGGCGCTCAACACCAACCCTGAAATCCGCCAGGCGGTCGCCAACACCGCGGCGACGCGCGAAGAGCGCAAACAGGGTCAGGGGCTTTATTACCCCCGCATCTCGGTGGAAGGCTCGGCCGGCGTGCGCAGCCTGCGCAACCCGACCCGCCGGTCGATCGGCCTTGCCGACCAGACCCTGTACCCGATCGAGGGTGACCTCATCGTCCAGCAGCTGCTGTATGACAGCGGCGGCCGCGAAGCCGAGATCCGCCGCCAGGCGTCGCGCACCGACGCCGCTTCGGCCCGGGTCGAGGAGCGCTCCGAATTCGTCGCGCTGAACGTGTCGCGCACCTACATCGATTACCTGCTGCAGCAGCGGCTGGTGGCGATCGCGCAGGACAATGTGACGTTCCACGAGCGGCTCGTCGGCGACCTTCGCGAAGGCGTTTCCAAGGGCTCGATCAGCATCGCCGACCAGCAGCAGGCCGAAGAGCGGCTGCAATCGGCCCGCGCCCGGGTCACCGAGGCCCGCGAGGACCTCGACACCGCGGCGATCACCTTCCGGACGCTGACCGGCGTGCCGATCGACACCGTGGCGCTGCCGCCGGACCTGTCGCAATGCATGCCGGCGACCCTCGAGGACGCCGAGCAGATGGCCCGGAACAACAACCCGCGCGTGCAGGAGGCGATCGCCGACCTGTCGACCGCGCGCGAGGAAGTCCGCGCCGCGCGCGCCGCGATCGGCCCGAAGTTCACGCTCGAGGGTCGGGCCCGCGCCGGTCACGACATCGACGGCTTCGCGGGAAGGACCACTGACCTCCAGGCCTTGGGCGTGCTCCGCTGGGAGCTGTACAACGGCGGCATCAAGGAAGCGAACGTGCGCGAGCAGCAGGCCCGGGCCGACCAGGTCCATGGTCGCCTGTTCGAGGTGACTCGCGGCGCTGAGGAGGACACTCGCAGCGCCTGGAGCCGGCTGGTCAACCAGACGGCCCTGGTCAGCGAGCTCGAAGCGCAGGGCAAGATTTCGGACGACGTGCTGCTGTCCTACCGGGAGCAGTTCAACATCGGCCGGCGCTCGCTGCTCGACGTGCTCGACGCGCAGAACACGCGCTACAATGTTCAGCAGCAGACCGAGACCGCGCGTCTCGCCAAGCTCTATGCGCAATATCGCGTGCTCGCAGCGAGCAACCGCTTGATCGAATGCCTCGGCGTGCAGATGCCCGCCGCCGCGGCCGGCACCGAGCGGCGGCGCTTCCGTGTCAACCCGATCCCGCCGGGCGACCTGCAGGAGAACAGCGTGCCGTATCCGGCGATGATTACGCCGACTGCGGCTCCGGCAGCGACGACTCCGGGGGCGGCGGCCGCGGTTGCCCAGCCCACCGAGCAGCCGCAAGGCCGGTAAGAGTGCAAAGGACGGTTTGTGAGTTTCATGCATTGGCTTGATGCGGAGCGGTCGCGTGAAATCGACCCCGTCCTTGACTGCCTGACCTACCTCGCGCGGGAGGCGGACCGGCCATCGTCGCCGGTCCTCCTCCGCGCGGGCCTCGCCCTCGCCGACGACGGCACGCTGCCGTTCCACCAGATCGAGCCCGCGCTCGACCAGGTCGGGATGCGCGCCGAGCCGGTCGCCCGGCGGCTGAAGGGCTGGCCGGCGCGCATGATGCCGGCCGTGCTCGAATTGACCGAAGGCCGCGCCGCGGTCCTGCTCGAGATGCGGGACGGCGACGCGCTCGTCTATGCCCCCGGCATCGCCGAGCTCAACTGGATCAAGCTTGCCGAGCTCGAGCCGGTCTACGCCGGCCGCGCGGTGGTCGTCGAAACCGACCCGACCCGCGAGCGCGAGGGCGAGCGGCCGTGGGACAAGGCCAAGCGCACGCACTGGTTCTGGTCGGAAGTCTATAAGGTCCGCAAGGAATATTGGCCGGTCCTGCTCGCGGCGCTGATCGTCAACCTGCTCGCCTTCGCGATGCCGCTGTTCACGATGAACGTCTACGACCGGGTCATCCCGAACAAGGCGATCTCGACCCTGTGGGTGCTGGCGCTCGGCGTGTTCCTCGCGCTCGGCTTCGACTTCATCCTTCGCGTCGCGCGGGCGCGGCTGATCGACGAGGTCAGCCGGGCGCTCGACGCCAAGCTGTCGCAGAAACTGTTCGAGAAAGTGATGAATTTGCCGATGGCCGAGCGCCAGGGCAGCACCGGCGCGTTTGCCCGCCGGGTGTCCGAGTTCGAGCAGGTGCGCGACTTCTTCGCCTCGACCACGGTCGTGCTGGTCGTCGACGTCATCTTCCTGTTCCTGTTCCTCGGGCTGATCACGATCCTCGCCGGCTGGCTGGTGTTCGTGCCGATCATCGGCATCGCGCTGATGCTGATCGCCGGGCTCAGCCTGCAGAAAGCGATGGGCCGCGCGGCGCTCGACGCGCAGGCGGACTCGAGCCTGCAGCATTCGGTGCTGGTCGAATCGATCGCCGGCGCCGAGACCCTGAAGGCGGCGCGGGCGGAAGGGCAGATGCTCGGCCGCTGGCGGCGCTATTCGGCGATGTCTGCGGCGACCAGCGAGCGGATGCGGCGCCTGACCGCGATCGCGGTCAACCTCGCCAGCATCTCCCAGCAGACGATCAGCGTCGGCCTGCTGATCGGCGGCTTCTACCAGTTCCAGCAGGGCGACATGACGATGGGCGCGATCATCGCCATCATCATGCTGTCCGGCCGTTCGCTGCAGCCGATCGGCCAGCTCGCCTTCCTCGTCACCCGCGGCAAGCAGGCGTTCGCGACGCTCGATTCGCTGCAGCGGATGATGGACGCCAGCGACGAGCGCCAGGTCGCGATGCGCAGCATCGTGCCCGAGATCCGCGCCGGCCACGTCGAGCTCAACGACGTCTCGTTCCGCTATCCCAATGCGGGCCGCGATTCGCTCGACGGGCTCAACCTCAAGATCGGCCCGGGCGAGCGCATCGGGATCATCGGCCGGGTCGCTTCGGGCAAGTCGACGCTCGGCCGGGTGCTGTGCGGCCTCTATGCCCCGACCGAGGGCGAGATGCTGGTCGACGGCCTCGACAGCCGCCAGTACCACCCGCACCAGCTGCGCGAGAGCTTCCGCTTCGTCGCCCAGGACGCCGAAGTGTTCAGCGGCACCGTGCGCGACAACCTCATGCTCGGCGCGGCCAAGGCCAATGACGAGCAGCTGATCGACGCCGTGGTCCGCTCGGGCGCCGACATCTTCCTGTCGCGCGACGCGGCCGGCTTCGACCTGCCGGTGGGCGAGCGCGGGTCGCGTCTGTCGGGCGGGCAGCGCGCGCTGCTGGTCCTCGCCCGGGCGCTGGTCAGCCCGTCGAAGATGCTGTTCCTCGATGAGCCGACCGGCTCGATGGACACCCAGACCGAGCTCTATTTCATCGAACATCTGAAGACGGCGCTGGCGCCCGATCAGTCGCTGGTCGTCGCCACCCACCGCCACAACATGCTCTCGATCCTCACCCGCCTGATCGTGATCGACGGCGGCAAGATCCTCGCCGACGGGCCGCGCGACGACGTGCTCAAGCATTTGAGCGCGCCGCAGACGCCGCAGCCGAAGGCGGCCGGATCATGAGCGCGCTCGCCTTTCGCCGGCCGATGCTGCGGACGCTGCCCCTGAAATGGCTGGCGGCGGCGCTGCTGGCGCTCGCAGCGGCGGTGGCGGTCGGAGTCAGCCTGCTGCCCAATCGCGGGGCCGACGCGGCGACGCTCAACGTCAAGATTTCCGCGGTCAGGGCGGCGCAGCTGATCAACGCGACCAGCGGCGCGCAGGCCAACGACCTCCAGGCGGTCGGCGACCAGGCCAAGCTGATCAACGCCGCGCTGCCGTTCGCCGGCGGGCCGCTCCACGCCGCCCAGCCGTTCGCGGCGTCGGGGAGCAGCCTCGATCAGCGCCGCGCTCTGCTGTGCCTGACCCAGGCGGTCTATTACGAAGCCGGCTTCGAGCCGGTCGAGGGACGCCGCGCGGTCGCCCAGGTGGTGCTGAACCGGATGCGCCACCCGGCCTTCCCCAAGTCGGTGTGCGGCGTGGTCTACCAGGGCGCCGGCAGCGGCGTCTGCCAGTTCACCTTCGTCTGCGACGGCGCGCTCTATCGCGCCCCGGCGCGCGACGCCTGGCTCCGGGCCGAGGACATCGCCCGCCAGGCGCTCGCCGGCTACGTCGAGACGAGCGTCGGCGAGGCAACTCACTATCACGCCGATTATGTCGCTCCGCGCTGGGCGCCGCTGCTGGCGAAGGTGTCGCAGATCGGCCAGCACATCTTCTATCGCTGGCCCGGCGCGTGGGGCCAGCCGGCGGCCTTCACCGGCCGCTATATCGGCGAGCCGCGCGACCCGCTGTCGATGCGGCCGCCGCCGCCCACAGCAGCGCCGCTGACGACCGGCGAGATTGCGTCGGCGGAAACCGGGCCGATCACCGACGGGACGGTGCTGCAACGCGCGCCGGACGACGTCGGCGGACTGCTCGATCCGACGAAGGGCTGGACCCTTCACATCCCCGGCCCGGACGAGAGCAGCGGAGCGGCCGCGAAGGCCATGGCCGCGCAGCAGGGCAAGCCCGCGCCGGCCGCCGCGGTGGTCGCGGCCGGGACTGCCGGAACGCAGGTAGCCAGCCGGTAAACTCTTGGAGTAAGAAGTAGTTATGGCAACGCTCCCCCTCGTCGGGCCCGCGCTCAAGCATCGCCGGCCGCTGACCGGCGCCCGCCTCATCATCGTCGCCTCGGCGGCGGCGTTCGCGATCTTCCTGCTGTGGGCCAGCCTCGCCCATGTCGACGAGGTCACGCGCGGCGAGGGCAAGGTGATCCCGTCGAGCAAGCTCCAGGTGATCACCGCGGCCGACGCGGCGACGGTCAGCGAGCTGCTCGTCCGCTCCGGACAGCGGGTCCACAAGGGCGAGCTGCTGGCGCGCCTCGACAGCCCCGAGAACACCTCGCAGGTCGGTCAGCTCGAGGCCGAGACCCAGTCACTGCAGTCGCGCGTGTCGCGCCTCACCCAGGAAGGCATGGGCGGGCACGTTGCCTGTACGGGCGCGGACTGCGCCGGTGAACAGGCGCTTCGCCAGGCGCGCGAAGCCGCGCTCAGCAGCAAGCGGGCCGCGCTTGCGGCAAGCGCCGACCAGGCGCGCCGTGACGCCGGCGAGGCGGCGGCCACGATTTCGAGCCTGCAGGGCAGCCTCGCGCTGGCCCAGAAGCAGGTGTCGATGCTCGAGCCGCTCGCCGCCAAGCACATCGTCCCCGAGACCGACCTGCTCGACAAGCGCCGCGAGGTGAACGACCTCCAGGGCCGGATCGCCGCTGCGCGCGAGCAGCAGGGCCGGGCCATGGCCGCCGTGCGCGAGGCCGAGGCCCAGTCGGCCCAGGCCAATTACGAATTCCGCCAGTCGGCGCTCGACGAACGCAGCCAGAGCATGGCCAAGCTCGCGGTCAACGAGCAATCGCTCCGCGGCGCCCAGGGCAAGCTCGGCCGGACCGAGATCCGCTCGCCGGTCGACGGCGTCGTCAACGACGTCCAGGTGACGACCATCGGCGGCTATGTGCAGCCCGGCCAGAAGATCATGGAAGTGGTCCCGCTCGGCGAGAAGCTGCTGGTCGAGACCCGGGTCAAGCCGAGCGACATCGCCTTCATCAAGGTCGGCGACCGGGCGCTGGTCAAGGTCACCGCCTACGACTTCTCGACCTACGGCGGGCTCGATGGCCGAGTCGTCCAGGTCTCGGCGGACTCGATCTACGACGAAACCAAGAAGGAAGCCTATTTCACGGTGATCGTCGAAACCCAGCGGAGCTTCCTGACCGCGGCCGGGCACAAGTTGCCGATCGGGCCGGGCCTGATGACCGACACCCAGATCATCACCGGACGCAAGAGCATCCTCACGTACCTGCTCAAGCCGGTGCTGCGGGCGCGCAGCGAAGCGCTGCGCGAGCGCTGATCGGTCAGTCCGCGGCCGTGTTGGCGGCCGGGGTCAGCGCACTATCCTCGACCGTGGCGAGATGCACCGGAGCCGGCTGGCGCACGCGGTAGCCGTGGGTGAAGGTCGCGTTCATCGAGAAGGTCAGGATCGGGCGATAGTCGGCGATGCTCTCGCTATCGAGCAGCCGGTCGGTGCCGTTGTCGAGCACGTACATGTGGCCGGCAGCGCGCGCGACCAGGATCGCATGATCGACTCGGCGGACCAGATCCTTGACCACGACGAGATAGAGGTCCTTGTCGGAGATGCCGGCACGGCGGGCCATCGCCAGCTTGGCGATCGCATAATCCTCGCAATCGCCGCGACCGCGGCCCAGCGTCTCGTTGGCGGTCGACCAGACGTCGGCGCGGCCGAACTGCCGGTCGTCGTCGGCGAACTGGACGCGCTTGTTGACGTACCAATTGACCGCTTCGAGGCGCTCGAACGGATCCTTGCCGCGCAGGCCGGCCGCGAAGGTCGCGGCCGAGCCGCCGACCGCGGCATGTTCGACCCGGTGCCAGCGGGCATCGAGCGGGGTGCGGCCAACGCGCAGCGCGACGCTGCCGAAAATGTCGGGGCGGCCGTTGGCGACCCCCGGGCTGAACGCCGGGCGATCGCGCAGGACCGCCGGAACGACGGTCGGCCGGGCATAGGACAAGGATGCCGGCTGAAGCATTTCACGAGCGGGGAGCGGCATTCCGCTCTGCTGCGCCTTCAGCGCATCGAGCGCGCTCGGGCCGCCGAGGATGGCCTCGGTCTTGCTCATCGACTGGGCGGCGGCCGGAGTCTGGAACGCCACCGCGGCGGCGGCTCCGGTCACGAGGGCGAACAGGCGCTTGGCGACAATCTTGTCCATGCCCGCGGTTGTCGCAAGACAAGGCGAAGACACGGCTAAAGAGGTTGGTTAAGCGGCTCCTAACCGTGATTTTTCCGGCCGGGCCCAAAAAAGATGGACAAAGGTTCACGGAGCGACCCCCGGGCCAGCGGGTTCTGACGCCTTATGACTCGCGAACTGGACCGCAATCCAAGCAAAGTCCCGGCGATCACGCTCGGTTTCTGGATCATTAAGATCCTGGCGACGACGCTCGGCGAGACCGGCGGCGACACGGTCAGCATGACCTGGCTCGGCGAGACCACGCCGAACGCCGGCGCGGCCGGGCTTAACGGCTATCTGGTCGGGACCCTGGCGTTCGGCATCGCGCTGATGGTCCTGGTGTGGGCGCAGGTCCGGGCGCGGCAGTTCAACCCGTGGCTCTATTGGGCGACGATCGTCGCCTCGACGACCTGCGGGACGACGCTGGCGGATTTCGCCACGCGGTCGCTCGGGATCGGCTATCCCGGCGGCTCGCTGCTGCTGTTCGCCGCAGTGCTGCTCACGCTGTTCGCCTGGTACCGGGCGCTCGGCACGGTCGACGTCAACACCGTGTCCGGTCCGCGCGAGGAGGCCTTCTACTGGCTCACCATCACCTGTTCGCAGACGCTCGGCACGGCGCTCGGCGACTGGGTCGCCGATGCCGGTCCCGGCTACGGCGGCGGCGCCTTGCTGTTCGGCGCGGCGCTCGCGCTGCTGGCGGTACTCTATCATTCGACGCGGATCAGCCGGGTCGGCCTGTTCTGGGCGGCGTTCATCCTCACCCGGCCGCTCGGCGCGACGGTCGGCGACTTCCTCGACAAGCCGATGGCCAAGGGCGGGCTCGAGTTCAGCCGGCCGCTCGCGACCGCAATCCTGGCCCTCGCCATCGTCGCTTTGGTCGTGCTGCTGCCCCAGCGCCCGGCATCGCGTCCGAAGGCCGCGGCGGCCTAGCGACACGGCCGTTTCTAACCCTGATCAGCATGTGAAACCGACTGCCGTTACGGACGTTTCGCGAGCGCCAGCCAATCAGGGAGAAGGGCATGCCGACGATCAAGAGCGGCGGTTCCAAGCGCGGTTTCGCGGCGATGGACCCGGCCAAGCAACGGGAGATTGCGAGCAAGGGCGGCAAGGCCAGCCACGGCGGCGGGCGCAGGCCGAGCACCAGCCGCTAGACAGACGCGTTTCCTCCGTGCCGCGTAAGAGCGCCGGCGCGCACCCCCCTGCCGCCGGCGCTCGAGTCTTTTGAGCAACCGCAGCGAGCGCGCTAGCGTTACGGATGCGGCATGTATCGGACGGACCTCACGGGACGCGACAAGAGCGGAGCGATCGCGGCGGTGCTCGCGATCCACGCCGGGTTACTGTTCGCCCTGCTCCACATCTCGGGGCGGATCGATCTCGCCGACCCGCAGAGCGTGCTCCAGGTGATCGACCTCGCGCCCGAGCCGCCGCCACCACCGCCTCCGCCACCGGCCCAACAGACGGCGAAGCCGAAGGAGAAAGAGGGCGGGTCGAGCCCCAAGAACATCAAGAGCGAAGCGACCCCCGTCGTCGCGCCCAAGCCGAAGGTCGAGACCCCGCCGGTCAACCCGATCGCCGCGGCCGAAATCCCGCGCCAGGGCAACGCCCCGACCCAGGGCGCGTCGAACGTGGTCGGGCCGGGCACCGGCGCGGGCGGGGTCGGGACCGGCACCGGCAGCGGCGCCGGGGGCACCGGGCCGGGCGGGGGCGGCGAGGGCGCGGCCTACCCGCCCCACCTGCTGACCCCGACGCTGCGCGGCCGCGACTTCCCGCGCCAGCTGCTGGACGAATGGCCGCGCGGCGCCCAGATCTTCATGCGCCTGCGGATCGATGCCCGCGGCTATGTCATCCAGTGCATCGTCGACCGCGGCACCGGCAGTCCGGCGATCGACGCGGCGGTATGCAACGCGGTCCAGACGCGGTTCCGCTATCGCCCGGCGGCCAACCGGTTCGGCGCGCCGGTTGCGGGATGGGCCGGATACCGCCAGACGGCCCCTAGATGAATTTGGCCAGATAAGCGGCTAGGGCGGTGTCATGATCGAAGCGGAATGGTGGGAGTATGACTCCCTGGACGAACTGGCCGACGCGGTCGCCGGCGACGTCGGGTTCATCGTCGAGAGCGCGGTCGAGGCGCGCAACGCGTCGCTGATCGCGGTCCCGGGTGGAACGACTGGGCCGGCGATCTATCCCAAGCTCGCGGCGCAAAGCCTGCCGTGGAAGCGGGTGACGATCATCCCGACCGACGAGCGGCTGGTGCCGATGGACGACGAGCGGAGCAACGTCCGGACCATCGCCCGGACTTTCCTGCCGACCGGCGCCCGGGTGGTGCCGATTGCCGCCGACATCGCCGACTACAAGCTCGCCGGGAACTCGGCCGACGCCCGACTCCAGGACCTGTCGTGGCCGCCCGACCTGGTGTGGCTCGGGATGGGCGCGGACGGGCATACGGCGTCGCTGTTCGCCGGGCCCGACCTCACCGCCGCGCTCGACGCGCCCAGGGCGCGGCGCGCGATCGGGGTGATGCCCGAGCCGCTGCCCGCCGACGCGCCGGTCGCGCGCGTCACCCTGACCCGCGCCGCCATCCTCTCGGCGCGGACGATCCTGATCACCGTCACCGGCCAGGACAAGCGCGACCTGCTCGAGGGGGCGATCGCCGACGGGCACAGCTCCAAGCTGCCGATCGGCCGCGTGCTCGCCGAGGCCGACCAGCCGATCGATATCCATTGGTGCCCGTGAGAAGGATTGGTTCACACGAAGGCACGAAGAAGCAGTGAAGCCACGAAGTCAGGCTGAAACCGCTTCGTGCCTTAATTTCTGTCTTCGTGGCTTCGTGTGAGAATCCTTGAATCCTAAACGTCTTCCAGCGGCTTCCCCGCCGTCTCCTTGAGGAACAGGATCGAGACGATCACCGAGATCCCGGTGAACAGCACCGCATACCACAGCCCGGTGTAGATGTTGCCGGTGATCGCGACGAGGGCGAAGCTGGTGACGGGGAGGAAGCCGCCGACCCAGCCGGTCCCGACGTGATAGGGCAGGCTCATGGCGGTGTAGCGCACCCGCGTCGGAAACATCTCGACCAGCGCCGCCGCCTGCGGGCCGTAGAGCGCGGTCGAGGCGACGGTGAAGGCGAGCAGGATCAGCAGGAGGATGGTGATGTTGGCCTGTTTGGGATCGGCGCCTTTGGGATAGCCGGCGGACTGAAGCGCGGCGGCGACTTCCTCACCGGCCCTGGTCTTGAGCGCCTTGAGGTCGGTCGCGGCCAGGCCTTCGCCGCCGGCAATCGGGACCGATTGGGTTCCGGCAATGATGCGCGTCTGGCGGTCGGCCGATGACCTGGTCGAGTAGGAAATGCCCTTGGTCACCAGCGTCGACTTGGCGATGTCGCAGGCGCTGACGAACCTGGCCGTGCCGGTCGGGTCGAACTGCACCGAGCAGCTCGAGGGATCGGTCTCGACCACCACCGGCGTCGCCTGCTGGGCGGCAACCAGCGCCGGGTTCGCGGCCGCGGCGATCCAGTGCGAGGCGGGGAAATAGAGCAGGAGGGCGAGCGCCATGCCCCCGACCATCACCGGCTTGCGGCCGATCCGGTCGCTGAGCCAGCCAAAGTAGACGTAGAGCGGGGCGCTGACCACGGTCATCACGATCAGCAGCAGGTTCCACGTCGCTTCCGGCAGGCCGAGCGAGCGGCCGATGAACACCTGCACGACGTAGAAGAAGCTGAAGTACCAGACCGCGCCCTGGGCGCACATGATGCCGAAAAAGGCGAGCAGGACCTGCTTCAGGCTTTCCTTGCGCGCGAAGGCTTCGCGAAACGGCGTCTTGGTGACCTCGCCCGCCTCCTGCAACTGGGCGAAGGCGGGGCTTTCGGACAGGCGAATCCGCATCCACAAGGAGATGGCGAGGAGCGCGACCGAGACCAGGAACGGCACCCGCCAGCCCCACTGCCCGAACGCCTCCTCGCCGATCGCGGTGCGCGTGGCGACGATGACCAGCAAGGCAGCGAGCAGGCCGAACGACGCCGACGACTGGATCCACCCGGTCGCCGCGCCGCGCTTGTCGTTGGGCGCATGCTCGGCCACGTAGATCGCGGCGCCGCCATATTCGCCGCCCAGCGCGATGCCCTGCAGGATGCGCAGCAGGATCAGCAGCGTCGGGCCCAGCGCTCCGGCCTGCGCGTAGGTCGGCAGCAGGCCGATCAGGAAGGTCGCTCCGCCCATGATCGAGACGGTCGCCAGGAACGCGCCCTTGCGGCCGAGGCGGTCGCCGATCGCGCCGAAGATCAGCGCGCCGACCGGCCGGAACACGAACCCCGTGGCGAAGACGGCGAGCGCCGCGATCAGCCCCGCGGTCGGATTGATCCCCGCGAAGAAGATCTTCTGGATGGTGGTGACCAGCGCGCCGTAGACGAAGAAGTCATACCATTCGAACGCGGTGCCCGCGGACGACGCGATGATCACCCGCGCCATCGACCAGGGCTTGTGGTGATGCGGTTCCGCGACTGTCGCCATCATGCTCTCCCCTTGGACGAAAGGGATAGCGACACAGCCCGGCACGCGGAAGCGAAAGAAAAAACTCGGCCGCCCGGGAATAAACTCCTGCCGCCGCCGGTCATGGCATCGATCACTTGCGAAGAGGACGATCGATGTTTGATGGCGACGACACGGGCCGGCGGGACTTCCTCAAGTGCATGGCGTGGGCCGGGACCGGTGCGCTGTTCGCGGTTTCGGGCGGAGTCTCGACCTCGATCGGCCTCGATGCGGCGCTTGCCGCGCCGCTCAAGCGGTCGGCGGCGGCAACGCCGTTCACCTTCGTCCAGCTGAGCGACAGCCACATCGGGTTCAACAAGCCGCCCAATGCCGATGCGCGCGCCACCTTCCGCGAAGCCATCGCCAAAGTGAAGGCGCTGCCGCACCAGCCCGACTTCATCATCCACACCGGCGACGTGTCGCAGCTGTCGCGGGACAATGAGTTCGACGATGCCGACCAGATGCTCAAGGCCACGGGCCTGCCGGTCTTCTTCGTTCCCGGCGAGCACGACATGCTCGACCCCGATGGCGGCAAAGCGTTTCTCGACCGCTTCGGCAAAGGCT